>Ga0306925_10007914_pt1 | contig 10028 bp, 9 predicted proteins | sample flu12Cox44000176_FD_203755 | JGI IMG/M metagenome (GOLD analysis project Ga0306925, IMG submission 203755) | Lab enrichment of tropical soil microbial communities from Luquillo Experimental Forest, Puerto Rico - flux8day.12C.oxic.44.000.176 (v2)... | ecosystem: Environmental > Terrestrial > Soil... | reverse complement strand
TGCCGGAGCCAACGTAGTTGGCTTCGGCAAAAACTTTTCCAGCCGGCTTTGCAAGCCGGCTGGCTATTACCTCTCGGCGGTATGAGGTCGCTCGCTAAATGCTAGTGGCGAGGTCGTCATCGAGAAAACCGCGAGGTGTCGTGAGATGGGGGGACTGGGTCACCTCTTTTATCCGGGGGGGCTCATTGTGCAGGGAATCGCACTGTGGCACTTCGTCAAGCGGCGACCGGAAGGGTATTGGTTGTGGATCATCATTTTCGGAGGAGTGCTGGGGGCTGGGGTGTACGTTTTTGCGGAGATGATACCGGATCTGTGGTTGCTGCAAGGGATGTTTCGGGGATTCGGACGACGGTCGAGGATCCTGACGCTCGAGACGCAGATTCTGGACAATCCTTCGGCTGGAAATCTGGAAGAGTTGGCGGAATTATGTTTTTGAGCAGAAGGATTACGCGAGGGCGCGGGACTTGCTGAACCGTGCGATTGCGGCGCGAAGCGATTCGCCCCATGCCTTTTACCTCCGGGCGAAATCGGCGCTAGGCCTGGGCGATTATGCCGGGGCAATTCCGGACCTGGAGTTGGTGGTGGGAAAGGATCCGAAGTTTGACTATTACCGGGCGACCGGGCTATTGGGCGATGCGTACGCGCGGACGGGGAATCCCGAACGAGCGGCGTTTTATTTTGCTCCGGCGGTGCAGTATTCGACGACGCCGGAGACACTGTACAACTACGCGAATTATTTGAGGCTCGCAGGGAACAAGGAAGAGGCGCGGGAGTGGACGAAGAAGCTGGCGGCGAAGAAAAGGACGCTGCCAAGGTATATGCAGAGAGTGGAGCGGCCGTGGTTTCGTAAGGGGAAAATGCTGGAGAAAGAATTGGCGGGGTGAGGAGACGCGGTAAATCGCGACTGATGAATTGTGAGTGGTGACTCGAGGGATGTCCAATAGCCGATGCCCAATGAGCAAGACGAAATAAATGGAAATAGAAATAGAAAGTCGCGAAGATAAGAACTTCAGTGGTTTTACATCGTAAGAGCCCGCCCTCGAAAAACCAAGGGTACCCTCATTAAACGAGCCGAGAAATTGTGCTGAAAATGGGGCGCGGCATTGCTCCGCCCCCACTCAGGAACGAGGCAAAATCAGTGGACGGTGATGGAGACGGAGGAAGTGGTTTGGCCGAAGGCGTTGGTGGCGTAGAGGATGTAGGTGGTAGAGGCGGTGGGGGAGACAGTAGCACTGGTGGCGCGAGTGGCGCCAACTTCGGGGGAGACGATGAAGTAGGAGGCGCCGGAGACTTGCCAGGAGAGAGTGACAGTCGTACCCGCCGTGACAGAGACGGATGAAGCTGTGAAGCTGGTGATTGTGGGCCTGGGGCCGGTGGGGACGTTGGCGCTGGTGTAGAGCGGCGCAATCTGGATGACATCGAAATCGGAGGCGGTTACGGCGCCGAGATTGTGGAGATCGGAGTTATCCCAGCGGGAGTCAGGAGCGCCGGAGATGTACATGGAGGAGCCGTTGTCTGCGAGGATGAGGCCATATTTTTTCATGGCGTTGAGAATGACTTGATTAGTGGCGGAGAAAGAGGACACATCGAAGGTGGCTTTAAGGCGGAGTCGCGTGCCCATAGGTGGAGCGGTGGTGTTGCTGGTAGTGGCAGCCCAATGGGAGGCGGGAGGAGTGAAACCGGCGCTAGAATTTTGCAGCGTGAAACGAATCGCGTGATTGATGGCCCCAGCGGCGACGTCGTCGTAACGAACGAGTCCGGGGAAGATGGGGAGGCCGGCGGCGTCGGCGCTGGTCCAGGTGTAAGGGCGCTGCTCATCAGCAAGAAGATCCCAAACGGCGCCTGAGCCTGCGTTCCAAGAAGTGGATTGGGGGTAGGAACTGTAGAGTTCGTAGAGAAAACAGTTGGCATTGTCGAGAACAAGGACGTGACGATCGCCGTTGCCGGGGTTGGGGTAACCTTCAATGTTGGCCGAGAGAGGAATGGGCATGGGGCCGGGATCGGATTCGCTTCCGTAGGCGGTGTAGGTGACCGGGATGAGAGGCTGACTGGAACCGACGACGGTGTAAGGAATGCCGATGCTGGAGCCATTGTAGAGGCCGGAACCGAAGTCGGGATGAATCCCGACGGTGGGCCCGATGTAGGAGATGACGGCGGCGGAGTTGGGGTCGACGGGCGAAGAGGAGATGTCTTTGTTCCAGAGATTGTCTAAGGGGAACGGAAGGAATCCGTTGAGGCTCGCACCCGCACCGAGAGACATTTGCGAGCAGTTGAAAGTCTGCTGAGAACCATTCACCTGAAAATTGAGGCCGGAGGAAATGCTGCTGCCGGGATCGGGATCCTGGACCGTGACGGAATAGGTGCCTGCGGCGGAGGCTGTACCGGTGGCGGTGAGTTGTGTGGAAGAGAGGTACGTGGTGGTGAGAGCGGAATTGCCCACGAGGACTTGCGCGCCGGAGACAAAGCCGGAGCCGGTAACGGTGAGTGTATAGCTGCCAAGGTTGGTGGAGGCGGGAGAGATGCCCGCGAGGACAGGCGTGGGATTGAGAAGAGTAACGGAGGAGGAAGCGGATTTGGCGGAGTCTGCGGAGTTGGTGGCGGTGACAGAGACGGTGTTAGGCGACGGGAGAACTGAGGGAGCGGTGTAGTTGCCCGAGGAGTCAATAGTGCCGAGGGTAGAAGAACCGCCGGGAGTGGAGTTGACGGACCAGGAGACCAATGTGTTGGAAGAGCCGGTGACGGTGGCGGTGAAGAGGTAGGTGGAACCTGCGCGGATGTTGGCGGTGGGGGGAGTTACTATGACCGCGACGGTACCGCTCGCGGGCGGGGGACTTTGGTTGGAGGAAGAAAAAGCGGAGGAGTTGCCGCAGGCGGCAAGAAATGGAGCGAGGAGAAGGAGTAAGTATGGCGGGAAAGCGCAGGAAGGAGAGGACATAGTGGCAGATAGTTTGGCGGGCGGTGAGGGTTCGCGACAACTGGACGAAGGAACAGGATGAGGGACAGTGGAGTGGGGAGTCGACGATCAGTACCTCGAGTAACTTCGTTGAGTTGGACCAGGTATTACTTCGCGGCGGTCTTTCAACGGGAGCACACCCTTCAGCGGTGGTGCCGCGAGACGCACGACGCGAAGGGAACAAGCACAAATACCCCGTACGCGGCGCGCCGAACAAGCGGCGAACTTCAGACCACATCGCTTTAGGCTGTTAAGGATCAAGACGAAGAAAAGCGGAAAAAGTTTCGTTGAACGAAAGTGTTTTTACGTTGTGCCAGCTTCCCCCGCTCCGGCCCGAGGACTGCGCGGCCTTCGGTCGGAATCACAAACGGGAGCGGCATGCCGCGTTCATATAAGTTCAGTCATCGGGGAGGAGAGAGAGGGACGGTACAGGTTTTGAAACGGAGTGGAGACAGGGTGGCATGGACTGCGATGAGACGATGGAATTGGCTTCGTTGAACTGCTTGCGGGACATGATCTGGGAAAGAGACTTGAGATGCGCATTGGCGCGGGGGTCTCCCGAAGTGACAGCACGGGAATACCAGGCATAGGCCGTCACGTAATCGAGCGGAACTCCCTGGCCATTTTCGTATAGGTAGCCGAGGTCACAAGCGGCGTAGGGATGACCCTGTTGGGCCGAGAGAGTGACCCAGCGCGCAGCGACGCTGTAATCGAGCGGAACGCCGAGGCCTTTGTAGTAGAGGACGCCGAGATCATGCTGGCCGACGGGGTCGCCACTGTCGGCGGCGGCGCGGAACCAGTGGGCGGCCTCAGTGTAGTCTTGCGAGGTGCCCTGTCCGTCGTAGTACATCGCCGCGAGATTGGATTGGGCGACCGGATCATTCTGGCGTGCGGCGGCGAGATAAAGCTCGAAAGCCTTGGTGAAATTCTTGCGAACACCAAGGCCGTGCTGATAAAGACCGGCAAGATTATTTTGAGAAGCGTGATGACCCTGGACGGCCGCCGTCTCGTAATATCGAGCGGCCTGGGCGTAGTCGCGAGGAACGCCGTGGCCATGCTCGTAAAGATAGCCGAGTAGGAACTGGGATAGGAGGTTGTTTTGGGAAGCGCTGCCGCGGAGCCAAGAGAGCGCGGAGTCGTAGCCAGGAGTTGAAGAGTCTTTATCGAGAAGGAATTGGGAGAGTTGATTTTGGGCGGAGGAATCGCCGGATTCGGCGCGAGATTTGAGTTCGGGGATGGAGGGGGCAGAGGCGGGCTGCTGGGCGGCCAAGTTGGGTGGGGCGACGAGGCAGAAAAGCAAGCCGAAGCAGCTTGCCGCGACCAGCGAATAGGGATAACGAAGATTCCGGTGCATGGCGGTCCCTTCCAAGGGAAAAATTGGAACGGTTCGCGCAGGCTTCGGGCCGGTTTGGGCGAACGCCCAGAGGCAGCGGGAATCGAGAGCAAAGGCGGCGCGGGGCGCAGACGAGCGCGAGCGTATACATCGGTTCGAGAGCGCTCCGGGGGCAGCACATGCCCTTGGGACCAATCGCTAGGCTAGTCTCCTAGACCGAAGACGAAAGTAGGGGGCAAAAAGTTTTGCGTGGGCTCGTAATTTTCTGCAAAATTCACATTGGCAGGGCAGGTGGAGATCACGATGCGCCGGGACCCCTCCGTTGTACGGCAGACCAGGGAGCGGTCCGGCTCGAAGCGCGCAGCACGAAACAACGGTGAAAGGTTAGAAGGGGATGTCTTCGTCGTTGATTTCGGGGCCGGAAGAATCGTCGATGTGGCCGCCGGGCTGGTCGAAGTCGTCGGAACGGCCGCCACCGGCGCCGACGCCGGCGGCCATGCCTTCGCCGCGGCCACCGAGCATTCGGAAATTGTTGGCGACAATTTCGAAACTGGTTCGTTTCTGCCCTTCCTTGTCCTGCCATTCGCGGGACTGGATGCGACCTTCGATGAAGACGAGAGAACCTTTCTTCAGATATTGCTGAGCGATTTCGGCTTGCTTACCCCAAACAACAATTTTGTGCCACTCGGTGCGCTTCTGGCGCTCACCGTTACGGTCTTTGTAGGATTCGTCGGTGGCAACGGAAAAATTAGCGACGGCCTGACCGCCGGCGGTGAAACGCGTTTCGGGATCGCGACCGAGACGGCCCACGAGGATCACTTTGTTTACTGACATTTAGATAGCTCCTAATGACGACGATAGCATGGGGGAGAAGGAAAATGAAATATGGAGGAATCGCACGCCCATGGAGAGGCTCAAGCGGAAAGATTCAGGGGCGCGGTTAAAGTGGAGGTGGACGCGGAGCCGATGGAACAGTCGCACTGCTGGAGCATCCACTGGAGCGAGGAATAGGCCGATTTTGCGGCGCAAAGGCAAATGAGATGCCAGAGACGGCGCAGAAAAGAAGCTGAGACGAAGATAAAGTGACGAAGAAATGAGGAGAGTTATGGAGGAGAGGCTACGAGATTAGAATAGATCGATTTCTCGAAGGCCAAGGATGCCGGTTCGATTGACTTGAGGGAGACAAGGATTGCGGGGTGGAGAAGCGGGAGGGATGCGATGTTGGTGAAGACGTTGGAAGCGCGATATTACACGGACCCTGAGGTGTTTCGTGAGGAACTGGAGAGATTCTTCTTCGGGATGTGGGTGTGCGCCGGACGAAGCGAGCAAATTGAAAAGGCCGGAGATTATTTTTTGGCGGAAGTGGCGAGCGAGAGCGTGATTGTGACGCTTGATTCGGCTGAGAGAGTGCGCGCGTTTTACAATGTGTGCCGGCACCGGGGAACGCAAATTTGCAAGGGGGGTGAGGGAAAGTTCGCGGGGAGGATTCAATGCCCTTATCATGCGTGGACCTACGGGTTCGACGGGAGGTTGCTGGCGGCGCCGCACATGGAACAGGTGGAATTTCGAAAGGAAGATTACCCGCTACGTACTGTGGCAGCAGAAGTGTGGGCCGGGCACATCTTCTTGAATCTGGGAGAGGACGTGCGGCCACTCGCGGAGCAGCTGGCAGACCTGCCGAAGAAGTTTGCGGCGTGGGATATGGGGGAGCTGCGCGCATACAAACGTGAGAGATATGAGGTGAAAGCGAACTGGAAACTGATTGTCCTCAATTACAACGAGTGCCTGCACTGTCCGGTGCTGCATCCGATGCTGAACCGGGTGACGGATTACTTGAGCGGAGAGAACGAGGATCCCCGGCCCACGTACATCGGCGGAACGATGGAGTTCAAGGGTGCGGCGGAAACCATGAGTGTAGATGGGGTGAGAAGAAGAGATTTTCTACCAGGGCTGAGCCGAGAGCAGTGTAAGCAGGTGTTGTATTACGCGATTTATCCAAACCTGTTTTTGAGTTTGCATCCGGATTATGTGATGGTACACCGATTGTGGCCGAAGAGCGTGGACCGCACGGAGGTGGTGACGGAATGGCTGTTTCATCCGCGGGAGATGGCGAAGGCGGATTTTTGCGGAGATGACGTGGTGGAGTTCTGGGACGCGACGAACCGGGAGGATTGGGGGATCACGGAGCAGTCGCAGAAGGGGATTGGTTCGCGGGGATATGTTCCGGGACCGTATTCGAAGAACGAAGGACTACCGGCGGCGTTCGACCGGATGGTAGCGGAGAAGCAAGAAAAGAGGGGGTAGCCGGACGAGTAAATTAGGGCGGTGGAGGGCTCACAGGTGACAATTGTGGAGTTGCGCATCCGGAGGAATTGGGCAGAATCATCGGCGGGAGGGCGCACCGCGAAGGTGATCCGAACTCTGTTAGCCGCAGCCGGAATCAAACTCCGCCACGCTGGAGGAGTAGAAATCGCCGCGAAGAGTTCTCGGCGAAATCGCTGAGTCATGCAGGGCGCACGAGAGCACAGGGTGCTCGAGTACTTGGAAGAGAGGAGTTGACGGATCGTACGCCCCGGCGGAATCTAGCACGTTCGATGGAGCCTGACGACATCTTTTGTGTTACAAAATGTGAATAGTAATAAGTCGATGTCGCTTCGGTATCGAATTGTCCACCCGTGCGTCAGGGTTGCCGTATTCGGGGACGCTCGTAGAAGTATCGCGAGCCAATCCTTCAACCCCTTGCATTTCGAATAGTTGGATCGCTTTCGAGTAGAGAATCGGGAGCAGCGGCGGGGTGTGTCGGCCGCTCGCGAATCGGAGCGGGGATCAGGCGTCCCGCAAAAAGGTGGGCCAAGAACAGGAGCACCAGGGCCCCAGCCAGGGAGAGCAAGAACCATCGCATGTCTGTCTGTGGATAAAACAGCGCGTAGAGCACAAGCACCCAAAACGAAGTGGTCAGGACAGGGATGCCGACGGCGATGAACATGGTTCCGGAAAAGCCGGGAAGATACCACGGGAATTGGTCGTGGACGGATCTTCGAGCCCACCAGGAGGTGTCGATTTTGATGGCCAGCCCCTCGGCAAGAGGCAGCTCCGTTTCCTCCGGGCTCCGCCGGTGGCCCAGGCGATAGAACTCAGACAAATGCGAGTCGATGGAAGTCACACCCGGGATGGATTCGAGGAGCCGCAAGTAAGCACGCCAGAATTGGATGACGCGGACGCCGCGGAAGCCGAGAGCAATATAGAGCAGGGAAAGAACCAAGCCGAAAAGCGAAACGATGAGGCTGATGTTGAGGGCTGTAGTCGTAGCAGAAGTGGTGAAGGCGAGAGCGGTGGCGAGAAAAGCCTGCACGGTGGAGAAGTTGTTCATGCGCGCGTAGAGAATATGATCCTCATGATACAGGCGCTCGAGAACCTTGTGCCAGGCGAGTTTCGGGTCGGAGAGATGCGAAGCGTTGCTCATCGAGTTTCGGACAGTGTTTCTAGGTTGAGCTTTCCTCGAAACGCGATTGTACATGGTTATGCCGGAAGGCTCAGTGATTCGATCGGGTGTTTCGGAGAAGTGTACGGATAGACGCAAAAAAGCAGGCCCTCCCCGATTAGCCGATCAACCAGGAGCTCGCGCGACCAATTGCCAGTGTTCCTGTCAGGCTTTCTTAAGCAAGCGGGTTATCCACACGAGAACCACTGCTCCGATGAAGGCAACAATGATTGACCCGATCATCCCACCCCCTTGCCAAATTCCCAGCATGCCAAAAATCCAGCCGCCGAGAACTCCGCCCAAGAGGCCAAGGACGATATCCACCAATACGCCGTAGCCACCGCCTTTCATTACCTGGCCCGCAAGCCAACCGGCGATGAGTCCAGCAACAATCCACGCAAGAAATCCCATGCTAGTCCTCCTGCTACTCGATTTTGCGAAAGGTCACCGCGTCTTGCTACCTAGAGAAATCTCACTGCATAGTCTTGGCTCTTGCGGCCGCTGCTTTGAGCTTGCCGGTCAACTGGGTACGCTGATCCGGTGTCAATACGTCATCAATTTTGGGTCGCGTTGAGGCGCGCAGATCCTTCAGCATTTCCTGCTTCTGCTCGTCCGTCAGAGCGGAATCTTTGAGGATCGGTTCGCGCTGGGTTTTTGCATCGTTCAAAATCCCATGCAATTTGGTCTCCTGATCTCCGGTAGGGTTCAATGAGTCAACTGCCTTCCTGAATTCGTCTTTTATCATCTCCCTGGTTGCGCCCGACAGAGCAGCTTGCGGTGCTGCTTTCACAGGGACAAGAACGAGTATCAGGGCGAGGGCGGTAGCGGCGCACAACAAAGCGTGCAAAAGTGCGTTCGCTCCCATTTTTTGATTCTCCTCGGTGAGTTTAAAATTTTCGGGGGCGGGATCGCTGGGGCAGAACAGCACAGGCAATCTAACACATTGGCTGGGCTTGCGTGAAAGAAATCTAATAGGAGGACCGGGGAGGCGGCGGGCCGGAGGAATCGTAGGTATGCAGAATTTGTCGACCAAAGCGCAGGGCAGGTCTGAGAGATGCCGGCTGCGCGGCGATTCGAGGATTCGAGTGATTCGAGTCTGGAACCTTGACTTGAGCGGACCCGCGCCCTAGACTTTTTTCGTCCGACATTGCTTCCGAGGATTAGACTTGTGAGACGCTGCAGGCGCATTTTTCTCGAACTGGCGCCCGTCATGGTGCTTCTGGTGCCGGGCGCATGGGCACAGAAGCCTCCAGCCCCGACCCCGGCGCCTCCACCTTCCCCAGCACCAAGCGTTCCGGTTACACCCGCACCGCCGACCCCGCAGCCGAGCCAACAGGACGACGATCTGGTGATGTTTCTGCGAGGGCACGTTTCAACAGGGGACGGTACAGCGCTTCCCCATGATTCGTTGGTTGAGCGCGTGTGCAACGGCAGGGTAAATCAGCAGGTATATGCAACTCCCCGGGGCGACTTCAGCATGCAAATGGGATCGATGAACGATTCCTTTCTTGACGCTACGGGCGACCGGACTTCGCCCTATGGCCTGAACGGCAAGAATTCCCTGACGGGAATTCCGCGGCGCGAGCTGACCAATTGTGAGCTGAGAGCCTCGGTGTCTGGATTCCGTTCAAATACCGTGATGCTTGCGGGCCTAACGGCTTTCGGCGGAACGATTGACGTGGGCTCGATTATGGTGCATAGAACTGCGAAGATTGATGGCCTGACGTTGAATGCGGCTCCCTACAAGGCACCGAAAGACGCCCTGAAGGCTTATGAGAAGGGGCTCGCGGCCGAGAAGAACGGGAAACTCGACAATGCGCGCGAATATTTTGAAAAAGCGGTGGGGATCTACCCCGGGTACGCGCATGCATGGTTCCAGTTGGGCACGGTTTTGCAGGCGGCAGACCAGAAAGATGCGGCTCGCACGGCGTACACCCGTGCAACGGATATCGATACGAAGTATTTGCCGCCTTACCTCTCGCTCGCAGTGATAGAGTACCAGGCAGGAAACTGGATGGAGGTCGTCAATCTTACTGGTCACATCCTAGAGCTTGATCCGTTGAATCGCGAGAATGCTTACGTCGTGGATTTCGATCCGCTAAATTGCGCCGAGGCTTATTTCTATAACGCGATCGCGAATTACCAGCTCAACAAGATCGAGGAGGCTGAAAAAAGCGCGCTGAAGGCGGAACAACGCGCAGATTTATCTCGATTTCCGCAACTGCATCTCTTGCTGGCCGAGATTTATACGCGAAAAAGCA
>Ga0306925_10007912_pt1 | contig 10029 bp, 9 predicted proteins | sample flu12Cox44000176_FD_203755 | JGI IMG/M metagenome (GOLD analysis project Ga0306925, IMG submission 203755) | Lab enrichment of tropical soil microbial communities from Luquillo Experimental Forest, Puerto Rico - flux8day.12C.oxic.44.000.176 (v2)... | ecosystem: Environmental > Terrestrial > Soil... | reverse complement strand
ACCGCTCCACTGCCATCTTGCGAAAAGCTTTGGGGTAACGCCCGATTGCTCGCTTCTTTGCCACTCGCAGTTCCTTTCCCTGCAATGTGTGCCAATTACGAGTGTCTCATTTGATGGGTTCAGTCCATCTCAACGTCAGACAATGTGGGACATGACGCAATGACCCAATAACACATTTCCTTAAGCGCGCGCTGTGATGACACTCATGACAGTCACTTCACCGATTCATACCACGCGTGCGGTGTCCTAGAATACTAAATAGCCTCAAAAGCGTCATCAGTGACACTGCGACCACGCTTAATCGCGTACAAGGGCTTGTGCTGGTATCCGCGTCACCGAGGTACCCCATGAAAACTGCCGACAGCATCGAGGCTCAGGCAGAACGAAAGAACGCCATGAAGTCGAGGTCGGGCCGCATCGCGACCTAACGGACGAACCGTTGACGCAGCGCCTTCGCGAATTGGAGCGCGAACTGGGAATTCCGCCGCAAACTGACGAAACACAAACGTCGAAGCCCAACTCGAAACAACTACGGCGCCGCCCCGCTGGATTCCATATCCGCTGTGTCGCTGAAACTTGCCTGTAATCAGTTGTTTGAATGCTGCTGTGCCTGGAATGTGCCCAAAGTTGTGGGCGGCGGAAGCCCGACTAAACAATACGATGGCCTGCCAAACACCGCCGTCCAGCCAATCCTGAAACCCACCCCACCCTACCACCCCGGGCTTCTTAAGCGGCGCTGGCTGATAAATTTCCAGGCTTCATCACCGGCGCGGGGACACCTGTCTTTCCCCAGGGGCGGGGCGACCTGTGTGTTAGCGGTCTGTCGCATCAGCGGACTTGGAGGGATGCACCTAACCCAGAAATGTTGGGGAAGGATTCGCCTGTCGCCCCGCCGGAATCATTCGGTGCTGCCGCTGGCTTCACCCTATTCCTACTACTTCCAGCGCCGCAGTTCAATCCCCCCGGCCATCTGTGGCCATCTGTCTTTTCTTGGGCTGGTACTTTTGCTTTGTTCAGCCGCAACGACCCCGCGCCCCTGTGGCGCTATCGTTGCCCTACGCTTACTATCTTCACCAAGGCGGGGGCGACAGATCATCGTAAGGTCGTGTAATCAGCGGATTGGGGGTTGCACCTGAGGAGTATTGGGGAGGGATTCGCCTGTCACCCCGCAATAATCGCAATAATTCGGTGCTGCCGCTGCTCTTAAATTATTATTATTATTATTACTACTACTACTACTACTACTACTACGAATCTCGCAATGGCATTTAAGTGCGTCCCTGCCGGGGCCGGAACCTTCCCCTGTCTGCTCAGCGGCTGAGTAACCTGTCTTTCAAAAACCCCAGTCATGCGTTGGGTGTTATATTCCGGGTTTCGCTTGCTAGCCGTCTTGGATGTTGCTAGCGGCGAAAACAACGCTAGGCAGCGGCTGGGTGGAACCGCAGACCTGCCAGCCGCTGTTGATGCGTTGCTAAGGCAGTCTTGGATACCCCGCTGGCCTTACGATGCCTTTATCCATGCGCCAGTGTCGTTCTGGCCGGGCATCTTGACCTGTTGGAACAGTTCATTGATTTTCGCGCGGGTTTCTTCATGTTGATGTTCTTTGATCCATTCGGATAGCCGGTCGAGTCTCTTGATTAGTTCGCGTTGTCCTTGGTCTTTCATAGTCGTTTTCCCCTTTCCCGACGTAACAACGGGCTCCAGCGGTCGGAACTGGGGCCGTACGGTATGGGTAACTGGAAAGCTGCGCTTAACTTGGATGGGCTTAACGCTAGTCCCTTGCATCGGCCCTTGTCAAATCAGCAAAATCCCCAGTATTCATGCGGGTTTGGGCGGCTTTTTCTTCGTATCGGCCACGGGCTGGAAATCGGCCCGGATCATTGGTTCGATGAATCTGCGGGCCACGACTCAACTTCGACTATTCTCGATAGGAACATCTGAACGAGCAGTTGCTCAGCTCGAAGATGCACGGGAGCGTTGGCTTTACCACGGTAGGGCACCAGCGAATTGAATTCTGCCGCGAGTTGACCAGCCTGCTGACGTAGGTTTTCAGTGGCAGCCGAATTATCAGCGACCGTCTTGCAGATTTCGGCCAAATCGTTCAGCACCATTACTTGCAATTCATTCTTCGCTTGGTTTGCCAAGAGGATGGTTCTAGGCCTTTGCCTCGCCCTTCGCGAGTCCAATCTTCTGCATCCACACCGATAGCGTGTCGACATAATCACTCACCGCACGCTCGGTCTCAGCGTCATCCCAATCCATTTCGTGCTGCATGATTTCCGCGGCTACCGGAGCCGCTTCCAGCGCCGCATTCCAGCTAAAGAACTGCAAACCAGTACGCCGCTCCAGCACGTCATCGAGCGTCGCGGCCATTTCGTTACGAGCAGCGTAGGCAATCTCGGCCCGGATGGCGGGATATCCCGCAACCACCAGAGCACTTAGCTCAGGCTCTTGCTTTGCCAGCTCGAGCACTGCCGTCGCTCTCGTTCCGAACTTCTCGGACAAGTGCCGAGCCGTCGTCCCGGATACCAGGTATGCCGCAGCCAGACTCTGCGGATACGCGTTGCTGTATCCCTTCGAGCCGTTCAAGGGATGCTCACGCGTTACGCAACCACCGACTGCAAGCCCCAGCTGTCGCTGCACGGCATCGATCGCGTCCTCTGCCATGGCTCGGTAGGTTGTCCACTTTCCGCCGAGCACGCTGATCAACCCGCTCTCCCTGTCCACCTCGACCTCATGCTCACGAAGCAGCTTTTTGGTCTTGCTGCCTTCGCCCGAACTCACCAGTGGACGCATCCCGGCAAACCCGCCCACGACTTCCTCGGCTCGAAACGGGCGTAACAGATACCGGTTCAACTGCTGTAGCAGATAACCCACTTCCGACCGCTTCACCACCAGCTCGTCTTCCTGTGTGACTTCATCGTCTGTGGTGCCCACCAGTAATCGTCCCAGCCACGGAATCGCGAAAATCACACGTCCGTCATCGGTTTTTGGCACGACCATCGCGTCTCTCGTACGCTCGTCGAGAGGCAGTAGAATGTGTACCCCTTTGCTAAGCCGCAAACGGTTTTCGAGCGCTGGATTGGCCATCGTGCGAATGTGGTCCGAATATGGGCCAGTCGCATTGACGAACACGCGCGCCCTGACCCTCATACGCGCGCCGGAAAGCTGGTCTTCGATCTCTGCTTCGACGATCTTCCCGCCGGCATCCTTGTGCAGCGCGATAACTGGCGCATGGTTCACCGCCTCGCCACCAGCCTCGCTAAATGTTTGCACCAGCGCCACCGCAAAGCGCGCATCATCAAATTGGCCATCGCCATAAACAATCGCACCCTTCAAGCCGCTTCCCCGCAACAGCGGCCAGCGCGCGACGGCATCCCTGGCCCCACGAAACTTGCTGGGAAAGAAGTTGTGCTGGCCCGCAATCCTGTCGTAAATCTTCGTGCCCACGCCGTAATACGCCACCTCCCACCACCGGTAGCACGGCACCAGAAACTCCATTGTGTGCGCCAGGAACGGTGCATTGTCGAGCATGAATCTCCGCTCGCGCAGCGCCTGTTGCACTACGTGATATTGCCCCGGATCGAGGTCCGTCACCGCCTCCTGCAGATAGCGGATTCCGCCATGGATCAGCTTGGTCGAGCGGCTCGAAGTCGCCGACGCGAAATCGCCGGCTTCGATCAGCACTGTGTTCAACCCGCGTAATTGCGCATCGAGTCCGCAACCCGAGCCGGTTGCGCCGCCGCCGATAACGCACACATCGAAGCTCGCACCGTCGATCTTTCGCCAGGCCTCCGTGCGGTGTCTCAACCCTTGACTCCTGAGACGCTCCTGCGTGTCAGGTACAGGCTCCACGCCGCCATGGTCTGCGCGTCCTTAATCACGTTCTCGCGGACAAGTTGCTGTAAGCGCGCAACGCTCACCTTGTGCACGGCGAGATCGTGTTCCTCCGCGTCGCGCTGGCCGATCGACGGCTTCAGCCCGGTGGCAAGAAACGCATAGGCCTTCTGCTTCGCATACCCCCAGGCGATGTAGATTTCTCCGAGGCATTCAAGACTGTCTGCCACCAGTCCGGTCTCGGCCTGCAACTCCTCACGCGCGATTGCTTCCGGCTCGACATCGTTGCGCTCCAGGCTGCCCTGCGGAAACTCCAATGTTTTCATCCCCACCGGATAGCGAAATTGCTCGACCAGATAGACAGCATCGCCATCGACGGCAATGACGATGGCGCTATCGCACTTCTCCACCACGCCGTAAATGCCCCACGTACCGTTGTCGCGCTCGATCTCGTCCTCGCGCACCGTCATCCATGGGTTGCGGTACACCACACGGCTGCTCAACTGCCGAATTGTCATAGCTGTGTCCGCAAGACAGTCTCTCACGCGCGCCAAGTTCCCCAACGATTTGAGCCGTATGGCATCATGGCGACATGGCCATCACCGCCGACATCGTCGTGGTCGGATTAGGTGCCCAGGGCAGCGCCGCGCTCTACCAATCGGCGAAACTCGGCGCCAAGGTCATCGGCATCGACCGCTTCGTGCCGCCGCACGACCAGGGATCGTCGCACGGCGAGAGCCGCATCACCCGCCAAGCCATCGGCGAAGGCCGCGAGTTCGTGCCGCTCGTTCTGCGCTCTAACGAAATTTGGCAGGAGCTGGAAGCTGCCACTGGACGTAGCCTGATGACCCGCAACGGCGGACTCGTGCTCGCATCCGCAGGTATTCACGGCAGCCATCACGGTTCGAATGCCTTCTTGGCGGAAACCATCGACGCGGCAAGGTGTTTTGCCATTCAGCACGAGGTACTCAGCACGGACGAAATCCGCCACCGCTACCCGCAGTTCGAACTCACCGCAGGCGAACAAGGCTACTTCGAGCCCGGCGCAGGCTTCCTCCGCCCCGAAGCCTGCGTGGAAACACAGATCGCTGAGGCCAGGAAGTACCGCGCGAAAATCGTTACCTCCCCAGTGGCAAACGCGATAACGCACAAAGATGGCGCGGTTGAAGTAACGACCAACCATGCCACCTACTCCGCCGCCAAGGTCATCCTCACCGCTGGACCTTGGATCGCGAGATTCCTCCCCCCCGAATACGCATCCAACTTTCTTGTCTATCGCCAGACGCTGTGCTGGTTCGCGCTCCGGCAGAATCGCGATCGCTACACTCCTGAGCGCTTACCGATTTTCATTTGGATCACCGGCAACAGGCTCCAGGACATGCTGTACGGCTTTCCCGCCATCAATGGAGTCGATGGCGGCATCAAGGTCGCTACGGAGTGTTATAACGATACAGTCGATCCCGACGCCGTTCCTCGAGATGTCAGCGACGAGTCCGTTGCGCAAATGCACTCCGACTACATCGGACCCCGGCTTCCCGACGTCAGCAGTCGATGCCTGCGCACGGCAACTTGCTTGTACACGGTGACGCCCGACGCCAAGTTCGTCATCGATTACGCAGACGAACACGACAATGTCCTGTTCGCTTCAGTCTGCTCGGGTCACGGATTCAAACACTCACCGGCCGTGGGCGAAGCTCTGGCCCAGCGCGCAATCGGCGTGGCGACCCAACTCGATCTTGCCGCATTTCGACTGGATCGTCTAAAGAAGACTCACGCCTGACTACTTCACCGTTACCCCGTCCGGCTTTCTCTGCTTGTGGAACAGCCGGCCTGAGATGTCCGGCCAGAATTCGAGAACGAAGTTCCCTACCATGCCCCAGCCAAAGGAAACTGCCGTGCGGCTCATGGTCAGGCCGAAGCCCCGTTCTTCCTGCGGATAGTAGGCATTTGAAATACTTCCCGCGGTCAAAGCTCCAAGCACGTTGGAATAGCTGAACACGGGCGAGCGATCCGAGTCTTTCTTAGTGACAAACTCCTGTTCCAACACAGCCATCATCCTGCACTTCTTCGAGTAGCTATTGCCGAAGCGGAAGTAACGCGGATCCTGCTTGAATAGAACGGGATAGAAGTAGTTGCTGAAGAAACCTGAAGTAAATCCGTCCCCCAGCGCCGAGCCGAATCGTTTGCCGTAACCGGCAGCCCCTGCCCGTAACCCTCGAAGTTATTCGCCGCCTGGCTGATTCCAGCCTGAAAACCTGCCGCCAGGTAGGGGAATGGGGTTGCGTAGTTCCGAATCATCAGGTTGAACTTCTGCCCTGACGTTAAGGCAGGAGCATATTGATAGTTCGTCATGCCGGTGATGGGCACAATGCCCAGCATCGTCTGTTTCTTTTCTTCCGCCAGGATCTCTTCTGCGGTCTTCTTGCGCGACTCTTCCGGTGCCTTCGGCTCGGTAGCACTCGGCGGCGTTGCGCCCGAACTTTGCGGCGTAGTCGTATTCTGAGACTCCTGCGCGGCCGGCGTCTGTGCTTATGTCCGGGAAGCCTGGGCCTGGCCATCTGACGTTTGAACAAACTGCGTCAGCGCGAGCATGGCAAAAACTGCCAGCAGAGTTAGCTTGGTGCGAAGCCTCATAGGCAAAGAATCGCTCTTTAGAACCTTCATAGCCGGACAGGAAAAAGGTTCCAAAATCGACCTGAGGTCGAAACAGACTGCTCTTAGGGTATCAGGGCGGAGATTCGAAACGGTCGCTCAACCCGCTTAACGCGTGTTAAGAACTGTTACGTGCACCAGAGCTTACCCACTGGTATCCGGCCGTACTACGGCCAAAGCGGTTAGATCGTTTTGCTCGGCGGCGGATTGCGCAAACTGGCACACCGCTTCTAGCGCCGACAACGCGACTTGATGAGCGCTGGCCAAGGGCATACCTTCAAAGTGAGCCTTCAGCCGTTGCAACCCAAATTCCTCCCGCTTGCGGGTAGCTTCCACCACGCCGCGTGACGCCAGCAACAGTGCTCCGCCCTTCGGCACCGCGACGGTGGGAGCCTCATACGTCGAAGCGGAAAACAAACCCAACGGCATGCCTGTCGCAGGAAGCTCGCTGATGCTAGAGTCGTACCGCAACAATCCGGGCGTGTGTCCGGCGTTGATGTAGCACACCGTTCCAAGCGTTTCGTTGTAGCAGCCGAGGAACGCAGCACACGTGCGCACTCCCTTGGCGGCCCGGCGGATGCTCTGGTTCAGTTCCTGGCAGAACTCCATCATTGCATCAGCCTCGTTAACCTCATCATTCGCCAGGCACGCCGGTCCTTTGGCCTGGAAGGCCTCGCGTGCTGCCGCCACGACGGGACGATTTTCGTGGCAGTCTCCAGCGACGTCGAGCAAACCGAAGACAACGCGCTGTGGGCTGGCGCGCACGAACTGGTAGAAGTCGCCACCTACCCGATGGCCGTGCACCAAACCCGCAATTTCGGCACCTGCGAGCTCAGGTAACTCGGCAACGCTTGGACGACGGGATGCGACCTCTGCCCGCTTAAATGAAAATTTCATGAAATCAGACCTTCGATAATAACCCCAATATCGGCGATTGCAAGATCGAAGTGAATGCAACCATCCGCTTGCCATTTGCCCACAGTCTGTTACAGTGACACCGCTCGGCTGGTTGGTGACGTAGATTACGCGCCAACGTGGTCATCCGGCAGGAGGCACATCGCGTGCGCATCGTCAGTGTGGGCGAAATTCTCTGGGACGTCATCGGGGAAAACGAGTATCTGGGCGGAGCCCCTCTGAACTTTGCAGCCCACGCGCAGAAGCTCGGCCACGAAGTCTATCCGCTCAGCGCCGTCGGGGCCGACAGGCGGGGTCACAAGGCCATCGACATGCTCAAAGGACGCGGCATGTCGACGGAGTTCATTCAGGTATTGCGCGACCGGCCTACCGGTACGGCCATCGTCGAGCTCGACATGGAAGGTAAGCCGACGTTCCGCATCGTGCGCCCCGCCGCCTATGATTTCGTCGACCTCACCGACCATGAGCTAAAGCGGATCGCCAAGCTCAATCCCGACTGGATTTGCCTCGGCACGCTGTACCACATGTCGGGGCACTCGCTGGGTTCCACCAAAAAGCTGCTCGAAGCAGTACCGAAGGCCCACCGCTTTTACGACATCAATCTGCGAGAAGGGCATTGGAGCCTTGCCACGATCGAGCAGCTCTCCTCGCTGGCGTCGGTCATTAAACTCAGTGACTCGGAGGCCGAATCGCTCGACGCGACTGTGGACGCATCGGAAGGGCCAAGCGATTCCATTGAACGTTTCTGCCGCCGCTGGACCGACCGCTTCGGTAGCGAAACCGTGTGCGTCACCTTTGGTGAACGCGGCTGCGCCATTTTCAAGGACGGCCACTTCACCAGGACACTTGGCTATCATATAACGGTTGCCGATACGGTCGGTGCGGGAGACGCCTTCTCGGCTGCGTTCGTCCACGGCCTCAGCCAGGGCTGGGACTCCGAGCACATCGCCTGTTGGGCAAACGCGGTAGGAGCGCTCGTGGCCAGCCGTTCAGGAGCCATTCCGGATTGGACCATCACCGAAGCCCACGCCCTGATGAAGGCGCAAGCCCATCAGCCATAGCATTCAGCTGTATGGTGTTTTCTTTCTATATTAAAGTAGTACTTTAAATCTCAGCTGTTGCTCACTTAGCCGACACGGTGATCTCCGCGGTGGCCGACTTGCTGGTATCGGCTGTGCTGGTCGCGACCAGGTGATACACGCCCGCAGTCTTGGGAGCGGTGTAGGTGCTATAGAGCGAAATCGACCCTTCCTTGGAGTACGCCCCGCGCGTCTGAATCTGTCCGCCGTTGTCGCCCTCTTCCACCTTCCACGTTACATCGCTCGTGGGAGCACCCGTTATTGTGGCTGCGAAATCGACTGCCTTGCCCGCAACAACTTTCGCGGAAGTTGGGTAGATGGTGATCGCTACCGGCTCGGAGGACTTGCCACCGCCCGCTACCGTCGAACGCAGCATCCATACGATTCCTGCCAGTGCGATCAGCGCAATGACAACGGCGCCGATCAGCATCGGCGACATCCTCCGCCGCCCGGTGCTTACCTCTGGGAAGTCGGGTGAAGCTGCGAAAGGAACTGATGCATACCGTTCTGGAGCCGGTGTTTCGACCGCCGCCGGAGGCGCCGCTTGATACGACGGCGAAGGAGGCACTGCCGGTCGCGCGGACGGACGGTCGTTTACAGCCGGTGGTGCCTGCGCGAACAATGGCGGGGGAGCGCTCTCTTCTGCTCGCCATGGTGCCGGGGACTCTTCCGGGTCGGTTTCGACTCGACCGGCTTCCGTGACCCTGGGCTGTGGAACCGGAGGGCGCTGCAGGCGGATTGGCATGATTTCGGCGGTTGAACGAACGGGGCGAACCGGCGGCGCAGTCACAACCGGCGGTTCCGGTCGACTCGGTGCAACAGAAGCGTCCGCTCCCGGCGCGGGAACCGTCCTCCGTGTGCCGCAATAAGCACAAAATTTAGCGTCATCGGCTATCGATTGCCCACATTCGGTACAAAACATCCAATCCCCTCGCTAACTCAAGACCTTAACGTGAATTGATTGCTAGGCGCTACTTCGCGCTTTGTTTATGAACCCGGACGATGCCGATTTATTGCGCGGCTTGCTGCGTAATCGCCACCACGTCGCTATTCACTTTTCCACGGGTGATTGCCAGTTTGTTGGCCGGCCAGTTGTAAGAGTAGCCGTAGATGGTCAGCTCCTTGAAGTCCGTCACCCGGATCGGTGGCCCGCCATCGAGCGATTGCTTCACCAGGTTCGAGACGCCCTTTTCTGTCACCGGGTAGTACACTGCCTTTCCGTCGGGTGAATAGGCCAACCTTCCCGAAATCGCTTCCGCCTCCGGGACAGACTTCACCGGTGCGCCACCAGTGGCGGGAATCACTTTGATTACGCCGGTGATTTGGACGCCTGTTCCTTGCACGGTCATCAGGGCAACCTGCTGGCTATCCGGAGAGACAGCTGCAAAGACCACGAACTCATCGGACAATTGCTTCGGCTCGCCACCGGCCATGTCCATCCGCATGGCCAACTGTTTCCCATTAATGAGCGAGGTGTAGACGAAAAACTTGCCGTCTGGTGAGCATGCTGGGTTCTGCTCGAACTTCCCCTTGGTTAGAGCGGTCG
>Ga0306925_10007910_pt1 | contig 10030 bp, 7 predicted proteins | sample flu12Cox44000176_FD_203755 | JGI IMG/M metagenome (GOLD analysis project Ga0306925, IMG submission 203755) | Lab enrichment of tropical soil microbial communities from Luquillo Experimental Forest, Puerto Rico - flux8day.12C.oxic.44.000.176 (v2)... | ecosystem: Environmental > Terrestrial > Soil... | reverse complement strand
TGGCGATGATGGTGCATCCCGGGCCGATCGACATCGCCGCGGCGCGCTCGCTGGCATTGTCCGAGGTGATCGTGGACTACCGCGGCAAGGAATCGCATGCCGCCGTCGCGCCGTATCTGGGCGTCAACGCCGCTGACGCCGTGACGGTCGCGCAGGTGGCCATCGGCGTGCTACGGCAGCAACTGGCGCCGGGGCAACTGGTACACGGGATCGTCACCAACGGCGGGCAGGCCGTCAACGTCATCCCCGGGCACGCGACGCTGCAGTATGCGATGCGGGCGGCCGAATCGGATTCGCTGCGCGAGCTGGAGGGCAGGATGTACGCGTGCTTCGCCGCGGGCGCCCTGGCCGCCGGCTGCGAATACGAAATCGACAATCCGGCGCCGGCGTACGCGGAGCTCAAGCCCGATAAATGGCTGGCCGACGTGTGCCGGGAGGAGATGCGCCGACTCGGACGGAAGCCGGTGGCGCCCGAGGTGGAGACTGGGCTTCCCATGGGCAGCACCGACATGGGTAACGTGACGCAGCTGCTGCCGGGGATCCATCCGGTGATCGGGGTCGACGCCGGCGGCGCCACAGTGCACCAGCGCGCCTTCGCCGCCGCCGCCGCCGGCCCCAGCGCGGACCGGGCGGTCGTGGACGGCGCGATCATGCTGGCGCGCACGGTTGTTCACCTGGCGCAGACCCCTGACGAACGCGACCGGGTGCTGGCCGCGCAGCAGCGCAGACACAGCGGGGCGCCGGCATGAGCCTCGCCGACACCGCCGAATCGTGGCTGGCCGCCCACCACGCGGACCTGGTGGAATGGCGCCGGCACATCCACCGCTACCCGGAGTTGGGCCGACAGGAGTTCGCCACCACGCAGTTCGTCGCCGAGCGGTTGGCCGACGCGGGGCTGAACCCGAAAGTGCTACCCGGCGGGACCGGGTTGGTCTGCGACATGGGCCCCGAGCATGAGCCCAGGATCGCGTTGCGGGCCGACATGGATGCGCTGCCCATGGCCGAGCGAACCGGCGCGCCGTACGAGTCGACCATGCCCAACGTCGCGCACGCCTGCGGACATGACGCGCACACCGCAATCCTGTTGGGTGCGGCGCTGGCATTGGCGACCGTGCCCGAGCTGCCGGTCGGGGTTCGGCTGATTTTCCAGGCCGCCGAGGAGTTGATGCCGGGCGGGGCGATCGACGCCATCGCCGCCGGGGCGCTATTTGGCGTGTCGCGAATCTTCGCCCTGCATTGCGATCCCCGGCTCGAGGTCGGCAAGGTCGCGGTCAGGCCGGGCCCCATCACCTCGGCGGCCGACCAGATCGAGATCACGCTGTATTCGCCGGGCGGGCACACGTCGCGTCCACACCTGACCGCCGACCTGGTCTACGGGCTCGGCACGCTGATCACCGGGGTGCCCGGGGTGCTGTCGCGCCGCATCGACCCGCGCAACAGCACCGTGCTGGTGTGGGGCGCGGTCAATGCGGGCGTGGCCCCCAACGCCATTCCGCAAACCGGCGTGCTGGCCGGCACCGTTCGCACCGCCAGCCGGCATACCTGGGTCGACCTCGAGGAGCTCATCCGCCAGGTCGTCACGGGCCTGCTGGCGCCGCTGGCGATCGAACACACGCTGCAATACCGGCGCGGCGTGCCACCGGTGGTCAACGAGGAGGTTTCGACGCACATACTGACGCACGCGATCGAAGCCGTCGGTCCCGATGCTTTGGCCGACACGCGGCAATCGGGTGGCGGTGAGGATTTCTCCTGGTACCTGGAGGAGATTCCCGGCGCGATGGCTCGTTTGGGCGTGTGGTCGGGCGACGGACCACAGTTGGACCTGCACCAGCCCACCTTCGATCTCGACGAGCGGGCCCTGGCGATCGGGGTGCGCGTGATGGTCAACATCGTCGGCCAGGCCGCACTTTTCTAGGGGAGAACTAGGCGGAAGTTCCCGGGCCGATGTTGTGAGCCGGGCGAGTCCGGAGGCCATGGACGTAATCCTCTGGCGCACCGGCGATTTCGGCGGCGTCGGCCATCACGCCGAGGTAGCGCGCCGACGGCAGGCCGCCCTCCCAGGCGTCCAGCACATACAGCCAAGCCAGCGCCGGATCGGTGGTGGTGTCCGACGAAATCCGCTCGACCCGGCATCGGATCTTCTTGTGCACGCCGAACTCGGAGCCCTCCCACCGGTCGAGGTTCTTCTCGTCCGACGAAGTCATGTCGTAAAGGACAACGAACACCTTCGAATCCGGATCCTCGACGATGGTGGCCAGTGCCCCTTCCCAGCCGATGTCCTCGCCGCCGAACGTCAACCGCCACCCGTGCAGCCAGCCCGTTCCGGCCATCGGCGAGTGCGGCGCGCGCTGCAGCATCTGCTCGGGATCCATGTTCGACCCGTAGGCGGCGTAGAGCGGCACGGGAAAAGCTTAAACGGCACACGGTCGAGCGGTATTCATCCAACCGTTTCGCAGCGTTTCCATCCCACGCCGCGCTGCGGTACAGCCCGTCCCACGGCTAGGTTAGGGCTTGTGGTGACTCGCATCGTGATCCTCGGTGGAGGCCCGGCCGGCTACGAAGCCGCGCTTGTCGCCGCCACCTCACACCCCGACACAACTCACGTCACCGTCGTCGACTCGGACGGGATCGGCGGGGCCGCCGTGCTCGACGACTGCGTGCCTTCCAAGACGTTCATCGCCTCCACCTGGCTGCGCACCGAACTTCGCCGGGCACCTCGGCTGGGCTTCGACATCGATATCGACGACGCCAAGATCTCGTTGCCGCAAATCCATTCCCGGGTCAAGGCGCTGGCCGCGGAGCAGTCCGCCGACATCACCGCCGACCTGCTCAGCGCGGGTGTGCACCTGGTCGCCGGCCGGGGCGAGCTGTGCGACTCCACGCCCGGACTGGCCCACCACCGCGTCAAGGCCACCGCCGCCGACGGCACCACCAGCGAGCACGACGCCGACGTCGTGCTGATCGCCACCGGCGCCAGCCCGCGGGTCCTGCCGTCGGCCCAGCCGGACGGCGAACGAATCCTGACCTGGCGGCAGCTCTACGACCTGCAGTCCTTGCCCGATCACCTCATCGTGGTCGGCTCGGGCGTCACCGGCGCCGAGTTCGTCAATGCCTACACCGAGCTGGGCGTTCGGGTAACGGTGGTGGCCAGCCAGAACCACGTGCTGCCCTACGAGGACACCGACGCGGCACTGGTTTTGGAAGAGTCGTTCTCCGAACGGGGCGTCGAGCTGTTCAAAAACGCCCGCGCCGAGGCGGTCACCCGCACCGAAGCCGGGGTTCTGGTCACGATGACCGATGGCCGCTCCGTCGAGGGCAGCCACGCCCTGATGACCATCGGGTCGGTCCCCAACACCACCGGCCTAGGCCTGGAACGGGTCGGCATCGAGCTCGGGCGCGGCGACTACCTGACCGTGGACCGCGTGTCGCGCACATCAGTGGCCGGCATTTACGCCGCGGGCGACTGCACCGGCCTGCTGCCCTTGGCGTCGGTCGCGGCGATGCAGGGCCGGATCGCTATGTACCACGCCCTGGGCGAGGGCGTCAGCCCGATCCGGTTGCGCACGGTAGCGGCGACGGTGTTCACCAGGCCCGAGATCGCCGCCGTCGGGGTGCCGCAATCGATGATCGACGACGGTTCGGTGCCTGCCCGGTCCATCATGTTGCCGTTGCGGACCAACGCGCGCGCCAAGATGTCGGGGTTGCGGCAAGGCTTCGTGAAGATCTTCTGCCGCCCGTCCACCGGCGTGGTGATCGGCGGTGTGGTGGTGGCGCCGATCGCGTCCGAGTTGATCCTGCCCATCGCGGTGGCGGTGCAAAACCGCATCAGCGTCAACGAGTTGGCAGACACGCTGGCCGTTTACCCGTCGTTATCCGGTTCGATCACCGAGGCCGCGCGGCGGCTGATGGCCCACGACGACCTGGACTAAGGCCGACCCCCGGGCGCCGGACCAACTAGCCTTGGTACAGCACGCCTACTGACGAGTAACCGGACAGGAGCCTTTGCCGTGAGTGACCCGATCCACGTACCCAGCGAGCAGAGCTCGCCGGCTTCCGCGCTGGGACCGCGGGAACGACAGGTGGCCTGGGAGCGGCTCGGCACCGAGCAGTTCGACGTGGTGGTCATCGGCGGCGGTGTGGTGGGTTCCGGATGCGCGTTGGATGCCGCCACCCGCGGGCTCAAGGTGGCGCTGGTCGAGGCGCGCGATTTTGCCTCGGGCACATCGAGTCGCTCGTCGAAGATGTTCCACGGCGGGTTGCGCTACCTCGAGCAACTGGAGTTCGGGCTGGTCCGCGAGGCGCTCTATGAGCGCGAACTGTCGTTGACCAAGCTGGCACCACACCTGGTCAAGCCGATGCCATTCCTGTTTCCGCTGACCAAGCGCGGGTGGGAACGTCCTTATGTCGCGGCCGGCATCTTCCTCTACGACCGTCTCGGTGGCGCGAAATCCGTTCCGCCGCAAAAGCATTTGACCCGCGCCGGCGCTTTGCGACTGAGCCCGGGCCTGAAGCGCACCTCGTTGATCGGCGGGATTCGGTACTACGACACCGTCGTCGACGACGCCCGGCACACCATGACGGTCGCGCGCACCGCCGCGCATTACGGCGCGGTGGTGCGGTCCTCCACCCAGGTGGTCGCGTTGTTGCGCGAGGGCGATCGCGTGATCGGCGTGCGGGTCCGCGACTCCGAGGACGGCTCGATCGCCGAAGTTCGTGGCCACGTCGTGGTCAACGCGACCGGGGTGTGGACCGACGAGATTCAGGCGCTGTCCAAGCAGCGCGGGCGGTTCCAGGTGCGGGCATCCAAGGGCGTGCACGTCGTGGTGCCGCGGGACCGAATCGTCAGCGACGTCGCGATCATCCTGCGCACCGAAATGTCCGTGATGTTCGTCATCCCGTGGGGCAGCCACTGGATCATCGGAACCACCGACACCGACTGGGACCTCGATCTCGCGCACCCCGCGGCCACCAAGGCCGACATCGACTACATCCTCGCGACCGTCAACACCGTTCTGGCCACCCCGCTGACGCATGCGGATATCGACGGCGTGTACGCCGGGCTGCGGCCGCTGCTGGCCGGGGAAAGCGAGGAAACCTCCAAGCTGTCCCGCGAGCACGCCGTCGCGGTGCCTGCGCCCGGCCTGGTGGCGATCGCCGGCGGTAAGTACACCACTTACCGGGTGATGGCCGCCGACGCGATCGACGCCGCGGCCCAGTTCATCCCGACCCGGGTGGCGCCGTCGATCACCGAGAAGGTGAGCCTGCTGGGTGCCGACGGTTACTTCGCGCTGGTCAACCAGGCCGAGCACGTTGCCGCGCTGAAAGGTCTGCACGCGCATCGCGTGCGCCATCTGCTGGACCGCTACGGTTCGCTGATCGGCGACGTCCTGGCGTCGGCGGCCGAGAATTCAGGGCTGCTCAGCGCCATCAAAGAGGCGCCGGGCTACTTGAAGGTGGAGGCCCTGTATGCCGTCACCGCCGAGGGAGCCCTGCATCTGGAGGACATCCTGGCCCGTCGGATGCGCATCTCGATCGAATACTCGCATCGTGGCGTCGACTGCGCCCGCGAGGTGGCCGAGGTGGTGGCGCCCGCGCTGGGATGGACCGCCGCGGACGTCGAGCGCGAGGTCGCCAATTACACCGCGCGGGTGGAGGCCGAAGTGCTGTCGCAGGCCCAGCCCGACGACGTGTCGGCGGACGAGTTGCGGGCCAGCGCCCCGGAGGCGCGCGCCGAGATCCTCGAGCCGGTACCGCTCAGCTGAGATGGCCTAAATGTCAGCGAAGCCCGCGCCGCTTCCGGTCCGGGACGGCCTGGGTCCCGCCCGGGTGCGGCTGCACGGCGGGCCGGTGCTGGTCGAGCTGACCGCCCGTTTCGGCCCGCCGGCCCGCGCCAAGGTCCTGGCCGGGGAAGTCGTCGACGCGGACGGCGCGGTGGTCGACGAGGGCACCGTGCTGCCCGTCGGGGCCAGCGTCTACCTGTATCGCGACCTCCCCGATGAGGTGCCGGTGCCCTTCGACATTCCGGTGCTCCATCAGGACGCGGACATTGTGGTCGTCGACAAACCGCACTTCCTGGCCACCATGCCAAGGGGGCGGCACGTCGCGCAGACCGCGCTGGTGCGGCTTCGCCGGGAATTGGGGCTGCCCGAGTTGAGCCCGGCGCATCGCCTGGACCGGCTGACCGCCGGGGTGCTGCTGTTCACCACCAGGCGTGAGCTGCGCGGTGCGTACCAGACGGCGTTCGCCCGCGGTTTGGTGAGCAAGACCTACTTGGCGCGGGCGGCCGTCGATCCGGACCTGGTGCTCCCGCGGGTGGTGCGAAGCCGCATCGTCAAGCGCCGGGGACACCTGCAGGCGGTCTGCGAACCGGGTGTGCCCAACGCCGAGACGCTGGTGGAGCGGATTTCGGACGGCCTTTACCGGCTGACGCCGCGCACCGGACGCACTCACCAGCTGCGGGTGCACATGGCCTCGCTCGGGATACCGATCGAGGGAGATCCGTTGTATCCCGACGTTATCGACGTGGCGGCCGACGACTTCAGCACACCGCTGCGGTTGCTGGCGCAGCGCATCGAGTTCACCGATCCGCTCACCGGTTTACGCCGCGAGTTCGCCAGCCGTCGCGGGGTATGAACCCATTGATCGCAGCTCGGCCATAAGGATTCTAAACATTTGAATTCGCGGTTTGTTCGATATGAGTGAGGTTTGCGCAGCAACCCCCCGTGTGGGGGCGGCGCGCGCCTCGGTGGCCCTCTGATGAGGGAAAAGGGTTCGACGGCCACGCCAGGTGCTAGCGTCATTGGCAAATGATCCGGGCCGCACCTACCCGGCGGCTTCGACCCGAGGACCGGTTGGTTTGGGCTGGCCATGACCTACGGGAACCAGTTCGTCGCGGGCGGCATTCCGGTCAACCTTCTCAGCGTGTTGGCGCGGTTGGCGACCGCCAAGGAAGTGACGTCCATAGGCGGCGAAGTAGGCAAGGGCTTAACGCAGGAGGGTGCGGCTTTGGGGGCGGCGGCGGGGGCCGATTTGGCCAACGCGCTGCGCGCCGCTGGATCCGCGCCCACGGCCGCGGTGGGTGTCGGGGTGTCGCAGGGCAAGCTGACCGCGCCGCCCGCCACGGTCGGCCTGTTGTCCGCGTCGCACACGCCGGTGCAAACTCGCGTCGGCAGTTTCCCCGCTTGCCGCCGAGGAATCCGGGTTGCCGTTCCTCCCGCCGCCGATGATGCCGCCGGTAGCGCCGCGCAAGGGTAAGCGCGAGGGACGAGACTACGACGACCTCGAAATCGGGCTGGAGATCAAGGGGACTTTCATGACCCTGCCGCCATCAGCGGGATGAGGTCCCGGGTTCGTCCTTGGCGAGGGTGAAGTAGTTCTCTTCCTCTTGCGCAAAATGCAGGCGCAGGAGGGCGTACAGCCCATAGAGGCAGGCAAGCAGGTCGTCGACCTGATCGGGGCTTATGGCGCCGTTGCTCTGGGCCTGCGCCAGGTGGGCGCCGATCCGGTCTGCCAGCCGTTGTATTTCCGCATGGGTTCGGCTCATCGTGGCGGTCGCCTCGCCGGTGCCCAGGGGATGGGCCAGCGCGGGATAGAGCTGGGTCTCCTCTGCGTGTTCGTGGGGGAGGATCCGGTCGGTGAGCAGGCTGTGCGCCCGCGTAATCGCCTGTAGCGCAGACTGATCGGGCGCGGCGGCCAGGCGGTCGGCCGCGTCCCGCAGCTGTCCTATGGTGTCGCGCAGTTCATCGTGTTCGGCGTCGAAGCGGCGCAACAGCTGTTCGGTCCGCGCGGGCAGCTCGACCTCCACCGCCGGATCGCCGCCCAGGGCGCGCAGCGCGTTGAGGATCACGGCAACGTCGATACCCTCCTGCAGCAGCGCACCGGCGGCCGGCGGCAGCCAGCCGACCGCGGCGACGGCCATCGCGGCCACTGACAACCCCATGCCGACGACGGCGCTTTGCACGGCGATGCGGCGTGACCAGCGGGCGATGTCCATCGCGTCGGCGAGCCGCTCCAGCCGATCGGTGGTCAATACGATGTCGGCGGCTTCTGAGGAAGCGGTGGCACCGCGCGCGCCCATCGCCACGCCGACGCTAGCCGCAGCCAGTGCAGGGGCATCGTTGACACCGTCGCCGACCATTACGGTTACCGCGCGGTTCTGTTCGGCGCGCACGGCGGCGACCTTGTCGGCCGGGCTCTGTTCGGCGTACACCTCGTCCAGCCCTAGCACGGCGGCGACCTCACGGGCGGGCTCGGCGCGGTCCCCGGTGAGCATCACCAATCGATTTAGCCCGGCGGTACGTAACCGGCGTATGGTGCGCGGTGCATGACGGCGCAGCGGGTCCCGCAGCAGCACCGCACCGGCCGGTCGCCCGTCGATGCAGACCCATGCGATCGCGGCGGAGTCGAGTAAGGCCCGGTTCACCGCTGCGCGGGCCCATTGCGCGGACGCGGTGTCGCCGACCAGTTTGCCGACCTCGATGCGCTGATTGCCGAGAGTCGCGGTAACGCCGCGCCCTGGCTCTTCGACCACGTCGGTCGGCAGTGACAACCGCAGGCCCCGGGTCAGCGCCTCGGTGACGATCGCCTCGGCCAGCACATGGGGGGACATCTGATCCACGGAGGCGGCCAGCCGCAGTACCTCGGTCGCGTCGCGCTCGGGGGCGGCCGCGACATCGATCACGACAGGGCTTCCCATGGTCAGTGTGCCCGTCTTGTCCATCACCAAAGTTGTTGCGTGGCCCAGGTTTTCCAACGCGGCTCCACTACGGATCACCACACCATGACGCGAGGCGCGCGACAGGCCGGACACGATCGCCACCGGTGCCGCCAGCAACAGCGGACACGGTGTGGCCACGACCAGCACCGCCACCGCCCGCACCGGCGACCCGCTGGCCAGCCACGCCCCGCCGGCCACCAACAGCGCCAACGGCAGGAACCACGCCGCATACCGGTCGGCCAGCCGCACCACGGGCGCGTTCTGGGCTCCAGCCTCGGCGGCCAGTCGCACGATCTGCGCGTACGTGCTGTCTTTGGCGGTTGCTGTGGCGTGCATTTCGAATGCGGTGCCCGCGTTGACCACCCCGCTGCGCACCGGTTCGCCAACGCAGCGCTCGACCTGCAGCGACTCGCCGGTCAGGACCGACTCGTCCAGCACCGCCGCCGCACTGGCGATGCGCCCGTCCACGGGCACCACTTCGCCCGGGCCGACGACCAGAAGATCGTCGACCGCCACCTCTTCCAGCGCAATCGTGCTCACCGTCGAGTCGATGCGGCGGCGCGCGAACCGAGGCGCATGTTCGAGCAGTGCGCGCAAATCGTGCGAGGCGCGGCGCTCGGCGGCCGCCTCCAGCGCCCGCCCACCGGCCAGCATGACGGCAATCAGCGCACCGGCGAGATACTCGCCGACCAGCAGCGTGCCGATCAGTGACAGCACGGCGATCAGATCGACCCCGAATCGGCCCCGACGCAGGGCGACCAGCACCCACACCGTCGCCGGGATGACCGCCACCACCGTGCCCGCGATCCAGCAGCCATCGGCGACCCGGGGTGAGCCGGCCAGCCAGGCGATCCCGCCCGCTGCCAACGCGCCGACGCTCAGCGCGACCAAAACCGCAGATGCCCTACCGCCCACACCATCCCCTTCGGGAATCAGGTCTCTCGCCAGCTTGAACCGGCTTTGCCAAGCCGACTAGGGCCGGGTGTCACATCAGAGAGCCAGCGATTGCGGGTACCAGTGCCACCTGAAGTGGGGACTCTGGTCACTAGCAAGGTTCGGCAGGTTCCGGTGAACATTGGTCGCGTGACTGGCTTTCTTTCCCGGGCGGCTGGACCGGATGCGGACGTCGGGCGGTGTATGACCGGCAGGTTGAAGGTTGCCAAACAACTCGTTTTGCCAGATCGAACGGCCAGGGGACGTGACATCTTTGACTTGCCGCAATGCCGCTGGCCCGTTCGTGGCGCGACGTAGGGGAGCCGTGTAAATGTCGCTGACACCGAAGGTGACATCCGCCCCGGACTGGGCTGCGCTGAC
>Ga0306925_10007908_pt1 | contig 10030 bp, 9 predicted proteins | sample flu12Cox44000176_FD_203755 | JGI IMG/M metagenome (GOLD analysis project Ga0306925, IMG submission 203755) | Lab enrichment of tropical soil microbial communities from Luquillo Experimental Forest, Puerto Rico - flux8day.12C.oxic.44.000.176 (v2)... | ecosystem: Environmental > Terrestrial > Soil... | reverse complement strand
GCGCAAGAGAGCCGTCCGGTGTCATATTGGAGGGATCACATGAATATTGCGTCCGCGCGGCGTACCGCCGCACTTCTTGCCGTTGCAGGTCTGTCCTTTGCGACGTCGGTCCTCGCCGACGACAAGGTCGTCAAGATCGGTGTACTCAACGACATGTCGAGCCTCTATGCCGACATCGGCGGTCCCAATTCGGTTGCAGCGGTCAAGATGGCGGTCGAGGACTCCGGCCTGCCGGCGAAGGGCTGGAAGATCGATGTGTTGAGCGGCGACCACCAGAACAAGCCGGACCTCGGCGCCAACATCTCCCGGCAATGGATCGACAATGACAAGGTCGATGCCATCGTCGACACGCCGAATTCCGGCGTTGCGCTCGCGGTGAGCAACGTGGCGCGCGAGAAGAACGTGGTGCATCTCAATTCGGGCGCCGCCACCGCCGACCTCACCGGCAAGGCGTGCACGCCGAACACGGTTTCGTTCACCTTCGACACCTATATGCTTGCCAACGGCACCGGCAAGGCGCTGACCAAGGCGGGCGGCGATAGCTGGTTCTTCCTGACCGCGGACTATGCCTTCGGCCACGCGCTCGAGCGCGATACTGCGGGCGTCGTGCTTGCCAATGGCGGCAAGGTGCTGGGCAGCGTCAAGCATCCGCTCAACACCTCGGACTTCTCGTCGTTCCTGCTGCAGGCGCAGTCGTCGAAGGCCAAGATCGTCGGCCTTGCCAATGCCGGCGGCGACACCACCAACGCGATCAAGCAGGCTGCCGAATTCGGGATCGTCTCCGGCGGCCAGAAGCTCGCGGCGCTCCTGCTCTTCATCAACGACGTGCATGGGCTGGGCCTGAAGACGGCGCAGGGCCTGACTTTCACCGAGTCGTTCTACTGGGACCTCAACGACCAGACTCGCGCCTGGTCCAACCGCTTTGTCAAGCTGTCGCCGAAGGGCACGATGCCCTCGATGACGGTGGCCGGACTTTATGCGGGCATCCTGCATTACCTGAAGGCGCTGGACGCGCTCGGCAGCAACCCGCATGACGGCGCCAAGGTCGTCGCCAAGATGAAGGAAATCCCGACCGACGATCCCCTGTTCGGCAAGGGTCCCTTGCGGATCGACGGCCGCCGCATCATTCCGGCTTACCTGTTCGAAGTGAAGAAGCCGGAAGAGTCAAAATATCCGTGGGATTATTACAAGCTGGTCGCGACCATCTCGCCGGAAGATGCGGCGAAGCCGCTCGAAGCGAGCGAGTGCCCGCTGGTCAAGAAGTGATGGCTGCCGGCGCCCGCGGCCTGTGAGCGCGCTCAAATCGGAGCCTTGCTCGCCGGCGATGTAAAGCGCGCGGCAATCATGAGCGCCAGCACCAGCAACAACGCCGCGAGCAAAAACGGCGCGCCCGGCAATTTTGCCGGCGCGCTTTCACCGATGAAATACGCAAACGTCAACGTGAACAGGAACGGCCCCAGAAGTTGCGACAGGCTTTGAACGCTCGAGGTCGCGCCCTGCAACTGGCCCTGCTGATCGGGCCCCACCAATCGCGTCATCAAGGCCTGCGTCGCAGCACCCGCCACACCCCACAGCGCCATCACGGGAATGCCGATGCAGAAGATCGGGCCGGTCGGCGCCGCGCCGAAAATCAGAAAGCCGGCTGCACCGCAAGCAAGACCAAGCAACAATGCGCGGCGTTCGCCGAACCGACGCACGATCGGCGCGATCGCAACCCCCTGCACGATCATCGCGCAGATGCCGACGATCGCGAGCGTCAATCCCACTGTCTTGGCGTCCCAGCCATAGCGATAGGACGCGTACAGCACGAAGGTGGACGGCAGCACGACATGCGCGAGCTGGGCAAAGAAATTCGCGGCCTGAAGTCCCGCGAGCGTCCGGCTCGAGCGCAAAAGCGGCAACATGCCGATCGGGTTGGCGCTTTTCCAGCGGAACGCCGCACGGCGTTCCCTCGGTAGCGATTCCGGCAAGATGAAGAGGCCATAGAGCCCGTTGGCGAGGCTGAAGCCCGCCGCAGTCCAGAACGGCAGCCGCGGCGCGATGTCGCCAAGCAGGCCGCCGAGCGCCGGCCCCAGAATGAAACCGGCACCGAACGCCACCCCGATCCTGCCGAACACTTCCGCGCGTTTTTCCGGCGGCGTCCCGTCCGCGATATAGGCGAAAGCAGTCGAGATGCTCGCCGAGGTGATGCCCGAGATCAGCCGGCCGATGAAGAGCCAGGCCAGCGATGGTGCGAGCGCCATCAGCACGTAGTCCGCCGACAGCCCGAAATTCGACAACAGAACCACAGGGCGCCGCCCGAACCGGTCGGACAGGCTGCCGAGCACGGGCGAGAAGATGAATTGCATCAACGCCCAGGCCGTGCCGAACAGGCCGAAGACGCGCGCGGCGCTCGCGGTGTCGTTTGAGACAAAGCTCTCGATCAGTTTCGGCAGGATCGGAATGATGACGCCGAGCGCCAGCGTATCGAGCAGGATGGTGACAAAGATGAAGGCGACGGCGGCGCTACGGGGCGCCGATGCCGTGGTTACGGGCTCCGGGAGGCCGTCGTTCACGACAGACGTTTCCGCTTGTGCGCAAACGGATTTTGCTTCTCGCGCAACGTGATCCTGACCGGCGTGCCCGGAAGCGCGAACGCCTCGCGAAGCGAGTTGGTGAGATAGCGCAGGTAGGATTGCGGTACCGCATCCGCACGCGAGCAGAACAGCACGAAGCTTGGCGGCCGCGCCTTGGTCTGGGTGATGTAGTTCAGCTTCAAACGCCGTCCCGACACGGCGGGCGGCGGATTGGCTGCGATCGCCTGTTCGAACCAGCGATTGAGCGCTGAAGTCGGCACGCGCTTGTTCCAGATGGCGTAGGCGTCGAGGATCGCCTGCATCAGGCGGTCGATGCCCTCGCCCATCAAACCGGATACGGCGACGATCGGCACGCCCGCAACCTGCGGCAACCAGTGGTCGGCATCGGCGCGCAGCGCCGAAATCTGCCCAGGCTTGCCCGGTACGAGATCCCATTTGTTGACGGCGATCACGAGTGCCCGTCCCTCGCGCTCGATCAGGTCGGCGATGCGCAGATCCTGCTCCTCGAATCTGTTCTGCGCGTCCATCAGCAGCACGACGACCTCGGCAAAGCGTACCGCGCGCAACGCATCCGCGACCGAGAGTTTTTCCAGCTTCTCCTCGATCCGCGAGCGGCGCCGCAGGCCCGCGGTGTCGAACAGGCGAAAGAAGTGACCCTTCCAGTCGATATCGACCGCGATCGAATCGCGGGTCGTGCCGGCTTCAGGACTGGTCAAGAGACGTTCCTCGCCGATGAGGTGGTTGATGAGGGTCGATTTACCGGCATTGGGCCGGCCGACGATGGCGACGCGGATGGGGCGCGAGGAATCCTCGTCCTCGTCGGCCTCTGAAGCTTCGGCGTCTTCCGGCGGCTCCGGCATCAGCGCACGCAAGGCGTCGTAGAGTTCGCCCATGCCCTCGCCATGCTCCGCCGAAATCTGGATGGGATCGCCGAGCCCGAGCGCGTAGGCCTCCATCGCTCCCGCGTCGCCGTGCTTGCCCTCACTCTTGTTGGCGACCAGCAGCACGGGTTTGTCGGCCCGGCGTGCGAAATCGGCAAAGGCGCGATCGGTGGGCGTGAGGCCGGCGCGTGCGTCGACCACGAACATCAGGGCGTCGGCGAGCCTGATCGCCGCTTCCGTCTGCTCCTGCATCCGCGCCGTCAGCGATCCCCTTCCGCCCTCGTCGAGGCCCGCAGTATCGATCACGGTGAAGTCGAGATCGCCGAGCCGGGCCGCACCCTCCCGGCGGTCGCGCGTCACGCCCGGTTCGTCATCGACCAGCGCGAGCTTCTGTCCGACCAGGCGGTTGAACAGCGTCGATTTGCCGACATTGGGCCGGCCGATGATGGCGACGGTGAACGACATGGATCATTCCAGCGCATCTTGGTTTGCGCATGTCAAATGCAGTGCCGGGAGATAATTAGCGCGTAAAGGTGCCGCTCGGCAGCGGCGCCGGGAACGGCGGCGGCGATTGCTGTTGTGCCGATTGGGGGGCGGGTTGGGCGGTCTGCGCGGGCTGGGCCGCCGGCGCGTCCGACTGATCGGGCGGTGGCGCGGTGGTGCGCTTGCGCGCGACCTTCTTCGGCTTGGGCGACGGCGCTGCGTTCTCTTGCGATGCGACGGCGGCCTCCCCGTCCGGCTCGGCAGGCTGCTGGGTAGCGGCCGTGTCCGATGCAGCGGGCTGCTTGCTCTTCGACTTGGATTTGGCTTGTTTCGCCGGCGGCTGATCGGGCGGCGGGGCTGCCTGCGCAGGCGCAACGGCGGTAGCCTGCTGGTCCTGCTGTTGTTGTTGAGCCCCCTTGTAGAGGTCCTTCGGCACGCCCTGCTCCAGGCCCGGCACGCCGTCCGGGAAGACCGGCTTGCGATCGCCCGGCAGCTTCTTCTTGGTGTCGAGAAAGTCGAGCAGGTCGGTCGGATCCCAGCCCGAGCAACCGCTCAGCACGCCCGAGAAGGCGATGAGGACGGCGGCTGCGATCAAACGTTGCGGACGGCGCATATCGTAATCTCGGTCAGCTCTTTCTCTAGCTCTTGGCAACCGGCGGCAGCAGGGCCTGCAGCGCCTCGGCGCGCGAGCGCAGGCTCGGCGGTGTTTCGGAATCGAGTGCAATCTGGTCGAGCCATTGCCGCGTGGCCGTGGCATCGTTGGCGCGGAACGCCGACAACGCCAGGAACTCGCGCGCGACGTGGCGGAAGGTTGCGCCCGGCGCGGTTTCGGACTCGAGCCGCCGCAGCATTTCGGGATAGCTCGTGCTGTCAAGCAGCACGCCGGCCGCGCGAATCCGTGCCAGCTCCTGCTGCTCGGCACCGATCGAGCCATCAGCCGCCAGATCGTCGAACATTTTTGCACCGGCCTTGGGATCGCGATTGGCGATCTCGGCCGCGAGACGGAACCGCGCCAGCATGCGATAGCCGCTCGGCGCCTTTGCCACGAGGTCGGCAAAGGCCGCCTCTGCCTCGCTGCGCTTGTTCTGCTCCGACAATTCGATGGCCTTGTTGAAGGCGGCGCCCGCCTCGGCAGCTTTCTGGGCCTCCAGATATTGATAGCCGCGCCAGCCGCCGACCGCCGCGATGACCAACAGCGCGGCGCCAACGATGAAGACAGAGTACCTCTCCCACAGCTTTTTAAGCTGTTCCCGGCGGACTTCCTCGTCAACTTCGTCAAATAATTCAGACACTTAGGAGGATCCAATGTCCAGGAATGGCGGGCAGCCGCCAAGGTGGCGCGGACCGGATCCAGCGCCAGCATGGCGGCCGCGATAGCCTATCGGTATGGCGCTGGCAAGGCAAAGTAAGCGGGGATCAAGGCTCTGGTGGGCATACCGGACGGACGGTGGAAAACGTGGAGCAAGCCCTCAGGCAGCCCCAAGCGTCTCGCGGAGCAGCCGCTTCAGCACCTTGCCATTGGCGTTGCGCGGCAAAGGCTCCGCGGTCAGAACCATTGTCTCCGGAACCTTGTAGTCGGACAGCCTTGCGGCACACCAGGCGCGCAGCACCTCGGCGGTGACGTTGTCGCGCGTCACCACTACGGCGTGAACGCGCTCGCCGAGTACCGGGCAGGGTTTGGCGATGATCGCGCTCTCGACCACACTGTCGTGGGCGGCGAGCACGGATTCGACCTCGGCCGAATAAATCTTCAGGCCGCCGCGATTGATCATGTCCTTCTGGCGGTCGAACACACGCACAAAATTGTCGGCATCGATCGAACCGAGATCGCCGGAATGCCAGAAGCCCCCGGTAAAGCTTTCGGCGGTGGCCTTCGGATTGTTCCAATAGCCCTTGATGACCTGCGCGCCGCCGATCCAGATTTCGCCGATCTCGCCGCGCGGCACTTCGCGGCCCTCTCCATCCATCACGACGATGCGCGCGCCCGGACAGGGCAGTCCGACGCTGTCGCTGTAAGAGGCGGTCAGATCGCCCGGCATCAGGGTCGAGGGCGACGTCGTCTCGGTCGAGCCATAGGCGTTCATCAGCCTCAGGCTTGGGACTTTGGCAGCGAGACGTTCGATGGTTGCGACCGGCATCGGCGCACCGCCATAGCCGCCGATCCGCCATGAAGACAGATCGTAACTGTCGAAATCCGGCTGCAGCAGGCAGAGATTGTACATGGCCGGCACCATCACCGTGTAGGTGATGCGCTCGCGCGCTGCGACCTTCAGATATTCGGCCGCCTTGAACTCGGCCATGATGATCAGCGCGCCGGCGCAGCGCGCCATGCTCATGATGTTGACGACGACGCCGGTCACATGGCCGAGCGGCACGGCTGCAATAGAGCGATCCTTTGGCGTCAGTCCCATGCAGGTTTCGTAGAGCATCGCCGAATGGACCATGTTGCAATGCGCGAGCATCGCGCCCTTCGGCCGCCCTGTCGTGCCCGAGGTGTAGAGGATCATGGCGGTGTCCTCTTCACCGACTTGCGTGGCGGCGGCAAGCGGCGGGCGATCGGCGATCTCGGCAAATCGCGACAGCCGCGCGTCATCGTCGACGGCGATCCGGTGCTCGAGATCGGGAACATCCCGCGCATCGGGCAGACGGTCCGAAAGCGACGCCTCGTGAATCAGGAGCTTTGCGCCGCAATTTTCCAGCACATAGGCGATCTCGGGCTTCTGCTGCCGATTCGAAAGCAGCACCGTGATCAGGCCCTGATGGGCCGCGGCAAACATTGCCAGAACGAACTCCAGGCGATTGCCGAGCAAGAGCGCGATGCGGTCGCCGCGCTTGAGCCCTTTCGCGCGCAGGCCGGCTGCGATCTGCGCGGATTTTTGCGCGACCTCGCGCCATGTCATCCGCGCCGCGCCGCAGATCAGCGCTTCGCCGTCTCCGTTGCGGGCGACTGCCGCCTCCACCATCGCCCAGATGCCGTTCGGTCGCTCGCAAAACACCGGCACCATACGATCACCGAAGCGCGCTTCGAGCCGCATTGCCGGATTCGTGTAATTCGACCAGTCCATCTCGCTACCCTTTTGCTTTCATGCCGTAGACATGCTCCGGCCCGGGAAACGCACGGGCGCGGACGTCTCGTGCATAACCTTCAACCGCCGCTTCGATTGCGGGTAAAAGGTCCGCGTAGCGACGCACGAATTTGGGCGTACGGGGCGACAGGCCCAGCATGTCCTCCAGCACGAGGACCTGTCCGTCGCAGGCCGCGCTGCCACCGATGCCGATCGTGGGAATGGAGATCGTTTCCGTGATCTTCCGCGCCAGCGGCTCGGCGAGAGCCTCGATCACCACGGCGAACGCGCCTGCGTCCGACACGGCACGGGCATCACGTTCGATCGGCTCCCAGCTTCCCTCGTCGCGCCCCTGCGCACGAAACGAGCCGAGCGCGTTGATCGATTGCGGCGTCAGGCCGACATGGCCCATCACAGGGATGCCGCGCTCAACCAGAAAGGCAATTGTCTCCGCCATCCGCGCGCCGCCCTCGAGCTTGACCGCGCCGCATTGCGTCTCTTTCATGACCCGCACCGCCGATTGAAACGCCTGTTCCCTGGACGCTTCATACGAGCCGAAGGGCAAGTCGACCACGACCAGCGCTTGACTTGAGGCGCGCATCACCGCACGGCCCTGCAGGATCATCATGTCGAGCGTCACCGGCACCGTGGTCTCGAAGCCGTGCATGACATTGCCGAGCGAATCCCCGACCAGGATCACATCGCAATGGCGGTCGACCACTACTGCGGTATGCGCGTGATAGGAAGTCAGCACCACGATCGGCTCTTTGCCCTTGCGAGCGCGAATGTCAGGCGCAGTCTTGCGCTTGATGGAAGATTGCACGGACATGTCTCAGTTCCCAATGACGGGCACGCCGATCACCACCGGGTGGAAGGCAAAGGCGAGCGCAAGGTAGGCGATGAACCCGACCGCAACCGCGATCAGGTCGTTGGTGGGGCCGCCGACGGGAATTGGCGGGGCACCGGGGTCAGCACGATACTTCAGCGAGATGCGGTCATACACCGCCCACGCGAGGAACGAGCCAAACAGGATGAGGCCGCCGAGATCGCCGTTCGCGAGCAGATGCCCGAACGCCCAAAGCTTGACACCGGCGAGCATCGGATGTTTCAGCGTCGCGTAGATCCGGCCGCGGATATAGGCCGCCACGACCAGGATCACGGCCGGCAGCATCAGCGCGACATTGATGTGTTTCAACGCGCGTGGAGGCGACCAGATCTGGATCCAGCCGGTTGCGCGGTAGTGCGCAAAGCCCCAGACGATCAGGACAAGCCCTGCGAGCGACACCAGAGCGTAGGCGGCTTTGTAGCCGCCCTCTCCCAGGGAAACGATAAAGCGCGCGCGCAAGTCGCGTTGAGTGGTGAGTGTGTGAGCCCCGAAAAACAGCACCAGGCCCGCAATCATGACGACCAGTCCCACTTCCCTCTCCCTGCTGTGCCACTTTGCGGCTCAACGCGTATCATTTTTGGGTTGTGCGCGGCAATGCATCATCCAGAACATCGTCGTGAGGAGGCACGCACGCGCTGTCTCGAAGCGTGAGACCCCATGAGCAGAATTCATCGGCCTCATTGCCTCGGTAACGGCTATTTTTCAGAGGACTTCCCGAGCTCGCGGTTGTCGACATAGCGGATCGCGATCGGCCGTCCCGCCAGCGCGCCGCCGAGACCGTCCGTGAACTTCAAGGGGATGCAGCCATCGAGCGAGGCGTTGATCGCCTTGAGGTAGGTGTCGCGGACATCGGCAGGCACTCCCGCGGTGGCAAAGGTCATACGCGGCGGGCCGATCATCACACCGGACTTCTTGAAACTGAAGCGCACCGACATCTGCATGCCTTCGCGCGCGACATCCGGCGGCGGCGGCGACCAGCAGGAGCGCAACTCTGCAAAGAGATCGCCGATGTTGTCGAGATCGTGGTCCGGCCTGTGGTACTTGGCCTCATCCTCTTTCTTGGGAACGGTCTCGACGGTGACCTGCAGGTTCTCGCCATAGGGATAGAAGATCTCGGGAATGCAAGGCCCGCGTTGGAGCGGACTGCAATAAGTCGGCGTGCAGGGTCTTCGGGATAGCACACTGCAGGGTTCGTGCGAGAACGGAATGGGATTGATCTGATGCCGCCTGACCTGCCCGGCGTCGGCGCTCGCAACCGCGGCCGAAACAACCATTCCGAACAGAATGCGCCCCATCATGCCAATCACCTCGAAGGCGACATCACGATAATGGAGCGCCCACTGCGCGGCATCAAGCCCGCTTCCGTTCACAACCGCGCGCTCGGAAGCGAGGTTATCCCTTCTTCTTCACGTCCTTGACGTTGGCAAACGCAATCCCCTCGGCGCGATCCATCGTGTAGCCGAGATAGAAGTCGTTCCTGGCCATGAATACTGGGTCGCCGTCGACGTCGTCGGCGATGCTGGATGCATTCGCCGCGATGAACGCGTCCAGCTTCCTGCGGTCGTCGGATGAGATCCACCGCGTTAGCTGGAATTCCGAGACCTCGAACTCGACCGGCAGCGCATATTCGGCATCAAGGCGGGCTTTGAGGACGTCAAGCTGCAGCGGGCCGACCACGCCGACCAGAGCCGGCGCCCCATCGCGCGGACGAAACACCTGCACGACGCCCTCTTCCGACATTTGCTGCAGGGCTTCCTTCAGCTTCTTCGCCTTCATCGCATCGGTGAGGCGAACCCGGCGCACGATCTCCGGGGCGAAGCTCGGCACGCCGACGAAGGTCAGATCCTCGCCTTCGGTCAGCGTGTCGCCGATCCGGAGCGTGCCGTGGTTGGGGATGCCGACGACGTCGCCGGCAAAGGCCTCGTCCGCCACCGAGCGATCCTGGGCAAAGAAGAACTGCGGGCTCGCCAGCGGCATGCTCTTTCCCGTGCGCACCAGCTTTGCCTTCATGCCGCGATTGAGCTTGCCCGAGCAGAGCCGTGCGAACGCGATGCGGTCGCGGTGGTTCGGGTCCATATTGGCCTGGATCTTGAAGACGAAGGCGCTCATGCGCGGCTCCGACGCCTCGACCTTGCGCAG
>Ga0306925_10007907_pt1 | contig 10031 bp, 12 predicted proteins | sample flu12Cox44000176_FD_203755 | JGI IMG/M metagenome (GOLD analysis project Ga0306925, IMG submission 203755) | Lab enrichment of tropical soil microbial communities from Luquillo Experimental Forest, Puerto Rico - flux8day.12C.oxic.44.000.176 (v2)... | ecosystem: Environmental > Terrestrial >... | reverse complement strand
CCGGTCGAATCGAAAATGCTTCGCGGCGTCGATTCGCTGCTGTCGATCGTGCAGATGCCCGCGGGCGTCCCGGTCGGAACGCTTGCCATCGGCCAAGCCGGAGCCACGAACGCCGCGTTGCTGGCCGCCGCGATCCTCGCGACCGCCGACCCAGCGCTGGCGACGCGGCTGAAGCAGATGCGCGAGGAGCAGACGCGCAACGTGCTGGAGACGAAGCTCGACACGGGAGATTAGAGACAGGTATCTCGGGCTAGTTGCCAGCCATTCCCTTGCCGCCCCTTCTCGGCTTGGGCCTCGTTGCCAGCCACTTCTTCAGCGAGCCTTGACTCTCCCTGGATGCCTGCCCATTCAGCAGATTCGCGACGCTGATATCTTCATCAACTGCATCCCAGTGGATTCCCACACCGCGTCCAATCAGGCGCCACTCGTTGCGTTCCTTGGTTGTGGCATGAATGAGCCGCGGGAACCACGCCAAAGGCGCCACGATGGTTCGTCCATCGGACAGGTCAACCGATAAGGCGTCCCGGGTCACCTTGACGCGCAGCGCGGACACTCCCGCATGATCCGTCACCGAAGAACTCATGCCAAGCCTCCCAGAGCCTGATTTGGCGTTGCTCGACTATTGCGCGGATCCGATTTACTTCCCTAGGGCTGAACCCGCCATTCCGTTCGAGTGAGACGGGCTCCAGCCAGAACTTCGCTTCACAATCATCCCGCTCGACGTGCACGTGCGGAGGTTCTTTTCCGTCTCCGGCGTAGAAGAAGAACCGGTAAGGGCCTGCGCGAAGCACGGTCGGCATGGGGGCATGTTAACGTGTTCGGCACCGCTGAGCAACCGTGGACTTATACGCGCTTCATGATGGTTAACTTCCGTCGCGAACCTTTTTCCTCCTCTGCCCATCTTATTTTCACCGCGGCCGGGAGACGTTGGGATCCTATCTCGTCTCCCGCCGCCGGTTGGGCTGGCCAGGGCCCTCTTCGGACATGGGAGGAGACCCATGATCTTCCTCTACTCGCTGCTGCTCATGCTGCTGGGCGGAGTCAAGCGGATCGTGCAGTGCCGCGCAGCGTCGGTCGCCAAGGCCTACTCGAAGCTCGCCGAGGCCGTGCAGAAGCGGCTGCGCGAAAGCCAGATCAAGCCGGGCAACGCAAGCAAGATCGACCCGTGCCAGAGCGCCAAGCTCCAGTACGAACTGGGTCTGCTCGTAGCCAAGCGCGACCGCGTTGAGGCGAAGCACTTCGTCTGGCAGCATCGCGCTGAAGCCCTGGCTCGGTGGGTCAACACGCTGAGCAACTGGAAGGGCAAGAAGCTGCCCTACACGCTCGGCGCCATCGACCTCTGGCTGCTGCTGTCGGCGATTGACGCGATCGGTTTCGCCGATTTCGTCAGCGCTCGCGTCGTGTTTGACTACGCGGTCAGCTTGCTGACGCAGTGACATGTTCACGCAGCGACGTGGCCCGGCGCAAAACCTGGCTGCCGGGCTGCCGGGGGCGGGAAGGCGTTTCCCGCCCCCGATTCTCGAGAACGGACCGCTTTACCCGTGAAACGAGGTCTCCTCCGCCGTCCGGGAGCTTGTCCGCGGCGCCGATGGTCGTTGGAAGGCCCGAATGACGCGCTCAATGCCTTCCGCGTCCATGCCCTGCTCCGCCAAGCTCTGAACGGCCGCGACCTTCGCGGCCAGCTCATCGTCGGGGTATTCACCAAGCACGTGCATGATGCGCTCGATTCCTTCGGCGTCCATCCCGTGCTCGGCGAGCGCCGACACCAGCCGAGCCTTTTCGAAGCCGGGTTCATCGCGCGATGCGCCGCGCTTCGAGGCGGTGGACAGCGGCGAGTCCGCATCGTCGGCGATCGGCGGGGCGGACGCTTGGAGAACGCGTTCGATGTCCTCGGGCGCAAAGCCCTTGGCGACCATGTCGCGCTTGAGCTCCGTCTCCTGCTCTCGACGCCGTCCCTCTTGCCATTGGTGCACCAGGTGTTTGGCGCCCGCCCATATTCCACCGCCGAAGCAGATCATAAAGAGGAAAAGTACCCACCAGTTCATCGTCAGCCAGTTAAGGAAATCTTCCATGGTAGGACCTCCGCGTGTGGTCGAGCCCACGAGGTTGTTCGTTCGCCAGGCGATAGTATTGCAACCGCCTGATCGGTTTGCAAACAGATTTCCCTGGGCCGGCAAGCTCTCCAGACGTCGCCGCCCGCAGGCTTTCCCACCGCTTGCGTGCGGTCGGGGCGGATTTGCCGTTTTTTCTTTGCACCATACACTCCGGCTGTTTACTATCAACCCCAGAGCATCCCATCCCATTCTCAGCCCAGAGGAGCATCGCAGATGAACAAGGGCAACCTCTCCCGGCGCGGTTTCTTGGCGGGGTCGCTCGCGGGCTTGACGGCCGCGGGCCTGCCGATCTGGTTTTCCAAGGAAATCATCGCCGACGCACAGGAAAAAGACGCCAAGGAGCAGAAGAAAGCGGGGCCGAATGATCGCATCGTCATGGCCGCCATCGGCACCGGTACCAACCGGACGCGCCGGGGCGACGGCGCCCTGCACGGCGAACGCGGCGTCGCGATCATGAACGACGCCATGGGGCAAAACGGCGTCCAGATGGTCGCCGTCTGCGACGTCGATCGGCCGAACGCCGAGTTTGCCCGGGACGTCGTCAACCGTCGTTACAACTCGATGGATTGCCAGGTCTTCACCGACTACCGCGAGCTGCTGCGCAATAACGACATCCAGGCGGTCACGATCGGCACGCCGGACCACTGGCACGCCGCCGTCGCGATCGCGGCGATGCAGGCCGGCAAGGACGTTTACTGCGAGAAGCCGCTGACGCTGACGATCGCCGAAGGCAAGGCGATGGTCCGTGTCGCCCGCGACCGCAACCGCGTGCTGCAAACCGGCAGCCAGCAGCGCTCGGATAACCGCTTCCGCCTCGCCTGCGAGCTGGTGCGAAATAACCGCATCGGCCGCATATCCCGGGTCACTACCCTGATCGGCGACAATCCGCGCGGCGGTCCGTTCCAGACGATGGACCCGCCCGAGGGGCTCAACTGGGACTTCTGGCTCGGCCCGACGGCCCGCGCCGATTATTCCACCCAGCGCTGCCATTACGACTTCCGCTGGTGGTACGAATACTCCGGCGGCAAGATGACCGACTGGGGCGCCCATCACAACGACATCGCCCAGTGGGGCCTCGGCATGGACAACAGCGGCCCGATCTCCGTGCGCGGCAACGGCGCTGCCCCTGATGAGCGGCCTCACTGCTTCAACTGCCACCCGACCTTCGAAGTGACCTTCACCTACGGCAACGGTCCAAACGGGGCCGCCGGCACGCAGGTTACTTGCCGAAATGGTCCGCCCGAGAATTTCCCGGCCCGCAACGGGAATCAACCGCACAACAACGGCATCCTGTTCGAGGGCGAGAACAACCAGTGGATCTTCGTCAACCGCAGCACGATCATCGCCAGCGACGGCAGCGGCCAGGCGAGCCGGATCATCAGCGATCCCTTGCCGCAGAACGCGACGCGGCTGCCGGTGTCGCAGAACCACATGGGCAACTTCATCCAGTGCTTCCGTTCGCGGCAGCAGCCGATCTGCAACGTGAACGTCGGCCATCGCTCGGTGACGGTATGCCACCTGGGCAACATCGCGATCCGATTCTTCCCCAACCAGACGCTGCGGTGGGACCCGCAGGAAGAGCGGTTCATCGGCGACAATGCCATGCAGGCAAATAGCCATCTGAACCGCACGCGGCGGCAGGGTTACGCGCTGGGGGCGTGAGGTGTCTTGATTGTTTGCGTTTAGCGTTCGCAGGCGAGCGACGGTTGCGCGGGCCGCTGGCGCTCGCCTGCGAGCGCTAAACGTAAACGGGATTGAAACACGTGTCACGCCGCGCCTGGACAACCTTGACCGACGCGCAGTTGCTCGCCCAGTGCGAGATCGACACCTATCGCGCCAGCGGCCCCGGCGGGCAGAAGCGCAACAAGACCAGCTCGGCGGTGCGTCTTCGGCATTCGCCCACGGGCTTGCTCGTGATTGCCGAAGAGAGTCGCTCGCAGCATGAAAACAAGGCTCGCGCCCTGCGGCGATTGCGGCAGGCGTTCTTCCTGAAGCTGCGCGAACCGGTGCCCGAGTCGGTTGCCGCATGTCCTGATATTGCCAGCGCACGCACCGCATCCGGTCGGCTCGACGTGGGTCGTAAGGACCCGCGCTTCTGGCCGGCGGCCGGCTTAGTGCTCGACGTTCTCGCCGTCGCCGACGCTCGCGTCAGCGATGCCGCCAAACGGCTCGGCGTTTCTACCGGCAACCTGATCGCATTCCTGCAAACGGATCCGAAGCTCTGGGAGCAAGCCAACCTTCTGAGACAACGCTCCGGACAGAAGCCCCTCAAGTCGACAGAATGACCTCATGCCAGCTCCCGACCGCTTCACCTGGGTCGATCCCCCCTTGCTCGCGGCGGCGGCCAAACCGGCGACACTGGAAGAGTACGAATGGCTTCGCACTCAGGGAGTGCAGCTCGTCGTCAGCCTGTGCGAAGATCCGCCGCCGCGAACCTGGCTGAATGAAGTCGGCCTGTTATCGATGCACATCCCCGTCGAGGACATGTGCCCGCCGACACCAAAGCAAATCGATGTGTGCATCTCCGCGATCAGTAAGGCGCATGGCCGCGGTTTCGCGGTTTGCGTGCACTGCACCGCCGGCCTGGGACGCACCGGAACCATGCTGGCGTGTTATTTCGTCAAGAAGGGTATGACGGCCGAGAGCGCCATCGAACACGTGCGGCAGATTCGGCCGGGCTCGATCGAAACGCCGGAGCAGTCCGATGCGGTGCGGGATTTCTGGCAACGTCAGAAGGCCGTTTAACCGCCTGCTTCAGTCAGGCGGCTACGGCTGTTCTCACTTCGGCATTTTCTTGCCGGTGATTGGCGCCGCGCGGTTAACGCGAAAACTGAGAACCGCCCAGTCGGGCATCGCACGCGGATCAATGCCGGCAGCCGGATCGATGGGCGTTGTCGTCTCGACCGTGATCTTGCCGGCGGCCTCGATCGGCAGCTCTTCCCCCCGGTCGAGCTTGATGCGGAAGGGATGCGTCATGCGCACTTTCTTGTCGACGATCTCCCAGCCGCCCGGGTTCTCCTCGGGCGAGACGACCAGAGGGCTGTGGCGATCCCCGGATTTGAAAATGGCATAGATCGAGTCCTTGACGAATCCCTCGTCCTTTTCGGCAAGCCGAAGTGCGCTCCACTGGGTGGCATCGACCTTCGAGAGATCGAACGTCTCGCCGCCGCTGAGCCTCCGCGTCCATCGCTGCAGCCACTCACCGGAGTGGCCACGCAGGACGGCCAGCCCTTCGCCCAGCTTGGTGAGCTTGGGAGTCGGCTTGGGGGTCCGGAAGATCTCGACGCTCCACTTGCGGACCTGGCCCTGCGCCTCTCCCTCGCTGCTGCGCACGGGAATGACTGTCTCGAACACCCCTTCCGGCGTGGTAACTCGATAGGCGCGCTTTACGAGGTAGCTGTTGTTCTCGTATACCCAGCTCTGCACGCCGAGCGGCTCAATCTGTATCTGGCTGGTCGTATCGGTGATGAACAGCCGGGGGAGAGGCAGGCTCGCGAACAGCGTGATGGCGCCGGGCGATCCGTCGGCGTTGGGCGCGTCGTGCAGCCGCCGCATGCCCTCTTCATCGGCTCCCCGCAGACCGGTACGGTTGCTGGCCGGCAGCGTCAGCAAGAACGCTTCATTCAGCTCGACGTTGCTCTTGGCGGCTTGCTGAAGGTGATGGAAAAAGCCCGATTCCGTGCCCGCCGTCATCATGAAGTCGTTGGCTTGGCCGGTGACCGCCATGCCCGTGACCGAATAGTAGACAAAGTAGCCGAGGCCGGTGAACAGGCTGATCCAGATGCCTGCCCGCGCCAACGGCTCACCTGCCCGCGTGCCTTCTGAGGCGCGGATGTGGCTGCGCGCGATCAGCGAGAGAACGAGACCCGCGATCGGAATGAGCAGAATGAATGGCGAATAGAAAAACGGCGCTCCTTTCACCAGCGCGACAATCGCCACGATGAGCACGAGCAGCGCAAAGACGCACGACGCCGCAAATCCGGCGATCGCAAATCCGGAGACCGGACGATAGACGATTGCGCCGGGGCCGATCGGCTCGGCGACCGGCCCCCCGGGCGGCATTCCGGCGCGCACGCGATTGTCGCTGTTGTCGCCCACGGGTGGCGGTGAAGAGACGGGATCGGACATGGCAGAACCTCAGTCGCAGTCAATCAGAGCGCGGAGACACGGAGAGGGGGAGACATGGAGAGATTCGCATGTGATTACTGTCTCCTTGTGTCCGTGTCTGGAATCTAATCGTCTCCGCCGCCGCCCGCATCGGAGACGTCGGTCAGCATGGCGCGGCGGGCCGCGTCGCCGGCGCTGGTGCCGCGCGCCTGAACCGCCCCCGACGCGTCCAGGTAAATCTTGTCTAGCAGGATCTCCTGGATGACCACGGCCATCCGATCGGTGGTCTTGAGATCGACCAGCGGCTTGGCGCCGGTGTTGAGCGCCACCATGCGCTTTTGAATCAGCGTCGACAGCTTGAAACGTCCGCCGACCTTGTTGACGATCCCTTCTTCCTTCAGTTCATCGAGCATCCGCGTTCCTCTCGAAAAGGGCCTTGACGATCTGCCGCAACTCGTTGAACGCCGCCTGCAGATCGTCGTTGATGATCTGGAAATTGTAATCGTTGGCTCGCGCCAGCTCCTTCTCGGCGGCGCGCAGCCGGCGTCCGATCTCTTCCTCCGATTCGGTGCCGCGTGCGCGCAAGCGCTTCTCGTACTCCGCCGGCGAGGACGTCCGAATGAAGACCGACACCGCGTCGGGGCACAGCTCTTTAACCTGGGCACATCCCTTGACGTCGATGTCGAGGATCACGCCCTGGCCCTTTTTTCGATACGGTTCCACTTCGTCTCGTGGCGTCCCGTAAAGCTTGCCGTGCACCTCGGCCCACTCCAGGAATTTCCCGCGGTCGCGTGCCTTCTCAAACCGCGCCCGATCCCAGAAGTGATAGTGCAGCCCATTCACTTCGGCGGGCCGGCGCTTGCGGGTCGTCGCCGACACGGATAGCCGTAGCGGCAACCCGGCTTCAGCGACGAGACGTTCGATCAGAGTGGACTTGCCGCTTCCGGCTGGCCCCGACACCACGATGAGAGGTCCCATCGCCATCGGCGTCACTCCACATTCTGCACCAGCTCGCGGATTTTCTCGAGCGTCCCCTTGATCTCGACAACCTCGCGGGAAATATCGACATCGCTCGCCTTGGAGCCGATCGTGTTTGCCTCGCGGAACATCTCCTGCGTCAGGAATTCGAGCTTGCGGCCCGGGCTCTCGTCCTCCTTCATGATCTCCTGGAAGTGGTCGAGGTGCGTCGAAAGGCGGACCACCTCCTCGGCAATATCGCTCCGCTCCGCGAAGATCGACACCTCGCGGATGAGGTCATTACGATCGATTTGCACGTCGTGTTCGGCAAGGAGCTGCCGAACCCGCTCATGCAGGCGATCGCGGAAAGTCGACACGACTTGGGGGGCGCGGCCGCGAATCGTCTCCAGGTGCCGGCCGATCGTGGCGCGATAACCGAGCAGCTCCTCGGCCATCGCCCGGCCTTCCTCCTTGCGCATCGCTTGCAAGCCATCGAGCGCCTTGAGGAGGACTTTTTCGATGATCGGCCAATCGTCATGGAGCTGGTGAGCGTGGCCACCGGGTTCGGGGATGACACCCGGGAGTGCCAGCGCCTGACCGAGAATGGCGTCGGCCCGTTCGCCGAGGTTGAGCTGGGCGGCCATGGCCCGAACCTGCTGGAGGTAGCTGGCCAGGGCGACGGTGTTAATGCGGAAGTCGCTTGCCGCGCTCTGGCGGTCGCAGCGCAACTGGACCTGGAGCGTGCCGCGCTTGACGATGCGGCGGATGACTTTTTCGAATTCCGCTTCGAGCAGGTGGTAAGGATCGACGGCGCGCAACGACACTTTTAGATAGCGATTGTTGAGCGCACGGAGCTCGATCGAGAGGGAGAGCTGATCGCTCTGGTAGCGTGCCTCCCCGTAGCCAGTCATGCTCAGCAGCACGCCTACCTCGGAGTCAGTGGGCCGTTGCAGCAGGCGGTAGGCAGTCAAGCAACGCCGCACACGGCGACCGGATGACCGCCAACTGCCGCTGCCAGCTGCCTACTGTTCTTGCTGTCCGCCGCCGATGGTCACGTCTCTGCGGGGCGCGACTTCCTGGATGACGCGGACCTGGACCATGGTCAAGAAGAGCCAGATCAGCGCGACGTAGATGGTCAGGCGGGTAAACTGATCGCCGGCGCGGGAGCCGAAAGGGCTCGAACCGCCCATGCCGCCCAGCGCGCCGATCAAGCCGCCGCCCTTGCCACGCTGGATCAGCACCAAAAGGATCAGGAAGGCGCCGATCACGAATAGGATCACGTTGAGAAGCGGCGGTAACCAGGCCATGAATGCAATTCTCGCGCGCGGGGATACTTGGAAAAACTATTGTACAGGCGCCGCCGTCTGCCGGAAAGCCGAGTTCGGCGAAAGGAGCACCGTGATCAAAATGGACTGGTTTTTCGAGCGATCTCGCCAAGTCCCGCGGACGTTCGTCCATGGGCTTTCGGGGATCACGCCGCCTCGGCATCGTCGCGGAAACGGCCGCGCATGATACTGATGCCGCGCGTGCACCCCCGCAGAAACTGCAGGATCTCCTGGACCACCTCAACGCCGCCCAGTTCGGTCTCCAGGCGGGTCATAGCGGCACGCAGCACGAGGCCATCGCGGTAGAGAATGCGGAAGGCTTGTCGCACGGCGCCGATCTGGTCGGCCGTCATCCCTGCCCGCCGCATGCCGATCACATTGATGCCGGACACGCAGTCGATACCCTGGTTGATAACGAACGGCGGAAGATCCTTGGTGCTCGCCGACACGCCGCTCAGGAAAGCGAGCCGGCCGACGCGGACGAACTGCTGCAAGGCGCTGTTCCCCGACAGGATCACGTTATCGGCGAGCGTACAATGGCCGGCCACCAGGCAGCCGTTCGTGAGGATACAGCGATTGCCGATCACGCAATCGTGGGCGACATGGGAGCCGGCCATCAGGTAGTTGTGACTGCCGATGACGGTCTTCATCGAATGTGTCGTACCCCGGTGAACCGTCACATTTTCGCGGAAGATGTTGCCTTCGCCGATTTCAAGGCTGGTCGGCTCGCCTTTGTACTTGAGGTGCTGCGGCTGTTCGCCCAACACGGCGCCGGAGTAAACGACGTTGCCGGGACCCATCCTGATCTGGCCGAACAGAAATGCTCCGGGGCGAATGACGCAGCCGGAACCGAGCGTTATCTTGCCGTCGAGCACAGCGAACGCGCCGACCACGACGTCATCGGCGAACTGAACGTCGGGCGAAATCACCGCGGTTGGGTGAATGCGGCTCGCGGACTCGGCCATCCGTGACCCCCGGTTGGTGAGCGCACGTCCGTTCACACGTATGGGCTTCCGTCCTATGGGCGTGGCTCTGCCCTTGTATACGGCATCCGCCGCGACGGACGCCAGAGCATTTTTTGGCGCGGGGTGAACCGCAAAAGTTGGGAAAACTAGGCGAGATGGGGGCCGCATTTGCTTGCGACTGAGCGGCGTCCCGTTATTCTGGCTCCCTGGCGACGCCAAGCTCGCCGCCAAGGAGCTCGCCGCCAACCCCCTTGGCGGCGAGCTTTTCGAACGTAACTCGCATCGGGGGTACAAGTTATGGCGCTGAAGAAGGCTCGCCGCCAAGTAATTGTGTCACCAGGCGTCGCCAGATGTCTCGGCATGATGACCGCGATCGGCTGTTGCGTTACAAAGCCATTCTCGGGGAAACATCTCGCTTGCGCTGTCCCAGGAGACGACCATGAGAATGCTGCTGCTTGCCGCTCTGCTTACGTGCGCCCGCGCGGCGCCGGCCCGCGCCGGTGAACCGCCGCCTGTACATGCCGGTTTCGCGGAGGTCGACGTCACGCCCGACGTGACAGCAA
>Ga0306925_10007906_pt1 | contig 10031 bp, 7 predicted proteins | sample flu12Cox44000176_FD_203755 | JGI IMG/M metagenome (GOLD analysis project Ga0306925, IMG submission 203755) | Lab enrichment of tropical soil microbial communities from Luquillo Experimental Forest, Puerto Rico - flux8day.12C.oxic.44.000.176 (v2)... | ecosystem: Environmental > Terrestrial > Soil... | reverse complement strand
CCGACCCTGTTCGCCCCACAGCCGGGCCAGGCTCGTCGCGGCGCGCAACTCATAGGCCTTTGCCTGCTGCCTTCGCGCGATGCGTAGCGCTTCTTCCAGGGCGCTTTGGGCCTCCTCGAGCCGGTTGAGACCAACGAGCGCGATGCCTTCGAGGCGATGAAGTTCCGCATCCCACCAGCGCTGACCCGTTTGCTCTTCTAATGCGAACCCGCCCCTCGCCACCACAAGCGCCGCGGTATGCTCGCCCTGGTGCGCCAGGGCATCGGCCAGTCGGGTGATGCCGTACGTGCGAAGCCGCTTCGCGCCGAGCCCGCTGGCAAGCCCCTCGCGCGGGCAGGTGACGGCCTCCTCTAATGCGCCCTGCGCGCTCAGCGCGGCGCCGCGCAGGAACCGAGGCTCGAGATTAAACGCCAGCCGTTGCTCGGCAACGAGGGCCTGCGCCGCCTCGAGCCGTTGCAACGCCGATTCCGGTGCGCCCCGATCAAGGTGAAGCATCGCGTTGAAGAGCGAGGCATCAACGAGGCTGAAGGGGTGAGCGAGGCGTTCGGAGAAGATTAATGATTCGCTACTGAGCGCCAACGCCTGATCGGGAAACCCCAACAGCCAATGAGTCAGTGCACCGACATAGCGCGCGCATGCGCCGGGATCGTGTCCGCCGTAAAGCAGGCGATGGGAGCCGTGCCGCTCGGGATCATAAAGCCGGCGCCCCACCTCGGAATGCTCGCGGGCGGCCGCCGGCTCGCCGGCAAAAAGACAGGTTGCCCAGGCGCTGTGATGCGCCTGCAGACGCAATTCGTCGTCTGCCCTGCCTGCGGTCAGCTGCTGCAGCCGGCTCGATAATCTGCGGCAGTCGAGGACTCTGCCAGCTCCGTTAGCCGATTGCCAAAGGCCGTAGACGGCCATGAACAGCTGGTGCGAGTCGCCCCTCTCCTCGGCAAGCTCGCGGGCGCGGGCATAGGCTTCTGCAGCCGTGGTCGAGCTATACCCTTCGGCAGTGAACGCCGATAGTCCGCGAGCCAATTGCAGTTCGATCTCCCGCCTGTCCCGGGCGGGTCCCTGGGGCAGTGTTGGCAATATCGCGAGACCGCGTTCGAAATGGCGGATGGCTTCGAGGTGCGCCAAACGCTCGGTGGCACGCTGGCCAGCCTTCAGCCATTGATCGACCGCGCGCTCGCTGTCGCCGGCGGCGGTCAAATGATGCGCCAGTAGCTCGGGCTGACGCTCGACGAGATCGGCGAAATGCTGCTCAAGCACCGCCGCGACGCGGGCATGCAATTCCTGCCGCCTTCCGCGCAGCAGCGTGCCGTATGCGGCGTCCTGCACCAGCGCATGCTTGAAGAGGTAAAAGGATTGCGGCGCGACACCACGGCAGAACAACAGCCCAGCCGCGGCCAACCGTTCGAGACCAGTTCGCAGTTCCGCTGCGGGCAGCTGCACCACTTGCTCGACCAGGTCATAGCCGAATTCGCGGCCGATCACTGCGCCGGTTTGCCCAACTTCTTTCGCGATCGGCCCAAGCCGATCGAGGCGCGCGATCAGCGAGGCGTGCAGTGTCGCGGGGATTTGGAGGTCGGGCAGCGGGCTTGTCACCAAGACGCGATTGTCGCGATCGCCGCTTTCCAGCACCGCTTTGGTCAGCTCCTCGACGAACAATGGCACGCCGTCGGCGCGCGCGACGATCTCATCGACGATCCCGGGGGACAGGCCGGCGTTGCCGGCAAGCCGCTCGACCATCGCCGCGCCGTCATGCCCGTCGAGGCGGTTGAGTGCCAGAGCGGTTACGTGCGGCTGGCCGCTCCATGCGTGCTGAAACTCAGAGCGGAAGGTGACGAGGAGCAGAACCGGCAGCCGCGTTACCCGATCGAGCATCAGGTCGAGCAATTCGCGCGTGGTCGGGTCGATCCAATGCGCATCTTCGAAGACCATCAAGAGCGGCCGGCCCTGCGCCAGGGCTTCGAGCTGATGCAGCAGCGCTTCGAACAGCATCTCGCGTTTGCGCTGCGGGCTGAGGTTGAGGTCCGCGGCGGAGCTCGGCAACGACAGCAGCTCGGCCAATAACTCGAGTTCATCATCGCCCCGCGCACCGTGCGTGAGCAATTCTCGCAGCTTGCTGAGCTTCTCTTCGACTGTGTTGTCGCGCACAAACCCGGCGGCGCGTTCGAGCTGGGTGATGAACGGGTAGAGCGCGCTGTCCTGATAATGGGGCGAGCAAAAATAGCGCAGCCGGATGTGCGAATCACCCTGGATGGCCTGCGACAGCGCCGCCGTTAGGCGCGATTTGCCAATCCCCGGCTCGCCGGAGACTAGCACCACCCGCCCCTCGCCGGCTTTCGTCTGCTGCCAGCGCCGCAGGAGCAGGTCGAGTTCCTCCTCGCGCCCGACGAGCGGCGTCGCTTCCGAGCGCAATGCCTCGAAGCGGCTCAAAACGCCGCTTTCGCCTACCACGCGCCACGCGCGTTGCGGTTCGGCAAAGCCGGCGAGAGACTGCGGCCCGAGATCTTCCAGCTCGAACAGCGCGCCGATCTGGCGCCGCGTGCTGTCGGCAATGGCGAGCGTGCCCGGTTTGGCCAGCGCCTGCAGCCGCGCGGCGAGGTTCGACGTCTCGCCGACGACCCCGCGCTCCTGCGCGGCACCCACACCGATCAGATCACCGACCACCACTAGGCCGCTGGCGGCGCCAAGCCGCACGTTCAGCCGTCCGGTGTGGCGAGCCGCCCGATCGCGTCAATGACGGCGAGCCCGGCCCGCACCGCGCGCTCCGCATCGTCTTCATGGGCCTCGGGGTAGCCGAAAAAAATCAGCACGCCGTCGCCCATGTATTTGGCGACAAATCCGGTGAACCTGACGACCGTGTCGGTGACGCAGCGGTGATAGGCGCCGATCACCTCGCGCAGATCCTCGGGGTCAAAGCGCACCGACAGAGGCGTCGAGCCGACCAGATCGCAGAACATCACGGTTAGCTGGCGCCGCTCGGCCTCGCCGGAGACCGCTACAGCGGCGGCCGCTGTGTCCGTGGCGGCTTGAGGAACGTCGCCGCGAAGAGCCGCTATCGCCGCCAAGAGCCTGCGGCGGTGGCCGATCGAAGTGACCCCGAGACCAATCAAATCATCGGCCGTCAACTCGGGCAGAATTTCGCCGTCGATGTCGTTGTCGGCGAACGCCCGCGCATATTGCTCGAGCCCGAGCCGGCGCAGCCAGTCAGCGACGTCGATGGACATTGCCGCTCTCCCCGTCCGGTTATGGTGCGGTTGGCGCCCCGGACTTGGTCTATTGTAGACCCCGGGAACTCCGCTTTTCGAGGTGAGTCAACTATGCCAGAACCAAAGGGGTGTTTGACCGTCGTCGCGCACCCGCTCGTTCAGCACAAATTATCCCTGATGCGCGACCGCAATACTTCGACCGCGGAGTTCCGCCGGCTGTTGCGCGAGATCAGCCTGCTGTTGGCCTATGAGGCGACTCGCGAGCTGCTGCTCGAGGAGACCGAGATCGAAACGCCGCTCGAGCGCGCCACCTTCCCGCTGCTCGCCGGCAAGAAGCTGTGCCTCGTTTCGATCCTGCGCGCCGGCAACGGTATTCTCGACGGGATGCTCGATCTGCTGCCCTCGGCGCGGGTCGGGCATGTCGGGATTTACCGCGACCCGCGGACCTTGCAGGCGGTCGAGTATTACTTGAAGCTGCCGGACGACCTCGCGGAGCGCGATGTGATCCTCGTCGACCCGATGCTCGCCACCGGCAATTCGGCCGTAGCGGCGATCTCGCGCCTGAAGGAGCTTGCCGCGCGTTCTATCAAGTTTGTTTGCCTCGTTGCCGCACCGGAAGGGGTCGACAAGGTGTCGTCGGTCTTTCCCGACGTGCCGATCGTCGCGGCCGCGCTGGACCGCTGCCTCGATGAGGCGGGCTACATCCTGCCCGGTCTCGGCGACGCCGGCGACCGTCTCTTCGGGACGAAGTAAAAAGGCCGGAGCGTGCTGGTAGCTTCGTTGCCTACCAAGCGGCGTCGAGCAATGTTCGAATAACCGCCGGGCCGTCGATTTTGCGCGGGTTCGTATGAATCCAGCGATCATGCATCGAGCCCTCGGCGATCAGGTCGAGCTGCTCCGGCTTCACCCCGACATCGCGCAATCGAGTCGGCAATCCGAGACCGGCGATCAACCCGGCGACTGCATCGGCCGCCGCCTCGTCCCGTCGTCCGAGAGCCTCGCTGACCCGCGCCTGCTTTTCACCGTTAACCGGGTGATTGAAGCGCAAAACATGAGGCAGCATCACGCAGGAGGTATAGCCATGAGGGACATCTGCGGTTCCGCCCAGCACGTGCCCGATCCCGTGGCTCGCGCCTTTGCTGACACCGGTTTGCGAGCCGACCATGGACATCCAGGCGCCGATCTGGCAATCGAGCCGTGCTTCGAGGTCCGCAGGGTCTGCCTTGACCGCCGTCAGCCCTTTTCCGAGAAGACGCAACGCGTGGTAGGCCGCACCCTCCGAAATCGGCTGGCCATTGACCGAGCAGATGTCCTCAACCGCGTGGTCGACAGCGCGGATGCCGGTCGACAGAAACAGCCATTCGGGCGTCGGTACGCTGGCGGCGGGGTCGAGAATGACCGTGCGCGGGATCATCAGCGGGTGGCTGAAGCTTTCCTTGATGTGGCGCGCGGTATCGGTGCAGCCGGCTCCGGCGGAGAACTCGCCGGCTGACAAGGTGGTTGGGATCGCGATCATGCGCACGGCAGGCGGGTTCACCGATGGGCGTCGGGTCGTGCCGTCGGCGGCGATGCGGGCGCGGTAATCGTCGAGCTGCTCGGGTGCCGTGACACCATTGCCGAGACACAGGCCGACCATCTTGGCCGCGTCGGTGACCGATCCGCCGCCGAGGGTCACAAGCAGATCGGCGCCGGCGTCGCGGGCCGAGTTCGCGGCGGCGACTACGTCGGTGCGCGGCGTATGGGCGCCGATCTTGGCGCAGACGCCCGCGAGGCGGTTGCCGAGCATCCGGCGGAGCCGGTCGACGGTGTCGGTCTCGCGGGCGAGGGTGCCGCTGGCGAGGATGAACACCGCCCGCGCCTCGATGCGATCGACCTCCTGCGCCAGCGCCTTGGCAAAGGGCTTGCCGAAGATGACGCTTTCCATCGCCGGAAATCGATAGACGCCGCTCAGCATCGCTTCCTCCTCTCATTTGCGAATACGGTATGCTAAAATTCGCCGGCTGGTGGACCGGGGACAACGTATGAACGTTGCAAAAACGGCGATTTATCTGGTCCCGCTGTTGTTGGTCACGGTGATGCCGCCCGCTCAGAGCTGGGGACAATCCGGTGCACCGGGGACGCAATTGCGCAGCGTTGTACCGCGTGACACCGAAACCATGGTCAATTCAGCCTCGAAGTATCGGGTGCAAGAAGGATCAGGGCAATGCTCTCCGAACGGCATTCCAGCACTAGAAGTCGTCACCCCGCCTGAGCACGGTACCGTCCGATTTGTCACTACCGATGTCGGTATCCCGAGAGGGTCGGGGTGCAGCAACTCGATATTTACCGCCCAGATCCAGGGTTCGTCGGCCGGGATCGATTTACCTACAACGTTCCGGATGATCCGACGGCGTTCATCCGCCTTGGGCCGCCCCCGGGGCCGTGGACCGTGATCGTTACCGTGCGCGACCAGCACTAACGTGCGAGGTAGCCGCCGTCGACCGGCAGAGTGACGCCGGTGATGTAGCGCGCCATGTCGGAGGCGAGAAAGACGGCGGGACCAGCGATGTCCTCCGGGGTGCCGATGCGGCCTAGCGGGATGCGGCTCGCGAAATTCGCCATGTAGGCCGTATCTTCGCGCGCTTTGGCATTGAGGGGGGTCGCGGTGAAGCCGGGGCCGATGGCGTTGACGCGAACGCCGATCGGCGAGAGCTCGATCGCGAGCGCCTTGGTCAACAGGCGCACGCCGCCTTTCGAGGTCGTGTAGGCCGCCGAGTTCGGCAGCGCGACAAAGGATTGGATCGAGCCGATATTGATGATCGACCCCTTGGTCTCGCGCAGCTGGTCGAGAAAAGCCGTCACCATGTTGTAGGGGCCGTCGAGATTGACGGCCAAGGTTGCGTCCCAATCCTCGCGGGTGTTTGGTTCCATCACCGTCCCGCGACGGATGATCCCGGCATTGTTGACGAGGATCGAGATGGCGCCGATCCGGGATCGGACCGCGGCTGCGAGGCCGTCGCACCCGACGTCGGTCACGTCGCAGGCAAAGCTCTCCGCCTGGCGGTCGATCGCTCCTGCCGTGCGTCGGGCGGCAGCGCTGTCGATGTCGACGGCGACAATCCGCGCTCCCGCCTCAACCATCGCACGCGCGATCGCCTCACCGATCCCCGATCCGGCGCCGGTGATCAGCGCCACCCGGCCGTCGAGTAGGCCGTTCATGTCGCCCCCTCACCCCAGCCCTGTCCCCGCGAGCGGGGAGAGGGAGAAGCGCAAAATGGGCAGGGCTACATCGCGGCCATGCGGGCGGCCCGGCGCTTGGCTAGCGGCGTGGCGGGCTCCGGCGCCGGCGCCGGTTGGATCTTCTTGGTCGAGCGCGGCAACGTCCAATCCCACTCGTCCGCGCCCATCTGGTAATGGCGATTGTTCTGCGACGGATTACGGTTGACCATGTGTCGGTTGTACAGCGGGTGGGTAACGCTGCGGACCTCGTGCTCGATCGTGAACAGGCACTTGCCGGTGTCGAGGCAGGCGATGTCCTGGAAGCGGTACTGATACTGATCGCTCTCTTCGGTGATCAGTCCGCGCTTCTCGAGCTCGTCATGCGGGCCCGAGAATTCTTGCGCATAGACCTGCAGATGATGGCCGTCGAATTCGGGAATTTTCTTGTCGGTCTCGCGGAAGATCAGCTCCTGCTTATGTCCAACGCAAACATGAGCGGCGCGGCCCTCGCCATTCTCCTTGACCTTGGCCGGCGCATAGAAGACCTCGCGGTAGAAGCGCGCGATCCCGTCGGCGGCGCCTTCCGGCACGGTGAACTCGACATAGCCCATGCCGAGATTGATCGCGCCGAACCGCTCTTCATCCGGCTCGTAGAGGCGGAACTTGTTGCCCCAAGGGCAGGTCGCCTCGACATATTGGTTGTGCTGTTTGCAGTCGAATTTGGTGTCCGCGAGCTTCTTCTTGGCCTCGCTCAGACGCTCGCAAAGCTCCTCGAGCGACGGGACGACGAGGCCGACATGGCCGCGCAGCACGTTCGGGTCCCCGGTCGGCAGATGGAACTGACTCTTTCCGACATTGACCCACATATTGTTGGTGCCGGGGAACATGTAGGGGTCGCGGGTCAGGCCGAGCGCCGACAGATAAAATTCGGACGCCAGCCCTTGATTGTTGATTCTGAGATTGACGTGTTCGAGACCGACGAGGTTGCCGAGATCCTCGGCGGTGCGATCGTAGAGTTGTTGTGCCATCAGGGCCCTCCAAAGTTGCCGGTCAGCCGGTGCCGAACGGCGGTGCTGTTCTTCGGCTTCTATACGCCGCTATCAAAACAGTTTTTTGAACCTCTCGTCTACCGGCACGCGATAGCCGTTGGCGAGCGCGTTGGTTTCGTTGGCCATGCCGACGACTGCCATCAGCTCGCCCATCATCTCGGGGGTCATCCCCTGCTTCTTCGCGGCCGCGCCATGCGAGGCGATGCAGTAGGCGCAGCCATTGCTGGCGCTGACGGCGAGATAGACAAGCTCCTTGGTCAGCGGGTCGAGCGCGCCCGGCGCCATCACCTCCTTGATGCTTTCCCAGGTGCGCCGCAAGGTCGGCGGGTCGTTCGCCAGCGCCTTCCAGAAATTGTTGATCCAGTCGGTGCCGCGCGTCGTCATAATATCGTCGTAAACAGCGCGGACTTCGGCGCTCGCCTCTTCGTAGTCGATCAACCGCACCATCGTCACTTTTTTCTCTCCGCACCAGCACTCCGCAGCTGTTCGCCGAGCTGCCCGGACAGAAACATAGCGAGCATACGAAAATCGCTGACCAGCGACCAGGCCGGATGCTTGAAAGTCTCAGGCCGATTGCGCTCGAAGACGAGATGGCCGAGCCAGGCGGGAGCATAGCCGAGGATCGGCGCGGCCAAGAGCCAGCGCCAATCGCGCGTGCCGGCCGCCGCGAAAAGCGCAGCTACCGCCGCGGAGGTGCCGAGGTAATGCAGTCCGCGCGTGCGGGGGTCGGCATGCGCCGCCAGATAGCGTGGCCAGAACTCCGGATAGGTCATGCGAAGCAACCCTTGTAATGGATCTTCCGGCATCGTAAGTCAGCCGCCATAGCCCTCATTACCCGCTGCGGAGTCTCGAGATGGGTGTCAAGGTAGCGGTGGTCGGCGCGACCGGCAATGTCGGACGCGAGATGCTGACCACGCTCGCCGAACGCGAGTTTCCAGCCGACGACATCGTCGCGTTGGCCTCGTCGCGCTCGATCGGCAGAGAGGTTTCTTTCGGCGAGGACGATGTCCTCAAAGTCCAGGGCCTCGACACCTACGATTTCCGCGGTGTCGATATTGTCTTCTCCTCGCCCGGCGCCAAGGTGTCGGCGGAGTTTGCGCCGCGCGCGACAAAGGCCGGCGCGGTGGTGATCGACAACACTTCCTGTTTCCGCATGGAGCCGGACGTTCCGCTGGTCGTGCCCGAGGTCAATCCGCAAGCGATTGCCCAGTGCACCAAGCGCGGGATCATCGCCAACCCGAACTGCTCGACGATCCAGATGGTGGTCGCTCTGAAGCCGTTGCACGACCTCGCCCGGATCAAGCGGGTGGTCGTCGCCACCTATCAGTCGGCTTCCGGGGCCGGCCGCGCCGCGATGGACGAGTTGTTCAACCAGACCCGCGCGATCTATGTGAACGATCCGGTGAAGCACGAGCGCTTTCCAAAGCAGATCGCCTTCAACGTCATCCCGCAGCGCGACGTCTTCATGGATGACGGCTCGACCAGGGAAGAGTGGAAGATGGCGGCCGAGACCCGCAAGATCCTAGACCCGGACATCGCGGTCACGGCGACTTGCGTCAGTGTGCCGGTTTTTATCGGCCACGGCGAGGCGATCAATGTCGAGTTTGAGCGGCCGCTCAGCGAAGACCAGGCTCGCTCCGCCTTACGGCGGGCGCCTGGCGTAACTGTTGTCGACCACCGGGTCGACGAAGGCTATGTGACCCCGGCCGAGGCGGCCGGCGAAGACCCGGTCTATGTCAGCCGCATCCGTCGCGACCCGACGCTCCCGCATGGGCTCAATCTGTGGGTCGTCGCCGACAATCTGCGTAAGGGCGCGGCGCTCAATGCCGTCCAGATCGGCGAAATCCTGGTCAAGCAGCATCTCGGTGGAGGGCGCATCGGTGCGCGTTCGAACGTCGAGCCGTTGCGGCGCACCATCGTTTAGGATGAAGCAATCGTAAAGGCGGCGTCGCCCCTCACCGCAACCGTCTCCCCGCCCAGCGGGAAGAGGGAGGGACCGGCGCAGCGGGAAGGTGAAGGGCTGGAAGCGACGGGTACTCGCGGTTTGGCTGCGGAAGCGGAGCCGGCTCCGGCCCGGTATTCGGGGCCTGCACCCGACCGCTTCCTCGGTTGGCGGATTACCCCCCTCACCCGGCGCCGGCTCGACAGCTTTCGCCGCAATCGCCGCGGCTTCTGGTCACTGTGGATATTCCTGGCACTGTTCTTCGTCACTTTGTTCGCGGAATTCATCGCCAACGATCGGCCGATCCTGATCCGCTTTCAAGGCGACTGGTATTTTCCGGTCTTCACCGACTATGCGGAGACGACTTTCGGGGGCGAATTTCCCAGCACGGCCGATTACCGGGATCCCGCGGTGCAAAAATTGATCTCCGCGCGCGGCTGGATGATCTGGCCGCTGATCCCGTTCAACTACCGCACGATTAATTACGACCTGCCTGGCCCCGCACCCTCGCCGCCTTCGAGCGTCAACTGGCTCGGCACCGATGATCAGGGACGCGATGTCCTCGCTCGACTGATCTACGGCTTTCGCATCTCGGTGCTGTTCGGTCTGGTTCTGACCGGCCTCTCTTCGGTAATCGGGGTC
>Ga0306925_10007902_pt1 | contig 10034 bp, 7 predicted proteins | sample flu12Cox44000176_FD_203755 | JGI IMG/M metagenome (GOLD analysis project Ga0306925, IMG submission 203755) | Lab enrichment of tropical soil microbial communities from Luquillo Experimental Forest, Puerto Rico - flux8day.12C.oxic.44.000.176 (v2)... | ecosystem: Environmental > Terrestrial > Soil... | reverse complement strand
TCACCAGCCCATGAACATAGGAGGCGTTTGATGTCAGGAATCACGAAACGTACGATGCTTGCCATGCTGGCTTGTCTTGTCTTTTGGTCCGGATCTGCGTTTGCCCAGGAAATTCCGAGCGATTACCAGGAAGTTCTGAAGTCCCTCGACCGCAAAGGGGATTTCAAGGATGGAGTGCTGAAGGTCAATATTCCCCGCAACGATCTCAAGATGACCGTGCAAGGGATATCGACACCCACCCCCTTCGGGTTCGGCGGATGGGTTTCGTTCACAAAAACGACGGATGGTAGCGAAGTGATGATGGGTGACCTAGTGTTGCTCCAAGACGAAGTGAATCCGGTGATGTCCGCGCTTCTGGACAACGGCATCGAAGTCACCGCCCTCCACAACCATTTCTTCTGGGATGACCCACTCGTGTTCTTCATGCACGTGCACGGGATGGGAAAGGCAGCGGACCTGGCGGGCCGGGTAAAGCCCGCGTTCGATTTGATCGGGCACGTTCAGCCACCGACTGTGGCGCCCCTAAGCAGCGGCGGTGCGGCAATCGACACGGCGAAAATCGCACAGATTGTGGGCCACACGGGTGAGCAGTCCGGCACTGTTTACAAAATCACAGTCGGGCGCGATGACCTCGCCATGAAAGACCACGGCGCCAAGATCAACGCGCGAATGGGCCTCAATACTTGGGCAGCCTTCGATGGCACGCAGGAAGATGCCGTGGTTGCAGGAGACATTGCAATGCTCGAAAGCGAACTCACACCGGTTCTGAAGAGTCTGCGCAAAAACGGCATCGATGTCGTCGCGATTCATCACCACATGACGGAAGAGAAGCCCTTGGTTATCTTCCTGCACTACTGGGGTCGTGGTCCGGCGGATAAACTCGCGAATTCCTTCAAGGCCGCTCTCGATGAGCTGGGCAAAGGTGCTCGCCACGGGATGGCGCACTAGCAAGTGCGGAGCTGAGCAGATGACAATGGAAATGAAAAGAGCCGCGGGCGTGGTTCGTCGGTGCGTTGTGGCGATTCTGGTTCTCGCAGCTTCTTCGCCGGGCCAAACCTTAAAGCAGGCTGCGGCAATGGATCTTCCCGGTCCGAAAGGCCGGCGCTTCGACTATCTGACGGTAGACGACGAAGATCAGTTCCTGCTTTCGGCACACTTGGGTCCAGGGATGTTGTATGTGATCGACATGCGAACCAACAAGGTGGTGAAGGCAATTCCTGGGGTGCCAGGCATCACAGGCGTTGAATACGTTCCCGTAGCGCGCAAGGTATATACCTCCGATTGGGGCGAGGAGAAGATCGGGATCGTCGATCTGCAATCCATGACAGTAGTGAAGCGCTTGCCGACCGAGGCCAAACCGAACGGGAGCGTGTATGCCCCTCCATTTCACAAAGTGTACGTCTCCAATACTCTTGGGAAAGCCGTGGCGGTGGTGGACGTCGATAAAGACGAGATCGTCAAAACCATAAAATTCGACAGCGAAACGGGTATGCCGCAATATGATTCCTCCGCTCGCAAGGTTTACGTGAATCTGCGAAACACGAATGAAGTTGCGGAGATTGATCCGGCGACAGACGCTGTGTTGGGTAAATACCCCGTGGAGGGTTGCCACTTCAATCATGGAATGGCAGTCGATTCGGAGCATCACCGTGCATTCATTCTCTGCAGTGGAAACCGAACATTTACGGTTTTTGCCTTAGACACCCACAAGGTGATCACACACCTGCCAATGCCAGCGGGTGCAGACGTTGTGAAATTCGATCCTGGGCTCGGCCCCATCTACGTCGCTTGTTCCAGCGGATTCATTTCAGTCTTTCAGGCGGTAGATACAGAACACTATCGAAAACTTGAGAACTTCCCAGTAGAGAAAATGGTCCACAGCCTTGCGGTGGATTCAACCACTCATCGCGTGTATGCGCCTGAGCAACAGGAAAAAGGCGCGCCCGTTGCACGCATGATCGTCTACGAAGCTATTACGTCAGATCGGAGCAAGCCGTGAGGAGGAAAATACTCTTTGCAGCATTGCTGTTCCTGCCCGCAACGCTGGCAAAGGCTCAAGCGAACGGCCCGCTCAAACTTGAGAAGACAATCCAACTACCGGATGTACAGGGACGCATCGATCACATGTCGATTGATGTTAAGGGCCAGCGGCTGTTCGTCTCTGCGCTTGGAAATAATACGGTGGAGGTCATCGATCTCAGGGCAGGGAAGCGCGCGAATACAATCTCTGGGCTTCAAGAGCCGCAAGGTGCCCTGTACGTCCCAGCTAACGAACGCTTGTACATCGCGAGTTCCAAAGATGGAACCGTGAAGATTTTTGATGGCGCTTCGCTGCAACTCCTGAAGACGATCGAGTATGGAGACGACGCAGATAACCTGCGCTACGGCGTTGCCCGTCAGCGAGTTTATGTCGGGTACGGGAGCGGTGCCTTGGGGGAACTAGACACCGAAGGTCAAACAGTTGCTGACATCAAGTTGGATGCACATCCCGAGTCGTTCCAGCTTGAAAAAAATAGTCCTCGAATCTACGTGAACCTACCGAAGTCTCGAAAAATAGCCGTGGTGGACCGTGATGCGCACTCGATCGTAACAACCTGGGGCACCGGAATGTCGTTAGCGAACTATGCGATGGCGCTAGACGAAGCAAACCACCGGCTCTTCGTGGTCACTCGCTACCCCGCGCGTCTGCTGGTCATAGATACGGCAAGCGGCAAGACCGTTCAAACACTCTCGGCTGTTGGCGATTGCGACGACATCTTCTTCGACCAAGCGAGGAAGCGCATTTACGCCACAGGCGGTGAAGGTGCCATTTCCGTTTTTGAACAAAAGGACTCTGATCACTACAAAGAGATTGCCCGAGTTCCAACAGCGAAAGGAGCCCGGACGAGTTTCTTCTCTCCGGACTCGGGCCGGCTTTACGTTGGCGTCAGGCGACAAGGCTCTATGCCAGCGATGATCCAGGTTTTTGAAGCCAGTCAGTAGTCTTACGTGAGTCCAGGCTTAGATTAGAGCCAGGAAAGAGGCACTGTCAGGAAATGATGCGAGCGGAATCATGGTTTCGAGGCTTCGGCATTTGCGCGTTCTTTGTAGCCAATGCGTTGTTTTCTCCTGGCGCCATCGGGCAAACGCTCAGACAGCTTACGAAGTTCGATCTGCCGGGCCCGGGAGGGAAGCGTTTCGACTACCTGACGATTGACGACGATGACCACTATGTGATTTCGGCGCATCTTGCCGCAGGTCAGACTTACGTGATCGACCTGGCCACGAACAAGGTCGTCGCCACAGTCACTGACACGCCAGGAGCGGAAGGGGTCGAGTACGTTCCGGAACTGAAGAAGTTTTATACGTCGAACGCCCACGACGACACGATTGGCGTCGTGGACCTGAAGCAGATGAAGGTCATTAAGAAACTGAAAACAGAATCGAAGCCGGACGGAAGCACTTACGCTGCGCCCTTTCACAAGCTGTACGTCTCGGACGAACGCGGGAAAGCGGAAGCCGTCGTTGACGTGACGAAAGACGAGATCGTAACGACGCTGCATTTCGACAGTGAAACAGGAATGCCTCAGTACGATCCGATCGCGCGGAAGGTGTACGTCAACTTGCAGGACCAGAACATCCTTGCCGTCATCGATCCCGCGACTGACCAAGTTGTTGGACGGTATCCGGTTGGGAAGTGCAAGGGAAACCACGGCATGGCGCTTGACCCGGAACACCATCGCGCGTTCCTTTCCTGTGAAGGAAATGAGCTGATGACCGTTTTTGACTTGGACAAAAACGCTTCCATCGCGTTCCTGCCGCTAGCGGGCGGACCGGACGTCGTCAAATTCGATGCCGGTCTCCGCCGTATCTATGTCGCGTGTTACAGCGGGGCCATCTCCGTGTTTCACCAGGACGACGCGGATCACTACCGCAAGGTTGAGGACTTTCGCGTGCAGCACGCGGTGCACACGGTCGCCGTGGATTTGAAAACGCATCGTCTCTACACGCCGGAACAGGAAGAAGACGGCAAGCCCGTCGCACGGATGGTGGTGTACGAGGCAGTTGGCGATCGCTAGTTCCTGTGCACGGCTTGAGAAAAAAGGAAGAAGCGTCCACTGCTAGAGTTCGATGTCGATGATCGATTTCATACCGGTTGCACTCCGCACGTTGCCGAGGGACGGCGTAGTCCTGTTTCTTTCCCGATTTACGCGGCTCTTCGCGTATGGGGCGCTGTCCGTCATCCTTGTCTTCTATCTCGTGACTCTCGGGCTTAGCGAAGCCCAAGTGGGCGTGCTTCTGACGCTGACGCTCGCCGGCGACATGGCGATTTCTCTTCTGCTCACGACGCGAGCCGACCGAGTGGGACGGCGGCGGATGCTGATCGTCGGAGCTATTCTCATGGCCTGCGCGGGCATCGCTTTCGCGTCCACCAAGAATCTTCTCTTCCTGATTATTGCCGGGACGATCGGTGTAATCAGCCCGAGCGGCCATGAAGTCGGCCCTTTCCTGTCGATCGAGCAAGCAGCTCTTTCGCACATCGTTTCGGCACGCAGTCGCACGGAAGTATTCGCGTGGTACACGCTTGCCGGTTCCCTCGCGACGGCTCTCGGCGCTCTGTGCGGCGGCACCGCGGCGGGCATTGTGCAGAAGACTTGGCTTTCCACCTCCAACAGCTACCGCGTGGTGGTGTTGCTCTACGCAGCACTCGGCGTCGCTCTGGCTGTTCTGTTCACACGCTTGTCGTCCGCGACAGAAGTCGATGTGCCTACGACGTCAGCGCGCGGAGTCTCGGCGAGAAACTTTCTTGGTGTGGGCCGTTCGCGCTCAATCGTTTTGAAGCTTTCGAGCCTCTTTGCCCTGGATTCCTTTGGAGGCGGTTTCGTGGTGCAAAGTTTCGCGGCTTATTGGTTCTATCTGCGATTCGGGGTTGCACCCGTGAAGCTCGGCCTCATTTTCTTCTCGGCCAATGTTCTGGCGGGAATCTCCGCGCTATCGGCCTCGCGCCTGGCGACGCGCATCGGGCTCGTGAGGACAATGGTAGTTACGCATTTGCCGTCGAATTTGCTGCTCATCCTTGTCCCGTTGATGCCGAACCTCACGCTCGCGGTGTTGGTACTGCTCGTCCGATTCAGTATTAGCCAGATGGACGTTCCGACGAGGCAGTCCTACACGATGGCTGTCGTGCGACCCGAGGAACGGTCGGCGGCGGGCGGAATCACGGGAGTCGCGAGGACGGCGGGCGCCGCGATTAGCCCCATCTTCGCGGGCTTATTGTTCTCCCGCCCCGCGCTGATCGACGTTCCGTTCTTCATTGCGGGGACGCTCAAGATCGCGTATGACCTCGTGTTGTATCGAGAGTTCGCAGGGATCAGGCCCCCGGAAGAGGCCGATTAATGACACGTTTATCTTTCCGGGGGAAGAATCGCACTTGCTTGTGCAACGAGTACGACGCGAGGGATGGCATCGGCCAGGAGCTGGTAGGACAACTCCTGAGGAAGGGACACTTGTGAGATTCGTCGCAGCAGCTCTGCGCCTCGCTCACGGCTTGTGTTCTTGGTGCTCATTTCGGGCAGCTGGGATCGTGAGCCTGTTATGCGTCTTCGTCGTCCTGGCAAGGCCTGGAGTAGTCGTAGCGCAAGTACCCGAAGCTGCCCTTTCAGGCGCAATTACTTCTGTATCCGGAGCGCCTATCCAGAATGCCACTCTTTCTGTCAAGAATCTGGGCACCGGTAAGATCGAGAGCTTCATTGCAAATCCCGACGGAACTTATGCGCTGAGGAATCTTGTTCCGGGCAAGTATGACATAACAACTTCGGCTAAGGGCTTTGCGGCAGCAGTTACCACAGTGACGTTAGAGGCAGGGCGTTCGGTCGTCGCTAATTTTGCGCTTCAGCCCGTTTCTTCTGATGCCAAGAATTCGGTGGGATCCTCAACCGTCAGCGGCGTCGTCAGTTCGAGTAGCGTCAGCAACCTTCCACTAAATGGTCGCTCGGCATCAGACCTAGCAACGCTCGAACCCGGCGTTGCCACTGCTCGCACGCAGCAAACAGGTCAGGCACAGCGAGGTTTCGGCAACCAGATGACCATCTCCGGTGGCCGCCCACGCCAGAATGACGCCCGCCTCGACGGCATCAGCATAAATGATTACGCAAACGGTCCTCCGGCTAGCGCCCTGGGTGTTAGTCTCGGCTCGGACGCCGTCGAGCAATTCACGGTTCTCACGAGCAACTATCCCGCGCAGTATGGCCGTTCCTCCGGGGGAATCATCGGGGCTTCTACGCGTTCCGGAACAAGTAATTTCCATGGCGACGCATTCGAATACATACGCAACAGCGCGTTCGACGCGCGAAATTTCTTCGACGCTGCAAAGCCCCCATTTCACCGCAATCAATTTGGAGGCTCTGCCGGTGGACCAGTTTGGAAGGACCGTACCTTTATCTTCGGTGATTACGAGGGCTTGCGACAATCGCAGGGAGTTACGCAGGTTAGCACGGTTCCCTCAGCTGCGGCGCGGGCCGGCAACCTCTCGACGGGACAGATCACGCCCGACCCGACTGCGCTGCGCTTCGTGAATGCTTTTTATCCGTTACCGGACGGGCCCCTTCTGGGTTCTGGCGATACAGGAATCTTCAGGTTTGCGGGACAGCAGGTCACTCCTGAAAACTATTTTACAACCAAAGTCGATCACAAATTCTCAAAGTCCGATGCGGTCGCTGGCACGTACATGTTTGATGGAGGAAGCGTTAGGCAGCCCGATGAATTCAACCACAAACGAACGGGCTACGACTCGCGTCGGCAGGTTCTCACGGTGAATGAGACCCACACGGTCAGCCCGAAAGCATTGAATTCTCTTCATTTCGGGATCAGCCGCGTGGTGACCACCACGGGTTTGACCTTCGCGAGTGGAGATCCCCTTGTTGCGGACCCGACCTTTGGAACTGTGCCCGGTCTTAACGCCGCGGCAGTTATTGTGCCGGGACTTACGTTCTTTTCTGGCGGCTTGGGAACACCCTCGAATTTTCATTTCCACTGGACCTCTATCCAGGCTTTGGACGATGCGTCTCTGACGAGAGGGACTCATTCACTGAAGTTCGGCGTCAATGTCGAGCGCATCCGGGACAACATTCTTGCGATTTCGAATCCCGGCGGAGAATTTTCGTTCAGCCGACTGTCTGACTTTTTGACCAACCGACCGTTCTCCCTAAGTGCGGCAATACCCGGTGCTATCTCGGAGCGAGGATTCCGCCAAACGATCGTAGGCGCCTACCTTCAGGACGACTGGCGCTGGCGCCCAAACCTGACCGTCAATCTAGGCGTGCGGTACGAGATGGCGACGGTACCTACAGAGGTTCAGGGCAAGCTTACCGTTCTTCGGCAGCTTACCGACGCGCAACCCCATTTGGGTGATCCCTTGTTTTCCAATCCTACTCTTCGCAACTTTGAGCCGCGCGTAGGTTTCTCGTGGGACCTCATGGGCGACGGGAAGACGGCGCTGAGCGCCGGATTCGGTATGTTCGACGTTCTCCCCCTGCTGTACCTAGTCCAATTCAACGAGCTCTTCTCGGACCCCTTTTTCAAGCTCGGCAATTCCACGAGTTTGCCCTCTGGTTCGTTCCCCACGGAGGCATTTTCCATCGTTGCTGCGTCATCCAGCGGGTTTCGGCACGGCTATTTTGACCCGAATCCAAAACGCAACTACGTGATGCAGTGGAATCTGACGCTGTCGCGTGACCTGCGTCGTGACGTCAGTCTGCGCGCGGGTTACGTAGGGTCGCGGGGTGTACACCAGATCTTCCGTGTGGAAGATGGGGATATCGTTCCCCCTACGCTAACGTCGCAGGGTTATCGGTGGCCGTCACCGGTCGGAAGCGGCACGCGGCTCAACGTGAATTCAGGTCTCGTGAACCTTGGCCTCTGGCAAGGGAATTCGTTCTACGATGCACTACAGGTCAAGATTAAGGCGAAAGTCAGCAGAGGCGAGCTTGCGGGCTCGTACACCTGGGGCAAAACGATTGACACGTCCTCGGGAAGCTTAGTGGGCGATGAATACTCCAATTCCGTCTCCAGCCCGTTATGGTTTGCGCAAAATCTGAATCGCGGGCTGGCGGATTTCAACGTTGCGCACAACGTAGAGGCCAGTTACACGTGGGAATTCGCTACGCCGAAATGGGGCCGTGGAGCTGCGGGATGGGCCCTCAGGGGATGGCAAATCGGAGGAGTATTCGAAGCAAGCACGGGTGTGCCATTTACTCCGGGTTTCGGAGGTGACACTCTCGGTGTGAACAGCACTGACCCGAATATCGATGTGCCTAACCTGGTAAGCGGTGCGGGCTGCGGTTCGCCCGTGAATGCTGGAAACCCGAACCACTACATTAAAACGCAATGCTTCGTCGTGCCCACGGCTCCCAACCAAGTCTTTTTCAACGCCAACTGCGATCCAGCGCCGCCGATCGGTCCGAACGGCGCTCCTCAACAACTTCCTCCCGGAGATTTGCGGTGTTTCAACCTGCGCGGAAAACTGGGCCGCAACACGCTCATCGGTCCGGGATTGGTGACCTTCGATTTTTCGGTATTCAAGAACAATTTCATCAAGAGAATTTCCGACTCATTCAATGTGCAGTTCCGAGCGGAATTTTTTAATGTGCTAAATCACACGAATTTCTCGCCGCCCCTCGATAATCGGAACATCTTTGATTCCGCAGGGAATCCAATCGGCAACGCAGGGCTGATTACCTCCACGCAGACGCCATCGAGGCAGATTCAGTTTGCTCTCAAGGTGATTTGGTAAGCATCTCGGGGTGAGGTAGCCGGACCAGCGGTGCGTTGCTCGGAAATCAAATGGAGAGTGACATGAGGAACCTTGTTGGTCTTTGTCTAACTCTAATCTTCGCATACGCACCTCAAGTCGAGGCTCAGGAGAGTTCAGCGTCTCAGGACGCTAGACCCCTCGTTCTAACCGAAGCTATCCCCTTAGAGGGAATCAAGGGGCGTTTCGACCACTTTGGTACCAGTGGACGAAAACTGTTCGTCTCCGCACTGGGAAACAATACGGTTGAAGTCATCGACATCAGCGGTAGAACGCTGGAGCGCACTATAACGGGGGTCCCGAACCCTCAAGGCGTTGTCTATGCTCCCGAAGCGAACAAGCTCTTTGTCGGCAGCAGTAAGGGCAAGCTGTACATCTATGATGGGACTTCTTTTGATCTCCTCTCGGAGATCGATTTTCACGGTGACGTAGATAACTTACGCTACGACGCTGCGAATAAGCGCGTTTACGTCGGCTATGGTGATGAGGACAGAGCTGCAATTGGTGCAGTCGACGCAACCACTAACAAACGCATCGAGGAAGAATACAAGCTGGGAGCCCATCCGGAGTCTTTTCAGCTGGAAACGTCTGGGCCCAATATCTATGTAAACTTGCCGGACCTCAAACAGATTGCGGCCATCAATCGCAGCACGCACACGATTACCAGATGGCCGTTGAGCTTGGAGCACAACTTTCCTATGGCGCTCGATGAGGCTGACCATCGGCTATTCGTCGGTACGCACGAACCAGCACGTCTGGCCGTGCTCGACACGCAGTCCGGCCACATGATCACCGCGCTTCCGACCGTGCAGGATTCCGATGATATGTACTATGACGCGGCGCGCAAACGGATTTACATGCCAGGCGGCGAGGGCTTTATTTTTGCGTTTCAACAAAAAGATCCAGACCATTACGAGCTCCTCGTCAAAATTCCCTCTTCACTAGGTGCCCGGACAGCTGGGTACTTTGGAAAAGGGAAGAAGAGTTTCGACCGTTTTTGGTTGGCCGTTCCGGCCCGCTCCGACCACGGCGCTGAGATTTGGATCTATACCGTACAAGACTAAATGGATAGGAAGGACCATGTGCAACCTCTGCCCAACCCGCTTGACTCTGCTCGTTTTGGTAACTCTATGTTTTACCTACAGCCCAAACTCTAGAGCGCGAGAGAAACAACCTCTTCGGCTTGTGCAAACGATTCCCATGCCAAATGTTAAGGGGCGCATCGACCACATGGATGTGGATGTCA
>Ga0306925_10007900_pt1 | contig 10035 bp, 8 predicted proteins | sample flu12Cox44000176_FD_203755 | JGI IMG/M metagenome (GOLD analysis project Ga0306925, IMG submission 203755) | Lab enrichment of tropical soil microbial communities from Luquillo Experimental Forest, Puerto Rico - flux8day.12C.oxic.44.000.176 (v2)... | ecosystem: Environmental > Terrestrial > Soil... | reverse complement strand
GCGGCGCAGATCCGCGGGCTGCGGCTCTCCGCGAAATCGGCGGAGGCGGCGCGGAGCCAGTGGGGCGAGCTGCTCGGCGGCAGCGGCTTCATCCAGGGCGACGCATTGATCTTCCGCTGGGAGGAATCGCCGCTGGTGCTGCTGGTCGACGTCGACCCCGATCGCGACGAGGGCCCGCTCCAGCTCGAGCTCTCGGCGGCGCGCGACCTGGGTCTCCCCGACGGAAGCTACCCCGGTTTCGGCACGCGCTTCCTCCAAGTCTAGCGCGGCTGCGGCTTCCGCAGCTCCCAGGGATTGTCGTCAGGTGCCGAGGTGCGAACCGAGGGCCTGGCGCGCGAGCACGACGTCGGGGAGGTCGTGTCCCTCGCGCAGGCGGGACAAGACCGCGCGGAGGCGGTCGGCCGCGTCCGCGTCCCCGCCGCCGAACGCCGCGCGGAGCTGCACCATCCCGGTGAGCGCGCGGATCTGCCACAACACCGCGCTCTGCGCGGTCGCGACCTCGAACGTTCGCTTCAGGCAGGCGTACACCTCGTCGCGCGAGGCCGGGAGGTCGGAGACGAGGACCTCGGCGCGAAGCGCATCGATCGAAGGGCTCATGAAGAGCTCACCGGTCTCTGCGATCAGCCGTTGCGCCTGGTCGAGCAGCGCGAGCGCGGCCGTCCGCTCGCCGAGCCGCGCGCGGGCGGTCGCCGTCGCTGCGAGCGAGGCACCGCGTCCGATCAGGGTGCCCGTGACTTCCATCGCCGCCATCCCGCGCAGCAGCTTCGCCAGTCCGCCCGCAACGTCGGAGCCGCCGGTCTCGATGTAGCCGATCACACCCTCCGACCAGCTCGCGAGGTCCTCGAAGCCGTGCTCGCTCGCCAACGTCTGGATCGCCTCGCACTCCGCGCGCGAGGCCGCGAACTCACGGCGATCGAGGCGGACCAACGCCCGGTACCAGCGCGCCAGCCCGAGCACGTAGGGACTCCCGCGTGCGCCAAGCGCGTCGATCATGCGGCTGACGCGGCGCAGCGCGGTGTCGGGCCGGCCGAGCATCGCTTCCACCTGTGCGAGCGTGCCGGCGGCCACGACCGTGACCTCGGCCCGGCTCGCTGCATCCAGCTCCCGGGCCGCAGCCTCGAGCTCTCCGCCGAAATACAGCCTCTCGCCGATCTGGCCGTACGCGCGCGCGGCCAGCAGCCGGTCGCCTGATTCCGCGATCGTCGCCAGCAGCTCCGGCTCGAAGCGCGCCGCGCTGCGCAGCTGGCCGCGCATGACGTGACAGGAGCGCAGGCCATACACAGCTTCGAAGCGGCGCCTGGGATCGGGGGAGTTCCGCGCGAGCCGGTAGGCGCGCTCGAAGATCTCGCAGCGGCGCGCCGAGGCGTCGCCGAGCGTGGCCATCAGCACCTGGCCGAGCAGCAGCAGGAGCTCGAGCGTCGTCTCGCTCTGGGACTCGCCGGCCTCGTCCGAGAGCGCGAGCGCCGCTTCGAAGTGCGCCTCCGCCTCGCGCAGCGCGTGGCGTCCCAGCGCGCGCTGGCCGGCCTCGCGGTGCCGCGCCGCCGCCTGGCGCACGTCGCCCGCAGCCCGGAAGTGGCGCGCCATCTCGGCCGGCTCGGCGCCGCTGCAGGCGGTGAGGTGCTTCGCGCAAGCGGCGTGGAGCTCGCGCTTGCGCGCGCCCGGCACGCGCGCGTAGAGCGCCTCGCGCACGAGCTCGTGCGCCAGCGCGAAGCGGCGCTCGAGCGGGCCGCCCACTCGCACCAGCAGGAAGCTCGAGCCCAGGATCGCGCGCAGCCGCGCCTCGATCTCCTCGGGAGACTGGCCGAGCAGGGCGCCCAGCGTCTCGGCGTCGAAGCTGGGCCCGATCGCGCTGGCGGCCTCGAGCGCCGCGAGTGACTCACGCGGCAGCGCGGCGAGCTGCACGTCGAACAGGCGCTGCAGCGTGTTGGGCAGCTCGCGCGTCACCTGCTCGGGTGACTCGGCGAGCCGCCAGACACCCGCCTCGAACAGCAGCCGGCTCCCGTCGAGCAGGTCGTTCGCGAGCCAGGTCATGAACAGCGGCAGACCGCCGGCGCGGGAGTGGATCGACGCCGCGAGCGCAGTGGCGATGCGCTCGTCGAAGCGGTGAGTGAGGTACGCGCGGACGTCCGGCTCGTGCAGCCGCCCGAGCTCGATCGCCGTGCAGCCGCCGCGCCCGATCCGGCCCGCGAGGAATGTGGACAGCGCGGACGTCTCGCCGGCGAGCGCGGCGGCGCGCAGCGTGCCCACCAGCAGCAGGCGCGCCGGCGAGGTGCGCCGCGACAAGAGGTCGAGCAGCGCGACGGTGGAGGGGTCCGCCCAATGCAGGTCCTCGAGGGCGAGAACCAGGTTGCGGCCGCGGGCGGCGTGCTCGAGCGCGGCCGCGAGCTCGGCGAGCATGCGCTGCTGCGTGAGCCCCGCTGGCGCGGGCGCGGGCGTGCCCAGCTGCGGCAGCGACGAAGCCCACGACGGCGCGAGCCGGCGCAGGTCGCGCGCGAAGCTGCCGCCGGCGTCGGCCTGGAGCAGCTCGCCCAACGCCTCCAGCACCGGCAGGTAGGGCTGACCCTCCCCCTGCGGAATGCAGTGCCCGCGGCCGACCGCCCAGCCCGCGAGCGCCGGATCGGCGAGCAGGCTCTCGAGCAGGCGCGTCTTGCCGATGCCCGCCTCGCCCGACACCAGCACCAGCCGCCGCTCGCCGCGCCGCACTGCCGGCAGCTGGCCCGCGATCTCCGCCAGCGCGTCCCCGCGGCCGACCAGCTCGAGCCCGTCGGGCGCCGCGGGCGTCACCGTGCCGATGAAGCGGAACCCGCGGCGGTGCACGGTCTCGATGTAGGTCGGGCTCTGCGCGTCGTCTCCCAGCACGCTGCGCAGCTCGTGCACGCGCCGCGCGAGCGCCGCGTCGGAGATCGCGGTGCGCGGCCACACCGCGGCGACCAGTTCCTCCTTGCTCACCAGCTCGCCCGCGCGCGCGAGCAGGAGCTGCAGCAGGAGCAGTGACTTGTGCGTGATCGCGACCGGACCGTCGGGCGAGCGCAGGGTCAGCTCGCGGCCGTCGAGCTCGAAGGGCCCGAAGCGAACCGACGGCTGCACGGGCATCGCGTGGGCCTCAGAACTTGGGGGGACGCTTGGCCAGGAAGGCCGCGGTGCCTTCCTTCATCTCCGCGCCACCGCAGAGCTCGCCGAAGAGCCGCGCCTCGAGCTCGATCCCGTCGACCAGCGAGAGGTCGAGGCCGTCGCGAATGGCGGCGAGCGAGGCCGCGAGCGCACGCGGCCCGTTGGCGAGACACTCGCCGAGCCAGGTCTCGACCCGCGGCAGCAGGGTGTCGGGCTGGACCACCTCGTTCACCAGGCCGATGCGCAGCGCCTCTTCCGCCGAGACGTGGCCGCCGTGCAGGATCAGCTCGATCGCCTTGCCGCGGCCCACCAGCCGCGCGAGCCGCTGGGTGCCGCCGAAGCCGGGCAGGATGCCCAGCTTGACCTCGGGCTGGCCGAACTTCGCCCGCGAGGAAGCGATGCGCACGTGGCAGGCCATCGCCAGCTCGCAGCCGCCGCCCAGCGCGAAGCCGTTCACCGCGGCGACGACCGGCTTCTCGAGCCGCTCGATCCGCGCGAACACCGCCTGGCCGCGCCGCGCGAAGGCCAGCCCCGTCTCGCGGTCGAGCTGTGCGATCTCGGCGATGTCCGCACCCGCCGCGAAGGCACGCCCCGCGCCGGTCACGATCGCCGCGCGGATCGCGCCTTCGCGCTCGATCCGCGCGGCGGCGGCGTCGAGCTCGCCGAGCAGCGGCTGCGAGAGCGAGTTCAGCGCGTCAGGGCGGTTCAGCGTGACGTGCGCGATCCCGTCGCGGACCTCGAGCTCGACCAGGGCCACCGCGCTAGACCTCGACGCCGACGAGCGCGCGCAGTCGCGCGGGATCCGCCCTGTGCAGGAACTCGCCGGCGGGCAGCCCCGCGGGGTTCTCGTCGCGGATCGCGCGCAGCAGCCCGAGCAGCACCGGCACCATCTGCTGCGAGGAGATCTTCTCGTACAGGACGTGGGCGATGCGCGTGCCCTCGCGCGAGCCGCCGACGGCGATCATGTGCGCGTTCTTGCCGAAGCCGGTGATGCCGATCTCCGCCGAGGGCGGCCGCGAGCAGTGGTTCGGGCAGCCCGCCATGCGCACCACGACGTCCACGTCGCCGAGACCCGCGGCCTCGACCGCGTCCGCGAGCCCGGGAATCGCGTGCTCGGCCTGGGTCATCGCAAGGCCGCAGGTCGGCAGCGCCGGGCAGCCGAACGCCTGGCGGCGGAAGCGCGAGACCGCGCCCGCGGTCGGCACGCCGTGCTCGGCCAGGATCGCGTCGACGCGCGCGCGCGCCGTCTCGGGCACGTGGGCGAGGATCAGGTCCTGGTTGCCGGTGATGCGCACCGCGATCTCGCGCAGCTCGCTGGTGATCGCGCCCACCGCGCTGCGCAGCCGACACGTCTCGGTGTCGCGCACGCGGCCGCTCTCCACCGGGATGCCGAGGAACCAGCGCCCCTCGCCCGCCTGGCGGTACCAGCCGTGGAAGAAGCGGTTGGGCCCGAGCGGCTGCGGCGCGGCGTCCTTCAGCTCGAGCTGGAAGCGCTCGCGCAGCGCCTGCTTCACGGCGTCCACGCCGAGGCGGCGAATGGTGTACTTCCAGCGCGCCATGCGCCGGTCGCCGCGGTCGCCGTGCTCCTTCTGCAGGATCGCGATCGCGCGGGTGGCGTCGACCACCTGCGCGCGCGGCACCCGGCCGAGGTAGAGCGCGAGCAGCGCCTTGGTGTGCTCCATGCCGTGCGTGGTGCCGAGCCCGCCGCCGGCGTACAGGTCGTACTCCTCGGCCAGCGCCCCGTTCACCACGGGCACGAAGGCCACGTCGTTGGTCAGCGCGTCGACCGAGTTGTCGAGCGGGTGGGCGATCGCGACCTTGAACTTGCGCGGCAGGTACTGCGGCCCGTAGATCGGCTCGTCCGAGATGAGCGGCGTCTCGGTCTTGCCCGCCTCGTCGGTGAGGAACACCTGGTAGTAGGCCGAGCTGCGCGGCGCGAGCTCCATCGCGATCGCATAGGCGAGCTCGCGGGAGCGGAGCGGCATCTCCGGCAAGAGGTCGTCGACCGCGCAGCACATGGTGTTGCGGTTCACGTCGCCGCAGGCCGCCAGGGTCGAGATCTGGTAGCCGGTGCTGGGATAGGTGCGGTTGAGGAAGCGGATCAGCGGGCCCAGGGCAGGCGGCGTGACGTAGTGGAACTGCACGCCCTGACGGGTGGTGAGCCGCAGCGACCCGTCGCCGAAGCGGTCTGCCGCATCGCAGATTGCGGCCCACTGCTGCGCGCTGAACTCGCCCCCGGATGGCACGCGCAGGCGCACCATGAAGATGTAGTTGTGGGATTTGCGGCCCTCGATGCGCTCCTGCTGCTTGTAGATGCCGAAGTGCTTGGAGATCTCCTTGCCCTCGTTCGAGAGCGTCGGAGCGCGGCCCGCTGTCATATCCTCGATCTCGGAGCGGAAGCTGTGCCGGGTCTTGCCCGCCACCCAGAACAGGCCCTGACTCTCGAGCTTGAGGGTCTCGTTCTTGGACATCTCCGAGAGCTCGGAGTCGACCAAGGTGACGGCCTGGGGGGGATTGGCGTCCTTCGGCATGGCGCGGCGCGACGGTAACCCGGCGCGGAGATTGGAGCAATTTGAATGCGAACCGGTTTCGGGAAGCGGGGAAGAGCGGAGAGATGAGCTCCCCCTCGGACTCGGACGTGATCGGCCGCTCGCTGGCGGAGCCGGAGGCGTTCGCCGGGATCTACGACCGCCACGCACCCGCCCTGCTGCGCTTCCTGGGGCGCCGCGCCGGCTCCGAGGTGGGCGAGGCGCTGGCCCACGAGGCGTTCCGGATCGCGTTCGAGCGGCGCAAGAGCTTCGATTCGAGCCGCTCGAGCGCGCTCCCCTGGCTGTACGGCATCGCGTCGAACCTGCTGCGCAAGCACCGCCGCGCCGAGGCGCGCCGGCTGCGGGCGAGCGCGCGCATGGCGGCCGGGGGCGAGGCGGCGGACCGGCGCAGCGCCGCGGCGGCGCTCCACGCGCGCGTGCTGCTGCCGCGGGTGGCCGAGGCGGTGGACGCGCTGCCCGAGCTCGAGCGCGAAGCGCTGCTTCTGTTCGCCTGGGAAGAGCTGCCCTACGAAGCCATCGCAGAGGCGCTCGAAGTCCCGATCGGAACCGTGCGCTCCCGGCTGTCGCGGGCGCGCGCGCGGCTGCGCGAACTCATGGGCGAGCGCGGGAAAGAGAGGGCGAGGTCGAGATGAACACGATGGAAGCCCTCGCGAAGCTGCGGCGCGACGCCGCATTCGATCCGGGCGCACTCGACCGGGGAAAGGCCAGACTCATGGCACAGATCCAGTCCGAATCCTCTCCGCGGCCGCAGCCCGCGATCATCCCCCAGATCCCGTACCACGACGTGCGCGCCGCAATCGGGTTCCTCGAGCGGGCGTTCGGCTTTCGCGAGCTGACGAACTCCCGCGTCGAGGACGAGCATGGCGCGATCGGCCACGCGATGCTCGCGTTCGGCGACGGGCTGGTCGGGCTCGGCGAGCACGGCGGCCACGGAGCGCAGAGCCCCAAGAGCCTGGGCGCCGAGAGCGCCTACGTGAGCGTCTACGTCCCCGACGTCGACGCGCACTACCGGGAGGCGCTCGCGGCCGGCGCGCGCATCGCCAACGGGCTGCGCGACCAGTTCTGGGGCGATCGCACCTACGAGGCGCTCGACCTCGAGGGCCACCGCTGGCGCTTCCACCAGCGCGTGCGCCAGGTGCCGCAGTCGGAGTGGCGCTACCGGCGCGGACAGGGCTGAGTAGAATGACTCCCCCAAAGGGAGTCACATGCCCCGAACGCTCGCCTGCGCCGCCGCCGCCGTCCTCTCGTTCGCCTGCGCGCACACCGCGGCGCCGCCGGGCAGCTCCGGAGTCGGCCAGTTCGTGTTCGCGGGGGTGGTCGGCGGGACGGGCGCGGTGCCGACCGTGCACTGGCAGTACGGCTTCCGCTTCGCGATCGACCCGGGGCGCATCAGTCAGGTCCGGGTGTCCTGCGGCGACCTGCCGGGCAGCAAGCTGCTGGTGAAGACCTTCGAGATCAACGTCGATCCCAACCGCACCGCGCAGTGGCGCGGCATCGACCTGCCGCTCACCCCGCAGAGCGTGCCGTGGCTGTTCGACTCCGGCACTACCAGCGAGGTGTGCGAGGCGCTGCTCTCGCGCGACGGCCAGCCGGACGCGGTCGAAGACTTCCCGGTCGCGTTCACCGGCGAGGCGAAGCAGCAGATCGTCGCGAAGCTGCGCGCCGCGCACGGCGGCTCGAGCGGGGCCGGCGCGGACTGAGGCGCGCTACTCGCGCGGGTCGATCGCCCACTCCGGCGTGTCGGCGACGCGCACGAGCTTCATCCAGGGCACGCGCCGTCCCTCGCCCGCGGTGTGGCCGACCATCAGCAGGAGCTGCGTGTCGTCGATCGCGCCGAGCTCGAGCGCCAGCTGCTCGCGCGTCATGCGGCCGTGCGGGCAGAGCACCGGGCGCACGCCGTAGGGCAGGGCGAGCCGCCGCCAGGTGTCCTCGTAGCGCGACGGCGCGACGATCGGCACGTCGGGGCGCTGACGCGAGAGCAGCCGCGCCGCGATCCCGCCGCGCGACCAGGTGAGGATCGCGCGCGCGCCGCAGTCGCGCGCGGTGCGCACCGCCGCCGAGGAGAACACCACCAGCTCGCGCAGGTCCTCGTTCGCGCCCGCGAGCGGCGTCTCGCCGCGGCGGGGATAGGCCTCCTCGGTGGCGGCGATGATCCGCGCCATCGCGCGGCAGGCGCGCACCGGGTCGGCGCCGACGGCGGTCTCCTCGGAGAGCATCACCGCGTCGCTGCCGTCGAGCACCGCGTTCGCGACGTCGGTGATCTCGGCGCGGGTCGGGCGCGGCGAGCTGACCATCGAGTGCAGCATCTGCGTCGCCGTGATCGCGGGCCGGCCCGCCAGAAGCGCCGCCTGGACGATGCGCTTCTGCTCGATCGGCACGCGCTCGAACGGGATCTCGAGCGAGAGGTCTCCGCGCGCGATCATCACCGCGTCGGCGCGCGACAGGATCGCGTCGAGGTTGTCGAGCGCGAGCTTGGTCTCGATCTTCGCGACCAGCCCCGAAGGACGGCCGAGCCGTTTCAGTGCGCGCCGCACCACGAGCACGTCCTCTTCGCTGCGCACGTACGAGACGCCGACCAGGTCGACGGCGAGCTCCGCGCCCAGCTCCAGGTCGCGGGCGTCGCGCTCGGACAGGATCGGTCGCGCCGCGACGCCGCCGGGCGCGTTCACGCCCTTGCCGCTCGAGATCGCGCCGCCCACCACCACGCGGCAGTGGATCTCCGGTCCGTCGACCTCCGTGATCTCGAGCTCCACCGCACCGTCGCCCAAGAGGATCGGCGAACCCACGCGCGCCTCGAGCGCGAGGTACTCGTCGGGAACCGGCAGGCGCTCGGCATCTCCCTTGTGCTGCCCGCACACCAGCACCACGCGCGCGCCGTTCTCCAGCACGACCTGCGGCGGGACGAGCTCGCCCAGGCGGATCTTCGGCCCCGGCAGGTCCTGCAGGATTGCGACAGGCCGCCCCGCGGCGGTCGACGCGCTGCGAATCCGCGCCACGTTCTCGCGGTGCTCGGCCTCGCTGCCGTGCGCGAAGTTCAGGCGGGCGACGTTCATCCCCGCCTCCACGAGGCCGCGGAGCACCTCCGGGGAGCGGCTGGCAGGTCCGATGGTGCAGACGATGTGGACCGCGCGAGGGCTCATTCTTCCCCCTGGACAGCCAGGCACTATGTTTGCTTGACCGTGGGTTAAGATGAGTCCGGCGGCGACAGGACGCCACAGAGCAGAGCCAGAGGAGCGACAGTGACGACCAAGCGGGTGAAAGAGATCCTTTCCTGGTACAGCGCGGACAACGCGGGGACGAAGGCCAACCTCGCGCGCATGCTGTCCCACGGCCGGCTCGCGGGGACCGGCAAGATGGTGATCCTGCCAGTGGACCAGGGCTTCGAGCACGGCCCCGCGCGCAGCTTCGCACCCAATCCGGCGGGCTACGACCCCCGCTATCACTTCGAGCTCGCGATCGACGCCGGCTGCAACGCCTACGCCGCGCCGCTGGGCTTCATCGAGGCGGGGGCGGCCGAGTTCGCGGGCGACATCCCGCTGATCCTGAAGCTCAACAACAGCGACACGCTGGCGAAGACCGGCGATCCGATCTCGGCGCTGACCGGGACGGTCGACGACGCGCTGCGCCTGGGCTGCGCGGCGATCGGCTTCACCATCTACCCCGGCTCGGGCGAGGCGAAGCACGCCTACGAGCAGATCCGCGACCTGGCGGAAGAGGCCAAAGCCAAGGGGCTCGCCGTCGTGGTGTGGTCCTACCCGCGCGGCGGCGGCATGTCGAAGGACGGCGAGACCGCGATCGACGTAGTCGGCTACGCCGCGCAGATCGCGGCGCAGCTCGGCGCGCACGTGATCAAGGTGAAGCCGCCGACGGCGTTCATCGAGCAGGCGGAGGCGAAGAAGGTCTACGAGAAGGAGAAGATCCCGATCAAGACCCTGGCGGAGCGCGCGCGCCACGTGGTGCAGTGCGCGTTCGCGGGCCGGCGCATCGTGATCTTCTCGGGCGGTGCGGCGAAGGGGAAGGCGGAGATCCTGGAGGAGATCCGCGGGCTGGCCGACGGCGGCTCCTTCGGCTCGATCGTGGGCCGCAACTCGTTCCAGCGGCCCAGGACGGAGGCGATCGAGCTGCTGCACGAAATCATGGACGTCTACGCGAGCGCCTGATGATCACCGACGGCACCGATCTGCTCGACCCGCTGCGCTACGCGACGCTCGGCTATCCGCACGAGGTCTGGACCCGGCTGCGGCGCGAATCGCCACTACACTGGTGCGAGCCGGTGGAGCTCGTCCCGTTCTGGGCAGTCACCCGGCACGCGCACATCCACGAGATCTCGAGCCAGCCCGAGATCTTCGAGAACGGCAAGGGCATCGTCCCGGCC
>Ga0306925_10007898_pt1 | contig 10037 bp, 6 predicted proteins | sample flu12Cox44000176_FD_203755 | JGI IMG/M metagenome (GOLD analysis project Ga0306925, IMG submission 203755) | Lab enrichment of tropical soil microbial communities from Luquillo Experimental Forest, Puerto Rico - flux8day.12C.oxic.44.000.176 (v2)... | ecosystem: Environmental > Terrestrial > Soil... | reverse complement strand
CTTCCTGCGGCGGCAGATCGTAAAGGTTCTTGTCGATCGGCGGGGGCGGTTCGGTTTTATTCGCGATGCCGTCGAGCCCCGCCATCAACATGGCGGCGAAGGCGTAATAGGGATTGCAACTTGGGTCAGGCGTGCGGAATTCGAGACGCTTGCTCTTCTCGCTCGGCGAATACATCGGAATGCGCACGGCAGCACTACGGTTGCGCTGGGAATAGACAATATTAATCGGTGCCTCGTAGCCGGGAACCAATCGGCGATAGGAGTTCGTCGTTGGCGCCACAAATGCGCAGAGTGCGTGGGCATGCCGCAATATGCCGCCGACATAGTGGCGAGCCGTATCGCTAATGAGGGCGTAGTTCTTCGCGTCATAGAAGACGTTCTTACCCCCCTTCCACAGGCTCTGGTGCGTGTGCATGCCGGAGCCGTTGTCTTGGAAAATCGGTTTCGGCATGACAGTCACCGTCTTACCGTGCCTGCGGGCCACGTTCTTGATGATGTATTTGTAGATCAGGACCTGGTCGGCCATGCGCGTGAGCGTCGTAAATCGCATATCGATCTCGGCTTGTCCTGCCGTGCCGACCTCGTGGTGGTGAACCTCTACCCGGACTCCGCATTTCTCCAGTGTGCGCATCATCTCCGATCGGAGATTCTGCTGGTGATCCATGGGCGGGACCGGGAAATAACCCTCCTTGTAGCGTGGCTTGTAGCCGAGATTGGGCCGGTCGGCCTGACCTGCGTTCCAGAATCCTTCCTCGGAGTCGATGTAGTAGAAACCGTAATTGTAGCTTTGGTCGAAGCGCACATTGTCGAGTATGTAGAACTCGATTTCCGGACCCCAATAGCTGATATCGGCGATGCCGGTGGATTTCAGATGATTTTCCGCCTTCTGCGCCACAAAGCGCGGATCGCGCGTGTAGGACTGGCCGGTCACTGGATCGCGCACGTTACAAGTGAGACTGACGGTAGGCACATCGGCAAACGGATCGAGAAAGGCCGATTCCGGATCGGGGATCAGCAGCATGTCCGACTCGTCGATGGTTTGGAATCCGCGGATGCTCGATCCGTCGAAGCCGATACCGTCCTCGAAAACGTCTTCGCCGAACTCGTTGGCGGAGACTGAGAAATGCTGCCACAGTCCGGGCACATCGCAGAACTTAAGATCGACGATCTCGATCTTGTTATCCTTTGCAAATTTCATAACATCGCCGGCACTTTTGATGGCCATGGCTATATCCTCCGTGAGGGTGAGGAACGTCGCATCACGCCCGGACTTCCCTCCCGATCCGGAATGGCCCCCTCGATGCTCAATGCCGCAAAAGCAGTGCCAGATAATCCAAACTAGCTGGACGCAAAATCCATTTTTTCACGAACCAGCTCAGATTGAAATGCTTAAAAAATCAGCACTTCGATAGGGGGTAGGCAAATCGCTGAACTCAAAGACTTTGCCAAGCAATCACCCAACCGCGACGATCATGCTGGCGAATGAGGAAGCTAATCTCGGAAGAGATTGCAGTGTTCGCTCCGTGAAATCCAAAACCGCTGCACTTATGTTAATCAGCATGTGTGAAGTTGTTTTCCAACGACAGGAGGACGGCGTCATGAGTATGGGTGAGATCGACATCCATGACTATGCCCGACAGCTGCTTGAGGCCCATGGCGAGATGGCAGTCGTTGAGGCCGCCCAAAAGGCTCGAAACTTCGAGGAGAAGGGTGAAACGGAAGAAGCTGAAACGTGGAGACACATCGAAGCAGCGTTGAAGCTGATGCGGGGGCCGCACGTAAGCTGAGTAGCGGCGAGCAGACCCACAGCGACATTTCGCTTCGAGGAGATCTCGCAACGCAATTGTTGGTTTGCAGGACGGAGCGGACATGACGATCGTGATGATCAATGTCCGCTTTCGGGGGTAAAGCGGACATCAGTCGCACGACATCGCCGAGCATTTGCCCTAAGTGGCGTTATCCGAAGTCTACGCCCCTATGGGGCAGGCAATCAGGCGAGCGAGTTTTTGCTTTGGTGGGCGGCGCGGTCGTAGCATGGCTGCACGTGGCGCGAGCGCAACAGTGCACTCTGCCAGTGATTGGATTCATGAGCAGGCGGCCGCGCGTCGAAGCGCCTCGAGTTGAAAACATTGCGCTCGCCAATTTCTTCGGCAAGCAATGTGACATGCGCTCGAAGACGATGCATGAGGAGTTGATCATCGTCGCTCATTGTCACGGCCTCACCTAGTGCTTCGGCAAGCAAATAATAATCAAGTGAAGTAGGCCGACAACGTGTTATCGCCGCACCTAAACACACCAGAAATTAAAGTTGTACTTGCCGGCAGAAACAAACACGCCGAAACCACGTGGAACGCATGATCATCAGCACGCGATCGACAACGTAGTGTGCGTCGGCCTCAACTCCAGATTCAGCAACTGATAGTCCACAACGGCGATTGTCCACTTAGGCGACAAAGCAGAGGTGGCACGCTCAAACTGCGCGCCGTTTTGAAATTCACTTTTCTACCCTGTGGAGCGTAGGTCGGATGTCCGCTTTCGGGGGGTAAAGCGGATGTCAGCCGGACATTCTGTTTCGGTGATCCTTGGAGCATCCTTTTAGGAACGAAGTTGAGGCATTCAGTCCGGTAATCGATTGTCGCGTTCACCCTTGGTCGCTCCATATTGGTCCTGGGACGACGGGCTGCAGAACGAAAGCACGCGGTCTCTTACCTCATGACGAGCATTCATAGCTGCATGAGGCGCGCGACTACTCAATGTGCAGCTTTCAAGCGCTTTAGTGCTGAAAATAAATCAATTTCATCAATCGCATCTTTTTTTGCCCGGGCAGCGATGCGCGCCGCTTCATTTACAACCCACGCACTATCGCTCATTGGCCGGCCAGCAAGCCCGGAGGCTATTTGATCAAAGTTATGGATATGATGAGGCCTATCCTTCAACATAGCAGTAAGCGCGGCGGAGACCTCTTCGGCGGTTGGGTAGCCGACCTCGATTGTATGATCAAACCGTCCTTTTCGGAGCAGAGCAGGATCAAGTGCTTCCCTTCGGTTTGTAGTGGCTATGACTAAAATGTTGTTCTTCGCTGCACCTTCGATCAAGCGCAGAATTTCATTGACTTCCTCAACTTTGTGGTCGTGCGTCATTGGCCCTCGGCTAGAAGCGATAGCATCAATCTCTTCTAGCACTACAAGCGCTGGAGCGTTCCGTTTAGCTGCGTCAAACTTTTGTCTCAGCGTGACCGTCGTCTGATGAACAAATGGACTGCCCACAGATCCAAGATCGACTTCAAACATGGGCCATCCCAATGCGGTCACAAGCTTTCCAACAGTATGGCTCTTCCCGGAGCCGGTTGGCCCGTACAACAGTATCCCGTTTGGGGCTTTCACACCTAGCGCCGCGTACCGTTCGCGATCAGCGCTCGGTTCAAGAATATACTCGCGAAAAAAACGTTCTAATTCTGGACGTCCGGGCAACTGAAACGCGGCGGGGTCTGGCCTTTTGGCCGATTCGGTTTGCGTTATCTCTACGTCTAAGTTTGACAGGAATGCATTGATCTCTTCCGGCATAAGCCACGAGTTGATTGATCTTATCGAATTGACATCCACTTCAGGCATAGGCACCCCTCCAGCAAGAATTTCGACCGCTAGAGACCGCATGTCTTGAGCGTCGGCAGTCTCGATAACCGGTAGGCATACTTCGAGCTCCGGCAAGAAAAGTGAACTGGCAACCTCAGCATTAGGGAAAGCCTTCCGAAGTTGTTGGATCGCTCGTCCGAGTCCCGCGGCGTCAGAAGACGTGGGCAGTCCGATTACCTTTGGCAGATCACGGACCACAATGGGCTGTTTGGCTTTCTCGAATAATCGAGAAAAATATGATCGGCCGCTGAATTCAAAATTTCGAAAATCCTCACCGATATGCTTCAATAGCGTCGCTGCAGCATTCGCAACGAAGGAAGTCTTGTCCAAAAGCAAAAATATCGAATCGTGCCCTTGGCTTTGAATGACCTGGTAGCCTTGACCTTCCTGGAGCAATCGACCAATTGCGCCACCGGGGATCTTATGGCCGATCGGAAACCATGGGAAAGCCGCCATGCCGGTCTTCACCTCATTAGACCTGCCAAGAGTTCCGCATGGCTATCCTTAACATCCGTCGGGTAACGATTCTCCATCATCTTCGAGATCACGTTGCGCAAACCGCCGAAATCGCCCTGCTTAATGTGCAAATTTCCAGTTTCAACCAAGCGGTCGTGAAGCGTTTTGTCGATTGCAAGGTGCCGTTCGCGCGCAAAGTCATGAAATGCGTTAACGACGATGCCTGGATTCTTCCGAGCTTCGTCAAAGCATATGCCATGCATTTCTGAAATTGATTTTTTTGCGTCATCCATGCTTCCGCGACCGATGGCCTCCCTTGCTTGTCGGGCAAGGATATCAAAACGATCTGATACTGCAGATGCCGCGGTTGGGCGAAAGGCGATATCAAAAGCAGCCGCCATCGAGTCCAGTTCGACGCGCAACACGTCTCCAACGTTTTCTGGCCTGCTCTTTATTTGCGCAATTTGTTGTCGAATTGCGCGTCCTTCCTCTGCAATTGACTTACGAGTATCCGCCTCATAGGAAGCGTTCAGGTTCTCCCTCTGACGCGAAATTCGCTCGGTTAATTGAGCTGCGTCGGTGCCGGCCCTTGGACCAAGTGTCTTTTGAAGCTCTTCAAGCTCAGCTTGTGCAGTATCCAGAGCTGTTCGTGCGAGTTCTTTTCCTTCCTCTCCTTCAAAATTTTTCTGAGCGCCCTGGTCAGTGAACATTTTTCCAGTTTTAAACCGTCGCCCGATTCCCTGGCCTCTTATTTCCAGTTCGCAATCTAGCAGTCCATTTTCATCAAGTGTCCAATAGACCCGCACCGGATCGCCACGCCGGATCACCTCGCCTCGTTCAAGATCCTCGCCCGCAATCCGGAAGGCTCCCACATGTAAGCTCAATTTTGGATCGGAGATATCAGTTTCGCGCTGATACAGCTCGAAGTCGAGATTCCCAGGGTCTCCGTACTTGAGATCGCTTGCAGCCCGAAAATCCTTAACCCCACGTGAGGGCATCAACTCCCCTTTTTCGATTAAATTGGCGAGCACGTTGCGTTCAGCGCCAGCTATCCCTTCCACAATCTTCACGGCGATGGTGTGAGTAAGCGGTGTTCCTCCGGCTGTGGCGTCGGTTCGCTTAACAACAAGGTGCGTTTCCGCGTGCTGAATAGGCACACCAGATGAATCAAATACAATAATGCGAAAATGGTTGTCCCCTCGCCGGGTAATTGGCACATCGTTGATAGAATTTGTCACATCGATAGAAAGTTGCCCTGAGGTCCACCCCGCATCGCTGTCCAGTTGGAGTCTAAGTCCTTGGCCTACCACGTTCGCAGCCGGACGGACGCGAATTCGCATGTGGCTATCGGACGTCCGCTCTGGATAGCTGTATTCAATATTTACGGGTCCACTAGACCGTGCAGTCGTTCTTGATTTCTTGGCCTCAGAGCCCGCACTTTTCCATTCGCGGCTTTCTGCAAATATAGCCGCTCCAAACGCCACAGACGTCATCGGGTCGGAATTTAGATCAGCTGAAATACCAAGCTGTTGGGGTACCCGCGTCCGAACGAGAGGCATTCGTGTGGGGCCACCAATAAACACGATCCGATCAATATCAGATTGGTCGTACCCGTTCTCTTTCAAAAGTTGCCGACACACCTCAATTGAGCGATCAATTTGGTCAATAACAAGCGATTCGACCTGAGCCCGCGTGAGAGGAATATCTAGATAGATATCGCGCCCTGACTTATCGCGAGCGCGAACTTGGTTTTCATCCGCGAAGATTGTACTCGTGGCCTGTGCTGATACTTCGATCTTCGCTTTTTCCGCACAGGATGCTGCAATTCGAATGATATGAGCGTAGCTTGGTTCTTTTTGAAAATCGGGCGGTAGATCGAACGACTCGAGGAGCCAAGGTCGTATAATCGAATTAACAATGGAGCGGTCAAAATCCGTTCCTCCAAGCATATTGACGCCGCCATGGCCAACGATGTTTACGGTACCTCCAACGCTTTGCACTATCGCGACATCGAAGGTACCACCTCCAAGGTCGTAAATCAGAAATTGACCGTCCTTCGCCGTCGTGTTTGCGCGTTGCCGATCGGCAAGCGAGGCCATGGCTGCCGCGATCGGTTCTTGAAGCAACCCTACAGGCGCAATTCCAGCTCCAGCGGCAGCACGCATGGTCGCTTCGCATTGCATCTGATTGAAGGCGGCTGGTGTGGTCACAATCGCGCCTTTGAGGTCGAACTCTCCAGCGCTCATTTGAGCTTGAGCTAACAGCGCCTTCAGCACCTCACTGCTCGCCTGCTCCGGCGTCATCGTTCTTCCCGATGCCTTGAAGACGATCGGAGTCGTCGTGCCCATAAGCCGCTTAAATCGCTTGCCAACATTTTCCGGTGAAGATGCATCTTGATCGTAGGCGCGCCTTCCCACAAAAATTGCGCCGCGCCGATCCAGCATTATGGCACTGGGCAAAACGTCGTAACCGTCCGTCGTCTTAAAAAGTCGCAGATCACGCCCATCGTTACCCACGATGGCCGAGTTGGACGTTCCAAGGTCTATACCCAGGTACATTCTCAGCTCTTTTTTGCCAGATACACTTTGCCCATGAGTACGACACGCATATTAGAAATCACTGCTGGTTCTAGCGTTCGTTCAACTATTGGCATGTCCCCCTCTTGAAACTCGTCGCCATTAATTGCAGAAGCTGGCAAATTGACTTCGAAGGCCATACCATCGAACCCTTGGACCGACATATTTTGCTCGCTTAGAACTGTTTCTAAGCGTGACGCAGCATACCGAGCCTGTGATGCGATGCGCTCTTTTGCGTCCTCAGGGGCTAATTCTACAGCCCGCTCGACCGCACGCAATAGTTTCCAATATTCTACTACAAGACGTGCCAGCGTAGTTTCGGCAGAGTGCATCCTCATCCTCAGTTGGCGCGCGATACAGTCTCGTCGAGTGCGGGCGTATGGATTACATCACCAACTATAATGCCAAGTCGCCTTACAGTGCCGGCGTCGAGCTCAAGCATGGCTTTTCCGAGTGATCTTGAAGTGACTGGATCACCGGACCGGGCCGGTCGCTCTGCAAAAATTTGGAAGATCACACCACTTTCATCTATGAAAAGTACATCGAGTGAACGATACGCCGTCACCATACTCTGGCTTATCATCTTTGGCGCCGGATATACGTACAACATCCCTCGGTTGGCAGGCATAGACGTCCGGAAACTCGTACCCCAAGCCCACTCTTTGGTGTTGCGCGCCAACTCAACGACAAAGTTGAGCGATTGTGTGCCGCTTAACCTGGTAATTGTGAGAAGTGATTGGGAAAAGGTGGGGGCAGTTTCCCAGATATCGGCAAACGCACGCGCACGACCTTCAATCGCTGTCCTCTGATTTTCAACTTCCGCATCAACAGTGGATTTATCGGACAACCGGTATTGGTAACTACTGCATCGAGAATTCCAGTCGTCGACGTACGCGTTGAATGCAGGAGTTCCTGTGCCTGAATTTAACAGTGGGCGGGCAGCCTCCAACATGGCGTTTTGAAGTGCACAGTAACGCAAATTGGCTTGGGTGAACTGCAAATCCTTTCCCGCAGGTGGCCGAACGACAGTGGGCGCGGTTGACGTATCTGGCAGAGAACTCGGGGCTGATCCGTAACTCGGAACCGCTGGCGCGTACTGGGCCGGCGGTGAGTACCGCGGAGGCGGGGAATACGTCTGAGAATTTTTTTGATTTCCTAAGACGGCGAGGAGCAGTATCAGCGCTGCTGTTGCCGATACCCATCGCGCCATTAGTTGCGATCGACGCTTCCCTGCTGCTGCTTCTCGCACTTTTTTAAGGGCCGCAACCTCCTCACTATCAGTCTCGATCGTTAGCAGCCGATCAAGAAGCGAAATCGCCGCCTTCCATCGGTCACCCTTTAAGGCTGGCTCCAGTTCTTGTTGAATGACATGCTTTTCCGAGGCTCGTTTGTCTGCCTTCAAAATCTCCACCAGTTCTGCAGAAGGCCGATCGGTGGAAAAGTAATCAATCATCCCGTTAATGATGGCTGCTGCAGCTTTCGGCGATCGCGACTCGTTGCTGAGCGAAATTGCGACATTTCGAACTAAACGCCAGGGTGCATCAGCAAATTCAGTACCTTTCGCTCTTCCCACTGCCTCTTTAAATGCGGAGTATAAAACTTTTGTAATTCCAGTAGATGCCGAACCAAATCCATTTCTCAATAATTCCTGTTCAATAGCCCGATGGTTCTCTTGTGCACTTCCGCATGCCTTAATAAGTGGATCCAATAACTTAACTGCTTGCTGTTGATTAACTAACTCGTTCAGCTGTTTGGTGTCCTCCTGCATCTGCCCGAGGGCGCGGGGTAATTCACTGAATACGTCGGCACAGGCTTGTGTAATTCTTCTCGCGACACCGTACTGCTCTTTATCATTTGCTAGCGAAACGCATAATGCGCGAACGTGCAAGTATAGCTCTCGCGCGCTGGCGTCCTCACGATGATGATAAGATTCGAACAGTTGAAGAGGCTCACCTATTTCATTCCATTCATGAAGCCTCGTTGAAATCGACCTCGCTAGTGTTGCGTCTTGCGGATTCTCTCGAAGACTGTCGCATGCATTAATTACTGCTTCTCGTCGTCGAGAAAGTTCAGGAGCTGCAGCGAGACCATATGCCTGAATGAATGTATCGAGCTTTGAAACGCGGGAGGGATCGTTTGCACCGATGACCCGGCGCACAAAATCGGTAAGGATTTTCGAAAACGTCGACTGGCTACTCAATTTGTCGACGACAGCTTTGACCTGGCGTTGTTCCAAGCGTGCAAGAGCATCTGTGACCAGAGCACGATCAACTTTTCCCATCTTCGCTAAATCGCGAGCCTCACTTACAGCATCGAATACACCGCCCATTGCAATAGTTGTATGCGCATCCAGCAACTGGAGCAGCCCATCCACATTCAACGGAGACTTGGACCCAAGATGGGCAAGTACATTTGACCTTGGAAGAGCATGAAGTGAACAAACCATTTCGTCGAAGTTCGGCCGCTTCGATTCTGTTTTAAGTGCAGCGATGATCAGCCGCGACTTTTGTTCATCAACGTCCAGCAAACCTCCTACTTCTGCATCTATCCGCATTCGTGGCGTTAGCAGTGTTTGCCGAGCGCGTAGAAGGATCTCAGGGGGAGCAACATTATCTTCTATCGCGTCTTCGTAAGCATTCTTGATATCTTGTGCTGTAGCAGCCGGAGAAACGTCGAGAAGTACGAACGGATTAAGAAGCAGATTAAATCCGCTCTCCTCATACACCTCGGCACTCGCGCTGTTCAGCGCTCGACTCGCTTGCGAGCCAGCCGCATTGTCGCGATATGCTCGATACACGTTTGCGTGGTCGGGATCGAGTCGAGTGGCCGTATCTAAATCATTAATCGCCGTAGCGATTTCGCCCATCTTTTGCCGAACAAGTCCTCGGAAGGCATAAGCTCGAGCATCATTCGGATTCAATAATATTGCTCTGTCGAGGTCCGACAAAGCTAAAGCGTACTTACCTTTGCGCCCGTAAAGTAATCCTCTGTTCCGAAACGCCTCGGCGTTTTGCGGATTAACCTTCACTATCCGACTGAGTACGGCAATTATCGAATCGAACTCGCCTTCGCCGATCATTTGTCTGATCTCGGATAAGCCAATGTGACCCGCCGTGTTGTAGCCAACGGCGAAGGATCACTGATCACACACTTCGATGCCGGTATTCTTGCTCCCCCAAGGCCTTTCTAACCCGAGCTCGCCCTCGACGATCCGAAACGCTCAAAAATCGGACACCAGAGAAAAAACCGTGCCAGAATGCTGGCTAAAAGTGGTTGGGCCATTGTGGCCATTATGTGGCGCCTATTATGCACATTAGCGCCCGCCGCCTACATTGAGAGTCGATGTCCAGCACCGTGCCTGCCTGGCAGTAAT
>Ga0306925_10007896_pt1 | contig 10038 bp, 6 predicted proteins | sample flu12Cox44000176_FD_203755 | JGI IMG/M metagenome (GOLD analysis project Ga0306925, IMG submission 203755) | Lab enrichment of tropical soil microbial communities from Luquillo Experimental Forest, Puerto Rico - flux8day.12C.oxic.44.000.176 (v2)... | ecosystem: Environmental > Terrestrial > Soil... | reverse complement strand
GCGGGTGCCGATTCGGGATCGTTGCGCGCAGATCACTGTGTTGAAAGCGAAGATTCTCGAGGCGTGCGGTTCGCTGGCAGACGCGGTGGTTCGCGAGTCCGGCAAGCCGCGCGCTGAAGCCTTGTTTGCTGATGTGTTTGTGTCCCTGGACACCGCTGGTTACTTCGCGAAATATGGCCCTGAGCTCTTACGATCCGAGAAAATTCCGCATCACAATTTGGCGGCGAAGGCTAAGTCTGGTTCGCTCCACTACGAGCCATGGGGCGTCTTGGGAATCATCAGCTCATGGAATTATCCGCTTGCCATACCCATGAGCCAGATCATTCCCGCCATCGCCGCCGGCAACGCCGTGCTCTGTAAGACGAGTGACTTTACCCCAGACTGCGGTGATCTCATCGCCAAACTGTTCCGTGACGCCGGCTTCCCGCAGGACCTGGTGACCGTGCTGCAAGGCAGCGGCGAAGTGGGCCAAGCCCTGATCGAAGCGCGTCCGGACAAAGTTTTTTTCACGGGAAGCGTCTTCACTGGCAAGCATGTCGCCGAAGCCTGCGCGAGGCAATTGCTTCCTAGTGTGCTGGAATTGGGCGGGAAAGACGCCATGCTGGTGCTGGCGGACGCGGACTTGGACGTTGCCACGAGCGCCGCAGTGTGGGGCAGCTTTACGAACTGTGGCCAGGTTTGCCTTTCCGTGGAGAGACTCTTCGTCGAACAGGCAGTGAGTGAGGAGTTTATCCGGCGATGCGTCGAAAAAACGCAGAAGCTCCGCCTCGGACCCGGGGGTAACCCCGGAACCGATGTCGGGCCACTGATCCGGCCGCAACACGTGCAGCGAATGAATGATTTGATCGCCGAGGCGGTGCAGCGTGGCGCCAAGGTTCTGTGTGGTGGTCGTCCGCGCCCAGATCTCGGGCCCGGATTTTTTGAGCCAACGGTCCTGACGGGCGTAAATGCCTCGATGCGGCTCTTTCAGGGCGAGACGTTTGGTCCCATCATGGCGATTCAAGTGGTGAAAGACGCGGAAGAGGCGCTTTCCCAGGCCAACAACACGGAATTTTCGCTGGCCGCCAGTGTGTGGACGCGAGAGGCGCAGCGCGGCAAGGAATTGGCGAAGCGGCTTCGCGCGGGGACCGTCATGGTGAACGACGTTCTCAGTGGATTTGCGATCGCGGAGGCGCCCCACGGCGGCTGCGGCTTAAGCGGCTGGGGACGCACGCATGGAAAAGCGGGCCTGCTCGAAATGGTGCATCTAAAATACGTGGATGTGGACGGCTTGCCGGGAACGCCGAAGCCGTGGTGGTACCGCTATGGCGGGGAACTGGAGAAGGCCGCGGATGCTTTCCTGCGTTTTGAATTTACGGGCGGTGTGATGGCCCGTCTGCGGAACGCGCGCGAAGCCATGAAGACCATGTTCCGCGATCACGGACTGTGACTCGGGCCGCAAGGCCACGAGTCATTGTGAATGCAGTGAGGAGAGGCCAAGTGATTGAGGAATCGCGAAAAGACGCAGGGGAAACGACGCAAAGCGAAGCGGCGACCAGCGGTCCCAAGCTGAAAACGAGAAAACCGAAGCAGCGCGCCTGTGACGAAAAAAATGAAAAGGGAAAGCTCTGCGCCGGGCATCTGAAGCGCTGGTTCGAGATTTCCGCGGAAGTGGAAGCGCTCGTAGGGAAGGGCGCGGAAATTTATCGCTGTGAGTTTTGCAAGACGCTGTACCGTCCGGACCCGCAGCAACAGCCGAATAGCTACACAGTCCGCTATTGAGTTGGACCGGAGATCTCTTCGACATGCCCGAAAATCAATGGATTTATGATTGGAACAAAGAGGGCGAGTTAGCGATTCCGCTGGGCACACGAGTGTTGTTGAACGACGAGACGCTTCGCGATGGCTTGCAGAATCCTTCGATTACGGATCCTTCGGTTGAAGAAAAAATTGAAATCCTGCACCTGATGGAATCCTTGGGCATTGATTCGGTAAATATCGGCTTGCCTGGCGCCGGCCCCCGCGCGGCAGAGCACACGGAAGCCCTGGCGCGAGAGATTGCGACGAACCGTATGCGCATCCGACCGAATTGCGCGGCGCGCACGATGGAGACAGACATCCGGCCGATCGCAGAGATTTCGCAGCGTGTAGGTATTGCCATCGAGGCGGCTACGTTTCTCGGCTCGAGCCCGATCCGCCGGCTCGTCGAGGATTGGACGGTAGATCATCTGGAACGTACCACGGAGAAAGCCGTGAAGTTTGCGGCCGCCGAGGGGCTACCGTCCATGTACGTCACGGAAGATACGATTCGAACGGACCCGGAAACAATTGAAAGGTTATACGGCGCGGCGATTCGCAGCGGAGCGCGCGCCATAGTGGTTTGCGATACCGTAGGGCACGCCACGCCGCAGGGCGCTTATAATCTCGTGAAATTTGTGCTGGAAAAAGTTGTGAAGCCCTCCGGCATGCGGATTCGCGTGGATTGGCACGGTCATCGCGATCGCGGACTTTCGATTGCGAATTCGTTGGCAGCGGTGGCGGCGGGCGCCGATCAGGTTCACGCGGTGGCCCTTTCTCTGGGCGAACGTGTTGGGAATACGCCGATGGAATTGTTGCTGGTGAATCTGCGGCTCATGGGACTGATTCAGAACGATCTGACATATCTCCGGACGTATTGCGAGAAAGTCGCGAAGGCGACACACACGGTCATTCCGCCGAATTATCCGGTCTTTGGGAAGGACGCTTTTCGCACCGGAACAGGCGTGCATGCCGCGGCGATTATCAAGGCTTTGAATAAACACGACCGGGATCTTGCAGATTCCGTTTACAGTGGCGTGCCTGCGCACTTATTCGGCCTGGAACAAATCGTGGAAGTCGGACCCATGAGCGGGAAATCCAACGTACTCTACTGGCTGGCGCGCCACAACATTCCTGCTACGGACGAACTGGTGAACCGCATCTTTGAGGCAGCCAAACAATCCTCGCGGATGCTGACGGAAGAGGAAGTGCAGGCGCTTTGCGCGGGCTCAGGCGCTGCGGCGTAGCCCTCGCCGCCGGCGAAACGCCATTTGCGGGGTTCCGCTCCCGGAGTAGAATGGCGGCGTGCGCAAGCCCCGTCCCCCGAAAGATGGCTCGCCCCTGGTCCTTTCCCTCGAGTACCTGTCATTTGGTACGGTGAAACGAGTAGCGCTTTGCGCTATTCTGTTTCTCATGCCGATTCGCTCTTCGGTTGTTCCTCAAGTGGCCCGGCCGACGAATACCCCCTCTTTGGCAGAGCAGCCGAAAGTCCGCGCAGCGCTCGAATGGTTCGGCAAGAATCTGAAATGGATCAACGAGGAACAGATTCGTCTGACGGAAATTCCTGCACCGTCATTTCAGGAAGAAAAACGAGCGGCCGCTTTGGGTGCCCTTTTTGCCGCGGAGGGCTTGAGCGTTCATACGGACAAAATCGGGAATGTGATCGGCGAGTTGCGCGGAGCAAACGAAAAGGAAGTCGTCCTGTTGGCTGCCCACCTGGATACGGTGTTTCCCGCGGGAACGGAGATCAAAGCGCAGCAGGAGGGCGAACGGATCATCGCACCCGGAATTTCCGACAATGGGACCGGCCTGGCGGGGTTAGTAGCGACTGCACGCGCGATGCGTGCGGCGAAGATTCGACCCGAGCGGACGATTCTCTTCGCAGGAAACGTCGGAGAAGAGGGTGAGGGCAATCTTCGAGGTATGCGGGCGTTGATTGATGCTTACCGGAGCAGACTGAAAGCCGTGATTGTTCTGGATGGTTCGGGCACGGATCATGTAACAACGAAAGCGCTGGCTTCCCGGCGATTGGAAGTGGTGATCGGCGGGCCCGGCGGTCACAGTTGGTCTGACTTTGGCATGCCGAATCCCATCAATGCGCTGGTTCGCGCTTCGGTACGGTTTATCAATACGCGCGTCCCTGCCACGCCGCGAACCACGTTCAACCTGGGTCAAATCGAGGGCGGTACGTCGGTCAATTCGATACCGCATGAGGCGAAATTGAAGGTGGATCTGCGCTCCGAGAGCGAAGAGGAACTTGTGCGGCTAGAGTCCGCGTTGCGGGATTGCGTGGCTGCCGGCGTGAAGGACGAAATGGACAACGCGCGTGATCGCACCAAGGGCAAGCTGGAATGGAAAGTGAACCCGATTGGCAGCCGGCCGGGCGGGGAATTGGCGACGGATTCGGTATTGCTTGTGGCTTTGAGGGCGGCGGATGAAACGGTGGGCAACCAATCGCGGATTGAGCGTTCTTCGACGGACGCGAACATTCCCTTGTCGCTGGGAATTGACGCCATCGCCATCGGCGCGGGAGGAAATGGCGGGGGCGCGCATTCGTTGCAGGAGTGGTATGAACCCGCGGGTCGCGAAGTAGGATTGCAGCGGGTGTTGCTGACGCTTCTTGGTGTGGCGGGGTTCGCAACGGAGAAAGGGAATTGAGCATGGGGCGCGGGTCGAAAGGCTTTGTCGCGCTCTGGAGTTGCGCGATGATTTGCTTTTGCAGCCCAGTGCAAACACGCGCGCAGAGCGATTCGCAACTCCACAAGACGATCTACTATCTCCATGGCCGGATCTATACGAACGACCCGCAGCATCCCTGGGCTTCGGGCATAGCCGTGCGCGACGGCAAGATTCTGTGCATTGGTGCGCTTGAGCAGATCCTTCTGGATTGCGGAGGCGCGCAGGCCGAAGCAGAAACCGTGCAGCTCAAGGGACGTTTCGTCATGCCCGGCTTTAATGATGCGCACACGCATCTCGGCGGAGCAGCTCGGGACAAGCTTGCCGTGGTGCTGAACGGCGCGACTTCCATCGCGGAACTTCAGAAACGCGTGAAAGACGCGGTCGCCCAGCATAAACCCGGCGAGTGGATTACGGGTGGTGGCTGGGATCAGACGCTTTGGCCTGACGGGAAATTCCCAACACGTCTTCAGCTCGACGAGGTCGCGCCAGACAACCCGGTGTATTTGGTGCACGTCTCCGGTCATGTCGCGGTGGCGAATTCTCTGGCGCTGAAGCACGCGGAAATCACTCCCGATACCAAGAATCCGCCGGGAGGGGAAATCGAACGATTTGCCGACGGGGAACCCACAGGCATGCTGAAGGAAGGCGCAGCGACGGAATTCGTCGCGCAACGTATCCCGGACCCGACGCCGGACGAGCGGCGGCACGGGATTGAGCTGGTGTTGGAAGAACTGGCTAGGAATGGCGTGACCTCGGCGCAAGACAATTCCGAATGGGAAGACTTCCTTGTTTACACCGATTTGAAAGAAGAGAAAAAGCTGACAGTGCGGATTACGGAATGGCTGCCGTTCACGGCTTCCACGACGGAATTGCAAAACCGCCGCGCGCAAGGTGGCACGACGGACCCCTGGCTAAAAACGGGCGCGGTGAAGATGGTGACCGATGGCGCGCTGGGCTCGCGCACCGCGGCGTTACTCGCGCCATATTCGGATGATCCGGCGACGAGCGGCATTATGACCATGGACGCGGAAAAGCTGAAGGCCATGGCACTCGAGCGCGACAAGCTGGGCTTTCAACTGGCCTTTCATGCTATCGGTGACAAGGCCAACCGTATCGCGCTCGACGTGTTTGAATCCATCGAGCGGGTAAATGGCACTCGCGACCGGCGGGACCGCATCGAGCACGCACAGGTCATTGCGCCGGAGGACCTGCCACGATTTTCGAAGCTCCGCGTGATTGCCTCGATGCAGCCGGCTCACGAAACCAACGACATGCGCTGGGCGGAACAACGCATCGGCCCCGAACGCGCCAGGGGCGCGTATGCTTGGAACTCGCTTCTTAAGTCTGGCGCGAAGCTGGCTTTCGGCACGGATTATGATGTGGAGCCGATTAATCCCTTTCGCGGTTTGTATGCCTGTGTCACGCGTGAGCTTCCTGACGGAGGTCCCCCGGGCGGGTGGGAGCCGCAAGAAAAGATTTCCTTGGACGACTGTATCCGCGCCTACACGTCCGGTCCCGCCTATGCGGAGTTCGAGGAGGGGAAGAAAGGCGAATTGAAGGTGGGCGAATACGCCGACTTTGTGATTTTATCAAACGACGTCACCAAAGCCATACCAAAGGAAATCCTGAAGACCGAAGTGTTGAGAACGGTGGTGGGAGGCCGTACTGTCTATCAAAAAAATTGAATTGCGATCAATTCGCCGTCGTAATCCTTATCCTGGGCGGGATGAAAGATAACTTTAGCTCACATACCCTTCCACGAATTACAGGCAGGCAGCTTGACTGAATTTGCGGTGCCGCTGACTTGCAATCGCGATAACTTCGCGTAGCAAAACTTCATCAGCACAGAATTAATACGCAGCGCCAGTTGGCCGAGTTGGAAGTCTTCCCGCAGTCGACTGTAGTTACTTTACCCGTCAATTCGTATTGACGGTTGGTCATCTCTCCAGCTGCAGAGGAGGGGCGTGAGGTAGCCCGATTTCCAGAAGTTGCGGCCCTCGCGGTTGGTTGGCCCTCGGACACGTCGGCAACCGGAAGTTTGTCGTCGACCGACTCCTGCACAGTCGCTTTTCGTTGCGACGCCGCAAGGGTTGCGCAGGTAATGAACGATTGCCCATGATTCGGCATAGAACAGGGACACGTGATCCGCTTCGTTGTAACAGGGCGATTTGCCGTGTTCGATCAGCGTCGAAATCACCGACGCTGAAATCCAGAGGCGGACCGCTGCCTGGAAGACGCCAAAGCACCGCTTTGCGAGTGGTTTTATGGCCAAGTACGCCTCGCTGGTTTCTTCGTCGCTCAGAGCCATCGCTCCCGTGCCAGCAAGTCTCGCTTTCAGAACAGTGCTGGTATCATTTGGGAGAGCTCTATGAAGCTCATTGGTGCGGAAATCCTCCGCCAAACGCTGCTGCGTCTCGGCGTTCGACACATTTTAATCAGCCCAAGGGTGAAGAGAAGCGTGGTGTCAGCATCAACCAGGGAATGACTCGCAAAGCTGGGCGCTGGCGTCTTAAGCAAGAGCAGCGCTCCCCCCAATCCCCCGACGGATCACGCTCATGAGCAGAAGTGGAATGAGTATGCGGCGCGGCAGATTGAGCCGCTTGTAAATGTTCAAGTGCAAATGTTCAAGTGGAGGTTCGCGCTTGAACTATGATAAAAAGAAAGTTGAACCTATCTGGAGCCATCTCCTTTTCTTCGCAGGCGCGTTGGGGCGCTATGAACGCCGTCGCGCTGGCGGGAGTTTTTCGTTACATTTCCATCACTATTATTTGCCGGTGTCGAGCCGATTTCTACGAATGCGACCAACACACTGTCCTTATGGGTTGGAACAGTAGCCAGCAGCCGCGCCTACGACACGCATACAACCAGTTGATCGGATGCAAATGGCTGGCAAAGGCTTCCAGAGCCGACCAACCCAAAGTTGACCTAGGGCCATAGTCCGATAATTAATTAACTAGCCCAAAAGAATTAGTTCTTCTCGGCTACTACGTTTGGCTAGACCCACCTGGGTAGTGGTCAAAGTCTATCATTGGGTCTAGAAATGTCCTCTTCTGGGTTGACCGCTCTCGAATTAAGACCCGTCCGGTGTGCAAATAGCACACAAAACGCAATGCCTATGCGTGGGAATAATGTCTTCAACTGTGAATCTCCTGGGGAAAATCGCGCTTGGAGCATTGTTGGCGGGGGTGTCGCTGCTCATTTCTCCCCTTGCAGCCGCTAGCGAAGACGAAAAAGGCACGCCGCCGTCCTCGACCAGTCCGCAAGCAGAAGATCCACGGAGAAGCTGTCCGGCTGCGCAGCAGGCCCGTGCGACGGGCGAATCCAATGCCTCGTCCCCGGAGCAATGCGACAATCCGAGCTTCTATAGCTCCTGGCGCCGGATGACGGAGCGGGAGGCGGCCAGCCAGCCGGATTGGCTCAGCCCGCTCGCCACGACATCGGGACGCATCAAAGACGAATTTCGGTATGACGTGTGGCGGCAAACCGCCCCAGGGGGCAGCGTAATCTCCACGTTCGGAGGCAGGAAGGGCCTAGAATTCATCGCCGCACCGCAAGTCCAACTCCTGCTCGGAGTTCCTTCCTACATCGACCACTCGGCGACATTGCCAAGCGACGGATTTGGAGATTTGCCCCTGATGGTGAAGTTTCGCATCACGTCGGCCAGTACGTCGGAAGGAAACTACCTGGTCACTGTTCTGTTGAGCGCCACCGTACCCACGGCGTCCCGTCCTAACGGCGCCGGGGTTGCTGTCTTGACGCCCACGCTTGCGCTTGGCAAGGGCTGGGGAAAATTCGATGTGCAATCCACATTCGGCGCCGACCTGCCGGCAGCCGATACACAGCGGCTTGGAAGGCAGATCTTGTGGAATACGACCTTTCAATATCGCGCCCGCTGGAAACTTTGGCCCGAACTTGAAGTCAACTCCACCTTCTTTCAAGAGGGAAAAAGCGCCGGTGAAACACAGACATTTTTGACACCAGGCTTGGGATTTGGCCGGCTGCGCTTGTTTCCCGGACTCCGCTTCTCGATAGCAGCCGGTGTTCAGATTGCCGTCAGCCACTTCCATACCTACGATCATCGAGGCATGCTTTCCGTGCGCTTCTCGTTTTGAAGTTCCGCTTCGCAGCATGGCCCGCCGCGGCACGGCCCGTCCGGCCCCGAGGCAGCGACGATCGCGACTGGGTGGCGCAGCGACGACGCTGGCGATCACGGACTGTTCCCTGAGGAACAGTGCCGCGAGGAGTATATATAATGTAGGCCGAATGGCTTAGGTCATTTGGCTAGGCCCTTCCCGGGTAGTTGTCAAGAGGCCATCATCCGGGTCACAAGTGGTGTAGAATCACAGCCTACTGGTCGCACATGTTCACCGAGACAGCAGATAATATCTCCATCCTCTCAATCTGATATTGGCACAAACGGGGCCGAGCTCAGCGTCATGCACTGTTCGACTACCTATCTGGGTATTAGCCAGATGTGGTAGCCGAAACGACCTACTCCAATTGGATTAGAACCATAACCTGAACTCGTATGCTTGGTTCCTGGCCCCAGATTGCGGGAGGAATGAGGTAGCTCGTGATTTTATGCCCCTTCCCAATCACCGTTGCCCGCAATTTGGTGCTCAAAATGGGCAATGAATATGAAGAAGTAGCGATCTGGCCGTCAACCATTCCTGACAGGCGGGTGATGTCCTGTATGCTTGCGGTCCCCGACGGAGATGAGTCAAGGACGAGGCATATGTTAGTTGTGCTTGCCATTTAGCGGTAAGAGGGATAGAAGTCACCCTCACGGTGGTTGGAAGCAGGAGCCAAAGTAGTCCCAACAAACCCATAGCGGAGAATATCTTCGATCTAAGAGTCACACGGCCTCCTTGAGCTCGCTTCCGTTTCGGAACCTGACTCGCGATTGCAAACTGAACATTCGTGAGTAGCGGAGACGGTGGGTTCTGTAAGCCGAATCATGGACTCTTGAAAAGTCTCTAGGCGGGCTAATCCCGGCGTCGTCCACAGGAGGCAACAGAAGATCACCGATTCGGCCTCGGCTCGGTGTAAATGCGTGACCTCCCGAGGGGCTCAAGGATTCGAAGCCGTATCATTCCCAGGACTTTTGGCGGGCGAAGATCACGCTAATTCGATTCACGAAGTGTTAAAGGCGCACGACCGTGCAATACACCATGCAGCTCAGCGAAATCATAAGGTAAATCAGCGAGAGGCAAAACCCCAACATCACGTCGCTCACCGGAAATAACCGGCTATGCTCTCGAACGATCTTGGGAAGGTCCTGGAGTAGGAAAAGAAAGGCTCTTTTATCTGTGAAAAGGGCATGCTGTACATGCTGTAGTTGAGAGGCCATGTTATGGACCAAAAACAAAGCCACACTTGAAGAAGCTAGTACGCCCACGAGGAATGTGGTTGCCAACGCGTGCATGGTGGCTTACGCCCCGGCCTCATCAGATGGCGCAGACTTGACAGTGCGCGCACTAATTTCGGGCTGAACTATTATTTGACCAGCGATGAACTTGTGACAATTACCCAGATGGTCTAGCAAAGTGTCTTAGCCCAAGAGAACTAGTCCATTCGGACCAG
>Ga0306925_10007895_pt1 | contig 10038 bp, 2 predicted proteins | sample flu12Cox44000176_FD_203755 | JGI IMG/M metagenome (GOLD analysis project Ga0306925, IMG submission 203755) | Lab enrichment of tropical soil microbial communities from Luquillo Experimental Forest, Puerto Rico - flux8day.12C.oxic.44.000.176 (v2)... | ecosystem: Environmental > Terrestrial > Soil... | reverse complement strand
GTCGGTATAGCGGCGCCAACGCAGCATCGAGCGCGGCTCGAGCGCCAAGGTCTTGATCGTCGTCATCCCGTTCAAGATCTCGAACAGAAAGGCCTTGCGGCGGCCCTCGATCTCGTTGACCTCGTTGAGGCGTCGGCGGAACGTGCGCGACATCGCCGCCAGAACAACAAAGGCCGCCGCCGCCACGCCGAGCACGATCAGGGTCAGCCGCCACGAATAGAGCAGCAGCACCGGCAGGAATATGATCAGCGCGAAGAAATCGAGGACCGTGTTGAACAGCCTGCTCGCGAGAAAATCGCGAACGTTGTTGGCCTCCTGCAGCTTGTAGGCGACGACACCCGACGGGTTGGCGTGGAAGTAGTGGATCGGCAGCCGCAACAGGTGCTCGATCGTGCTGGTGGCCACTTGGTGGTCGAGCTTGCGGGTGATGAAGGCGAGCAAATAGTTGCGCAGATAGTTGAACCCGGCGTCGAACAGGATCAGCACGCCGACCCCGGCGCAGAGTGCATAGAGCGTCGCGAACGCCTGGTTCGGGATCACCTTGTCGACGAGCAGCTGAAAAAAGATCGGCACCGCGAGCGCGATCAAATTCATCGTCAGCGCAGCGGCGACGACGTCGCGCATCAGGCCACGCTCGGCAAACAGCTTGCTCGTAAACCACGAAAAGCCGAACGCGGTATCGGCCTTGCTCGGCGGCAACGGGGTGATCACCAGAGCATCGCCCTGCCATGCCCGTTCGAGCTTCGCGCGCGGCAGGAAGAACGGCTCGCCGTCTTGGAACAGCGGGTCGGAAACCGCGACCTCCTCCGGCCCATCGCGCCGCATCCCCATCAGCACGACGACGTTCTGATTGGCGAGCGGCAACAGGATCGGATGGCTAAACGGTGTGGTGCGCAGGCTGTCCCAGTCGAAATGGGCGCGTTCGGCGCGCAGCCCGAATTCTGCGGCCAGCTCGACCAGCCGCGCGACCGCGATCGTGTCGCCGTCGATCAGATTGCGGCGGCGGACCGCTCCAACCTCGGCATAGACACCGTTTTGCGCACCCAAACGAAATAGGCAAGCGAGCGCCGTCTCGCACGAGACGGCACCGCCCGGCGCAGGGTCGGTGGCGCGATCGATGCTCATGCCGGAAGGTCCCGTGCGCTCTATTTCAGATCGGTACCCGGCGCCTCGCCTGTCGGCAGCACGGGACAAGAGTATATTTTACTCGAATGATCCGATTCTGCAAATGCCCGGTAACCGTCGTTAACAATTCGTTAACAATCGGCGAGACAGCGGGCGATCTCGGCGATCACTGGATCCCACTGGCGCGGCGCCGGCTGGCGAAACAGCCGCGCGGTCGCGTACCAAGGGCTGTCGGCGCGGTCGAGCAGCCAGCGCCAGTCGGGGGCGAAGGGCAGCATCAGCCACACCGGCCGGCCCATCGCGCCCGCCAGATGACCGACCGCGGTATCGACCGTGACGACGAGGTCGAGGGCTTCGAGGATCGCCATCGTGTCGTCGAAATCGGCGATCTCCGGACCGAGATTGACCAGCGGCGCGCGGCCCCAATAGGCGCCGATCTGGGCTTGCGCCGGGCCCTTCTGCAGCGATATCAGCGCCAGCCGCCGGAGCTCGGCGAGCCGGGCGAAGGTCGCCAAGGTCGCCGAGCGGTTGCGGTCGTTGACATGCGTCGGCCGTCCTGCCCAGGCGATCCCGATGCGGCGATAGCCCTCGGGCACCAGCCCCGCCAGCCGATCGCCCCACGCCGCCGCCTTCTGCGGATCGGCGCGCAGATAGGAAGGTGGTGCGGGGATCGTCTGCAGTGTCGTGCCGGCGAGCCGCGGCAACCCGGAGAGCACGCAATAGGCGGCATATTCGGGCTGCTTCTCCCAGTGGTCGAAAGTCGCGCCGACACCGGGCTGCTGGACGACAACGGAGCGGATCTCCGAGCTGCAGGCGACGGCGATATCGGGGCAGCGCCGGGCCGCCCACGGAATGTAGCGGGCAAACTGGATCACATCGCCATAGCCCTGGTCGGCGATCAACAGCAGCCGGCCCTGGAGCAATGGCCCGCCGTCCCATTGCGGCCGCTCGGTCGGCGGCAGCAGCTTGGGCGCATTGCCGAGGCGAAAACGCCACTCGTACTCCTCCCAGCCGCGGCGGAAATCGCCGCTCAGCAGCGATGCCTCGGCGATCCCGAAATGCGCTCCGGCAAAGTCTGGATCGAGAGCCAACGCGCTTTCGGCGCAATGGATCGCCTCGTCGAGCTCGAGGCGGTGGTAGTGGAGGACCCCGAGATTGTGATAACAGTGAGGATCGCGCGGCGTCAGCGCCACCGCGCGGTGACCGGCGCCGAGCGCGTCGTCGTAGCGGCCGAGGCTGCGATAAACCTCGCAGAGGTTGCGATAATAGAGTGCCGTATCGGGAGCCATGGCGAGCGACTGCTCGATCAGCGATGCCGCCTCGTCGATCCTGCCCTGCCGGAAGCGGACGACACCGAGCAGGTGAAGCGCGCCGGTATGCTGCGGCGCCAGCGCCAGCGCCTGGTCGAGCGCCGCTTCCGCCTCCGGCAGCCGCCCGGCCTGCTCGTGCCCCTGGGCGAGGCCGATGAGCCCGGTCAGACGCTCGGGCGCAGACGGCGGTGCGGTTGCCGGCGGCGCGACCGCGGGACCCGGCCGCGCCTCGCCATGATCGGTCTCCTCAACCGTGGGGTCAGCCATCGCCGGCTAGTCGACGCTGTAGCCAAGGCGCCTGATCATCGGCTCGAGGAGCCCGATCACCGGCGCCAGCTCTGTTAAATAATGCCGATAGCGGTAGCGCGAGCTGTCGTAGAGGGGCTCCGTCACCTGGGCATAGCTGGCGGTGCGGGCATAGCGCCGGTTCTCGTGGAAATCCAGGCACGAGCGATCGAGCGGCACGCCGATGAACTCGAGGATGCGGCGGACACTCGCTTCTTGCTCGTCGACAATGTCCTCGTAGCGCACCGGCAGATAGCGCAGGGTCATCTCGCTGCGGTAATGCTCGACCAGCTCCATGACCCTGAGGTAGTGGTGTGCTGCCGTCTCCAGCGCATAACTGCAGTAGAAGCCGTGGGTCAGATGATTGGAGAACACCGACAGCACGACGTCGAGCGGGTGGCGCAGCACGTGGATCAGCGGGGCCCGCGGAAAGATCAATGCGATCAGCCCGAGATGGGTCTCGTTGAGCGGCATCTTGTCGGTGAACCATTGGGCGCCGGGCTCGATTATGCCGAGCTGCAGGACACGCTGCAGATAGTAGTCGCGCAGCTCGTCGAGCCCGTTGCAACGGTCGCCCATCCACAGCTCGGCCAATGCCTCGGGATAGCCGAGCGGGCTGTTCAGCATGCGCGGCATCGACCCGGTGATTTCGTTGATGAAAGGCAGCTCGTCACCGGCGGAAATCTGCGGATGGGCGGACAAGGTCTGCTCGACCAGGGTCGTGCCGGAGCGCGGAAACCCGAGGATGAAAATCGGCTGCGGCAGGTCCAGGCGGGGCAGCGCGCGCGGCATGATGCGCAGCCGCGCCGCCGTGAAAAATCCGCGCGAGCGGTCGACGAGCTGACGCGCCTGCTCGTCGAGATAAACCAGACCACTGACCTCGCGGCACAAGCGCTTGCCCTCGGCGAAGGCGGCAAAGGCTTCGCCATAACGACCGATCTTGTCGAGCAGCCGACCTTTTTCGAGGAGCTCGTTGGCGCCGAGCCCGCCATCGCGGTTTTGCGCGGCGAGCGTATCGAGGAGCTCCAGCGCCTTCTCGTAGCACTGGATGCGGCCGAGCACGACGGCACGCGACAGCAAGATGCTGGGATTGCCCGGCGCCAGCCGTTCGGCGCGCTCGAGCAATTCGGCGGCACGCTCGAAGTTGCGGTCGGCCTCCTCCATTCGCGCCCAGCCGAGCAGGGTCTGCAATACTTCCGATCCGTTGGCGGCCGCCTCTTCGTAGAGACTTCTCGCCTCGGCCATGCGGCCCTGGTTCTTCAGGTTCCAGGCGAGGTTGGCGAGCACGATCGGATCGCGTTGCCCGGACAATGCGACGACCTTGCGGTAATGGTATTCGCCGACCCGGGGCCGGTTGGCCTCGGTCATGATCATACCCATCAGATTGTGCGATTGCGGGTTTTCCGGCGCGATGCGCACGGCGTTGCGGGCATGGACCTCGGCGTCGGCTATGGCTCCCTTTGCCAGTAACGCCAGGGTCAGCTCGCTGGTCGCCCAGAATGTATTGGGATAGAGCGTCACGATCCGGCGCAGCAATGTCTCGGCGGCGCGCTCCGCCCCGCCGGCGCGCCGGATGTGGTATAGCAACGCCAAAGCGTCGGGCTGACCGGGAGCCAGCTCGAGGACTTCGAGGCAGAGCTTCTCGGCCTCCGCCGGATTGTCCTGGCGATGCAATTCTACCGCGCGCTCGACAACCGGCAGCAATGGCCGTACCGCCTCGGCGGGCGGCAACATCGCGGGATCGAGCTGACAGCAGCGCGCGGCCCGCAGCCCGCTGCCACAGCCGCATAAACGAGTATCGGTCATCATTGCGCGATCCTAACCTCGCGCGAGTGGCGAGTGAAGGATTACCCGGCCACCGGGAGGTGCGCGAGCTATCGCGCGCAGCTCATCGACCTGTTCGCGCCGATCCGCGCTCGACCCGAGCCGCTTGATCTAGCCACCGGCCTTCGGTAGCAAGGTGGCGCTGTCGCCGGTGCCCGAATTGGCATGGGCCGCCCGGCGGGGTGACAGGGGGTCTTTCGGCGAGGGAATGCCGGTTCCCTTCCTTGGCGCGGCCGGCACGAGAACCGATGATTCGGCCGTCGGGAGAGTTTAGATGGCGACGACCATCAGCGGCACGGTCACCACCGGCGTCACCCTCAGCGCGGCGCAGCAGAATCCGCTGAGTGTCACCGCGACCGGCTACGTCACGAATACGATGGGCAGCGACGGCGTCCTCGGCGAGGCCGGCTATGCCTGGACGGTGGCCAATTCCGGCACGATCAAGACGACCGGGACCGGGAGCGTCGGCATCCTTCTCGAGTCGGGCGGCAGCGTAACCAACGGGCAGAGCGGTTCAACCGGCGGGTTGATCGAAAGCGCAGGGATCGGCGTCGAAATCTTCGGCAGCGCCGGAAGCGTCACGAATTTCGGCACGATCGAGGGAACTGGCTCGAGCGCCATTGCCGTCTTTCTGGAGGGCGGCACCGTCACCAATTTTGGCTCGATAGAGGGTACCGGCTCGCTTGGCTTTGGCGTCCTCGTGGGAACCGCTGCCGCTACCGTGGACAATCTCGGCACCATCGAGGAGACCGGTACCTACAGTTTCGGGGTGGCTCTGAACGCCGGCGGAGCTGTCACGAACCGGAAGGGAGGCTTGATAGCCGGCGGCCTGGCGGGTGTGGAATCCGGGACGGCAGCAACCGTCGTCAATTACGGGACAATAGAGGCTACCGGAGGATTCGGCGTCCTTTTCGGGTCTGGCGCCAGCACCTTGACCAACGCCGGAACGATTAGCGGTACGAGCGCGGCGGTCGCGTTCAGCGGCGGCGGCAACCGGGTGATCCTCGATCGCGGCGAAGCGTTCTTGGGAACTGTGTTCGCGGGGTCGTCCTCCGACGTCGTCGAGCTGGCCGCCGGCGGCGGCACCGGCACGGTCGTCGGCAGCTTTTCCGGCTTTGGCGTGCTCACCGAAGATGCCGGCGCCGATTGGCAGATGCCCGGGCATTGGAGCTTTGTGACCGGTTCGATCGCCACTGGCGCGATATTGGAGTTGCCGGCGACACATTTCGTCCTCACCGGCAGTCTGACGAATGGCGGGACGATCGGCATCGACAGCGGCGCGACGCTCATGCTGTCGGTCGGCGCCAGTGGCGCAGGCGATATCGCGTTTGCCGGCTCGGGCGACATTCTGCAGATCGGCTCGGCCGGCGCCCCGGCGGCACTGGCCAACCCGATCACCGGGTTTGCGCCGGGCGACACGATCGACATGGCCGGCCTCGTCGCCGACGGCGACACCTATTCGGGTGGCGTCTTGACCCTGACCAACCAGGGCAACGCGGTATCAAAGCTGACCCTGGCCACGACCGTGCCCGATCCGGTCTTCACGCTCGGCACCGACGGCAGCGGCGGCACTCTCGTTACTGTCATGCCATCCTCAGGCTACATCATCCCCGGCACGATCACGAACGGCGTCATCCTCAGTAACCCGGCGAGGCAAGACCCGGCGACCGTCACTGCAACCGGCTATGTCACCAATCAGACGACGGCCCACGGCGGCGACGCGGTCTATGGCACCAACGCCGCCGCGTGGAATTTCACCAATCTCGGCACGATCAAAGCGATCGGAGTCACGAGCGATGGCATACAATTTGTCGCGGGCGGCACCGTCACCAACGGCCAGAGCGGTTCGACCGCCGGGCTGGTCGCGGGAGCTCGGAATGGGGTCAGCATTAATGGCAGCGCCGGCACGGTCGTCAATTTCGGCGTCGTCGAGGCGACGGGCTCGTTCCCGGACGGCACATTCGCCACGGGGGTGATCCTTTTCGACGGTGGCAGCGTAGAGAACCTCGGTACCATCCAAAGTACCGGCCCGACCGGGAGCGGAGTCAATCTTCAAAAAGGCGGTAACGTCGCTAATGGGCAAAGAGGCTCGGTTGCTGGTTCGATAATCGGATACGGAACCGGCGTCTTCGTCGCAGGCAGCAGCGCCTCGATAACCAATTACGGCACCATCGAGGCTATTGGCACTGCCGGGAACGGCATCAATCTGACTGTCGGCGGCAGCGTGATCAACGGTCAGAGCGGCTTTGCGGGCGGGCTGATCGCGGCACCTCGCAACGGTATCATCGTCTCCGGCGGCCTGAGCACCGTCGTGAACTCCGGCATAATCGCGGCGACCGGCACGCCCGGCACCGGCATCAGCCTGCTCAACTCGTCGGGCGGCCGCATCATCAATGCTTCGAGCGGACTGATCGCGGCTGCAAGTAGCGGCGTCTCGTTCGGAAATGCCACCGGCGGCACCGGCACCGCGGTCAATCAGGGCATTATCGAGGCGTTCGGATCGATCACCAACAGCAGCGGCTCGATTGTCGGTGGTAACGCCCTCGTCCTCAATGCCGGGGGCAGTGTTCAAAACGGCGTCAGCGGTTCGGCGGCCGGCCTGATCGTCGGCTATCACATCGGCATCCTGGTGCCGTCGACGGCACCCCCCGGCGTGACCGCCACGGTTAGGAATTTCGGCACGATCGAGAGCCTGCAGACCGCCGTCAACGGGTTCGACGGCGCGGGCGTGCAGCTCGATCGGGGCGGCACGATCGCCAATTACGGCCTGATCAGCGGGCAGCTGGGCATCGTGGTGCCGACCACTCCCGGCGCAACGGGCACCGTCACCAATCTGGGTACGATCGAGGCGACCGGCAGCTTCACGGTATCGGGCACCATTGCGTTGTACCCGGACGCCGTCCGCCTCGCCGGCGGCGGGATGGTCACCAACGGGCAGACCGGCTCGGGTGCGGGATTGATCACCGCGGGTTGGGTCGGCGTCGACATCACGAATGGCGCCGGGACGCTGGTCAATTTTGGCACGGTCCAGGCCACGGGCACCGTCGTCAGCCCCAAGGGTTTTCTCAGCACCGGGGTTGTCATCAGCACGGGCATCGTCATCAACGGCGCCGCGGGGGCGACCACTGCGTTAATTACTTCCGACGCGGGCGCTGCGGTCTACATGGGCGGGATCGGCCTTGTACCGACGGCGGGCGACACCGGCACCGTCAGCAATTTCGGCATGATCGCCAACACCGGCACCGGCGCGGTCGCAGGGCATTCCGCGATCAGACTGGCGGCGGGCGGCAGCGTATTCAATACCGGCCTCGTCGAAAGTGTATCCGGCGCCGGAATCTCGATCGGCGCCACCACGGTCGGCGGCGCCGGCACGGTCACCAATTTCGGCGCGATCGTGACCACGGCGACGGGGACCACCGGCGAGGCGATCTATCTCGGCGCGGGCGGCACGGTCACCAATTACGGGGTAATCTCCGGTGCCCACCCCGGCAACCCGACCGCCGGCTATGCGGGCGTCGTTTCCGCGCGTAACCAGCGCGCGACGGTCGTCAATCTCGGCGCGATCATCAACGCGAACAACAGCAACGGCGTCAACCTCCTTTCCGGCGGCACGCTGATAAACGGCTCGCTCAGCGACACGACGGCGTCGATCACGGCACCGCACAGCGCGGTCTATGTCGGTGGGACCTTGGGGACGCCGACCCCGGGCGCCACGGGGTTCGTCTACAATTACGGTACGATCACGAACGGCTCGACCGCCGGGCCTGCGGTGCGGCTGGTGTCGGGGGGCATCGTCACCAATCGCGGGCTGATTTCGAGTGCCCGCACCGGCGTCTCGTTTGGCGATACGGCGGGCACGGTCGTCAATCTCGGGACGATCGTCAGCACCGCACCACTCTCGGGCACCGCCGGCACCGGGGTCTACCTGGCGGCGGGAGGGTCACTCACCAACGCGTCGGGAGCGACGATCGGCGCGCTGCGCACGGCGGTGTCGATCGGCAATACCTTTGCGACCTCGGCCGCCGCCTATATCCATAACCAGGGTGTCCTGACCGGGGATATGGGCGTCAGGGTCGGCGATGCCGACACCGGCGACAACACCCTCACTAATGGGGGCTCGATCATCGGCACTGGTGGCACCGCGGTCAAATTCGGCTCCGGCAGCGACCTGCTGACCGTCGATCCGGGGGCGGTGTTCTCCGGGCTGGTCGACGGCGGCGCCGGCAGCAACACCTTGGAGCTGGCAGCGGCGGCCAGCAGCGGCACGCTTTCCGGCATCGGCACCAATTTTGTCGATTTCGCCGCAGTCGATGTCGACACTTCTGCGGTTTGGCTGCTGTCCGGCGCCAATACCTTGGCCGCCGGCACGACCCTCACGACTGCCGGCACGCTGCAAGACGGCGGTACCCTGGTGGTCGGCGGGAGCTTTGTCGACAGCGGCCTCGTCACCATCGAAAGCGGCGCCACGCTCGAACTGCTAACCGGCGGCACGGGGAGCGGCAGCATCGCCTTTGCCGGCTCGGGCGACATCCTGCAAATCGGGTCGAGCGGTGGACCGGCGAGCCTGGCAAACCCGATCACCGGTTTCGCCACGGGCGACACGATCGATATGGCGGGGCTGGTTGCTACCGGCGCCAGCTATGCGGGCGGCGTGTTGACCCTCGCCAACAGCGGCACGGTGGTGGCGCAGCTGACCTTGTCGACGCCGGTCGTGAACCCGGTCTTCACCCTGAGCGGCGACGGCAGCGGCGGCACGATCGTCACCGTCGCGCCTAAAACCGGACCGGTGATCACCGCACCGGCGACGGCGACGGTCGGGGTCGGCCAGCCGGGACCGATCGCCGCGGTGAGCATCGCCGAAGCGGGCAACACCAGCGGCGAGACCTTCACGACCGTGTTGGCCGACACCAGCGGGGTATTGGCGGCCAATACCGGGGCGCCGGGTGGCGGCGGGACGATCACCTCGTCGAACGGCGGCAGGACCTTGACGATCGCCGGCACCTTGGCCGAGGTCAATGCTGATCTGACGACCTTGACCGACACCGACGCGTTGACGGCAGCGGACACGATCACCGTCAACGCCAGCGACAGCGACGGCGGGATGGCGTCCCCGGCAGCGATCGCGGTGACCGTCAACGGAGTGCCGGCGATCGCCGCGCCGGCGACGGCGACGGCGGAGCAGAACCAGGCGACGGCGATCGCCGGGATCAGCGTCTCGGAGACCGGCAACACCACCGCCCCCGGCCCGACCTTCACCACCGTGCTGGCCGACACCAGCGGGGTATTGGCGGCCAATACCGGGGCGCCCGGCGGCGGCGGGACGATCACCTCATCGAACGGCGGCAGGACATTGACGATCGCCGGCACATTGGCCGAGGTCAACGCCGATCTGACGACCTTGACCGACACCGACGCCTCGATTGCTCCCGACACGATCACCGTCAATGCCGGCGACAGCTTTGGCAATGCGGCGAGCCCGCAGTCGATTGCCGTC
>Ga0306925_10007894_pt1 | contig 10038 bp, 6 predicted proteins | sample flu12Cox44000176_FD_203755 | JGI IMG/M metagenome (GOLD analysis project Ga0306925, IMG submission 203755) | Lab enrichment of tropical soil microbial communities from Luquillo Experimental Forest, Puerto Rico - flux8day.12C.oxic.44.000.176 (v2)... | ecosystem: Environmental > Terrestrial > Soil... | reverse complement strand
ACGATGTGCAAAGCACCGTCACGCAGGTCATCGAGCAGCAGTTGAGCGGCATCGATCACCTCTTGTATTTCGGCTCCGAAAGCGATGCCGACGGGAGCATGACCATCACGCTCTACTTCGAGCAGGGCACCAATCCCGACATCGCGCAGGTGCAGGTGCAAAACAAGCTGCAACTGGCTACACCGCTCCTGCCGATCGAAGTCCAGCAGGAGGGCCTGCGCGTCACCAAGGCCACCCGCAATTTCCTGATGGTGATCGGGTTCTACTCGACCGACGGCTCCTTCAGCAGCGAGGATGTGAGCGACTACATCGCTTCGCACGTACAGGACCCGATCAGTCGCACACCCGGAGTGGGCGACTTTCAGCTCTTCGGTACCCAGTACGCCATGCGCGTCTGGCTGGATCCCGCCAAGCTCAACAACTATGGGCTGACGCCGGCCGACGTCAACATCGCACTGCAGGCGCAGAACCTGCAGGTTCCTTCCGGTGAGCTCGGCGGGTTACCCGCCGTCAGGGGACAGCGTCTGCACGCCACCATCGTGGGTCCCCGGCGCCTGACCAATGCCGATGAATTCGGCCGGGTTCTGCTCAAGGTGAACACCGACGGCTCGCAGGTGCGGCTGCGGGATGTCGCCCGGATCGGCCTCGGCGCTGAAAACTACGCAGTCCACACCGAGTACAACGGCCACCCGGCCGCCGGCCTCGCCGTCAAGCTCGCCACCGGTGCCAACGCTCTGGAGACCGCCAAGGCGATCCGCGCCACCATGGACAGGCTGGCGCCGTTCTTTCCGCCGGGCCTGCAGCTCATCTACCCCTATGACACCACGCCGTTCGTGCGCGTCTCCATCGATGAAGTCGTGAAGACACTCTTCGAGGCGATCGTGCTCGTGTTCCTGGTGATGTACCTGTTCCTGCAGAATTTCCGCGCTACCCTGATTCCCACGATTGCCGTGCCGGTGGTGCTGCTCGGCACCTTCGGCGTACTGGCCGCTGCAGGATTCTCCATCAACACGCTGACCATGTTTGGCATGGTGCTGGCGATCGGCCTGCTCGTCGACGACGCGATCGTGGTTGTGGAGAACGTCGAGCGCGTCATGGAGGAAGAGAAGCTCTCACCCAAGGAGGCGACGCGCAAGTCGATGACCGAGATCACCGGGGCCCTGGTGGGCATCTGGCTGGTGCTGTCGGCGGTGTTTTTGCCAATGGCCTTCTTCAGTGGCTCCACTGGTGTGATCTACCGCCAGTTCTCCATCACCATCGTCTCCGCGATGAGCCTGTCGGTGATGGTGGCCTTGATCTTCACTCCTTCACTGTGCTCGACCCTGCTGCGGCCGCGAGTTGCGGAGGCGCACGAGCGCGAGCGCGGCTTCTTCGGTTGGTTCAACTGGGGTTTCAACCGCGCCAATCTGGGCTACGAGCGCGCGCTCGGGAATGTCACGCTACGTCGTGGTCGCTACCTGCTGGTGTACCTGGCCATCGTCTTGGCGATGGGCGTGTTATTCGTGCGTGTGCCAAGGTCCTTTCTGCCGGATGAGGATCAGGGCTTTCTCTTCGTCCAGGTGGCAGCGCCCCCCGGTACCGCCAGCGAACTGACACAGCGGGCGCTGGATCAGGCGCGCGATTACTTTCTCAACGACGAGAAAAACCTCGTGAGCGGGGTGTACACGGTCAATGGTTTCAGCTACGGCGGGCACGGACAAAACGCCGGCCTGATATTCGTTCGCCTCAAGCCGTGGTCCGACCGCCCCGGGAAGAAGAACTCGGTCTTTGCGCTCGTGGCGCGTGCCAACCAGCGCTTCCACCAGCTCCGTGGGGCGTTCGTGATTTCCTTCGCGCCCCCGCCTGCACTGGAGCTCGGCAACGCAACGGGATTCGATTTCGAGCTGCAGGACCGCGGCAACATCGGCCACGAAGCGCTGATGCAGGCGCGCGGTCAACTGCTCGGGATCGCCAGCAAAGACCCGGCGATTGGCCTGATACGGCCGAACGGACTGAGTGATGAGCCGCAGTACCATCTCGACATCGACTGGGAGAAAGCAAGTGCGCTCGGTCTCTCGATCGGTAACATCAACGACACCCTCGGTGCGGGCTGGGGCTCAGCCTTCGTCAACCAGTTCATCGACCACAACCGTGTCAAGCGCGTGTTCCTGCAGGGCGATGCCGAGTCACGCATGCTGCCGCAGGATCTGGATCGCTGGTACGTACGCAACGGCGCCGGCCAGATGGTGCCCTTCTCGACCTTCGCCACGGCGCACTGGACCTACGGCTCACCGAAGCTCGAACGCTATAACGGCACGTCCTCCGTGGAATTCCTCGGCGCCCCGGCACCGGGCCGAAGCACCGGGGATGCGCTCGCGGCGATGGAGGCGGCGGTCACGAAGCTCCCGAAAGGCCTCAGCTACGAATGGACCGGCCTCTCATACGAGGAGAAGCGCTCGGGCTCGCAGGCGCCCGCGCTCTATGTCCTCTCGCTGACGGTGGTCTTTCTGTGTCTGGCGGCGCTCTACGAGAGCTGGTCGATTCCGTTCGCCGTGATGTTGGTGGTACCGCTGGGCATCATCGGCACGATCACCGCGACACTCCTGCGGGGGCTCGCCAACGACGTGTTCTTTCAGGTGGGCCTCCTCACCACCGTCGGCTTGTCGGCAAAGAACGCGATTCTGATCGTCGAGTTCGCCATAGAAAACGTCGACAGCGGCATGGAGCTGGTTCCCGCGACCATCGCCGCGGCCCGCCAGCGCCTGCGACCGATCCTCATGACCTCGATGGCGTTCGTGCTCGGCGTGCTGCCCCTGGCCATAGCCACCGGGGCGGGCGCCGGGGGCCGCATCGCGATCGGTACGGGGGTGATCGGCGGGATGCTGACGGCGACATTCCTCGCGGTGTTTCTGGTGCCGGTGTTCTTTATCAGCGTGCGCTCGTTGTTCCGTGCCCGCCGCGGGCGCGAGGAGCCGCCGCGCTCCCAGCAGCCGCTGCCGCAGAGCTGAGGAGATGGAGGGCAGGCCAGTGCACATCAGCCCGACGAAGACCGCAGATGCAAGGAGCGAACGGCCTGTCGATGTCGGGCACTCGTGGGTCGGGGAGGTGTTGCTGCGTCTCCTCGGCGCGGCACTGCAGATCCTGGCGACGCTCGCCATCGTTCGCGCCCTGACGCCGGACGATGCCGGTGTCTTCTTCCGCGGGTTCGTCATCGCGCTCGGCCTCAGCGCGCTCCTGCGGGGGAAGTACGAGCTCTACATGGCGCAGCACATCATCGGCCGGCGCGCCGCAGCCACGGGCTGTTCCGATGGAGCACTGCTGATGCAGCTCGCGCGGCGCATGCTGCTGCGCTCGAGCCTGCTTTGCGGCGTGCTGCTGGTGGTGACCGCCGACCTCGACATCCAGGCACCGCAACTGCAGACCGTTTTGCAGACTTACCTACCGTTCGTGCTTGCCCTCCCCTGCGTCAGCCTGTCCAGCTTCTTCGGCGAGGCGCTGCGCGCCGCCAACCGCACCCTCGGCATGGTGGTGGCAGCCTATGCCGTCAACGTTTCGCTGTTGTTGGCGGTGGCAGTCGCACCGGCTGACGCTTCGCTCGCGTTTTACTCCTGGGCGTTTTTGCTTGGCAGCCTCGTCTCCGCGGCCGTCGCCTTCGTACTCGCGCGCCGGGCGCTGCCGGGGACACCAGCCGAATGCTCGCGCCCCATCTCGCTCGCGGCACTGCAGACGGTAGACTCCCGGGAATTTATCGGCCTGGCCCGCGGCGTTTTGCTCTGGGGACCACTGTGCGTTCTGTCAGTCTGGGCACCGCCGTTGGAGATGGCCCAATACGCGGTAGCAGCGCGCACGGCACTGATCGTCGACTTCTTCCTGCCGGCGTTGAACCTGACCGGTTGTCGCGAAACACTCATGGCCACGCAGCCGGTGCGCGCATCGCGACGGCTCCTCACCGGACAGCTTGGTGCCGCCCTGCTCTACAGCACGGTATTGATCCTGCCGCTGTTGCTGTTGGCACCAGAGACTCTGAGGTTGTATGGGGATCCTTACGATGCGCAGTTGACCGTGTATGCGCTGCTGCTCGGCGTGCAGTGGGCAAACGGTGTGGGGCGGCCGGCGGTGCGACATGCGGTCGTGGAGTGGGATGCGCGGCGGATCGGCATATCCGTGGGCTCTGGCGCCATAGCGGTCATGGTCATTTGCTCCCTTGGAGTGGGTAGCTATGGCGCGCTGGCTGCAGCCGCGGCTTCGCTGATTGGTGCCTTGATCGTCAACGGGCGCGCGATGACCATGGCCTTGAGGACCGGCACCTAGGTCAATCGCACGCCGGATCGCCGATTTCCAATTTCCCTAGCACCAGCGCCTAAAAACCAACCCCGGCCGAAATCTGCAGCGAATAACCCTGGTAGGTCCACTGGTTTGAGAACTCATCAAAATATTTCAAGCTCAGAGTCACTTTGCGGGCCGGTAGCACGTAATTCAGGCCCGCGCCGACGGCATTGACCCGATAGCGCTGCGCCTCCTCTGCCGGCGTGATCTGTGGTCCCGTCTTGGCTGTCGTCTGCCATGCTCCGTAGCCGACCAATCCAACCTGCAGGCGCGAGTCCGCAAACGTGAATGCCCGCATTAACGAGTAGTCCAGGTCGAGTGTCTCGCCCGGATGGATGTGTGTTCCCGACTGGGTGCTGTGGAATTCGTACATCTCAAAGGCAGAGAGGGTGGTCGCCTTATCTGCGGATAAATAGACCGTTTCGCCTGCGGCAAAGACCGGCGTCCAGTAGCCATTGCCTACATTGTCGGTCGCACCAGCGTTGAATTTGCCGGTCGGTGCCAGGAAGCCGAAGATGCCGCGAAAGTCGACGCGCTCCGTGCGCCAACCGAGAATGACGGGTTGAAAGTAGAAATCCCCTAATCCGCCGCCGCCGCTGATAGCGCCCTGGGCACTGGAGCTCAGCGAGTTATTGGCGATCGGTATCGTCACCGCGGACGAGAATCGGGCACCGCCCAGCATCGCTATCTGAGCAGTGCTCGCCCAAAGAAGCGTGTTCATGTCGAGGAGTACCGACTGCTGTCCTGTGGCGAGAACCTCGCCGTCGGCCCCCTTCTGCTCGCTGCGTGAGTAAAACAGGAAGGCGTTATTGTAGGTAAGCCCGGGCTCGGCGCTGACGCCGGAATTGATCGCACTCAGGCCGAGCGGGTAGACGCCGCGATTCTGTGCGTGCGCTGCGGTCGCATAGAACCAGATGAAAATGGCGACCAGGATCCGAATGTAGTGTCCCGCTGCACGCATGCGGCATTTTTCACTGCCCAGGGGTCGATGCACGCCTAGCGGACTGCAGTCGTCGCTCTTGCGGCCGCCAGGCGGCGTAAACCGTCAAAGGCGGCGTACTTATACGCATAGCTGTAGGTGGGAGTGTTGAGCGACATGTTCGCGATGGTGTTCAGTGTACCGCCGCAGCGAATCACCATCTGCCCAAGACCGACGATCTCCGAGGCAATGTCCCCGATGCAGTGCACGCCGATCAGTTTCCGATCGGCCTTCAGGAAGATGAGCTTAAGGAGTCCGCCGCGGCCAGCAATGGCGCCGCGCGGAGTCAGGGCAAGGTCGGCACGACCTACCTCGTACTCCAGCTTCCGTTCGCGGCACTGCTCCTCGGTGAGACCTGCGCCAGACACCTCCGGCATCCCATAGATCGCGGATACGGGACAAGGATCGACCGTACCCTCAAACGGTATGCCGAACGCGTGACAGACCGCGACTCGGCCCTGCTCCATCGCGATCGAGGCCAGCGTTGGTCGAACCACATCGCCCGCCGCGTAGACCGCTGGTACGGACGTGCGGAAGTTCTCATCCACGATGATCCGCCCGCGGGAATCGAGCTCCATCCTCAGGGCCTCGAGGCCAAGGCCCTGCGTATTTGCGATGCGGCCGGCAGCAAACAGTAGTGTGTCCGGAGTGAGACGCTGACCGGTCGAGAGCACCACTTCCAGGCCGGCATCCTTCGCTGCGACGCTTTCTACGGTCGCGCCGAACTGGACCGCAATGCCCCACTTCCCGAGAAGCTCTTCCATGTACAGGGATATTTCCCCATCCATTGCGGTAATCAGGTGCGTCCCGCGATCGACCAGGGTCACCTTCGCACCGAGCGCACGGCAGATCGTGACAAACTCGACTCCCACCGGGCCGCCGCCTGCGATCACGATGTCCTTTGGCACCCAGCCACGTTGCAACACCGTGTCCGTGTCGCAGACACCTGGGATGTCGAATGAGATGCCTTTTGGCCGGAAGGGCCGCGAGCCGGCTGCGATCAGGAGCACCTTGGCGCGTATTCTGCGCTCGGGTTGTCCGCCGTTGGATACGATCAGGTTGCCATCAGGCTCGAGCCTGGCAACGCCATGGATATAGTCGACCTGCCGCTTCGCGATGTTGTCGGCGGTCACCTTTTGCAGTAGTTCGCAAACGCTGCGAGTCCGACTGCGGATGATGTCGATGGCGACCGCAGGCGGGGCCGTCATTCGCAGTCCGTATACGTCGCCTTCAGAGAATCCCGTGAGATAGAGTGCCGCCTCGCGAAGCGTCTTGGTCGGCGCACCGCCGGTAGTCGTTACGGTTCCACCGGGCTGCGCTCTCTCGATCAAAGCCGAGCGGTGGCCAAAAAATGCCGCGAGCTCAGTGGCACTCTCCCCGGCCGGCCCTGCTCCGATAGCGACAAAATCGTAAGTGTCCGTCATGCGCGCCAGACCAGGGTTTATTTCATCAGAGCCACATTTCGCCAGAAGGTTTTCAGACTCTCGGTGACACCGAACAGCGTGGTGAAGTGCGTCGAGTCCACGAGCACGATGTCTCCCGCGCGTTGCTTCTCGGGTGGCATCCACAGCAGACAGTTGAACTCCGAGTTGCCGGCCGCGGTGAACGGATGCGGACGCTCCGGTTCGATCGGCTGGCGTGCCAGCACGTGGACTGCCCGGCTCTGCCTATCAGTGATTTCGTAGTGCGGAAGGTGCCGGTGGAAACTCAGGGTCGTGACGCCCTTGAGCAACCCGAGCTTATCCAGGTCGGGGAAAGTCGTGAGCGGCGCGGTCTCCTTGGTGCCTTTGACCAAGGCGGGACAGAGGCCCCAGATATTGTGCACGGGTATCCCGAGCGCCTTCATCAGTGAGCGACCGTACTGCGTAAATCGCTGCTGGCGCGGTACGAGGCGATCACCATGGTGGAGGTATTCCATCTGGCGCTGATTCAAGTCATCGGTGAAACCGACGTCGTGGTGTGGCGCGAGCAGCAGGCAGGTGCCTTCACGTTCAAGCCACTTGCCGATAGTGGCGGCCTCTTCCGTGGTGGCCTCCTCACCGGATACCAGATGGTCGAGGCCAAACACCATGAGTGTGTCCGTGTCGGCAAGAATCCGTTCATCAATCGGCAACCGGAAGCCCGCCTGGTCGACGCGCTGGAATACCGCCACGGGATGGCCGGTGACTTCGCCCGCCAGCTGCTGGAAATTGAGGGCGGAGCGATGAAAGAGCTCCAGCGTGCCAGCGATGCCCTGCAGAAATTCCCCCGCACCCCACTCGGGCTTCTCGTACAGCGGCCACAGTACGTTGCGGACCTCGGTGAGGGTCGAAAAACGATTTTCCATCGCGGCCGGGTCGCGCTGAGCCTCGAACGGGTAGCTCCAGGTCCAGTAGATGCTTATCCGGCGCTTGCCCGGGGTGTGCTTGCGGGCCAGGTGATCCTGGTTGTAGGTGCGGGCGGGCCGAGATGAGGTGCTCATGATGAATTCCCAGCGGGCGAATCAGCCCCTTGTAGCACCGGCCGCGAGCCAACGCAGTGCCTTGAGTCCGGGCAGGAAGAAGTACGCGCCGCCCCGCACGGTCGTGAACGCCGGGAGACCCGTGATTTTTCTGCGAATCGGTCGTTTCGGAATCTTGAACTCGAGCGTTCCGTCCTGCGCTCCGATGATCGGGTCATGCTCGTTCCCGAGCTCGTGGAAATTCCGATCGTTCACCCAGACGTTTTGCGCGAATTCGAACTGCCGGATGAGGCTGCCACAGATCACGAACGCCGCGATACCCCGTTCCTGGCCGTCCTCGGGCGTGCCCTCAGGCAGATGCGGTCCATAAGTTGCGCCCCGGCGGATCATTCGCCGACGGTTCATGTTGGCCGCAGTGTCGCGCGGATTCATTCGCCGCATGTGGGACCCCAGGGGCACGGCGTAACCCTGGGGATCTTCCTGCTTGTAGTTGAAATTGTTGTTGCGCTGCAGATCGGCCCCAAGGCCCGGGTCGTCCTTCTCGGGTGCCAGCGTGAGCGGCGCACCGCTGCGCCAACGCCCCATCAGTTTCGCGGCGATGAGCTCCTGCTCCTCGTGCGTCTCGCCGTTCGCGCGCAGAAAGTCACGGAATTTGCCTACGTGCTCTTCGAGCCGCCGGTAGGCCATGAAACTGCCGTTGCGGGAGAGGGCTTCGGGCTGTGGCAACGGCTGCTGCAGGCCGCTCTCATCGGGGTAGCCGAGTATGAACTCACCCGGCTTGAGGGGGGCGCCCGAGCCCGGCGTGGGCTCATCGCCGGAGCCTTCAATCACGGGCTGCGAGAGCCGGTCACGGTAACCGAAATGATCGTGTGCATACTCAAAGGGTGGAGTCGCCTCGAGATCGAGCGTCGAAAGCACTTCCACCCCTTTGCACTCCGCGACGAGCTTACGGTGCTCGAGCTCGCACCGTCCGCGCTCGGCGGCATCGCGCGCGAACAGAATGGCGATGGCATGCAGGTCGGGGCTAGCCGTCTCATCGATCCAGTGGGCGGGATCATTCGCGCCGGTGTCACCCAGCATCTCGGCGCGCGCGGCCATTCCCTGGCGGAACTCCTCCGGAAAGGTGGCGAGCGCTGCCTCGTCCACCCCGAGCGCGCGCAACCCCTGCCAGGTAAACGCCAGGGTAATCCAGCGGTTCTCGCTGCTCACGGATTCGCGCATGGTCTTCGCGGAGGGGACCTTGTCCAGCATGGCCGCAAGCCACGCCCGCGCACCTGCGCGATCTTTTAACGACAGGAACTCGTAGCGGCCGGTCAGCGCGGGCGCGCGAGTCAGGAGGATGTGCTGGATGTCGTCAAACTCAAGCACGGCGAGGTGGCTCGCGGCTCATTGCATCTGATCGAGCATCTCCGAGAGCGATGCCTTCACCCGCAGGGCCTTCTTGATCTCCTCCGCGGAGGCATAGGGATATTCGCCGTATTCGAGGAAACTGGGGCAGTGGTGCTCGCGCACGAACTTTATGAAGGCGGGCGCATTGGTCTTCCAGTCTTTCGGGAAGCCCTCGAGATTCTCAAAAACCGTGGTAATACCGGTTGCACCGAAGAGGGCTATCGCGTCCTCGGTGTACTTGTCGAAGTCGGTATCGAAAATGCCCTGGTACATGAAATAGGTGTCGCCCTTGATCGGAAACAGCACCCAGCGCAGGTAGTGCAGTTTCAATACGGCTAGGGCATCCGGTTGGCTCGCAATGGTCTTCTCGATGTTCCGCGCGTACTCATAGAAGACCTCCTCGCGCCCCGCAATGATCTTCGCGAGGATCGAAAAGCCATAACACGCGGGTGTCCTTGGGAAGATCGTGCCATATCTCCCTTTCTCCACGTGGTCGGCGAAGAAACCCCCTTTCGGGATCGCCATCGCCGCAGGCCTGCTCCAGTCATTCCGATCTGATGTTCCGGCCATACGATTCTCCGCGCCGACCAGCGCTCTTGCGGTCGGCTCTGACCACAAAATCGCGAAAACGCTACCAAGAGGCTGCGCTTAGGGGAACTCGCGCAGGGGAGCTCGGGTCCACCGTACCCGCTGTCGCACGGCGGTACGGACTTCGCCACATCGCATCGACGGCGCGCTGGTGAACGTGCCAAGCTGCCAAGGAATCCGCCCTCAATTCATACCTGGTAGGCAACTTCGAAGGAGAAATCCATGGACAGCATCAAACCCCTGTTCACTGCGGTCGGCTCGGTCACCGGTGGCCGCAACGGTCATGGCGAAGCCGAGGACCATTCCGTTTCGGTCAATCTGTCAGTACCCAAGGCCA
>Ga0306925_10007888_pt1 | contig 10042 bp, 9 predicted proteins | sample flu12Cox44000176_FD_203755 | JGI IMG/M metagenome (GOLD analysis project Ga0306925, IMG submission 203755) | Lab enrichment of tropical soil microbial communities from Luquillo Experimental Forest, Puerto Rico - flux8day.12C.oxic.44.000.176 (v2)... | ecosystem: Environmental > Terrestrial > Soil... | reverse complement strand
CCGCTTTCCGTCAGGGGCTGGCCGAGACTGGCTACGTGGAAGGAGAAAACGTATCAATCGAATACCGGTGGGCGGAGAACTATTATGATCGGCTGCCCGGCCTCGCGGCGCAGCTCGTCGGCCGCGAGGTCGATGTGATCGCGACAAACGGCGGGGAACCCTCAGCCTTCGCGGCGAAAAAAGCGACCGCGACGATCCCGATCGTTTCTGTCGTCGGCCAGGACCCGGTTGCGACTGGGTTGGTCGCCAGTTTTGCGCGGCCAAGGGGCAACCTCACGGGGTTCACCATTCTCAACGAGGAGCTTATCGCCAAGCGGCTCGAGCTGCTCTGCGACCTGCTTCCCCAGGCCAAAGTGATCGCCCTGCTGGTTAACCCAAGCTTTCCGCAGACCGGACCGACAATCCGGGACATGCAGGAGGCAGCCCGTGTGAAGGCGGTGTTGCTCCCTATCCTGAAGGCAAGCAGCGAAAGCGAGATCGACGCCGCCTTCGCTTCCCTCGCCGAGCTGCGCGCCGACGGGCTGGTCGTCGAGGGAAATCCCTTTTTCGAAGGCCATCGCGAGCAGCTGGTAACACTGGCCACACGTCAGGCGGTTCCGGCGATCTATTCGAGGCGCGTATACACCGAGGCTGGCGGTCTGATCAGCTATGGCTCCAGCCTTACGGCGATCCATCGCGAGATCGGCATCTACGTCGGAAAAATTCTCAACGGCGCCAAGCCGGCCGAACTGCCGGTCCAGCAACCGACAAAATTCGAGTTCGTGGTCAATCTCAAGACTGCCAATGCACTCGGCCTCACGGTCCCGCCATCGATCCTCGCCCACGCCGACGAAGTCATCGAATGAAGGGCCGCGATTTTCTGCTGGTCGCAGCTTTAGCCGTCCTTGTTTCGGCCAGTTCGGCGGTACTCGCGCAAGCTGCGGACAAGGTCTGGCGGCTCGGCGTGCTGTCGCCGATCGACGACCCAATGATGAACACGACATTGTCCTACCTGGCCTTCTTGTTCAGCGTATCGATCAGAAGCTTGGCAGCCGGGCCCGACGAGGCCGGATTCTGGCCGGTGATTAGGCGGCCGTCGGCGACTGTGTGAACGCCCCAGTTCTTGACCTTGGAAAAGGTGGCACCGAGGCTCATCAGTTCGTCCTCGACAAGGAAAGGTACCACCTTCGTCAATCCTACCTCTTCTTCCTCGCCATTGGTGAAGCCGGTCACGGTCTTGCCCTCTACGAAAGGCTTGCCGTCCGGGGTCCTGACATGGCGTAGCGCGCCGGAAGAGTGGCAGACCAACGCGAAGGTCTTGCCGGCGGCCAGGAACGATTCTACCAGCTTGATCGAGTTCTCGTCTTCGGCGAGATCCCACATCGGCCCATGACCACCGGGGTAGAAGACGGTATCGTAGTCTTCCTGCTTAACGCCTATCGAGGCGCACCGTCCTGTCAAGCTGCGCGTTGGCGTCGGCGTCCTTCTCGAACCGACGGGTGATGTCGGTCTGGAAGCTCGGCTCGTTGCTCTTGGGATCAAGCGGCGGGCGCCCGCCTTTGGGCGATGCAAGGGTGATCTGGGCGCCGGAATCTTGGAAGACATAGTAAGGCGCCGCCAGTTCCTCCAGCCAGAAGCCGGTTTTACGGCCCGTGTTACCGAGCTTGTCGTGCGAGGTCAGAACCATCAAGATCTTCATAGACGCGTCCTTTCGCGTGGTGCCCTTCCTTTGGCGGGATACACCGCTATACCGCTAAAATTCAGTACTGACGTTCCGCTGCCGATACCACGGTCGCCTCCCTCGCGATCGCACCGAGGGTACCTGCCCGGCCTCGAAACCCCGTCAACCCCGGTCATGACGAATACACCGGCCGATAGGCGCGGGAGCGAATGAGCGAACCGATGTCGTCCGGTCGCGGGACGCGGGCGAGCCCTTTGTCGAAGATGCAGGCGGCGACTCTATCGGCGACATGGAGCGAGGCGTCGAGGATCCGGCTCTGTGGCGGGTAGATCAGCCCGGTCGCGAGGTTCTCTTCGGTGACTTGCTCGGCAACGGCGTTCGCCGCGACCATAAACATCTCTTCGGTGACGCACGTCGCTTCGGTTGCAAACACCGCCATCCCCATCGCCGGGAAGATATAGACGTTGTTGCCCTGGCCCGGCACGAAGCGCCGGCCGGCGATGTCGACCGGCGGGAACGGGCTGCCGCTGGCAAATACCGCCCTGCCGTCAGACCAGCGATACGCCTCCTCCGCCGTGCATTCGGAGCGCGAGGTCGGGTTCGAATACGGGAAAATGATCGGCCGCTCGTTGATCTCGGCCATCGCTTGGATGACCGCGCGGGTAAACAATTTCGGCACGGCGCTGACGCCGATGATGCCGGTGGGCCTGATAGCTTTGACAGCTTCGACAAAACTCGTGACCTTCTCCCCCTCCTGCGCAAACGGCTTCTGAAAATCTGCCAGATCGGTGCGCGACGTCACGATGAGGCCATTGATGTCGAACAGCGCGTTGCGCTTTCGCGCCGCGGCGATTTCTATCCCCTCCGTCGCCATCGCCTGGCTGATCAACTCCGCTATGCCGGTCCCGGCCGAGCCGCCGCCCAAGAACAAAAACCGCTGCTCGCTCATCTTCTGTTTGGTGATGCGCAACGCGGCAAAGATCCCGGCCAATGCGACGCCGGCAGTGCCCTGAATGTCGTCGTTATAGGTACAGACCCTGTCGCGATAGCGCTCGAGGATCGGGATGGCGTTGATGTTCGCGAAATCCTCCCACTGAATGCAGCATTTTGGATAGAGCGATTGCACCGCCGCCACGAACTCTTCGACAAAAGCCGTGTATTCATCGCCGCGCACACGATTGTGGCGCAGGCCCTGATAGAGCGGGTCATCGAGCAGTACTTGGTTGTTCGTGCCGACATCGAGAACCACCGGCAGGCAGTATTGCGGCGGCACGCCGGCGCACGCGGTATAGAGAGCCAACTTGCCGATCGGGATGCCCATCCCGCCGGCGCCGAGATCCCCTAAGCCCAGGATGCGCTCGCCGTCGGTGACGACGATGAAGCGCACGTCCTTTTCCGGCCAGTTGCCGAGGATCTCGCGAACCCTGCCTCGGGCGCTGATCGGCAGGAACATGCCGCGCGCCTCGCGTAAGATGTGAGCGAATTTCTGACAAGCCTCGCCGACCGTCGGCGTATAGACCAGCGGCATGTAGGTCGCCGGGTCTGACATGAGGACAGCATAAAACAATGTCTCGTTGCGGAGCTGCAAGTCGGATAGCACGAGATACTTTTGCAGGTCGTCATCGAGATTGGCGATCTCGGCGTGTCGACGCGCTATCTGGAGATCGATATTGGTCACGGTGGGCGGAAGGAGGCCCTCGAGGCCATACGCGCGGCGCTCTGCCTCGGTGAATGCCGTCCCTTTGTTGAGCCGGGGATGCGCAACAGATCGTAGCCGATGAGGTGTTCTTTCGGTTCGGTCATCATCCTGCCCTCTGGTGCAAAAGCTGATGCGAACTTCCGACGGCCTGGCGCCGCCGTCAGCTTAAATTCACGCGAGCGTCTGATACTCGGGCTTGTAGAGATGTCGTCGAATAAAGGCGTCCATATCAGTCGGACGAGCGGCGCGAGCCAAGTCGGAATCAAAGACGAGCTTCGCTACGCGCGCAGCGGTCTGAATTTCGACCTCCAGGATGTTCGACTGGGGCGGGAACAGCATACCGAGCTTCAACTGCTCGGGAGTCACCTGGTCGGCCACGGCATGGGCGGCCTCAATGAACATTTCGTCGGTCGCACGCTTCGCATTGGTGGCGTAAATGGCCATGCCGACAGCGGGAAAGATGTACAGATTATTGGCCTGCGAAGGCAGAAACGTCTGGCCACCGAGGTGAACCGGCGGGAATTGCACGCCGCCGGCATAGATCACCTTGCCCTTGGACCATTCATAAGCCTGCTCGGGCAGGCATTCGTGGTGCTCGATCGGGTTCGATAGGGCAAAGATGACGGGCCGCTCGTTGTGGCGCGACATCGCCTCGACGACCTCGCGCGAGAATAGTCTGCCCACTGTTGCGGCGGGAAGCGCGTTACCGCTGACGCCAATCAAGATCGTCGGCTTGAAACCTTCAATGGCCGCGACGATCTGCGGACACTCGCTCGCCGGGTCGAGATGATTGAAGGGTTTGCTGGGCGACAGATTGTGCGCATAGGGCCGCTTGTGTGCGGCCAGGCCGGGACGCCCCGCGACCACCAGTCCCTGGGTATCGAACATCCGGATCTGCTGCCGCCCCGCCTCGGGTGTCACGCCCTGCTCACTCATGCCGGCGACGATCAGATCGGCGAGGCCGATTGCGGCGGACCCGGCGCCGAGAAACAGAACCCTCTGCTCCTTGAGTTGGCCGCCGGTGATCTTGAGCGCATTGATCACTCCGGCCAGCGTGACACCGCCCGTGCCCTGAATGTCGTCGTTGTAGCAGGAGACCTTGTTGCGATAGCGGGCGAGTAGAGCGATCGCGTCGGTCCCAGTCCAGTCCTCGAAGTGGATGCAGCAATTCGGGAACACCTCCTGAACCGCGTCCACGAACTCGTCGACAAAGGCGTAGAGCTCCTCGGTCGGCGGGCGATGCTGCCGCAGTCCGAGATAGAGCGGATCGCGAAGATAGGTTTCGTTGTTGGTGCCGGCGTCGACGTACATCGGCAATAGGCCCTGCGGCGGCACCCCAGCCGCCGCGGTGTAAAGCTGAAGCTTGCCGATCGGAATGGCCATGCCGTTGGCGCCCAGATCACCGAGGCCGAGGATGCGACCGCCATTGGTCGCGCAGATGAAGCGCACGTCTTTGACCGGCCAGTTGCGCAATACCTCCCTGACGTGCCCTTTGCGGCTGATCGACAGATACATCCCGCGCGGGCGGCGCAGAATTTGGTCGAACTTCAACGAGGCTTCGCCGATCTCTGGATCATACACGATCTCGAGAAAGCGAGCCGGGTCCGACATTATCGTTCGATAGAACAGCGTCTCGTTCGTTTCGAGCAAATTCATCAGGTGAATAAACCGCTCGAGGTCGTTGGGTTTGCCCTTGAGCTGCTGCAGGACACGGCTGAGCTGCGTCTCGATCGACTCGGTTACATCGGGCACCAGCCCGACCAGCCCCAGCGCCTGCCGTTCGGCCTCGGTAAAGCCGGTGGATTTGTTGAAGCTCGGGTCGTGTAACAGGTCGATGCCGCGTTTGCTGATACCAGTATTAGAAGCGGACATTGCTTTCTCCTCAACACATTACGCGTCACCCCCGCGAAAGCGGGGGTCCAGAGAAACGCTGTGCGGACTGAACTGGATTCCCGCTTTCGCGGGAATGACGGATTAGAATCTCCACTGCGCCTTCACCGATCGATGTTCACGGCAACGTATGGCCTGACCATCTTCGCCGGATCGACGACGCGGTCGAACAGCTCCTCGGTCACGAAGCCGAGCTTCAGCGCGGCCTCCTTCAGCGTCAGGTCGTTATCCATCGCGTAGTGGGCAATTTGCGATGCTTTGTCGTAGCCGATGACCGGCGACAGCGCCGTCACCAGCATCAGGGACCGGTCGACATATTCTTTAATCTTTTTCAGGTTCGGCTTGGTTCCCTCGACCAGGAACTTGCGGAAGTTGGTGCAGCCGTCGCTGAGAATCGTGACCGAGTGCGTAACATTGAAGATCATCAGCGGCTTATAGACGTTCATCTCCAGATAGCCGCCGGCGCCGCCGAAGCCCACCGCCACGTCGTTGCCCATCACCTGCACGGCGATCATCGTCAACGCTTCGGCCTGGGTTGGGTTGACCTTGCCCGGCATGATCGAGGAGCCGGGCTCATTCTCGGGGATCTGCAATTCCTCAAACCCGGCGCGCGGACCGCAGGACATCAGGCGGATGTCATTGGCGATCTTGTATAGCGATACCGCCGAGGTGCGGAGGGTTCCGGAGAGCTGCACCAGCGCGTCATGCGCGCCTTGTACGGTAAATTTGTTCGGTGCGCTGACGAACGGCAGCCCGGTGAGCCTCGCGATCTCTGCCGCGGCCGCCTCGGCGAAACCGGAGGCTGCATTGATCCCGGTGCCGACGGCGGTGCCGCCGAGCGCCAGCCGATAGACGCCCTTCAGCGCATCCTCGATCCGCTCGATATCGTCGCCGAGCATGCCGGCGTAACCGGACCATTCCTGCCCCAAAGTGATCGGCGTGGCATCTTGCATGTGGGTGCGGCCGATCTTGACGATGTCCTTCCATTCCTCCGCCTTCGCGGCAATCGCGTCGCGCAGGCTGGTGACGGCCGGCAGCAGCCGCCCCTTCACGTTGATCGCAGCGGCAATATACATCGTCGACGGAAACGAGTCGTTCGACGATTGCGACATGTTGACGTGGTCGTTGGGATGCACCGGTGTTTTGCTGCCGAGCGCGGTGCCGGCGAGCTGGCAGCAACGGTTGGAAATCACTTCATTGACGTTCATGTTAAATTGCGTGCCGCTGCCGGTCATCCATACGTGCAGCGGGAACATGTCGTGGTGCTGACCGGCCAGGATCTCGTCGCAGGTCTTGACGATCAGCCGGTGCCGCTCGTCGTCAAGCCGCCCGCCGGTGTGGTTGGCGTTGGCCGCCGCCTTTTTCAGGATGGCGTAAGCCGTGATCATCTCGCGCGGCATCAGATCGCGGCCGATGCTGAAATGCTCCAGCGAACGCTGCGTCTGCGCCCCCCACAGCTTGTCGGCGGGCACCTCCACCACGCCCATGCTGTCGGTTTCCTTACGAATCTCGTTCATGTAGCCGCTCTCCCAAGAAAAACAGATACGAACCGATCCATTTGCATATGACCCCGAGGGTGATGCCGACGACGGTGTCGAAGAGCCGCAGCAGAGGCTGCTGCCAAGCCTCATTGGGGCTTATTGCTGCAACCACCATGACAACCGTGGTCGTTATTCCGGTTGTCACGATGTCGTCGCGCCGGCGCAATAGCGCCATCACGAGCGTGCCGACGCCGAGCAGGATTGCGAGGCCTACCGGAGTAAACGGGAAAAGCAACAGGTACGGCAAGCACAATGCGAAGCTGACGCAGGTCGCTATCAGCCGCGCTATTCCCGCAGAGAGTGCATGGGCGCGGGTGTCCCTGAAGACGAAGATGACGGCGACGACCGCCCACATTCCACCCAGGAAGTTCGAAGCCTGGTCGACAAATCCGTAAAGTAGGTAGGTGATGATCCAATAGGTGATCAGACACGCTATACCCATGTTCAGCGAGTAAACGACATCCCAAGCGGAGAGCTTGCCGACCTTTGTGTCGGGCGTTGCCGGAGGATGGGGCGGTAAAGACTGATAGAGTTCCATTGGCTTCAGTGGGCGGGGCTGTCGGCTGCCCGCGCGAGGGGCAGCACCGAAAGCGAGCGTACGCCTTGCGCGCCGTGGATCAGCACGCCTTCAATATCCGCAGTCGCGGAAGGACCGGCGTGAAATGACGCATAATGCCGGCCGCGGAATTCGGGCCGGCGATAGGCGTGGTGGAGGTTTACGACAATGTCTGCGGGATCGAGCAGTACGATCAGGTGCTGCGCGAGATAGGCGACCGCATTGACGTGCAGGTCTGCGTCGCTCAGCAGCACTGACCCGGTCTCGGCGACGGCGAAGGCAGCGCGGACAATGGCGAAATCGACGTCCGCCAGATCCTGCGTTGCGCCGACACCGGCGATGTCGCGGTTGCCCGCGATCTCCGGCACCGTCGAGCACACGACTTTGGCGCCGGCGATCTTTTCACGTACCGGCGCCAGCATATCACCCGAGGCGGGCGGGTCGAGAAACAGCCCTCCCATGCTATGCAGGCTGTCTTTGAAGGCCGCGAGGAGCGATGCCGGCGGGCTGTCATCGAACAGCGGGACAGCGGGGAGCGGCCGATCCACTCGCGGCAGGTTTGCCCGGATCGACGCCAGGATGTCCTCGCGGCTGCTCATGGTTTCCCTCCGCGATTGGCTTGATACCAGCTATGGAAGGTCTCTTTGGGCGGATGCGGCACTTCGCGGTGTCTGCCCCAGGCGTTGAGGCCGTTGTAGATGACGAAGCGCGGCAGATGCGCCAGCGCCACATCGGTGGCGGCGATTGCGGCACGATATGCAGCGGGCCGCGACAGAAGCTCGCCGGCCGCCTTCATCGCGGCCTTCTTGGCCAGCGGGGTTTCGTGCCGCTCGACGAGCACCCGTCGCCACGCATAGATCTGCTCATGGATGTTGATCTCGACCGGACAGACATTGCTGCAGCTGCCGTTCAATGTCGAAGCGAACGGCAGATTGCTGTATTTTCGCTGGTTGAAGGTCGGGTCGATGATCAGGCCGATCGGACCCGAGTAGGTGGCGCCATAGCTGAGGCCGCCGCTGCGCCGATAGACCGGACAGGTGTTCATGCAGGCGCCACAGCGGATGCATTTGAGCGAGGTCCAGAACTCCTCGAGGCCCAGTCGCTCGGACCGGCCGTTGTCGACTAGCACGATATGCATCTCATCGCCGGCCCGCGGCCCGCGAAAATGCGAGGTGTATTGCGTGACCGGTGAGCCCAATGCGCTGCGTGACAGCAGGCGGATAAATACCGCCAGGTGCTCGAGGCGCGGGATGATCTTCTCGATGCCGATCGATGCTATGTGCAGTTTGGGCACATTGGCCGACAAGTCGGCGTTGCCTTCGTTGGTGCAGACCACGAATGTCCCGGTCTCGGCCACCGCGAAATTACAGCCGGTCATGCCGGCATCGGCGGCGAGGATAATCGGGCGGGTCGCCTCACGCTGCGCTTCCGCCAGATAATGAACGTCGCTGTTGGCCGGGTCGGTGCCGATCGTCTTCGCGAACACCTCTGCGACGTCGGTCCGGAGCTTGTGGACTGCCGGCACAACGACGTGGCTCGGGTCCTCATTGTCGAGCTGTTGGATGCGCTCGCCGAGGTCGGTTTCGACGACCTCGATCCCGACCGACGTCATGTAATGGCGAAAGCCGCACTCCTCGGTCAGCATCGACTTGCTCTTGATCAGCGACTTGGCGCCGTGGTCGCTGAGAATGCAGTGGACAATTTGATTGTGCTCGGCGGCGTCGCGCGCCCAATGCACATGGACGCCGTGCGAGCGTGCATTGGCCTCAAACTGCTCCAGATATTCGTCGAGATGGGTCAGCGTGTGCTCCTTGATCGCCGAGGCGAGCGCGCGCAGCTCCTCCCATTCGGCGATGCCGTGCATCTCGCGGTCGCGCTTCTGGCGCAGATCCCACAGTCGCTCGTCGTGCATCTTTTCGTGCTCGGGTGCCGCAATGAAGCGGGCGGCGGCCTCCGTCTGGTCGATCGGCCGACTGCCGTGGATCTTGGCGCCGAGCGGCTGCGGCTCCGGGCATGACTGCAATGGCTTCGAGGCACCTTCGGCGTGATCGAGCCTGTGGCCGTCACGGGTGATCGCATGTAGGTCGAAAGGAGCCAGCAGCTCGGGATGCAGCATCGCAGGAGGGGTGTTCATGCGCTTGCTCCTCGTCGAAAGAGTGCAGTCGCCATTGCCGGATGTGGCTCGCGCGGCATCTATGCGGCTTCCCTGTCAAAGCTGAGGTTGCCAGGGCCGAAGGCGATGGCGTAGAGGAACCCACCGGTCATCACGAGGTTCTTGTAGAAGTGGACCATGTTGTCCTGATCTCCGGCCGGCAGATGCACGCCAAAAGCTGTTCCCAGGCAGACAAGGGCGAGCAGAGCGGCCGTCCATCGGGTGTAGAAGCCCACCAGCAGGGCCAGGCCGCCAAGCAGGTGGACCGGTATCGAGATCCAGACCGCGACATCGGGTGCGGGTACGTGAAGGCTGGCGAAATATTGCGCCGTGCCGCTTGGATTGCGCAGCATGACGATGCCATCCCAGACGAACAGGCTCGACATCAGCACTCGTGCGAGGGGCAGCAGAAAGGCTTTGCCCCTCATTCGGCGGCTCCATTCAGGATCTGGGCGATATGGATGAACTTGATCGGGACACCGATGCGCTCGGCGCAGCCCTGCTGGTGCATCAGGCACGAGGTATCGGCCGAGACGATGTATTC
>Ga0306925_10007887_pt1 | contig 10045 bp, 8 predicted proteins | sample flu12Cox44000176_FD_203755 | JGI IMG/M metagenome (GOLD analysis project Ga0306925, IMG submission 203755) | Lab enrichment of tropical soil microbial communities from Luquillo Experimental Forest, Puerto Rico - flux8day.12C.oxic.44.000.176 (v2)... | ecosystem: Environmental > Terrestrial > Soil... | reverse complement strand
GGCACGTCAAGAACGTCGATCCAGTACGCGTTGTGAGCGCCTTCGTTGACGTGGCCGTGCCAGCACCAGTTCGGGGTGAGCAGCACGTCGCCTTCCTCCATCGGCAGCTTCCTGCCATCAACAATGGTGTAGGTGCCGGGCCCCGCTTCCAGGATGAAGCGGAGCGCGTTCGGCGTGTGGCGATGACTGCGCGCAGCCTCGAACCCTTTGATCATCTGGTAGGCTGCAATGATAGTCGGCGCCGTCCCGTAGGCATTGCCGGGCAGCGGATTGTACAGCGTGAGATTGCGGCGCTCGGCGTCCTGCGTATCTACGAGCCGCGCTGCGGCATCGAGTGCGGTGCGCGCGATGCTCCAGGACCAGTGCGCCGGCAGGAAGGTGGTCCGCGGGGTCGGATAGAGCGACGGCTCGCGCCGGTTCCAGCCTGCCGCCATATGCGCGGGAGCAAGCCGCGCATAGTACTCATCGAGGCTCTGTGCGGCCGCCAGCTCGCGGGCGATATGCTCCTGTGCAATGTCCTTGAGCTCTTGGGCAACATTGACGTTCATGCTCTTGCTCCTTCTTCCTCGCGCGCTTTCCGAGGGTGGCAATTACGGCAGATAGCCGCCGCGGAAATGCACGAGCGGGCTGCCGCCATCCGCGATCATCACATCGACGACGCGGCCGATGACAATGCAGGTGCCGTAGCGCTCGATCGCCTCCTCGAGCCTGCAGTCCATGGCGCCAAGCGCGCGCTTGAGCACCGGAGCGCCGGTCGAAAGCGTAGTCCAGGCGCCCGCCTCGAAGCGCTCGGCGCCCTTGAGCGTCCCCTTGCCGCCGAACACGTCCGCGACTGCGGCGGCCTCGTCGGGAAGAAAGTTCACCGCGAAATGTTTTGCCTCCAGCACCGTGGCCAACGCCGAGGTCCGTTTGTCGATCGAGGCGAGCATCAGCGGCGGGTCGGCGCTCACGTGCGAGGCCGACAGACCAAGAAAGCCCGCCGGTCCCGCGGCCGACCGGGCCGTGACAATGGTGCTGCCGATTGCGCGCTGTCCCAACGTCCGCCAGAACAGCCTGGCGTCGATGCGCTTCTCGCTCGCTTCTGCCGTCGGTCCGGTCATCTGCTCAGGCAGATTGCCCACCATGCAGCGGCCGCGCAAGAGCATGGCCGCCGCTTGCGCGCCAAATCGGATGCTGCCACGAATTGGCGCCTTGCGGGTCGGCCGATCGCGGAGGATGCATGGGCACGCTGGAAGAAAAGCTTAAGCGCATGGGCTACACCATCCCGCCGCCGTTTCGCTTTCCGAGTCCGAACCGGACCGGCTGCGTCGTGGTGGGAGCGCTCGTTTTCGTGTCGGGCCACGGACGCGATCTGCCCTCGCTGCCCAACGTCAAGCATGCCGGCAAGGTTGGTCGCGACCTCACCCTCGAGGAGGGCTATGCCACCGCGCGCGCGGTTGCACTCTCCATCCTGGCCAGCCTCAAACAGGAGCTTGACGACCTCGATCGCATCAAGCGCATCGTGCGCCTGTTCGGCATGGTCAACGCGGCACCCGGCTTCGACCGCATGCCGCAGGTGATCGACGGCGCCTCCGACTTTTTCTATGAGCTGTTTGGCCCCGAGCACGGGCGCCACGCGCGCTCCGCGGTCGGCATGGCCGAGCTCCCGCACGGCATCGCAGTCGAGATCAACGGCGAGTTCGAGCTGCGGTCGTGAACGAACGGGTAATCATTGCCGGCGGCGGGCCGGTCGGCCTCATCGTCGGCCTCATTCTCGGACGCGCCGGGATCGACGTCACGCTCATCGAGAAGGGCGACATCAACCATCAGGAGCCGCGCGCCGCCACCATCCATCCCGCCTCGCTCGATATCCTCGATGATCTCGGCGTCTATCAGCGCATCGAGCCGCTCGGGATCGTCTGCCCGATCGTCAATTATTACGACCAGCATGAGCTGCTCGCTTCCTTCGATCACGCGGTGCTGGCAGGCGAGACCCGCCATCCGTGGGTGCTGCAATGCGAGCAGGACAAGGTCGCGCGCGTCCTCTACACCATGGCGCGCGAGCTCCGAAGCCTCACCATCCGCACCGAGACGGAGGTGCTGGCCTGCGCGCAGTCGGCCGAGGCGGTCGAGATCGAGCTAGCCAATCCGGACGGCACGCACGAGCACATCAGCGGCCGCTACCTGATCGGCGCGGACGGTGCGCGCAGCACGGTGCGCCGCGAGGCCGGCATCGAGTTCGAGGGCTTCACCTGGCCCGAGCGCTTCATGATCATCGGCACGCCCTACGACTTCGCGCAGGCTGGCTACGCGTACCGCAACTACATTTCCGATCCGGTCGAGTGGTACAACCTGTTCAAGATCTCGTGGAAGGGACCGCCCGGCGTCTATCGGCTGGTGGTGCCGGTGAGCCTTGACGAGGCGCTCGATGAGGAGCGCGTCCTTGCGACCTGCCAGCGCAAGTTTCAGCGGTTTCATCCCAACCCAGAGCCGTACGAGATTGTCCTCTACGACTCATACGTCGTGCACCAACGGGTGGCCGCCACCTTTCGCATGGGACGCATCATCCTCACCGGCGATGCCGCTCACCTCAACAGTCCGATCGGTGCGATGGGGATGAACAGCGGCATTCATGATGCGGTCAATCTCGCCGGCAATCTCCTGCGCGTGCTCGCAGGGGAGGAGGGGGAGGGCGCGCTCGACCGCTACGGGCGCCAACGCCGTCACGTCGCGGTCGAGCACGTGCAGACCGCCACCATCGCGAACAAGAAGAACATGGAGCAGCGCGACCCGACAACGCGCCAGAAATATCGCGATGACATGCGGCGCGCGGCGGAGGATCCGGCGCTGGCGAAGAAGTTCCTCATGCGCACGTCGCTGATCGAATGCCTGCGCGACGCCGAGCGCATCGCGTAGCACGCCGAATCCCTCCCCGAAGGGGAGGGTGGCGGCCGAGCGTAGCGAGGCGGCCGGGTTGGGGACGAGCGGCAACCGGCCCGCGGCTGAACCCCACCCGACTGCCGTCGCTTCGCTCCGTCAGTCGACCTCCCCTTTCAGGGGAGGTATTGCCGCCCGCAATGCCATGGCCGCGCGAAAGGCGAAGACGAGCGCCGGTCCCAGCGTGATGCCCGGCCCCGGATAATGCCCGCGCATGATCGAGGCCATGTCGTTGCCGCACACGAACAGTCCCGGGATCGGCTCGCCCGCTGCGGTCAGCGCACGCCCGTCGGCGTCGGCGCGCAGGCCAACGCTGGTGCCGAGCGTGCTCGGATAGACGGCCATGGCGCAATAGGGTGGCGCGCCGATGCGGCCGAGGCACGGATTGGGCTTGTGATGCGGATCGCCGTTGTGGCGGTCGAACTCGGTTGCGCCCTTGCCGAATTCCTCGTCGTCGCCGGTTTTGGCAAAATGATTGTGCCGCTGCACCGTCTGCTTCAGCCCCGCTTCATCCACACGGATCCTCTCCGCAAGCTCCTCGAGCGACGCCGCTTCGAGCAGATACCCGGCAGCGACGTAACGCCGCCGGCTGCGCCGTCCCGGCGGCACGCGGCCGAGCCCGTATCTCTCGATGAACTCATGGTCGCAGACGAGCCAGGCCGGGATGGTAGGTACTGCCGCGTGCGAGCGGTGCATGCCAAGCACGAAGTCGTGGTACGAGAGCGCCTCGTTGACGAAGCGGCGGCCGGCGGCGTTCACTGCGATCAGGCCGGGCTTGGCGCGGTCGAGCGAGAGATGCGGGAAGGCCCCGCAGCCGCCGGCGAGCCAAGCCGTATCGGATACCGGCGTCCAGAACACGGGCGATGCGTGGTCGTCCTCGATTGCCGCGCCGGCCGCCTGCGCGATGCGCATGCCGTCGCCGGCGGCGCCCCCGAATGCCACCGCATGCGCGAGCGGCGGGCGGGCGTAGTCGTTGAGCCGTTCGACGCTGCCGCCGAATCCGCCGGTCGCCAGCACAACACCGCGGCGCACGCTTATGCGGCGGCGCATGCCATCCACAGCCATAAGCGCGCCGCACACGCGCGCTCGCTCGACAATCAGCTCTTCGAGCGAGGCGTTGCGCCACACCGGCACGCCGCGTTGGCGCAGGCTGTAGAATAAACGCGCGACCAGGGCATTGCCCATAAGAAGCCGGGTGCCGCGCGGATGCCGCAATCGGTCGCGGGCGTGGCGCCACAGCAGCGACGCGGCGGCGATAAAATTTGGTGCCGAGGCCAACGGACGCGCGAGCGGCTCGATATCGTCGCGGCCGATCATCATGCCGCCGAGCGCCATGAACTCGCCGATCGGCGGCCGCACCAGGGCGAAATCGGCGCCGAGCAGGCGTCCATCGAAGGGGAGCGGCGCGAGCGGCCTTCCCCCCACGGTCGCTCCCGGCCGGTTGGCGAGATAGTCGGGGTGGCGGGCATAGGGCGCGAATTTCACTTCGCTGTTGCGGTCGAGATAGTCGACGACGTCCGGCGCAGTCCGCAAATAGATATCGCGGCGCACGTCCGGGGCGTTGCCGATCACCGCATCGAGGTATTGCGCCGCCTCGGTGATGCCATGGGTGAAACCCGCTGCGCGCGCAAGAGTCGTGCCCGGCACCCAAATAGTGCCGGCCGAAGTCGCGCTGGTGCCCCCGATCTGATCCGTCTTCTCGCACAGCAGCACATCGAGCCCCTCAATCGCGCACACCAGTGCAGCGGTCATGCCGGCGGCGCCCGCGCCGACCACGAGGGCATCAACCTCGATAGTATCTTGCGAGGACATGCTGCTTCTCGCCATCACTCGCGAAACCTGTCCCTGCGGAAGCGGGGAGCGGGTGATCCAGTAAACACGGCTTGAGAGGATGCGCACGTCAATGCCAATACTCAATACGCTGCAGTTCACCGGGTGCCCGCGCGCGGGCATGACCGATGGGGGGTTGAGCGCATGAACACTGCCCGGCAAACGCCCTTCGTGGGCCGCTCGCTGCCGCGGCGCGAGGATCGCCGGCTGCTCACCGGCCGCGGGCAATTCGTGGCCGATCTTGCGCTGCCGCGAATGCTGCATGCGGTGCTTGTGCGCAGCCCGCTCGCGCATGCGCGCATCCGCTCAGTGGATCTCGGACGCGCCGCGGCCGGCCCCGGCGTGGTGCTGGCCATGAGCGGCACCGAGCTTGCGCGGCTCTTGCCTCCGGTGCCCGACACGCAGCTGCCGCTGCCGCGCAAATGGGCACGCCAGATCAAGCACAAGTTCATCAATCCGCAGCAGCCGCTGCTTGCGTATGACAGGGTCCGCCACGTGGGGGAGGCGGTCGCAGTCGTGCTGGCTGAAAGTCGCGCGACTGCCGAGGATGCTGCCGCGCTGGTAACGCTCGATCTCGATCCGCTACTTCCGGTGGTCGACCCCGAGGCGGCGCTGCGCGAGGGCGCGCCGCTCATCCATGACCGGTTCAGCACCAACCTGATTGGCGCCTTCACCGTGGGTAGGGGCGATGCCGAGGCGGCTTTGGCGGGCGCGCCGCGCCGGCTCAAGCGCCGCTTCCATCATCACCGCTACGGCGCGTTGCCCATGGAATGCCGGGGTGTCGTTGCGGAGCACGATCCGCGCACCGATACTATGACCATCTGGTCGTCGACCCAGGTCGTGCACTGGGTGCGCCGCGAGGCAGCCACGGTGCTGCGGCTGCCGGAAGCGCGCGTGCGTTGCCTGGCGCTCGACGTGGGTGGTGGCTTTGGTGTCAAAGGCCACGTCTATCCCGAGGACCTGCTGATCCCGTTTCTGGCGAAACGCTGCGGCCGGCCCGTGCAGTGGATCGAGGACCGGCGCGAGCATCTCATGTGCTCGTGCCATTCACGCGACCAGACGCACGATGTCGAGATCGGCTTTGACGACCACGGCCGCATCCTGGCGCTGCGCGATGATTTCATTGTGGACTGCGGGGCCTGGAATCCCATCGGTGTCGGCGTGGTCTACAACACCGCCGTCCACCTCACCGGCCCATACAAGATCGATCATGTGGCGATCAGCGCGCGGGTCGCCGCCACCAACAAGGTGCCGAATGCGCCCTATCGCGGCGCCGGCCGTCCGGAAGCCGCGCTTGCCATGGAGCGGGCGATCGATCTCGTTGCCGCTGAGCTCGGGCTCGAGCCCGCAGAGGTGCGCCAGCGCAACATGATCGGAGCCGATGAGATGCCCTATCGCCTCGGCATGCTCTATCGCGACGGCGAGCCGATCGTCTACGACAGCGGCGACTACAAGGCGGCCTTGCGCAATGCGCTCGATGCCATAGGCGGCATTGGCGCCTTTCGTGAACACCAGCGCGCGGCGCGGCAAGCCGGCCGCTATATCGGTCTCGGCATCGGCTGCTACGTCGAGGGCACCGGCGTCGGCCCGTTCGAGGGCGCGACCGTGCGCATCGACCCCTCCGGCAAGGTCTATGTCTCCTCCGGCGCCTGCCCGCAGGGGCAAGGCATGGAAACCATCTTCGCCCAGGTGGTGGCCGATGCCTGGTCGGTCGATCCTGAGGACGTGGTCACGAGCTTTGCCGACACGTCGGCGATCGCCATGGGCTTTGGAACCATTGCCAGCCGCAGCACAGTGACGCTCTCGGCAGCCATCGCCGGGGCGACCGAGCGGCTGCGCAGCAAGGTATTCGCCATCGGCGCCCATATGCTGGAATGCGCGGCATCCGATCTCGAGCTGCGCAAGGGCGGCGTCGGCATCCTCGGCGTGCCCGGCGCCGAGGTCTCGCTCGATGAAATCGCCAAGGCGGCGCGGCCGGGCTGGGATCACGGGCGGCCGCCCGGCATCGATGCCGGGCTGGAGGAGACATATTATTATGAGCCGCCGACGGTGACCTGGACCTATGCCGTGCATGCCGCCCTGGTCGAAGTCGATATCGAGATCGGATGCGTGAGCATAGAGAGATACGTGGTCGCGCACGACTGCGGCGTGGTGGTCAATCCCATGCTGGTCGAGGGGCAAATCGTGGGTGGCGCCGCGCAGGGAATCGGCGGCGGTCTGTTTGAGGAGTTCAAATATGACGCGGAGGGACAGCTGCTCGCGGGGTCGTTGGCGGACTACATCCTGCCGACCGCCTGCGAGATCCCGGCGATGACGCTGCGCCACCAGCATTCCCCGTCCCCGCTCAATCCGCTTGGGGTGAAAGGGGTAGGCGAGGGCGGCGCCATTGCGCCGCCAGTTGTTCTGGCCAATGCCGTGTGCGACGCGCTCGCTCCATTCGCCGTCGAGCTCAACTCCCTGCCGCTGACGCCCGAGCGCATCAGGGAGGCGATGCGGGCGCGATAAGGAGCGATGTCGTCCTTACCTGACATCGTACCATCGCATCACCACGTTCTCGCACAGCACGACGCAGCCGTAGAGTGCAAGGCCGACCACGCACAGCACCGCGATGCAGGCGAGCGCCAAGTCCGTCTGCTGGCGCGAGGAGGCGAACAGGATGAGGTAGCCCAGCCCCTGCTGGGAGGCGATGAACTCGCCTACCACGATGCCGATGATCGCGAGCGTCACCGCGACTTTCATGCCGCTGAAGATGAAAGGTGGCGAGGTCGGAAACCGCACCCGAATCAGCACCTGCCACTGCGACATGCGCAGCGAGCGGCACAGCCGCAGCATGGTGGTTTCCACCGATTGGAGGCCGGCCGCGGTGGCGACCAGGATCGGAAAGAACGAGATGAAGATGGAGAACGTCACCCGCGAGGGGGAGCCGATACCGAGCCAGACGATGAACAGGGGCGCGAGCGCAATCTTCGGAATGAGCTGGAAGAAGATGATGTTGGGGTAGAGCGCCTGGTAGGCAAGCGTCGAGTAGACCATCAGCGCGGCGAGCGCGATGCCGAGTGGGATCGAGATGCCGAAAGCGAGCAGCGTCTCGTAGGTGGTTGGAATCGTGTGCTTGAGGATGAGCGGGAAATTGCCGACCAGCTGATCGAGCACCATGCTCGGCGGCGGCAAGATGGCAGGCGGGATGCCCGCGGTGACTGCAATTGCCTGCCAGGCAAGCAGGAACACGAGCGCGGTGGCGACCGGCAGCACGACCGCGAGCTGTCCGGCCCACAAGCTGGCCCGCAGTGCGGGCGGACTGCTCGCGGAAGCGAGAGGGGCCGACGCGCGCTCCTCGACCATGTCAATGGCCCGCTGCGCCGGTGCCCGCACGCGCCAGCTCGATCTGGCTGCGCAGCAAGGCGCACAGCTCGTTGAACTGCGCGCTTTCGCCGATTGCAGCGTCGCGCGGGCGCGTGAACGGGACCGTAATCTCGAAGATGATCTGCGAGGGCCTGCTTCCCATGACCAGCACCCGATCGGAGAGCAACACCGCCTCGCGGATGCTGTGGGTGACAAACAGCACGGTCTTGCGATAGCGGTCCCACAGCTCCAGTAGCACGAAGTTCATGTCGTCGCGCGTAATCGCATCGAGCGCGCTGAACGGCTCGTCCATCAACAGAATGGCGGGATCGCCGATCAGGGCGCGGCAAAGCGACACCCGCTGGCGCATGCCGCCGGAGAGCTCGCGCGGCCGCTTGTGGACGGCATCGTCAAGGTGCACGAGCCGGAGGAGGTCCATTGCGCGGCCGAGATAGGCGGCGCGGTCGCGGCGCATCATCTCGATCGGGAACAGCACGTTCTGCAGCGTCGTCTTCCAGGGCAGCAGGGTCGGGTCCTGAAACACGATGCCGATGTCGGCGCGTGGCTCGCTCATCGGCAGGCCGCCGGCCACGATGCGGCCTGCGGTGACCGGCTCGAGCCCGGCGATCATCATCAGGAGCGTGCTCTTGCCGCAGCCGCTCGGCCCCAGCAGGCAGACGAATTCGCCCTTTTTGATCGCAAACGTTGCGCAGCTCACCGCCTCGAAGACGGCGCGCCCCTTGCCGAACACCTTGCGCACGCGGTCGCAGTGGATCTCCGGCTGCATGCTCGAGGCTTCACGCCTTGCCCAGAAGCCGTGCGTATTTCCGGGTGCTCGCGCGCACGCTATCCCACTCCGCTGCGGTCAAGGTCACCTTGCCGATGTCGTTGTTGCTGCAGAAGGTCTCCACCTTCGGCAGCTCGCGGTCATTGGATGCGGAGGCATATTGCCGCACGATCCGGCCCTGCTCCTCGATCTTGGCGAAGTCGGTGTAGCCGAGCCCATGCTCGATCGCCTCAGGCGCCGCTACAATGGCGCAGGTCATGCCGAGCCCCAGTTCGACATAGAGCTTGCCATTCTTGCCGATTCCGAGCTCCTCGTGCTCCTTGAGATGCCGCTCCATCGCCTCCTGGGGATTGAGCAGCATGAACTTCAGGCCTTCCAGGATGGCGATCTCGACGTTTTCGACGACCTCCTTATTCTTCGCGAGGAAGCTTCCGTTGGTGAGTGTGTTGAGCCAGTAAAACTGCAGTCCGGCCTGGGAGAACGGCATCATGCGGATCGGAACGTTCTCGGAAACGAAATTGGGGATCGAGCTCAACCCGGTTACGACAATGGCATCGACAATGCCGGACATCGCCGACTGCTCGAGAATCTTGCTGTCGATCTGGACGACCGTGAGCTTGTCGAAATCGACTCCGGTCAGGCGGCAGTAGGCCGGCAGGAAGGGCGTATCGCCGCCCGCCGCCGAGACACCGATCTTGCGGCCTTCCAGGTCCTTGGGGGTCTTGATCGGTCCCTTTTCAAGCGCCGCGACGCCGAGTGTAGCATCGTAGCCGAGAGTGCCGAGAATGTGCAGATCGAGCCCTTTCATGATCGACAGCAGGTTGGCGCCGGTCTGGGCGCTGCCCATCTCGAACTGCCCGGTCGCGATCGCCTGGATGGCCGCCATGGACCCGTAGCCGCGCGAGATTTCGAGCTCGATGCCGCGCTTCCTGAAATATCCAAGCTGGCGCGCGCAATAGATGAATGCGTACTGGCCGGTTGGGAGCCACGACAGCGTGTAGCGCACCTTGACGGGCTGCGCGATAGCGGGGCGCGGAAAGGCTGCACCGGCGAGCGTGGCCCCTGCGGCAGCCGCAGCCCCGATGAGCTTGCGGCGCGTCAGCGCAGTTGCGGCAGTTCTTGTTGAAGTCATGGCTGTCCCCTTGCGTTGGCGGCATATTCCGGGATGGC
>Ga0306925_10007882_pt1 | contig 10048 bp, 8 predicted proteins | sample flu12Cox44000176_FD_203755 | JGI IMG/M metagenome (GOLD analysis project Ga0306925, IMG submission 203755) | Lab enrichment of tropical soil microbial communities from Luquillo Experimental Forest, Puerto Rico - flux8day.12C.oxic.44.000.176 (v2)... | ecosystem: Environmental > Terrestrial > Soil... | reverse complement strand
CGATCTTTGCCGCGGTCGTCGTCTTGCCCGAGCCCTGCAGCCCGACCAGCATGACCACGACCGGGGGCGGAGCGTTCAGATCGATCCCATCGGCGCGGGCACCGTCAGAACCACCGCCGAGCACCTCGACGAGGTGGTCGTGGACGATCTTGACGACCATCTGCGCCGGTGTGACCGAGCGCAGCACCTCCTGCCCGAGCGCCCTTTCGCGCACCGCGGCGACAAAGTCGCGGACCACCGGCAGCGCCACATCGGCCTCGAGCAGCGCGATGCGGATCTCACGCAAGGCGGCCCCGACATCGTCCTCGGTCAGCGCGCCATGGCGGCGCAGCCGGTCGAAGACATCGCCGAGGCGGTCGCTGAGGCTGTCGAACATTGCGATCCCACGAAACGCGCCGATAACGACAAAAAGCGCCAGTGCGCGACACTCGCGGACTGGCGTCGCCGGGGAAACGGCCCGGTGCGGGGAAGCTAGTCCCGGCCCCGTCCGCTGTCAATTGCAGGGAGCGGACGAACGAGGATTCTACCCTGCCATTCCCTCAGCTCAGGGAAGAATCCACAATTTCGGCCCAAAAATTTGCGATAGCTCTTCTAAATCAGATGCTTAGGCCTCGATAGCGGTAGCTCGGCAGGGAAATGGCAGGGAAAGCCGCGGAGCGATGCCGGTTTCGCCCGCCAAGCGCCATCGATTGCACGAGCATACCCTCCGACTTTGGCGGCATGATGGCCGATGGGCGCTGGCGCGATCGGGCTATTGGGCGATAAAGCCGCCGTCGATGACGAGCTCGGCGCCGGTGACAAACGAGGCCTCGTCGGAGGCGAGAAACAGCACCCCATAGGCAACCTCGATCGGCTTACCGATGCGGCGCAGCGGGGTCAGCGCGATCTTGTCGTCGCGTTCGGCGGCATTTGTGGCGTTCAGCATCGGCGGCATGTAGCCGGGATGCACGGTGTTGACCCGCACACCCAACGGCCCGTAGCGCACCGCGGCGGCCTTCGAATAGATGCGCACCGCACCCTTCGAGGCGTGATAGGCCGGATGGCCGCCGGTACCGCCGACAAACCCCATGATCGAGCTGATGTTGACGATCGACCCGCCGCCGGTCTTGGCCATCTGCTCGGCGGCGAGTTTGGTGCCGAGAAAGACACTCGTCTGGTTGACCGCAATGATCCGGTGCCAGCCGTCGAGACCGTCGGGGTCGCCGACCGAGCTGCCGGAGATCCCGGCGTTGTTGACCAGGATGTCGAGCCGGCCATAGGCCGCGAGCGTTTTGTCGATCAAACCCTTCCATTCGGCTTCGCTGGTGACGTCGATCTTGGCGGAAGTCGCCGCCCCGCCGTCGTCGATGATCGTCGCGGCAACCCGCGCCGCCTCATCGGCCAGGATGTCGGCGACAATAACTTTGGCACCCTCGGCCGCGAAGAGCTGAGCCTCCGCTTCGCCCATGCCATGGGCGGCGCCGGTAATAATCGCAACTTTGTCTTTCAGGCGCATGACTGATCTCCGGGTTTGAATCGACAGGGCGGGATCGCTTCCGAAACAGAGTATCGGCCGCCGTCCCGCGAGGATTAGGATAGCGCCAAAAGTCGATATTCGGTGGGCGGTTAGGGAGCACCGCTTTGGCTAGGGAACGCGTCGAACGCAGGCTGGCCGCCATTCTCGCCGCCGACGTCGCGGGGTATAGCCGGCTGATCGGCGCCGACGAGGAGGGCACCCTGGCGCGGCTCAAGGCATATCGCCGCGAGCTGATCGATCCCAAGATCGCTGAGCATAGGGGCCGCATCGTCAAAACCACCGGTGACGGCCTGCTCGTAGAGTTCGCAAGCGTCGTCGACGCGCTGCGCTGCGCAACCGAGGTGCAGGCGGCGATGGCGGAGAGGAACGCTGGCGTGTCAGCCGACAGCCGGATCGAGTTCCGCGCCGGCATCCACCAAGGCGACATTGTTGTCGAGGACGGCGACATCTTTGGCGACGGTGTCAACATCGCCGCACGACTGGAAGGCTTAGCCGAGCCCGGCGGTATCTGCGTCTCGGCGCGGGTACATGAGGACGCCGCCGGCAAGCTCGATGTCACTTTCGAGGACATCGGCGAGCAGCAGCTCAAAAATATTATCCGACCGGTACGCGTCTTTCGTGTGGTGGCTAAGGGCTCATCGCTACCGGCGGAAATACCGGCTGCGTTGCCGTTACCCGATAAGCCGTCGGTCGCGGTCTTGCCGTTTGCCAATTTGAGCAGCGACCCCGAGCAGGAGTTCTTTGCCGACGGCATCGCCGAGGACGTCATTACCGCCTTGTCGCGCTATCCGTCCTTGTTTGTGATCGCCCGCAATTCGTGTTTTACGTACAAGGGCCGTGCGGTCGATGTGAAACAGGTCGGGCATCAGCTCGGTGTGCGCTATGTGCTCGAAGGCAGCCTGCGCAAAGCCGGCAACCGCATCCGCGTCACCGCGCAGTTGGTCGAGGCCGATACCGGCAAGCACGTCTGGGCCGAGCGCTACGACCGCGATCTCGCCGACATCTTCGCAGTGCAGGACGAGATCACCGAGGCGGTGACGATCGCGATCGCACCGGCTATCGCCGATGCCGAGCAGCAGCGCGCGATGCGCAAGCCGCCCGGCAATCTCGACGCGTGGGCCGCCTATCAGCGCGGCCTGTGGCATATGAGCAAGGCCACTGCCAGCGATAATGCGCTCGCACAGAAGTTCTTTCAGGAGGCGATCGACCTCGACCCGACCTTTGCGGGTGGGTATTGGGGTTTGGCCGCGGCACACATGCATGCGGCGGCCGTCTTCCAGACGTCCGGCCTTCCCGATGCGCGGAGCGCGATGGAGGTATTGGCTCGCCGCGCAGTCGCACTCGATGGTGGTGACGCAGAAGCCCGTTCGTGGCTGGGTCAAACGCTGTTTATGGCTGGCGATCACAAAGGTGCTCTCGCCGAGAGCGAACGTGCCCTGGTCATCAGTCCAAACTTAACCATTGCACAGCAAACGCTCGGCATTGCGTTGACCTACTCTGGGCGGCCGAAGGAGGGGCTCGCAGCTCTTCAACGCTATCTCAGGCTCGATCCACGCGATCCCGTCCTTGCGCTCGGATTGTTGCAGATAGCGATCGGACATTATTTCTGCCGTGAATACGAGGCGGCGCTCGACGCCGCAGAGAGAGTGATCCGGGCTTATCCCGATTTTCCGCTCTCTTACCGCTGGCTCGCTGCCGCGCTTGGCCAGCTCGGCCGCCTTGACGAGGCCAAGCAGGCGCTGGAAAAGGCCATCGCTGTGGCGCCCAAATCCTTTGACTTTTATGTGCGTGGCCGCGCGCCATGGTTCCGGCCGGAGGACCATGCCCACCTGCTCGAAGGCCTGCGCAAGGCCGGCTGGCCCGAGTAAGCTGCGCTGTTTTCGATAAAAATGGTCTGGCGAATGTCGTAAGAGAGAGTCCGAGGAGACGGAAACGAACCATGGGCAACCAATCGACGGGAAGCGAGACCGGGTTCGATCGGATTACGTTCGAGCCGGGGAAAATGGGCGGCCGCGCCTGTATCCGGGGGCTCCGGATAACGGCTGGGTTGATCGTCTCGTTGGTCGCCGAAGGCGTTTCGTGGGACGAAATTCTGAGTGATTACCCGGACCTGGAGAGAGAGGATATCCGTCAAGCCTTGGTCTACGCCGCTTGGCTGAGCCGCGAGGGAATTGTCCCGGCGTGAGCCGCAGGAGATGCGGTTTCTTCTCGATATGAACCTTCCGCCGGCGATGACCGAATGGTTGCGGCCGAGGGTCACGACGCATCCACGTTCGCGAAATCGGTTTCGCCGATCTGGCCGATCACGGCCTTTTTTGCGCGTGCGGCCGAAGACCGGCGGATTGTCGTGACGTTTGATCTCGATTTCGGCGAGCTCGTCGCCGTCAGAAGCGTCTCTGGTCCTGGGGTTGCGCTACTGCGGCTCCGCCTGGTCCGTCAAAGTCGTTTGCGCGAGCGGCTCCGGGTGGCAATTGTCGAGGCGGCAGATGCATTGCAAGCTGGTGCGATCGTCGTCGTCGAGGATGCTCGCATACGCATCAGGCGGATGCCGCCTGGAGATTGAAGGAAATGACGGATCGCGTCGAACGCAGGCTGGCCGCCATCCTCGCCGCGGATGTCGCGGGGTACAGCCGGCTGATCGGTGCCGACGAGGAAGGCACCCTCGCGCGGCTCAAGACGCACCGTCGCGACCTGATCGATCGCAAGATCGCCGAGCACCGAGGCCGGATCGTCAAGACCACCGGTGACGGTATCTTGGTCGAGTTCGCCAGCGTCGTCGATGCGCTGCGCTGCGCCGTCGAGGTGCAGAGCGCGATGACCGAGCGGAACACCGCCGCGCCGCCCGACAGCCGGATCGAGTTTCGCGTCGGCATCCATCAGGGCGACATTGTCGTCGAGGATGGGGACATCCTTGGCGACGGCGTCAATATCGCCGCCCGGCTCGAGGGCTTGGCTGAGCCCGGCGGCATCTGCGTGTCGGCGCGCGTGCAGGAGGACGCAGCAGGCAGGCTCGACATCACTTTCGAAGATATCGGCGAGCAGCAGCTCAAGAACATCGCAAGGCCGGTGCGCGTCTTCCGGATCGCTGCCAAGCGCTCCGCCCCGCCGAGCGAGCCGCGCGCCGCCTTGCCGTTACCCGACAAGCCGTCAGTCGCGGTATTGCCGTTCACCAATATGAGCGCCGATCCCGAACAGGAGTTCTTTGCCGACGGCATCGCCGAAGACGTGATCACCGCGCTGTCACGCTATCCGTCGTTGTTCGTGATCGCCCGCAACTCCTGCTTCACCTACAAGGGCCGAGCGGTCGATGTGAAGCAGATCGGGCATGAGCTCGGCGTCCGCTATGTGCTCGAAGGCAGTCTGCGCAAGGCCGGCGGCCGCATCCGCGTTACTGCGCAATTGGTCGAGGCCGAGACCGGCAAGCATGTCTGGGCCGAGCGCTATGACCGCGAGCTCGCCGACATCTTCGCGGTGCAGGATGAGATTACCGAGGCGGTGACGATCGCTATTGCCCCCGCCATTGCCCACGCCGAGCGGCAGCGGGCCATGCGCAAGCCGCCGGAAAGCCTGGACGCCTGGGCCGCCTATCAGCGGGGACTATGGCATTTCAGCCATGTCACCGCGGAAGAGAATGCGCTTGCCGAGAAATTCTTTCGTCAATCGATCGAGCTGGATCCGGCCTTCGCCGGAGGCCACACCGGCCTTGCCTACGCGCTGGCCAATGCGGGAAACACTTTTCAGCAGATGGACTTCAATGAGGCCATGGGAGCGGCAGAAGCGTCGGCGCGACGTGCGGTGGCGCTCGATGCTACCGACGCGGAAGCCCACGCCGTCTTAAGCGCTACGCTGGGAGGACGCGGCGACATAGCCGGCGCCCTTCTCGAGGCAGAGCATGCGCGCTCACTCAGTCCTAACCTGGCCTCCGCCCATGGTGCGCTTAGTATGCTGTTGATCTATTCGGGCCGAGCTCGCGAGGGCATTGCAGCTCATCAAACATGCGCGCGTCTCGATCCGCGCGATCCGCGATTGGGATGGCGGCTACACCGGGTGGCGCTGGGCCACTATTTCATTGGCGAATACGCTGCCGCCAGGGATGCGGCGGAGCTGGCGATTAGCGCTTACCCGGAGTTTCCGACGCCTTACCGCATTCTCGCCGCAGCGCTTGGCCAGCTCGGCGAAAGCGACGAGGCAAAGCGAGCGCTCGACCGGGCGAGTTCTCTTCGACCCGCCGCCTTTGAGTGGTTTGTGCGCCAGCGCCCACCCGGGTTTCGGCCCGACGATTACGAGCATGTGCTCGAAGGACTGCGCAAGGCCGGCTGGCAGGGGTGAGCCGCTTAGCTGGCGCGACGCCGGGCACCCCGTCATTGCTCCGGTTGCAGTCCTTCGCTCATCTTAGGTCCCATGGATTACCGAGATCGGATCGCCATTGACCCCGAAATTCGCTTCGGGAAGCCGTGCGTGCGGGGCACGCGGATCACCGTCGGTGACGTGCGGTCCTACCTTGCCTCCGGCATGACCGAGCAGCAGGTCCAAGCCGATTTTCCGCAACTGACGAGCGAGGACATCCGCGCCTGTCTGGCGTTTGCTACCGAGCGCGAGCGTCGGGTGGTGAGCATTCCCGCCGGCTGACCAGCAGATGCTGCAAATCTCGCGGAGCGGCTCGTCGCGGAACTCGCCGATCTTTATCCCGATTGTGTCCATGTCAACAAACGGGGCTTGGCGAGTGCTGCCGATCGCGCGATCTGGCAGCATGCTCAGGACCACGGGCTCATCATAGTGACCAAGGACGAGGACTTTCAGCACTCTGCGTCCTCCATGGGCCACCGCCAAAAGTGATCTGGATCCGGTTGGGAAACTGCTCGACAGCGGAGATCATCCGCTTGCTCCGCGAGCGGCGCAACGAGATCGATCGCTTTGTGGCGGATCAAGAGACGGCCTTTCTCGCACTGGCTTGAGGAACGCAACGGCGTCCACCTGCGCGTCACTGGCCCCGGATCCTGCCGTCCGACATCACGATCACGCGGTCGGCAGCGGCTGCAAAATCTCGGTCGTGGGTGACGACGACGACGGCGCGGCCGTAGTCACGCGCCAGGTCCATCAGGATCCTTTGCACATTGGCGCTGGCGGCCGTATCGAGGTTGCCGGTCGGCTCGTCGGCCAGGATCAGCAACGGATCGTTGGCGAGCGCGCGGGCGATGGCGACGCGCTGGCTCTGTCCGCCCGAAAGCTGCCTCGGCAGCTTTTTCGCTTCGCCCGCCAGACCCAGACTGTCCAACAGCTCGGCCGCGCGCGCGGCGATTTCCGGTCGCGGCAAGCGGTCGAGCCGCTGCATCGGCAGCATCACATTCTCGAGCGCCGAAAACTCCGGCAGCAGAAAGTGAAACTGGAACACAAACCCGACTTCGGCGAGACGCAGGCCGGCGAGCGCGTCTTCCTCCAGGCTCGAGGTCTGGCGCCCATGCAACGATAGTTGACCGCTGGTCGGACGGTCGAGGAGGCCCAGAAGGTAAAGGAGTGAGGATTTGCCCGAACCCGACGCGCCGGTGATCGCGACAAACTCGCCCTGGTGCACCGTAAGGTTGGCATCCTCGACCAAGGTCACCATGACTTCTCCGGCGAGACGCCGCGTCAGCCCTTCCGCCTCGATGACCGCCTCGGTCATTGCGCGCCGCGCAAGATGTCGACCGGCTGCACGCTTGCCGCCTTGCAGGCCGGCAACAGGCCGGCGCAGAGGGCCGCACCCATTGCAAAGGCGGCGGCGATCGCGAATTGCGGCCAGTTCCAGTCGATCGGCAACGGCACCGGATCACTGCTGCCCGGAAATTTCAGCCGGATCTGCATCAGCACGATCATCAGCCCGGCGCCAAAGGGCAGCCCTAAGGCACTGCCCGCGAGCCCCAACAGCACGCCTTGGATCAGGAAGATGCGCCGGATGTCGCGGGCTCGAAAGCCCATCGATTTGAGGATCGCGATGTCGCGCTGTTTTTCGAGCACCACGGTCGAAATGACGTTGTAGATGCCGAACGCAGCGACGATCAGCACGGCGCTGACCACCGTGTACATGATGATGTTGCGCGTCGTCAGCGTGCTCATCAGATCTTCGTTGGCTTCCTGCCACGAGACACTCTTGTAGCCGAACCGGCGCTCGATCTCGTCAGCCACGGCATGTGCCCGCTGCGGGTCGTCGAGCTTCATGATGATGGTGTTGGCCCGGTTCAGTCGCTTGAGCAGCGCCTGAACGCGTTTCAGATCGGCAAAGGTCTGGGTGTTGTCGTAATCGGCGCGGCCGGTATGGAAGAGCCCGAGGATCTTGAACGTATGCACCTCGCCGGTCGGAGCGGTGACCGTGACGTTCTCGCCGAGTGCCAATGAGAGTTTGCGGGCCAGCGCATCACCGAGAATGATGCCGTCAGGATTGGCGGTCAGCGCGTCGACACTGCCGGCGATCATGTAGTTCTGGATCGTCGAGACATCATTGACCTCGGCCGGGATCATGCCGTTGAGGCTGACCGCAATGTCCTTGCCGGCAAAGCTGACCAGCGCCTGGCCGGCGAGAACCGGCGAGGCACGCAGGAAAGGCTCGGTTCGCAGACCCTCCAAAATCTGAGGATAGCCGCGAATGCCGCGCGTTTCAGTCAGCGGCTTGACGCGGCGGACTTCAATGGCACCCGGGGGATAGAGTTGCTCGACGGGCTGCAAACGCGGGTTGCGGAACTCGTCCTGGATCGTGATATGCGGCGAATTGTCGACCAGCCGCCTGATAAAATCATTCTCCGAACCTTGCATCAGCGACGACACCGCCAGAAAGAACGCAACCCCCAGCACGATCCCCGACAGCGAGACGAGGCTCTGGCGCCGGCGTGCGAGCAGGTGTTTCAACGCGATGCCCGACGCAAGACCGATCATCGCTGTCCCCCGGCAGGGACGGCATGGACCTGCTGGCCGGCCGTCAGACGCGGCGATGGCCCCGCGACGACCCAGTCGCCCTCACCGACACCATCCAAGATTTCGACTTCCGTCGCGCCTTTGGCGCCGATCTTGACCTTTTGCGGGGAGACGCGCCCGTCTTCGACTCGCCAGACGGTATCCTGCTGGACACTGCCGGCTGGGACCAGCAGGGCATCGTCACTCTGCCGGAGGACGATATTGTTCTCCGTCGTCATCCCGATCATCAACGGCGTGTCGGCAGTGAGCGATATGCGCACGCGGTAGCTGCGCGCCACCGGATCGCCTTTGGGCGTGACCGCCTGTACTTGCCCATGGAAGGTTTGGCCGGGTAAGGCATCGCTGCGGATCAGCACCTGCTGGCCCGCGCGGACCTGGGCAATATCCTCCTCGTCGACCTCTGCGGAAATCCGCAACGGCGCGTTGGAATACAGCCAGAAGACGGTCTGGTTCGCGCCGATCAACTGACCGATTTCGCCGTCGCGGCGGATGACGGTGCCGCCGGCCGGCGCCACGAGCTGCAGATACCCGGCCTCCGCTGCCGCGCGTGCCGCGGCGGCCCGTGCTTTCTCCCAATCGGCCCTGGCGCGCTCGTAGGCGCTCCGGGCCACCACTTGACGACCGACCAGTACGCCCAGGCGATCCAATTCGGCCTTGGTGTACCGCTCTTCTGCCTCGGTGACCTCCACCGCGCGGCGCAAATCGTCGTCTTCGAGCCTGGCGAGCACTTGCCCTTTGGCGACCGTTTGCCCCTCATCAACATTCAGCTCGACGAGCCGCGCCGTGCTATGGGCGGAAATCGGGACCATAACGGTCGGCTCGACCGTGCCGGTCGCATAGACCGCCTGGACGGCCGGCCCGCGGCGAGGATGCACGACGGTAACCGAGGGCGGCGCCGACAACCAATAGACCGCGCCGGCGCCAATCGAGAGCGCTACCAAAAGCGCGATCCAACGAACCGGGTGTCGGCGGGCTCGCCGGCTCTCCGCTGCGTCGCCTGTGCCGACCGGAAGGGGGATCCCGATCGGGCTGAGCCGGCGTGCATATGCGGGCTGCGGCAGGCGCTCGGCGCGTCCAGTTTGGCGTTTGTTCGGAGACAAGTTCCTCGCCATCAACGGGGCCGAACAAAAGACGCGGTCTGCGGGTCGCAGGCTGATCCTCGGCCGCCTATCGGTCATTGACCGAGATCAAGGGGCCAGTCCGGCTAGCGCAAATGAAGGCAGCCAAAAGCGGCCATTTTCCGGTTGGTGCGCCCCAATCGATGGCCACCGAGCCGACTGGCGGACCCTCAAATCTGCAGGTCGTCGGCCTTTTTGTTCAGTGAGGCGATCAGGGCGTCGATGCCGCTGGTGCGCAACAGCGAGGCGAACTCCGAGCGCCGGGTGGCCACTTCGCTGATCGCGCTGTCGAGATTAACGTCTCTGGCCTGCCACGCGATGTCATTGTCGTGCATCACGAAATTGATCGATACCGGTTCGCCGTTCGATTTGACGATGCGCGTCTTGATCATCGTAGCGTGCTTGATCTGCTGCTCACCAAGAACTTCGAACCGTTCGCCGGAGTATCCGTCGAACCGGGTAGCGTAGA
>Ga0306925_10007879_pt1 | contig 10049 bp, 8 predicted proteins | sample flu12Cox44000176_FD_203755 | JGI IMG/M metagenome (GOLD analysis project Ga0306925, IMG submission 203755) | Lab enrichment of tropical soil microbial communities from Luquillo Experimental Forest, Puerto Rico - flux8day.12C.oxic.44.000.176 (v2)... | ecosystem: Environmental > Terrestrial > Soil... | reverse complement strand
GCGCACCATCGACGCGCACCTGCGCAGCATCTACGCCAAATTCGGCATCACCTCCCGCACCGAACTACGAGCCGCTGACCTCGGCGAGATAACCCACCATGCCGCGCAGTGACCCGAGCCACTCCAGGGCCCAAGTTGCCGATTCGGGGTGGTCTGCCGCTGCGTCGATCACATCTTCTACCTGAACGTCCCCATCGGCGCGGCCGTGCTACTGCTGGCCCGGCGGGTGGTGCCGGAAAGCAGGCTCCGCGGCGCCCGCCGGCGCTATGACCCGCTCGGCGCCGTCACCGTGACCGCGACCCACTCCCGGCTGCTCCTGAGCCGGGGGCACGCGGCGGCGGCCGCGCTCACCGGCGGATTCCAGTGGGCGTTCTGGGTCAGCGGGCTCACCGCACTGGCAGCCATCCCGGTCACCTTCGTGCTCATCCGGCGTACGGAAATCGCCCGGGCCGTAGCGGTCTCCAGGCAACCGCAGGCCCCGGCACCGCTTCCGCCCGCTGATCACCGGACGATGCCCAGGAGAGCACGACGAAAACCTGGATCGCAGGGGCTGCGGCGGTAACCCGGGAGATCCGGCGGGATCAGGCGGCGCGGCGGCCAGCATGGTCGTCGCAGGGCGACGCCCGGCCCGGCGGGCGCCCTCCGGCCGCGGGCCCGGTGTCGGCCCCGGCCGGGAGGCGAGCCCGACGGCAAGGCAGGCCGGGGCGACGATTCCGGTGCTGCTGCCGGATCTATATGTCAGGAAAGGTGCACGGCGCGACAGCCAGCCAGCCTGCCTGCCTGGCAGCCCGGTTCAGAACCATTCGGCGGGTCTGTCGTTTCACACTCAACGGATTACAGGACGCCAGCACAGGCGTCCGGCACTACGGGGAAGGGAAAGGCGATGGGTCGCCTCACTCGCAAGATCATGCTCACCGTGGCGGCAGCGGTCACGCTGGGAGGTGCTGGGACCGGCGCAGCCCTCGCGGCCAGCACTACCGGCACGGCCAGCACGGCCAGCACCACGAACACCGCAAGCATCACGCGGTCGGCGCCGCCAGCGGCCGCGTCCGTGCCGCGCTGCTCAGCGCAGGATCTTTCCGCCTCGCTGCACGGGGCGCAGATCGGCCGTGGCCATCACGTGGGCTTCATCCTGACGCTCACTAACACCGGGCAGTGGTCCTGCTCGCTGTACGGATATCCGGGGCTGGGCCTGCAGGACTGGCACCATCACGCGGTGCAATCGCACACGTTCTGGGGCCCGACCTGGTTCGATCGGGACCCGGGCCGCCAGCTGATCGTGCTGTCCCCTGGCGAGACCGCCAGTGCGAGCCTGGCCTGGACCAGCGGCGCGCTGCGCGGCGGCGCGGTGGATGCCGCGTATCTGGTTGTGACCCCGCCGAACGACTACGGCCACTTGGTGGCCGGCCCGTTCTCCCGCTCCATGGCGGTCCCGGTCTACCACGGCGACCTGCACGTCACCGCTATGGCGCGCCACACTCCGCATCCTTAGGTCTGAAGCCCCCCAGGCGCTTCGTCCCGGCCCGCCGCGAGGGACCGGGACGAGCGCACGGGGCCCGGGCTTGTCTTGCGGATCTTGGCCGGTCATGCAGCCACGACACCCGTCTTTGCGACCATCACCTGCCAGCGCTGCCCCTCTCGGTGCTGGCCGATGCTCGGACCCGGAAGTCCTGGCCAGCATCACCCCGGTCTAGCCAATTCAACGATTCACCCGGAGGACACAAGTGAAGCTCACGATCATCGCCGCGACCGGCGGCGTCGGCCGGCAACTCCTCGCCCAGGCCCTCGACGCCGGGCATGACGTCACGGCCGTGGCCCGCTATCCCGCCAAGCTGCCGCCCGACGTACTAGCCACCCGGAACGCCCGCATCGTCACCAGCGACCTGGCCGCCCCAGACCCTCAGGTCCTGGAGACCGCGGTCGCCGGGGCCGACGCGGTCTTGTCCGCTCTCGGCCCGCACAACAACTCCGACGCCGGGATTGCCGCACCCGGCACCCGGGCGATCCTCACCGCGATGCAGCCGGCTGGAGTACGGCGGATCGTCGCGATCAGCGCCTCGCCGGTCGCCACCACGCCTTCACCGGGCCACCCGAACCCGCCTCGCCACGATCCCGGCGACGGGTTCATCATGCGGCATGTCGGCGTGCCCATCGCCAAGGCCCTGTTCGGCAAGGTCTACGACGACCTTGCGGCGATGGAAGACATCCTGCGCGGCTCCGGTCTGGACTGGACCATCCTCCGGCCGCCCCAGCTCACCGGCAAGCCGCTCACCGGCACCTACCGGACCGCCATCGGACGCAACGTTCGCGGCGGCCGGTCCGTTCCGCGCGCGGACATCGCTCACTACATGCTCGCCGTGCTGGGCCAGCCCGAGACCATCGGCCAGGTCATCGGCATCGCCACCTAGCCGTACCGGGACGCCACGCCGAGATCGTTCCGCGACCTTGGTCAACACTCCTGGCCCTCATGCCGGACGCGGACGACGAGCTTGCCAGTGGCTCGGTCGTGCTCCATGTCGTCGTGGGCCTGCGGTACCTGCTCCAGGCCGTCGTAGACGCGGTCCACGGGGAAGGCCAGCTGGCCGGCCGCGACCGCGTCGAGGATTTCCCCGAAGGCCTCCCGCGGCAGGTCGGCGGCGTCGCCGAAGTAGCCCGCCAGGCGCACACCCTTCGGCAGGTACTCGTTCGGGGAGAAGTCGCGCACCGTGTACCGGCCGGACAGGCTGCCGCCGAAGCAGGCCGTGCCGTGCACGCGCACCGCGCGCAAAGTGTCGGGCAAGGTCGGCGTGCCAACCAGATCGAGGGCGGCGTCGACGCCGTCCGGGTACAGCTCGCGCACGACGGGCGCGACCTCGCCGGTGTCGAGCAGGGGGTGGTCGACGCCGTGCTCCTTCAGCAGAGCGAGGCGGCCGGCCCGCCGGGTGGTGGACAGCACCGTGGCACCGCGCCATGCGGCCAGCGCGGCGGCGGCCAGGCCCACCGAGGAGGTGCCGCCGCGGATCAGCACGCACTGACCGGGCTGCAGGTCCAGGCCGATGGTGAGCGAGCCGTAGGCGGTCTGCACCATCTCCGGCAAGGCGCCCAGCACCTCCCAGGGCAGGCCGGTGTCGACGGGGATGACCTGGGACAGCGGCACCGACGTGTACTCGGCATAGCCGCCGTCGTAGGTGCGCCCCATGTCCCCCATCATTGCCACGACCTTCTGCCCGGGAGCCAGCCCGCTGCTGGCCGGGGCCGCGTCGACGGTGCCGGCCGCCTCGATACCCGGCACCCGGGGAAAGCTGACGCCCACGCTCAGGCCCAGCCGGAGCTTCAGCTCCGAGCGGTTCAGGCCGAACGCCTCGACGCGGATGCGCACCCAGCCGTCCCGCTCGGGCGGCAGCGGGAGCGTGGTCAGCCGCAGGTTGCCCACCGGGCCGGGGGCGGAGAGCCGGACGGCACGCATAGTAGCTGGCGAGGACGTCATGGGCCTGCCTTCTTACCGGGGATAGGAAAGTCCGTCGGCGGTGGAGAACATGCCGCCGCCGCGGCTTCATTCCCGACTCGCCCCGGATTTCCGCCTGTTGAGATCGGCATGGCCCCAGGCCGCGGCGCGGAGCCCAATCACCCACGACGCCCAGAACATCCATTCGGTCAAGGCATTGAAGTACCGGGCAGAGACCAGATTGCCGACCAGATCAGGCGGCTATCCGCGCGTGAGCCCAAAGCAGGAGTAATCACATAATGTAACGTTCATACGCCGCTCTGTGGACCCCTATCGCCGACATTTGCTCGTTTCTGGCCGGGTATCGCCGCGGGAGTGAAGCGCAGGTCTGCCGGTTCGGGCGGCTGGGATGCAGTGGGCGGGACAGGCGGCGTGGTGAGCGCTGGCCTGGTCCACGCTGCCACCTCATCCTCGATGAGCAGCGCCGCGTCGTCGATCGCGGTGGAATCCGCCTCGTTCGTGGCAAGCTCCCTATTCCGGGTAAACAGACTGAAGGACACAGCCCGACGTGTTCCCCGGGCAACCAACAAGCCATCTCGTTCGTGTGGTGTGCATGATGCCGAGCGGATCGGCCGCGGAGAGCCTGGCCGAGGTGTTCCGGTGCAACCGGCCGGAGCTGGTCCGGCTGGGCGCGTTCATCCTCGGTGACCGGCCAGCCGCCGAGGACGTCGTGCAGGACGTGTTCCTGCGGATGCACCAGCGCGGGGGCCGGCTCGCCGATCTGGATGATCCGCTGCCGTACCTGCGCGGCGCGGTGGTCAACGGCTGCCGGTCCGTGCTGCGCCGCCGCCTGCTGATCCGCCGTGCTGCTGGCAAAGACCAGCCCTGCCCGCCGCTGTCCGCCGAGGAGGCGATGCTGCTGTCCGAGGACCGCAGGCAGGTGCTGGCGGCGCTGGCCCGGCTGCCCGCGCGGCGCCGCGAAGTCCTCGTGCTCCGCTACTACGCCGGGCTGTCCGAGGCGGAGATCGCCGCCAATCTCGGCATCAGCACCGGCACCGTCAAGTCGACAGCCGCGCGAGCCCTGGCCGCGCTGGCCCGCGCGCTCAAGGAGTCCCGATGATCACTCAGGACGAACTGGCCCGCACCGCAGAGCGGCTGAGGGACGCCCTCGCTGCCGCGGCGGACGTCATGGCCGAACCCGACGCCGCCCCCGTCAGCTCCCCCGTTCCCCGGCGGCCCGGCAGACTCAGCCACGCGCGGGCATGGCTGATCCCGCTGGCCGCTGCGGCCTGCGTAGTCGCGGTCATCGCTGCCTCGGTCTTGCTGGCCAGGAACCTCGCCCGCACGTCCTCGCCGACCAGCCAGCCGGCCTACCCCGGATCCTCGATCTGCACGCCGCTACCGGCGGGCGGACCGGGAAGGGCCCTGCCACGGTTCTACGTGACGACCGACGTGACGGCCCGCCAGATTCAGCTGCAAGTACGCCGCACCAGCGACTGCACGATCACCGCAGTGGTGCCGTTGCCAGCCGGCTGGCTGCTGACCGGAGGGATCTCGGCGACCGCCGATGACCGCACCTTCTTCGCGGCGGCGTTCAGCGCCACCAGATGTCCGGTCCAGGCGGGAGCCGGCAGCACCTCCTACGCCGCGCATAAGACACGATTCTTCAGGTTCGCCGTTAACGACCAGGGCCGGGCCGGACGCCTTACCGTGGTTGGCCCACCCGTCGCGGGGCTAGTCGGCCCCATCGCCGCCTCGCCAGACGGCTCCCGCATCGCGTTCAACGCCTCCGACGCGAACTGGGTGGGACCCGGGAAAGCCTGCACCGGCGGGGAAGCCGAAGGCGGCGCCGCCATCAGCGTCATCGACCTCGCCACCGGGAAAATCCGCACGTGGCAGGCCCAGGACATGCCGCCGGCTCCCGCCGGGACCTCGGTCACCCCCCATGAAGTGTCGTGGATGGCAGACGGGCGCACGCTGGCAGTCAGCTACGTATGGCCGCCCAACCCGTCCGGCCCGCAGCTATCCATGGCAGCGGCCGCCCTCGACACGACCAGCGGCGGCGGTTCGCTGCAGGCGCACAGCCACCTGCTCTGGAGCCAGCCGCAGAAGTACATCTTCAGCGTGCAGGAGGCACTGATCAGCCCCGACGGGAAGAGCCTCACGATACTCGCGACCCAGCAGACCACGCACGGCTACCGCACCACGCTGCTACGGATCGCGCTCCCGTCAGGGCGATACCGTGTCCTCTACGAGTCCCCCGCGGAGACGAACTCACCCTCCACCTTCACCCAGGACGGCTCGGGTCAGCACGTCATCTTGGTATCCGGCACCCAGGCGGGCTGGATCAGCGCAGGCAAGCTGAGCCTCCTGCGAGCACCAGACAGCACGCTGGAGTCCTTCGACGGAATCACCGCCATCGTCTGGTGATCCGGTTCAGATCCAGAGCCGGAACACGGCCGTTGCACAACTAACCCATGACCTGCGCCCGCCACCGAGTCCGGCCTCGTCCTCCAAGCCCTCGACGCAGCCGTACGAGCTGGACCCGGCCGATCCGCAGCGAAGCCTCAGACACACGACATCACACACCAGGCGCATTCCCGCCGATGACCGGCGGACGGGTCATCTCAAGCATCCCCGCTGGCATCATGACCGGCGAACGGATCCGCACGAAAAGACCAACGGCCGACGACCACGCCAGACAACAGATCATCCGTTCCCGCGCGATAGACCAGCGGTTCCGCCCGCTGTCACCAGGCAAACAGATCGAATCCTCTTCGCGCGGCTGGCGCCAGAGCGCCGACCACGCTCTGCGATCGGCGGCGGTCCGGGTCTCAGATGCATAGCCCTGCCCAGCGCGAGGTGGGCATGGGTGAGGATTGCCGTCACTGCTCCGGCTGACATGCCGGGTCGCATGTGATACCGGTGTGGGGTCCGGCCACCGAACATGATGTCAGCGCCAGCGATGAGCCCGGCCCATCTCGTCGGTCTATATGCCAGATGCTGCGCCCGATCACGGAAGGAGTCGTGATGCCTCGCACCCGGGTCCACAACATGAACATCTCCCTCGACGGCTACGCCGCCGGCGAGCACGTGACGTTCGACGCCCCGATCGGCGGCGCCGAGCGGCTGTTCAAGTGGTTCGACGGCCGGGTAATCCATGGCGTCGATAAGGCGGATGCCCCCGTCACGCTGGACCGCGCCCTGACCAGCATGTGGAGCCAGGGCATCGGCGCCGAGATCATGGGACGCCGCAAGTTCGGTCCCCAGGTTGGCGATTGGCCCGACGACGGCTGGCGGGGCTGGTGGGGCGACGAGCCGCCATTCCAGACACCAGTGCTCGTCATGAGCCATTACCCGCACCCAACGATTGACTTTCCCAACGGGACGAGCTTCCGGTTCGTGGACGGGCCGCCGGATGAGGTGCTTCGCCTAGCCCAGGAGGCTGCGGGTGGTCGCGATGTCCGCATCGGCGGAGGACCTTCGACCGTGCGTCAGTTCCTCCAGGCCGGCCTGGTCGACTTCATGCACCTGGTGATCGTGCCGATAACCCTCGGGCGCGGCGTATCCCTCTGGGAAGGAGCAAGCGGCCTCGAAGAACGCTTCACCGTCGAGTCAGTCACCTCGCCTAGCGGCCTGACTCACCAGCTGTGGAACAAAAATGACCACGTCTGAACCCCCGAACCGCTGTCGCCCTTCCCGCGCCAGACTCACCTGATCTGCACACCTCAGCGGCGAGCGGCGACAATGCCCCAGGCCACGCATTGGGCGGATCTCGCGCGACGAGCGCGGCCAGCGCTCATCACGCGGCGCTATCGGCGTTCCAGAGCGTCCGCGAACTCCCTGCCGACTCGGCGCGCGTGATGTTCTTGTCAAGCGGGTAGCTGGCGGCGCCCCGATTACCCCTGTTATGTGCCTGGCTGGGTTCCGCGCGGCCAGGCCGCTGGCGATGGTGTCCCGCTCGGCGTACACGGCGGCTGCCGAGCTGGCGGCGATCGCCGCGATCGCCGTCGCGGGGGGCCGCGGTCCGATCGACCTTGCCTGGCTGAGGAGGACGTCATCGGCTGGGACCGATCGTGACGGCGGCGTGGGCGGTGCCTTGATCCTCGCGGTCGGGGGTGGCACGATCGCCGGGGTGAGCACAGCGTTGCGGGAGCTATTGATTCGTCACGTTGACGCCGGCGCGATTCCTGGCGGGGTCGCGCTCTTGGGTGCGGGGAACGTCGAGGTGGTCACCGCGGGCGTGGCGTCGATCGGTGGCGGTCCTATGGGCGAGGACGCGATCATGCGGATCCAGTCCATGACCAAGGTGATTACGTCCGTCGCCGCGCTGCGTCTTGTGGAGGCAGGGCGTCTCCAGTTCGACCAGAGTCTGGTGGACTGGCTGCCGGAGCTGGCTGACCGTCAGGTGCTGCGCGGTCCAGCGGCTGAGCTCGATGACACCGTGCCGGCTCGCCGAGCCATCACGCTTCGCCACCTTTTGACCAATACCTCCGGGTACGGCATGGTGATCCAGGCTTCGCCGCTGCAGCAGGCGATGGCCGCGAACGGCACTGAGGCTGGCCCGGAGCCACCGGCGATGGGCGCTGAGGTGTGGCTGCGTCGCCTGGCGGAACTTCCGCTAGCGTTCCAGCCGGGAGAAGGATGGCGCTATCACCATTCGTTTGCCGTGCTCGGCATCCTCATCTCGCGGGTGACGGGCCGCCCGCTCGGTACGCATCTGGCCGAGGACGTTTTCGGGCCGCTCGGGATGACCGACACCGCGCTCTGGGTGGCGGAGGGCAAGCTGGACCGGCTGCCGGCGGCTTACCGGCACGGTGACGAGGGACTCGTGGAGATCGAGCCTGCCGGTGGCGGTTTTTACGCAGGGCCGTCGTTCGACGTCAGCCACGGCGAGCTTGTCTCCACCGCTCGGGACTATCACCGCTTCGCCCAGATGCTTGCCGAAGGAGGGCGAGTTAACGGGCAACCGATGATCTCACCTGATCACCTACAGCAGATGACCAGCGACCAAGTGCCGGCCAGGTGCAAGACCGCGGACAGCTTCTTCCCGGGGTTTTGGGACGGCATGGGATGGGGTTTTGGCGTGGCCGTGAAGACCGAGGGACCCCAGCGCGGCCGCATCGGCTGGTCCGGCGGACTGGGTACAGACTTCTTCGTCGACCCGGACGGCACCGTCGGCATCCTCCTCACTCAAGTAGAGATGGGTAAGGACATGTGGCCGCTGGTCGCGCAGTTCCAGTCGCTGCACGAGCCGTCGTGATCGGCCGGCGGTAACCCCGCTTGTACTCTGCGCGTTCGCGCGCAGGAACGATCCCTCTGCGCGTCCTTTCCAGGTCGCTGATTCTCAGAGCGGCCGCCCGTAACGGCGGTGATGCGCGCATCGCTCCAGGCCAGGGCCAGTTACGTGGCGCGAACGAAGTGCTCCGTCTAAAAGATCCGTTGGCCCGCACCCTCGGCGCCATCTCAGCCACCCGGCCCGCGCCGCCCGAGCTTCGAGCGGAGGATGGCGCGCACCAGGTGGCCGTAGGTGCCGCCGCGGGGACTCTCGTCCATTGCGGCCAGCACCGCCCCGGCGGTCGGGGTAGCCGAGACGACCATGCGGGCCAGGTCCTGCAGGGCCGACGCCAGGTCGGCCGAAGGTTCCGCGACACCCAGCTGCCGGCGCCACGCCGCGCCCGCACGAGCGTCGTCGAGGATGGTGCTGAGCTGGTCCGGTGACGCGGCGAGCACCTCGGCGACCGCCTCCGCCCAGCAGGTCAGGATGGTGAGCTCCGCGGCCTGGAGGGAGAGGGCCGGTTCATGATCGGCGGGGGCCTCGGGCATCGCCACGCCGGTGTGGTCCCCTCGGTCGAGGGCACGGATCTGGCGGACGCCTTCGGCGCTGATGTTGGCCGTGTTGGCGACCGGGGGGCGGCCGTCCGCGCTGTGGCGGGTCGTCCGGCCGACCTGGATGCGGATCAGCACGGCGTGCGCGTCCGCATCGAGCGGGATCTCCCGCAGACCCCGTACCGGGTCCTTCCAGAGTGAGACCACTCGCGACGCAGGCCGCCCGGCCGGCCGCGACCGGTCCACGAAGCCGAACGAGGTGAGGGTGACCACCGCGGACCCGGGGTCGTCGGCCAGGACGCTCGCGTAGCGTGCCGTCCATCGCGATGCCAGCTGCGGGCCGTCGAGGAGGGTCGTGACCACAAGGGTCGGCCCGATGGCCCGGAGCAGGTCGGCCACCTCGTCGAGGCGGGCCAGATCCTCGCAGATGAGCGACACCAGGGTGACGCCCTCGTCCAGTTCCACGACTTGCACGGCCCGCCTGGGCACCGCCATGGCCTCCCACCACCGCACCGCCGGCGGGAGCGCGGCAGCCAGGTGGTACTGCTCGATCTGGTTGTCGTCGAGGGACCAGCGGTGGTGCTTGTTCTGGCGGTAGCGCCACCAGCGCCCCCCGAACCAGACGCCCAGATGCAGCCAGTTGGCGCCGAAGCGGCCGCCGGGGCCGGGGGGCTCACGGACCCCTGCGACGACGAGCCAGACGCGGTGACGGGTCAGGAGCGCCTCAAGCTCATCGATGTCGCCCGGACGGAGCGCGCTCTCGGGCAGGACCACGATGTCGACCGAACCCTGCAGG
>Ga0306925_10007877_pt1 | contig 10050 bp, 10 predicted proteins | sample flu12Cox44000176_FD_203755 | JGI IMG/M metagenome (GOLD analysis project Ga0306925, IMG submission 203755) | Lab enrichment of tropical soil microbial communities from Luquillo Experimental Forest, Puerto Rico - flux8day.12C.oxic.44.000.176 (v2)... | ecosystem: Environmental > Terrestrial >... | reverse complement strand
GAAGCTTTGTCAAAAGCGTTCTGTTCATGACCGCGAAGTGCCCGGCGCGTCTAGAAAACGTTGCATAAACACCAAATCGAGCCAGCGACCGAATTTGTGTCCGACCTCCCGAAAATATGCGACAGGCTCAAAACCGAGGCGCTCGTGGAACCGGATCGACGCATCGTTTGCCGCATCAATTCCGCCGATCATCACGTGCTTTCCCTTAGCAAGGGCGCGCGGAAACAAAGCCTCGACAAGCGCACGTCCGACACCTTGACCGCGAACATCATGCCGCACATGAGCCGTGTGCTCGACTGTGTAGCGGTATCCCGGCCATGCGCCTCTCCACTCCCCAAAGGAGGCAAAGCCGAGAACATCGCTGTTGGCAGAATCCAACGCGACCAGTACAGGAAAGTCCATTGAGGATCGGGAGCGGAACCACACCTGTCGTTCCTCTAGCGTTGAAGGTTCCAGGCTATAAACCGCGGTAGAGGTAGCGATGACTTCGTTGTAGATCGCTAAGATCGCCGGAAGATCGCGCTCAGTTGCCTCGTGCACAATCGGTGTCACTTTCATTCTAGGGCATCCATCCATGCTCTCGCGATTGGATTATAGGCAATAACAGGCGCATGGAGCCAAAGAAGAAAATTCGGCCACTCATCCGCGCAAATGACACGCGACCCAATGTCCGTTACCGCTCTGCTTCAGCAGCGGCGGCTCGTCGGCACAAAGCGGCAGCTGTCGGATCGGGCAGCGGCTGTGGAAAGGGCAGCCTGACGGCAGGCGCAGCGCGCCGGGCACGTCGCCCATCAGCAATATACGGCGGCGCTTGGCTGCTGGGTCGGGGATCGGCACAGCTGACAGCAGGGCCTCGGTATAGGGATGGAGAGGCGCCCTATAGAGGTCGCGCGCCCTCGCGATCTCCACGATCTTGCCGAGATACATTACGGCTACGCGCGTGCTGATGTGCTCGACCACGGCGAGGTCGTGTGCAATGAAAATGTAAGTCAGACCGAACTTCTGCTGTAGGTCCTCCAGGAGATTAATGACCTGCGCCTGAATGGATACATCCAGCGCGGAAACCGGCTCATCACACACGATCAGCTTGGGGGAAACCGCCAAGGCGCGAGCAATTCCGATACGCTGACGCTGGCCGCCGGAGAACTCATGTGGATATCGCCGCATATGGTCGGCGTGGAGCCCCACAGTTTCGAGTAGCTCGACGATTCGGTCCACGAATTGCCGGTGGGTCTTCACCAAGCGGTGAATGATCAACGCCTCGCCTATGATGGCGCCAATCGTCATCCGTGGATCGAGCGAGGCATAAGGATCCTGAAAAATGATCTGCATGTCGCGGCACAGCGCCCGTAGCTCCGTCCGGTTGAGAGCCGTGACGTTCGTGCCTTCAAACCACACCTCGCCCGAGGTTGGCTCGATCAGACGCAGGATACAGCGCCCGGTAGTGGACTTGCCGCAGCCGGATTCCCCCACCAAACCCAGGGTCTCCCCCGCGCCTATCTCGAAGCTCACATCGTTGACCGCATGTACATGCTCGGCCGCGCCTGAGAAGATGCCACGCTTGACAAGAAAGTGCTTCACCAGATTCTTTACGCGTAGCAGCGGCTCCGTCATCGCAGGTCGGTCCTTACAGGACACACGCGACTTTGTGGCTAGGCGCAATTTCGCGCAACGGGGGAACAGCTTCGATACAGTCCGCGCGCGCGAACGGGCAGCGCGGTGCAAAGCGGCAGCCGGGCAGCGGATCGAGCGGGCTTGGCACCATACCGGCGATTGACTCGAGACGACGTCTGCGCGTGGCTGCCGCATCGATGCGTGGAATCGAGCGGATCAGCCCTTGTGTATATGGATGGGACGGCTGCGCGAAGAGCTGTTCGACCGGTGCCTCTTCCACCACCTTACCTGCGTACATCACGGCAACGCGTTGGGCGGTCTCGGCAACCACCCCCATGGCATGGGTGATTAGCATAATGGCCATGCCGAGTCGTGACTTGATCTCCGCCAGAAGCTCGAGAATCTGCGCCTGGATCGTCACGTCCAGTGCGGTGGTAGGCTCGTCAGCGATTAGCAGCGCCGGACTGCACGAGAGCGCCATTGCGATTATGACGCGCTGGCGCATGCCGCCAGAAAACTGGTGCGGATAGTCGCGCACGCGGCGGTCGGGGTTGGGGATGTGAACGAGCCGCAGCATGTCGACGGCGCGTTCGAGTGCCGCGCGCCTGCCCAGTCCCTCGTGCAGGCGGATGACCTCGGAAATCTGGTCGCCGATCGTATAAACCGGATTGAGCGAGGTCATCGGCTCCTGGAAGATGATTGCGATCTCCTTACTGCGAATGTCCTGCATGTCTTGCGGGCGAAGTGGCACTAGATCCCGGCCGCGCCAGAGGATTTGTCCTCCAGCGATGCGACCGGGTGGCATGGGAATGAGCTTGAGCACAGACAGGGCAGTGACGGTTTTGCCGCAACCAGATTCGCCGACCACGCCGACCGTCTCGCCGCGGTCGATCGCGAGATCAACGCCATCGACCGCTCTCACCACTCCGTCGTCGGTGACGAACTCCGTCTGCAGTCCACGAATTTCGAGCAGCCGCTCGTGGGTGACCGCAACCATGACGCCTATATCACCTTTCGCGGGTCGAAGGCATCGCGCAGACCGTCGCCGATGAAGTTGATAGTCAGCACGGTAAGAAAGATCATAGCGCCGGGAAACAACGCCCAGTGCGGCGCCACATCGAGGTAGTCTTTTGCATCGTAGAGCAGGCGCCCCCAGGTCGGGACGTCGGGCGGGAAGCCGAGCCCGAGGAATGACAGCGTCGATTCGGCAATGATCGCCGCCGCTACCTCGATGGTGCCGGCGACAATCACCGGCCCGAGCGCGTTGGGCAGCATGTGATGCATGACCTGTCGCATGGGCGAGGCCCCGAGAGCGCGCGCTGCTTCGACAAATTCCTTCTCACGCAGTGAGAAGAACTGTGCACGCACGAGCCGCGCCACCGGCATCCAGCGGAAGCCGCCGATCACCGCAACTATCAGGACGAACACCCCCACTTCGGGCCCGGCGAGCGCTCTCAGTGCATCACGAAACAAGTAGATGATGAGGAGCAGCAGCGGAAGCTGGGGCAGCGACAGAAACAGGTCTGTCACCCACATCAATGTCGCATCGATGCTGGCGCGCGAAACACCTGCGAGCGCACCGACGATTGTTCCGACAAACACAGCAACCAGCATGGCGGCAAATCCTACCGCAAGCGAAATGCGGCCGCCGTAAAGGACGCGGGCAAACAGATCCTGCCCGAGGTCATCCGTTCCGAACGGATGCTGCCAGGACGGTCCCGCCTGAGTCGCGGCGAAATCGATGTTGTTGATCGGCACGCGCCAGAACAGCGGCCCGAGCACGACCGTCACGATGACCAGGCCGAGAATCACCCCGCTCGCCACCGCCAGGCGGTGACGCTTGAAGCGCCCCCACGCTTCACGGCCCGGCGAGACGCGCTTGCGCGCGGCCAGCTGAGGCGCCTTGAGGCCTGCCGCGGGTTCAGCGGTAAGCAATGCGGGGATCGAGCCAGCCATAGAGGATGTCGGCGAGCAGGTTGAACAGAATGACCAGGCAAGCAAACACGAACGTGACCGCCATGACCACGGGTGTGTCGTTAGCGAGGATCGAGCTAATAAGCAGTGATCCGATGCCAGGAATGCGGAAGATCTGTTCGGTGATGATGGCACCGCCGAACACCGCGGGCATCTGCAGCGCGACCAATGTCACGACCGGGATCATCGCATTGCGCACTACGTGTTTTAGAATCACCACGCGCTCCGGCAGACCTTTGGCGCGGGCGGTTGTGACATGGTCGAGGCGGATCACGTCGAGCACGGCGGAGCGCACATAGCGCGTCCACGAGGCGCCTTGGAACAGGCCGAGCACAGCCACCGGCATCACGGCCTGCCGCGCGTGCTCCCAGGCGCTGACGTCGGTGCGATAGACGAAAGGGAGCCAATGCAGGTTGATACTGAACACCAAGATAAACAGGAGCCCGGTGAAAAAGGTGGGCAAGGAAAAGCCGACGAAGGCCAGGGCGCTGGCTATCTGGTCGAACACCGAATAAGGGCGCACCGCGGCATAGACGCCGACCGGAAGCGCGATCAGCAGTGCGACCACCTGAGAGGAACCGAGCACGAACAACGTGGTCGGCACCCGTTCTAGGATCAGCCTATCAACATCGATACGGCTGACAAAGGAAAATCCCCAGTCGCCGTGCAGCATCGCTACTAACCAGTGCAGATAGCGGATCGGGATCGGGTCATCGAGCCCAAACTTGAGCCGCAACGCTTCCCGTACTTCGGGCGGAACGTCGGGGCTCTGCACAAGCTCGCCGAACGGATCACCCGGCGCGAGCGCGAGGATCGCGAACAGCACAACGCTGATCCCGATGAGACTTGGGATCGCGATGATAAGGCGTCTGAGAAGATAACGACCCATGCGCCAGCGATTTTCCGGTCAGACAGGATTAGCAGCGCCGCTCGGACGGCCTGCTCCCGTTGGCGACGGCAATTCCGAACGGCGCAATCAGCGCGACGGACCGCCCGCTAGCCCCTGCATACGCCCGCGAGGGCAAGCACGCCGTGCGCCTTATTAATCGCTCGGCGCCCAGCATAGTCAGCCGCACGGTCACGCCTCGCGATACCAGCTCCCCAGGTGCGACAAGTCATTGTCCCAGCTGGTGATCATGGCACGAAGCATCTGATTGATCGCCTGCACCTTTGGCCGGTTGACGATCGGGATGACGTTGTGAGCAGCACACACCAGATCGTTCATGCGAATGAACAAGGCCGCTCGCTTGACCGGATCGAGTTCGTGCTCGGCGGCGCGAAACGCCTCGTCGTATTCGTCGCTGGTCCAGCGCGTGACATTGCGGCCCTGCCATTTGTTAGCCTTGCTGGCGATCTCCCACGACACGAATTGCTCCATAAAAGGCTGCGGGTCTGGATAAGGCATGGTCGTCTGGTACATCTGTAGATCGCAATAGAATTTGGAGAAGGTGTCGGGGTTGGCCACATCGGACGAGAAGAACACCGAGGCGGTCACAGATTTAAGCTCCACCTCAATACCGGCCTTCTGACAGGCCTGCTTGACGATCGCCTGGGTCTTCTGCCGGGGCTGATTGATCGAGGTCTGGTACACGAGCTGGAGTCGCTTGCCATGCTTCGCGCGTATACCGTCAGGCCCCCGCGTCCAGCCGCCCTCATCGAGAATCTGGTTCGCCTTCTCGATATTAAATTCCGCCTTTGGAGTGTTTGAGCGGTAGCGCGGCGGATTGTTGAGGAAATTGCCGGTCGCAATGCCGGTGCGGCCGTAAATGTGGTCCTGCACCGACTGGCGATCGACCAGATGCGCCAGTGCCTCGCGCACGGCGGGATCGGACAACAGCGGGTGCTTGGTCTTGATGCTGGAGCGCTCGCCGTCGACCTCGGTCGAAGGATCGGAGCTGTTGAGCTGGATGTGCTCCATGTCGCCGCCCAGCGCAAAATGGACGCGGCCTCTTGCGCCGATCTCGAGCCGCTTGAGGATTTCGTCCTCCACCTGCATGTTCCAGGCGTAGTCATACTCGCCGGTCTGCAGCACGGCGCGGGCCGCCGAGACGGCATCGCCGCCGCCCTTCATCTCGATGGTATCAAAGTAGGGCCGGTTCGGCATGTGGTAGTCTGGATTGAGTTCGCCCCGCACGATATCGCCCGGGTTGAAGCCGACGAACTTGTAGGGGCCAGTGCCGACCGGCTTGAGATTGCTCGGCGCATCGCGCGACTTGTCGCCCTTGTAGGCTTCGAACAAATGCTTGGGGATGATCATGCCCCGCACGCCGACAAAGGCATTGGCCCAGAACGGCGTTGGCTGGTTAAACTGGATGCGCGCAGTGAGATTGTCGATCTTTTCGACGGTCATATCCTTGTAGCTGCCGATTGATACGGTCGCCGTTGCCGTATCGGAAGCGTACTGCCAGTTGAAGACCAGATCATCGGCGGTCAACGGCTCCCCGTCATGCCATTTGACGTTCGGCTTGATTTTCCAGGTAACCGAGCTGCCGTCGCGCGCGAGCGTGCCGTTTTCGAAGTCGGGAAGCTCGGCGGCGAGAACCGGCATGAGGTTGCCCTCGGGATCCCACGCTGCCAGCGGCTCATAGAAAATGCGCGAGGCTTCCTGGTCCTTGGTCCCAATTGCAAAATGTGGGTTGAGCAGCGTCGGCGCCTGCCACAACAGCACCTTTAGTGCCCCGCCGCCGCCGCGCTTGGTCGGCTTGTAATCGAACCTAGTCTCGGCGCGCGCCACGCCGGCATATGCGAGCATCTGGCTTGCCAGCGGAGCGGTCAACCCCAACCCGACCATTTTGCGCACGAAGGCGCGACGGGACATTCGGCCGGCCTTCACCCGCGCGATAAAGCTCCGCAACTGCCGCTCACCCGTAGTCTTAGTCATGACGCTGACGCTCCGAGAGTCGTGGCGGGAAAGACTGGTGTTCGCCCTCGCCGCCTTGCGAGCGGAATACTAATGGAAGCCGTCCGGAAGGAACACAGGCTTTCCGTCGCTTCACATCGAAGTTGTGCGTCGCGGCAGGACCGGATCGCTCACGCCAACCAGCCCAACCAGCATCAACACTGTGAGCAGCGCATTCTGCGGTCCGAGATAGGCGTCGGTCGGTTTGTACCACTCGTCGCGCGAGTGTTGGTTTCCGCCCTCGCCACCGCCCGCAATCGTCACCGCCGGGACGCCAAGCGACATGGGCAGATTGGCATCAGTACTCGATGCCGCGAGCGCAATGTGGGGCTCGCCTGTGGTCGTGGTCAACGTCCGTCTGGCGGCCGCGACAATCGGGGAGTTCTCCGCCGTGATCCCCGCTGGACGGTCGCCAATGAGGTCGCATTCGACCCCGATCTGATCGGAGTTCCACCGCTTGTTCTCGTCTACCGCACCCGCTTGCACGATCGCAATCACTTGCGCCTCCAGCTTCAGCAATTCCGTGATCGAGTTCGAACGCATGTCAATCGTCATGCGCGCCTCGTTGGCGATCGCATTAACCGATGTACCGCCACAGGCGGTGCCGACCGTAAGCGTCGTCTTAGGATCGGCCAGCGGCCTGAGTTCCGAAATCGTGGCGATCGCGCGCCCCATGGCATGGATGGCGCTCGGCCGACCAAAGTCCGCGAAACTATGGCCGCCCGGCCCTTTGAAGATCATCTCATAACGACGACTTCCGGTCGCCTGATTGATCAGGCGTGCGATCTTGAGCCCGTCGATCGCGACGAAACCATCGATGTCCTGATAAGCACGAAACAGTGCCTTGACGCCGCGAAGATTGCCGAGTTCCTCCTCGCCGACGGTGGCGACCCACATCAGATCGCCAACCGTGTTGACTGCATGGGCATTGATCAACCGCAGGACTGATAACAGCGCTGCGAGGCCGCGCGCATTGTCGCCGATCCCTACTCCGCGCAGGACGCCGTCGTCCTCAGTCACGGTCACGTCGGTGCCTTGAGGAAACACGGTGTCGAGGTGGGCTGAAACCACGAGTTTTGGTCCCCGACCGGTGCCTCGACGCAGGCCAATAACATTACCTGCAACATCGATCGCCGTCTCCTTGAGGCCAAGCTCGGCAAACCGCTTGTGACAGTACTCGGCGCGCGCGCGCTCTTGGAATGGCGGCGCCGGTATCTCGGCGATCACCCGCTGCTCGGCAAGCGTTCGCGAATCATCGGCCTTAAGGTCGTCCAACATCTTGTTGACCGTCGGGCTGGCGAACAGAGCCGTGAATGCTACCTCGACGGCGTCGATTCCATCTCCGGCGAGCGGGCTATTTGCAGACAGGGACCCAGGCGAGATCGTCGGTGATGCGCTCGAATTCATCGATGCTCCAGACTGTGTCCTGATGTGTGACGCGGCAAGGTAATCCGAACTTCGTACTGCAACGCCGGCGTTTGCTGCAAACGACAGGCCAGTCGGAACGCTCGGGTTGGAACGGCTTCTCGACGAGTATGTGGGCCAATAGGTGATCAATGCGATCCAGGAGGTGATACACGCCTACGGCGCACAATGCACGCTGGATTCCTTCAGCTTCAACGCAAAGGGCGAGCTGCAATACCGAGGTCATCGCTGCGAGGATGCGCCCATCGGTAATGCACGCCGCGAGCTATTTTGAGCAATGAAGCAGGTCTCCGAAACAGGTATAAGCCAAAAGAGCAGCTTACATCCATGTGTTTGTCTCATCAGTGCAAGCACTGACATGTTTCTGGCGGCACTTTTGAGATAAATAGTCCTGAATCGGCAAGCATACGTGAAAGCGGGTGACTGAGGTAACGATCATGTACCAACCCGAGCATTTCCGCGTTGACGATGTAGCCCAAATGCACGCTCTGATGCACGCCCGGCCTTTCGCGACGCTGGTCTCAGTAGGCGTGATTGGGCTTTACGCCAGCCACCTGCCGACAGTTCTGAAGGAAGAGGGCCAATACGGCGTGATTGAATTTCATCTCGCCCGTGCCAATCCGCACTGCCGAGAGCTCGGCGAAGCGGGCGAGGCGCTGATGATCTTTCAGGGACCCCAAGGCTACATCACGCCCAACTGGTATCACTCCAAGGCGCAGCACGGCAAAGTGGTGCCGACCTGGAACTACGCCGTGGTGCACGCCTACGGGTGTCCGGAAGTGAATGACGACGCCGTGTGGCTGCGCCGCCATCTCGGTGAACTGACGACCCAGCAGGAAAATGGCGCGGCCCGACCGTGGCAGGTGTCCGATGCACCGAAAGCGTATGTCGACAGCATGCTTCGCGCCATCGTCGGCTTCCGCTTTGCAATCACGCGGCTCGAAGGCAAATGGAAAATGAGTCAGAACCGCGAGCTACAAGACCGCGAAGGCGTCGTGAAAGGACTTGGGCAGCGGCGACGGGGCGATGATTTGGAAATCGCCGATTATATTGCGCAGATCAAGCCGCGCGGTTGAGCCGGGCCGCCTTACTCCAAACGATTTCCGGTCTTGCCGCAACATCAGACATCGATCGGCGCCTTGTAGAGGCAGCGGGCGAGTTGCGCGCGAACTGGCCCACGCTGCTTTACGTTGAAGGCCGGATAGGATCATTCTGAGGCACGCTCACTTGAGAATTGCGCACATCGAGGATGAGAAATTTGCGCGAGAGGTTGGGTGGCGGCTGATACAATTGATGGCACAAAACTCGCACCTGGGCAGGGGTTACTTTCGGGGTCGGGCGGGATATGTCCGTGGTCTTTCGCCGGTACCAACCGTCAGATTACGATCAAGTGGCGGCGCTCTGGAGCCGCATCAATCGTGAACTCGCTCCAGCCGGTATGGAGGAACTCTTCGAGCAATACATCGCAATGACTATTAGTGACGAACTGGTACGTCTGTTAGAGGTCTTCTCTGAAGCAAAGAAGAACGCATTTTGGGTCGTTGACCTACAAGGCGAGATTGTCGGCTGCTTTGGTATCGAATCTCACAGTGAGATCAGCACAGAGCTACGCCGGATGTATCTCGACCGGGAGTTCCGTGGCGCAGGTATTGCCAAGCGCATGCTCGAATGCGCGGAAGAGCAGGCACGCTCGCTCGGCTTTCGCAAGATGCTCGTAAGCACTGCCGAGATTCAGAGAGCCGCCGACCGCTTCTACCGCACAAACGGGTTTCACCAGGTGCGGATGGAGGTCGCTCAAACCATGAGCACCAAGCAAGCCGGCGGCGGACTGACGCGATTCTACTTCGAGAAGGAACTGTAGCAGCGCTTGAATCAACACATTGTGCTGCCGACGAAGCGCCTGCAGATATTGCAGTATTGCTGCATTGCAACCCGCGGCGGCGGCCGAGGTCTCTTATGGGTCAAAAGGAGACATCGAATAGCCGGCCGGTGATGTTCGCTTTACCCCCATGTGTGGACGGCTCCGAGTTGGCAAGGACTTTTTTCACGTTTGCAGCATTGGTCGGTGCGGCCATGTGTTCGGCCTGTTTGTGCGGCGGTGAAGCCGCTGGCCATAATGCTCTGCGCGGATCGGGTCC
>Ga0306925_10007875_pt1 | contig 10051 bp, 6 predicted proteins | sample flu12Cox44000176_FD_203755 | JGI IMG/M metagenome (GOLD analysis project Ga0306925, IMG submission 203755) | Lab enrichment of tropical soil microbial communities from Luquillo Experimental Forest, Puerto Rico - flux8day.12C.oxic.44.000.176 (v2)... | ecosystem: Environmental > Terrestrial > Soil... | reverse complement strand
CGGCCCGGTGGACAGCGGGTGCAGCTGGTAGTTCGCGCCGGTGTCCTTGGCCTGCGGCACCGGGGCGGTCTGCGGGAACGCGACCACGTAGTTGAAGTCCGCGAACGGCTGGTTGAGGTGGAACACGATGGTGCTCGAGTCCGGCGTGGTGATCGCGGTCGCGTTCCCGGTCTTGTCCTTGAACGGGCCCTTGTACGTGGCCGCGTTCCCGGCCAGCAGCGACGCGAAGTAACTCGGCCCGTTCGGCAGGACGGTCCGGTCGAACGTCCGCTCCACCGCGTACTTGACGTCGGCCGAGGTGACCGGCGTCCCGTCCTCGTACTTCACCCCGGATCTGAGGTGGTACGTCCAGGTCCGGTAGCCGTCGCTCGCCGTGCCGAGCGTGGCGGCCAAGGCCGGGACAATCTGCTGGCCGCACGAACCGGGGCAGGACTTGTACGTGGTCAGCGGGGTCGCGTACAGCCTGGTGAAGTTCAGGTTGAACGAGTAGTAGGTGTTGCCACCGTCGGTGGAGTCCGGGCCGCTGGTGTTGTCGAAGGTAAGGGTCCCGCCCTTTTGGGTGGACGGATTGACGACGCTGTTGACCCCCGTGTTGAAAGCGACCGAGCTGGTGGTCGTGCTGCTGCTGCTGCCGCCGCCGCTGCTGCACGCGGCTATGGCGAGGGCAGCGGAAACTCCGAGCGCGGCCAGCCCTCCCGTTCTGCGTCTGCTCATCAAAGTGAGCGCCTCCCTACTTGCTTTGATTTGCTTTCGCGGGTCGAGCGCATCGCGCAGCCCGTCGCCGAACGAGCGGTGGCGCCAGATCGCAGTCTCGCGCCGCTGACAGACACCCCGAGCAACGTGCGGCTCTGGTTGTCATCGTCAAGTGGGGGACGCGCTCATGTCAGGACTGTCTCGAAGATCTTCGAGATGTCGATACGGTCGCGTCGTGGTCACAGGCCTGTTTCGCTTCGCGCGCGGGTGACCTACGGGCTGGTCATCGCGGTCAGGGCGTGGGCATGGTACGTACATGAGTGAGGCGGGCATGACCGCGCCGGCGGTGCCCGGAGCGGGCTACCAGCTGCACGTGGACGCGCCCGGCACGCTGGCGGTCTCGGTCGTGCTGGCCCCGCACCAGTCGGTAGTCTCGCTGCTGCTCCAGGCGGCCTCGGGACAGTCGAGAGGCGCCCCGGCCGGCCTGCTCGCCGCGATCTGCCGGACGCTGCGCCCGCAGGCCCGCTTCGCCGTGCAGCCGTTCGCCACCCGCGGCGCGGTCTCGGTACCGGACTTCTGCGCGCCGATACTGCCGCTAAACGACACCTCAGTAGCCGAACAGGCCCGGCGGCTGCGGGAGATGGATGTCGGCGTGCTCACCGACGAGTTGCAGGCGGCCGGGGACTGCGACCACTTCGCGCGCTGGCGGATTGCCGGTCACCAGCCGCGGCGCTGGCTTAACTCCATGGCCGATGCCTCGCTGGACACCTGGTCGGTGATGGAGCCGTACTGGCGGGCAGCCGGGCCGCTGTTCGACCGCGAGGTGCGGCGGGTCGGCACCGCGGCGGTGCGCGGCGCCCTGGGGGCACTGCTGAACAGCCTGCACCCGCGCCTTAGCTATGCGTGCGGGACGCTGGCCTTCGCATTCCCGCACGATCGGTGCTCCCCGCTGCGTCAGCGCCGCCTGGCCCTAGTGCCGATGATCGCGGGCCGCGACGCGCTGTTCGTCAACTTCGATGCTGACGTGTGCTATATCGCCTATCCGGTCCGCCAGCCCGCGACGGGCCCGCCGGCAACGACCAACGGCACGCTCGCCCTGGTCCTCGGCCCGGTGCGCGCCGCCGCGCTGCGGGCCCTGCGCCAGCCGCTGGCCGTCGGCGAACTGGCCGTGGCCGTGCAGTGCGCGCCCACGACCGCGACCTACCACGTCCACCTGCTGGCCGCGGCCGGCCTGGTCACGTGCGAGCGGCGCGGATCAAGTGTCCTGGTCAGCCGCTCCGTCCGCGGACATGAGCTGGTCGACCTGCTGGCCGACTGACCCTGGCCACAGCAGAGCCGAAGCGCCAGTCACGGCTGCGGCCCGTTCTATAGCGCTCCGGACCTCAGGGAACTGGCGGCCGGGCACAATCGGGAAGGCCGCCGGCCGGGGAGCCCGACGCGGCGGTGATCCAGCCGATGAGGTCCTTAGCTAATCAGCCAGCCCAGTCCGGCTCAGCTCCGGGTCGCGCAGCTCGATCCGGCCGGGGCCGGCCAGGAAGACGCCGAACGCGACGGTGTTCGTGTCGTCGGGGATCGGCGCGGTGACCTCGTTCGTGGTCCAGTTGGCGTGGCCCTCGATGGTGACGACGTGGTTGGCCAGGTCGGCCAGGGCGGTCTCCGCGGTGACAGGCCCGCGGACGTCCTGCGGCCGCATGACCCGCAGGAACAGTCCGGCACGGCCCGTGGTATCTGGAGTGCGGAACAGGCCGCGGAAGGTGACCGCAGCGCCGCGGTAGTCATCGGCGAAGATCTCCTGGGCCAGCCAGGCGAAGCCTTCGGGCCGGGGCACGGCCGCGGCCAGCGCCGCGGTCCCGTGGTCGGCGGCGGCGGAGTAGTCCTGCCAGCGGGACTGCACGGCGTTCTCGGTGAAGCTGCCGCCGAGCACCCAGTGGTGCAGGCCGGCGGCGAAGGTGAGGTTGCGCGGTTCGTACCGCGGCCGTAGGTCGATGCGCAGGTCACGCGCGGTCTGCTCGGGCATCGGGCCGCCCTGGCTGGTCCCGGTCGGCACCGCCATCCGGTCCATGACCGCGGCGGCGACCCGGATCGGCGCGCCAGCCGTGATGGCCACGGCCAGGCCGTCGAGTAGCCGCACGGTGACATGCTCGGGGCCGGCCGGGGTGGCCAGCTCGATCCGGGCTGCGGTCACCTGCGGGCCCAGCTCGTCGACGTCCACCGCGGTCACGCGGGCTCCGGCTGCGCGCAGCAACCGGTCGGTCAGCTCGTCGGAGCTCGGCCCGGGACGCGCGTCGTCGGCGAACCGGTGGCTGTCCCGGCCGAGCAGCCAGATCGGCAGGTCCCGGCGGCCCGCGTCGTCGGCGAGCACCATGACGTGGGTCGGGACACGGTCCGGCACCGGACCGGGCGGGATGCGGCGCTCGATGCGCGCGACGTGGACGGTGGTCATGGGCGTCCTCCCGGAGGCGGGAACGAGGTCGGGGCGGTGCTCGGTGAGGTAGGCGCGCAGCTTGAGCCGGGCCTTGTGCAGGCTGGCCCGGGCCGCGCCGGGCGGCTCGGCGACCTGGCCGGCGGGCACGTCGGCGTAGTAGTGCAGGGCGACGGCGCGCCGCTGCCCGGCGGGCAGGCCGGCCACGGCCGCGCGCAGCGCGTCGGCGCGGTCCAGGTCCTCGGCCGAGGGCAGGCCGCCGGCCGATGTCGGGTGCAGCGGTTCGGGCCAGTCGGCCAGCAGCGTGACCGGGGCGCGGCGGTGCAGGCCGCGGCAGATATTGAGCACGATGCCGGCCAGCCAGCCGGCGAACCGGTCTGGGTCGCGCAGCCGGTCCAGGGCCAGGAACGCCTGGAGGAACGATTCCTGCACGATGTCGTCCACGTCGCCGGGATCGGGGCCCAGCTGCCGGGCCCGGGCGCGGACCATCGGCTGGTGCCGCTCGACCAGCAGCCGGAACGCCACCGGGTCACCGCCACGGGCCAGCCCGACCAACTCGCCGTCAGAGACGTCCGCGCTCACGGCGTTCCGGCGTCCGGCTCGGCGATGCGCAGGTCCGGATTCTGCAGCGCGATCCGGCCCGGGCCGGTCAGCGCGATGCCGAACCGGATAAGGTCGGCGTCCGCGGGGATCCGCGCCGTGATCTCGTACCTGGTCCAGGCGCGGCGGCGGCCGGCGATGGTGAGGCCGTGGTCCTCGCGGGGCCGCCCCAGCCGCCACCACTGTCGGAGGATCTCCAGGCGCAGCCCGGCCTGCCCGGCGAAGGGGTCGACGCGGATCTCGCCGCTGAAGGTGACGGTGGCGCCGCGGTAGTCGTCGGCGTAGATGGCCTGGACCAGGGCGGCGGACCCGGCGGGCCGTGGGACGGCGGACGACAGGACTGCGGACGGGCCCTCGGCGACGGCCGCGTAGTCCGGCTCGCCGTCCGCCGCGTCTGGCCGCCCCGGGCCGGTGCCGGACCAGGAGTCTAGGTCCCACCGGTCCAGGCCGTCGGCGAAGTCCAGGTTGCGCGGCTCGTAGCGGGGCCGCCGTCCGGGCAGCGGGACCAGCGGCCAGCCCGGCAGCCCGCGGTCGGGCTGCGGCCGGGCGGCTGGCGGCACCCGGTCGAGGAACGGGGTGAGCGTGTCGTCACTCGGCACCGGGACGGCCAGCCGGTCCAGCACTTCGTCTGCCAGCCGGACCGGGGCGCCCGCGGCGGCAGCCAGCGCCAAGCCTAGGCCGAGGTCCGCGGTGACCTGCCGGGTTCCGGCCGGGCCGGCCAGCCCGATCCGCGCCACGGTGACCGCCGGGCTCAGCTCGGTGGCGTCGGCTTCGGTCACATCGATGTCCACCCCGGTCACCCGGGCGCGGGCCGCGCCGAGCAGCCGGGTGGTGAGCTCCTGCGGCACCGCGTCGGTGATGACCTGATCGGCGGGCCGTTCCAGTAGGTCCGCCAGGTCGCCGGCGTCCCGCATCCAGATGGGCACGGCCCGGTGACTCGCGTCGTCGGCCAGCACGACCAGATGACCGATGGTCTGGAATTCGCCGTTGGCCAGCCTCCCGGGCCGGGGCTCGGCGTGTGCGATTCGGACAGTCGTCACACTCTTAAGTGTCCGCCGCGCGTTCCGGTGTTACCCCCGTGGCGGTCCCTGTTTTCCAGGTAGGTGTTCAGGCGGGATGCCTGCTCGGCGGCGCTGTCAAGCAGGGCCTGGCTGTCGAGCTGGTCACGGGGTAGCACGGCCAGCCGGCACGGCGTCCTGGCACGTACGGTGGCGTGCTCTTTGCTGTACGGGGGACGTGTAGCCGGGTCGAAAATCGCTCCCGGTCCTACCTCGAGGGCGGGCCGCTGGTCGATCTCGATGAGCAGGAGCCCATCGAGGAGCAGGTGGACCTCGGTGTCGGCGATCGGCCGTTCGCGCAGCAGCATGCCCTCGGGCAGGTCGTGCTGCCGGTAATGGCCCGACACCAGGATCGTATCGGCGAGGGAGCGCTCGGCCGGGCCCTTGATGGCCGTGACCGGCACCGGTTCGCCGCCGCCTGCCCATGGAGTGTCACGCTGACCGGATCCCCGGATCCAGTCCTTGTACCGGATCAGGGCGCTCTTGTGGGTGAGGCGCCCGGTGCTGTCGTAGAGGTAGTGACGGGGGAACCGGCTCGCGTCGGCGATCTCGGCTGTCGAAGATCCGTCGGCGCCGAGAGTGAGCGCGATGGTGGACCAGGCGATAGGCGCGGTCAGCTGCCAGAACGGCGTACGGGACATCGCCCGCGGCACCGGTGCGCCGGTGTGCCCGCCAGCGGTCTGGGTGAAACGGACCCGGTCGGCGTGGACCTCCGGCGGCGGGGTGATGTCGGGGAGGGCGACGCCGGCGAAGGTCAGCCCGTGAGACCGCAGCCGAACCGTGGTGGAGCCGAGGTGGCCACCGCCGGACATCCCGTGCGCGGTGATATGGCCGTCGGTGACCTCGATCCAGGCGTGCAGCTGGTTGGCGAACCGGATCGCATCGGCGGACAGCAGGGCCTCGATTTCCGGCAGCTGATCGGGCGGCGGTTGGTCGAAGTGGGCCACGCCCAGGCCGAACGGCAGGCTGAACACTCCCTCGACCGCGGTGGGCGGGATCCACGACAAGCATGTCGCGGTGGCTTGATACCGCATCAGGCCCTCCGTACCTAGTACCCAGCAGGCGGCCTGTCGGCTGGATCTGGATGTAAGTGCATAATCTCAGATGAGGCCGTCTTAGCCGAGCTTGCCCGGGAGCGCTAGTGGCGGAAACACGGCTTGTGGTTGAGCACCGCGAGCAGCTGTGGAGCTTGCTGGTCGAGGCAGCACAGATCGAGCACATGATCATGTGCCAGTACCTGTATGCCTGTTTCAGTCTCAAGACCGAACCTGATGAGGGTCTGACCGCCCAGCAAGCCGACGCGGTCGCGCGATGGCAAGAGACCCTGACTGGCATCGCGATCGAGGAGATGCTGCACCTCGCGCTGGTCATGAACGTCATGACCGCGATCGGGGCTGCACCAACGCTGTCGCGGCCGAACTTCCCGCGCCACTCAGTGTTCCTGCCGCCGGGTGTGGAGTTCGCGCTCCTGCCGTTCGGCGTCGACTCCCTCACCCATTTCCTCTACCTGGAGCGGCCGGAGGGCATGGAGCGGGTGGATGCGGCGGAATTCGTGCCGGCCGCGCCGCCTCCCGAGCCGGTGGGCCCGGCCGAGGTGATGCCTCGCCTGCAGGGTTTTCTTACCGTCGGGCACCTGTACCGCGGGATCGAGCAGGGCCTGAGCGATCTTGCCAGCCAGCTCGGCGAGCCGGTGCTGTTCGTTGGTGAGCCGCGGGCGCAGGCCACCCCGGAGAGGTTCCGCTGGCCGCAGCTCATCGCGGTGACTGACCTGGCGTCGGCGCTCGCGGCTCTCGACGAGATCATCGAGCAGGGTGAGGGAGCGCGCGGGGACTGGCGGCCAGCCCATTACGGCCGGTTCTTCGGCATCTGGAACGAATACCAGGAATTGCGGGAGCAGAACCCGTCCTTCGAGCCCGCCCGACCGGTCATGCCCGCGTTCACGCAGCAGCCCTACGACATCGACGAAGCGGTGACGCAGCCGACCGAACCACTAACCCGCCAGGTCGCCGAGCTGTTCAACCTCGGATACGAGGTGCTGCTCCAGGTGCTGACCCGGTTCTTCACCCACACCGATGAGACCGATGAGCAGCTGGATGCGCTTGTCCAGGCCGCGTTCGGCATCATGGGCGGCGTCCTGAAGCCCATAGGCACCGCGCTGACCCGCCTTCCCATGGGTCCCGGGAACCCCGGTCGCACGGCCGGTGCGGCGTTCCAGATGTACTACCAGATGGGGAACTTCGTACCGTGGCGACATGCCGCCTGGGTGCTGCTGTCCGAGCGGGCGGCCGTACTGTCCCGGCGGTGCGCAGAATGCGCCATGCAGGACGGTGTTCCCGAGGAAGTCAGTGCGGCCGCCGCGGCCGCCGCAGCGATCTCGGAACAGTTCGCCGGGCACGTGCCGCAAGACCTACGGCCCGCCTGAGGCATTGGCCCGTGGGCCGCCAGGCGCCGAACGCAGCCGCGACATGACCCACGGCCAGGAGAAAGGCACCTCTATGACACGTGAACCTGCGGAGCCGTTGCGGCTTGACTACCTGCTCAAGGCCGGGACGATCCATTCGATGACCGGGGAGACCTACCGCTCGGTTGGCCTGCGCGGCGCAGAGATCGCAGCGGTGTCAGCCGAGCCGGGCGGGCTGGATGATCTGGCCGGTCACCGCACCACCGTGGTCGATGCCGGTGACCTCACCCTGCTGCCGGCCTTCGCTGACTCGCACGAACACCTGGTGGAGGCCAGCCGCAACTCGCTGCTGGTCCCGGTCGACCAGGCCAGGTCGGTGGCGGAGTTCACCGGCATGGTCGCCGAGGCGGCCCGGGACGCCGAGGCGGGGAAGTGGATCTTGACCTCGATCGGCTGGCATGAGTCGAACCTGGCCGAGAACCGGCTGCCCACCCTGGCTGAGCTTGACGCGGCAGCCCCAGAAAATCCCGTACTGGCCCGCCGGGGCGGACACCTGGCAGTGGTCAATTCGGCCGGACTGCGAGCCGCCGGTGTAGGCGCTGACACGCCCGACCCTCCCGGAGGAAAGATCGGACGGCTGTCCGACGGCAGCCGCGACGGCGTGCTGGAGGGTGGCGCGGTGTACAAAGTTGCGGCGTTCGCGCCGGGGCCGGACCGGACGGAGCTGGCCGCGGCGCTCGGGACGACCTCGGCCGCCTATGCGGCGCTGGGGGTGGGCACCATCCGGGAAGCCATGATCGATCTGGACGAGCTGCTCGCCTATCAGGATGCACGGGACAGGGACTTGCTGCGGGTACGGGTCCGGCCGATGATCCGGGTCGGCAGCGAGCTGACCGAGGATGCAGCGATCGCGCTGATCGACGGGCTGGGTGCGCGCAGCGCGTTCGGCGATGACTGGCTGCGGATCTGGGGCCTGAAATTCGTGATGGACGGCGGCGTGGAGGGCGCCGCGCTGGAGCAGCCCTATGCGAACGACCCTGCCCATTCCGGGCACCTGAACTGGGATCCGGCCGTGATGACCCGGGTGTGCGCCCAGGCCGCGGGCCGCGGCTGGCGGATCGGCACCCATGCGGTCGGAGACCGGGCCGTGCGGACGCTGCTGGACGTCTACGAGGCGGTGGTGGCGGAGGTGGGCCCGCTACCCCCGTGGACGCTGGTCATCGAGCATGGCATGCTCAGTGACGCGGCGCAGCGGGACCGGGCGGTCCGGGGTGGTTTCAACGTGACGGTGCAGTACCCCGTGCTGTGGAACATGGCCAGCGAGATGCTGGTCACCTGGGGCCCCGAGAGCACTCAGCAGGTTACCCCGATCGACCAATGGCTGGCCGCCGGGGCGAGCCTGGCCGCGGGCACCGACCTTGTGCGGCCGTTTAACCCGCTGACCAACGTGTGGGGCATGGTCACCCGGGGCACCAAGTCGGCCGGGATTCAGGGCCCCGAGCATGCGATCAGCGTAGGTACCGCGCTGGAGCTGTACACGATGGGCACCGCCGCCCTGGACCACGAGCAGGACCGGCTGGGCAGCATCACCCCGGGCAAGCTCGCCGACCTGGTCGGCTATCCCGCGGACCCGCTGGCCGTCGATCTCGACGACCTGGCCGACCTGACCCCCGCCTTCACCATCGTGGGCGGCCGCGCTGGCCATGACCCCGACAAGCGGCTGGTCCGGTGAACAGAAGGCTGGTGAGTGACGTGGCCATCCGGACTCCCGACCAGCGTGTGCGTGTGTTCGTGAGTTCCACACTTGAGGAGCTTGCCGATGAGCGGCGGGCTGTCTCGCGCGCCATCTCGGCGCTGCGGCTGGCGCCGGTGATGTTTGAGCTGGGCGCGCAGCCGCACCCTCCGCAGGAGTTGTACCGGGCCTACCTGGCGCAGAGCGATGTGTTCATCGGGCTGTACTGGCAGCGCTACGGGTGGATCGGCCCGGGCATGGAAATCTCGGGCCTGGAAGACGAGTTCGACCTGTCTCGGGAGTTGCCCCGGCTGCTGTATATCAAGGCGCCGGCCCCCAGCCGCGAGCCGCGCCTGGCCGAGCTGCTTGACCGGATCCGCGAGGAGGCCACGACGTCCTACCGCTCCTTCCGCACGCCCGCAGAACTGTCCCGGCTGGTACGCGACGACCTGGCCACATTGCTGAGCGAGCGGTTCGCCGCCGCTCGCACCCCGGCGGCGGCCGCGGCGCCGTCGCAGGCGGGTGCCCGGGGTCCTCGTCCGCTGCCGGTGAGCGTGACGTCGCTGGTCGGGCGGGAGCAGGACATCGGGGAGGTGGCCCAGCTGGTCGAGCGTCCTGATGTGCGGCTGGTGACGCTGACCGGGCCGGGCGGGGTGGGCAAGACCCGGCTGGCGGAGGCGGTGGGCGAGCGGCTGCGAGACCGCTTCGATTCGGGCACCGTTTTCGTGCCGCTGGCTTCGGTCACCCGGCCCGAGGCGGTCCTGGACGGCATCGGCCGGGCGGTGGGGACCGACCTGGCCTCGACGGGCTCACCGCTGCAGGCCCTGGCCGAGACGTTGAGCGACGGCGCATGGTTGCTCATCCTGGACAACCTGGAGCAGGTGGTCGAGGTCGGCCGCGACCTCGGTGAGCTGCTGGCCCGATGCCCCACGGTGACGATCCTGGCCACCAGCCGCACGGTACTGGGCCTGGCCGCCGAGCGGGAGTACCCAGTGCCGCCGCTGCCGCTACTCGCCGATCCCGCCGCGGTGCTGCTAGAGGAGCTGGAGTCCTCGCCCGCGGTGGCGCTGTTCGTGGACCGGGCTCGCGCGGTGCGCCCCGGCTTCGCCCTCACCGAGGATAACGCGGCGGCAGTGGCGGAGATC
>Ga0306925_10007865_pt1 | contig 10061 bp, 6 predicted proteins | sample flu12Cox44000176_FD_203755 | JGI IMG/M metagenome (GOLD analysis project Ga0306925, IMG submission 203755) | Lab enrichment of tropical soil microbial communities from Luquillo Experimental Forest, Puerto Rico - flux8day.12C.oxic.44.000.176 (v2)... | ecosystem: Environmental > Terrestrial > Soil... | reverse complement strand
TGCAACACCGGTCGCAGTTCATCCATGCGCAGCAAGAGAGCTGCGAACAACAGCCCGACCCACAGTACTGGGTTTCCCAGAATCCGGCGGGCGCGCATTGCTCTTAGTCCCTCTCCGCCATATCGCGGGGGAGAGGGAGCGGCCCGCGCCGAAGGCGTGAGAGGGTGAGGTCGCTAGATGGCACCTCCGCTGCTGTGGCGCGAGCCCCCCTCACCCTGCCCTCTCCCCCCGCAAGCGGGTGGAGAGGGGAAAATTTACGCGGCATCACGAGCATGGACATGCGTCCGGCGGTCAACGGACGAGGTCGGCGAGTGCGATGACCCCTAAGTTGTGGCCCTCGACGTCGCAAACCGGCAAGCGTTCGGCGCGCCGCGTGATCATTACGGAGAGAGCGTCGCGCAAAGAGGTGTCGACGGAGAGAGGTTCACCTTCGGCCGTCTCACCCGCGCGCACGTGGTCGCCGATCCTGCGCACCGACAACAGTTTGAGACCGAGACCCTGTCGGCTGACGAAATCAGAAACGAAATCGCTCGCCGGGTGCTCGAGGATTTCCAGCGGCGGCCCGAACTGGGCGATCTGTCCTTCATGCAGGATCGCGATCTGGGTCGCGAGGCGCAACGCCTCCTCGATGTCGTGAGTGACGAACACGATCGTCTTTGTCGTGGCGCGGTGAATGCGCGCCAGTTCGGCCTGCAAGGCGTCCCTGGTGATCGGATCGACCGCGCCAAACGGCTCGTCCATTAGCAGCAGCTCGGGGTCGGCCGCGAGCGCGCGCGCAACTCCAACGCGCTGCTGCTCCCCGCCCGAGAGCTGGTGGGGATATTTTCGGCGATAGATTTCAGGCTCCAGCCGGAAAAGTTCGAGCAGCTCGGTAACCCGGTCTCGCATCCGCGATTGCTGCCATTTGAGCAGCCGAGGAACGGTCGCGATGTTGTCCTCGACCGTCCAGTGCGGAAAGAGGCCGATCGACTGGATCGCATAGCCGATCCGCCGCCGCAGAACTTCGGCCGGCACAATTCTGACATCCTCCCCGCCTACCCGGATCGACCCGGAATCGATCGCGATCAACCGGTTGATCATTCGCAAGGTCGTCGATTTGCCGGAGCCGGAAGAGCCGAGCAGCACACAGAGACCTCCGGTCGGAACGCTCAGCGAGAGATGATCGACTACCAGGCGGTCGCCATAGCGTTTCGTCACACTATCGATTTCGATCATTGTGCAAAGCGCCGGCGCAGCGGGGTTGCGATAGCCTGCAGTATGAAGTCCGCGCTGAGCGCAAGAAAGATCGCCGGCAACGCTCCGAGCAGCACAAGATCGACGGCATATTGGCCGAGTCCTTCGAAGACGAAAGTGCCGAGCCCGCCTGCGCCAATAAGGGCTGCGACGACCGTAAGCCCGATTGCCTGCACGAAAACGATGCGAAGTCCCGCGAGCAGGACCGGGAGTGCCAGCGGCAGCTCGAGTTGCCAGAAGATTTGTCGCCCGCTCAGCCCCATCCCGCGCCCTGCCTCGACGGCGGCGCGATCGACACCGGTTAAACCTGCCGACGTATTTCGCACTATCGGCAGCAATGCGTAGAGCACCAGCGCGATGATCGCAGGCGCCACGCCGATGCCGGCGATACCGAGCGCAGCGAGCCTCGGCACGGCCGCCACCAATGCCGAAAGCGGCACGATCAGCAATGCGAAAAGGGCGATCGAGGGGATCGTCTGCAGGATATTCAAGATTGCGAACATCGGGCCCTGCAAGCGCGGATTCCTCGCCGCCGCCACGCCGAGCGGAAAGCCGATCACCAGGGCGGCGGCGACCGATGCTCCAACCAGCGCTATGTGCTGCATCAGCGCGTCAGCGAATACCTGGCGGTGGCTCTCGTACTCGCGGGCGATCGACAGCGCATCGAAGGTGCCGGTCGCGGCCAGCACCACCATTCCCGCCCCGATCGCGATCACGGTAATCAGCTGAACGCCGATGCTTGCGGAGAGGCGCTGCAGCGCATCCGCCACGGCGAGCATGGCGCAGCCGACAAGAACCCAGGAGGCTGCACCCAAAGATATGCGCGCGGAGGGTTTCGTACTCGCGGCGAGAATGCTCGCGGCCTGGCCCACCTCCGCGAGCACGAGCAGCAGCAGCAACCCCGCCGCCACCGCCACGGCGCAGTGAAGCGGCCTATTCGGGGCGATCGCGCATGTGGCCAGCAGTATTGCGCCGAGTCCCGCGATGGCGACGGTGGGAAGGCCGCCGGCGGCAACCCATAGCGGGATGGGAGTTCCCGAAACTAGGCGGTTCGGTGCATAACTGATGAAACCCGATGAAGCGACCGCCCCAATCCCGACCATCACCAAAGTGAAGAGCACCTGATTGCGAATGGCGATTGGAAGTGCGAAGGCAGGCCGCCGAGTGGTCAGGTCAAGCCGGTCGCTCACGGCAGGAAATGCTTCGATTTTAGATAGGACGCCGCCACCGCTGCGGCATCCACCCCTTCGACGGCGATGTCGCCATTGAGGGTCTGTAGCGTTTCGAGCGTCAAGCTGGCAAAGACCGGATCGAGCCAAGCCCCGATCTCGGGATGTCGCTGGAGCACCGCTTCCCGCACTACCGGCGCGGGGGCATAGACGATTTGCGCACCCTTGTCGTCCTTCAGTGCGACGAGGCCAAGCGCTGCTATTGCGCCGTCGGTACCATAAGCCATCGCCGCGTTGACCCCAGACATTCCCTCTGCGGCCGCGCGCAGGGTGGCGGATGTGTTGCCGCCCGACAGGGTGAGCAGTTGCTCGTCCGAGAGCTGGAAGCCATAGGTCGCCTCAAAAGCCGGCAGGGCCGACGGGCTCTCGACGAATTCGGCCGAGGCGGCGAGCTTGATCCTGCTGCCGCCCGCCACGAATTTCGCGAAATCTTCCATCGAGGTAAGCCGCTGTAGCCCGGCCAGATCCTTGCGTAAGGCGATGACCCAAGTGTTGTTCGCCGGCGCCGGAGTGAGCCAGGCTAGGTGGTCTTTTTCCCGGGACAGCTTTGCGACGAGGGCGTACCCAGCCGCCCAGTTCTTCCACGCCGGATCTTGCTCCATGTGAAAGAACAGCGCTCCGTTGCCGGTGTATTCGGGGTAGATGTCGATCTGGCCGGAGAGAATGGCGGCGCGCACGATATTGGTCGGCCCCAGCTGAAGCTTGTTCTCGACCGGAAGCCCGTGAGCCTGGAGCGCCGCCAGGATAATATTGCCGAGTAAAGCACCTTCGGTGTCGATCTTGGACGCGACGACAATCTTGTCCGCAGCCGCTGCCACGCCCCAGCAGATCGGAACCAGGAGGAAGAGGAGCGCAACGGCAGTGCGTGTCGAAAACCGCAGGGCCTTTGACGCGACTAACACGAGCATCAGCTCAATGAGTCCTTTGCTAGGGCCGCCGCGCGGCCTTTTACTCAGTTCAGCGGGGATGTTCTCGCGTATCGGAGATCCACTGCAAGTTCTTCGCATTCTGATAAACTAGGCTTTCGCTATCCAGTTCGTGGATCAGCGGGATAATGAGATACGGTGCCAACATGGAAACGTCTTCTCACCATCAGCGCCTCGATGAGCGGCGCGCGATTGGCGTCGGGTGGCGGCACGAGGTGCCGCTCGATGCGCATGCGGAATGGACACCGCCAGCGCACCGAAGTGATCCGATAGGCATTCTGATCGCCCAGGGCGAAACGCGGATTCCCGAGCTGCTGCCCGAGCGCTATGCGCGGATGAAGGTCGACCCATTTGCCTTCCTCCGCGGTGCCGCGGCGATCATGGCCGCCGATCTCGCTTCCGGCCCGAGTACCGGGCTTCGGGTGCAAGCATGCGGGGATTGCCATTTGGCGAATTTCGGTTCCTATGCGACCCCGGAAGGCACGCCGGTCTTCGACGTCAACGATTTCGACGAGACGATACCGGCCCCTTTCGAGTGGGATGTCAAACGCCTCGCCGCGAGTCTCGTCGTGGCCGGACGGGTCGCGGAGCTGCCGGATGGTGATTGCCGGCGCCTCGCCCGCATGGCCGCCAGGAGCTATCGCGAACATTTGGCTCATTTGGCCGGGCTGGCGCCGCTCGACGCATGGGGTATGCACATCGACCTCGGCGCCGCTCTCGCCGACATCGACGCCCCGAAGATCCGCCGCAAACTGAAGAAGCGTCTGGCGGCTGTACTGGCGGCCGGGAAAGAGCATTTTGGTCTCGTGGAATCGGCAAGCGGCCACTGGCGCATCAAGGACAAGCCTCCGCTGGTGCGCCATTTGAGCCGGCACGAGCTTCATGCCCGCAAGGCCTTTGCGTCTTATGCCGAAACATTGCAGGAGGACCGGCGGGTGTTGCTGCAGCGATATCACCTGCGCGACATCGCCTTCAAAGTCGTCGGAGTGGGCAGCGTCGGCACATTTTGTGCCATTGGCCTATTCATCTCCGACGATGATGCGCCGCTGCTGCTGCAAATCAAGGAAGCGCAGCAATCGGTCCTCGCCGCGTTCGCCGGACCCTCGGATTACCCCGATCACGGCCAGCGGGTCGTGGTCGGGCAGCGCATGCTGCAGGCGGCGACGGACATCTTTCTCGGCTGGACGCAGGAGCCACTGGACGGGCGGTATTTCTATGTCCGGCGGCTGAAAGACCATGGGTTAGCCAATATCGGAGCCCGGCTCGAAGCGTCACTGCCGTTCTATGCCGGTCTCTGCGGCCGCACCTTGGCTCGCGCTCATGCGCGCGCCGGCGATGCCGTGGCGCTGTCGGCTTATTTGGGCAAGGACACCGAATTCGACAACGCGATCGCGAAATTCGCGATAGCCTATGCCGATCAGACGAAGAGTGATTGGCACGCCCTCCTTGCGGCCATTGAGGAGGGACGGGTCAGCGCCGGAGAATGAATAATGTCCTGTGGGACACCGCGAACTACGGTACGCTGAGGTGATTTCAGGGGAAGTCTCGGCGAGCTGATGGCCGCCCGCTGTATTCCACACTAACGGGACAGTGCCCGCGCACCAGCTTCGCGCCCGCCAGGCAAGCATGCCGCACCGCCAATAAACGGGAGCACTTCATGACGGTCAAGGTCCAGGTCGGCCCACCGCAGATCGCCATCCACCAAGGCCAGACAGTGCTGATCAGCGAGGAGGACGGCCAGATCGATTGGCCGAGCGAAAAGGGCCTCTATTTCTTCGATACTCGGGTCGTCAGCAGCTGGGCCATTTATGCCAATGGCGAACCCTGGGAACTGCTGAACGGCGGCGCCATAAGCTACTACGCATCCCGCATTTTTCTCACCAATCGCGCTTTGCTCACCGAAGACGGCACGATCCCGCCGCGCACCTTGGGCTTCACCCTCAGCCGGTCGATCAGCGGCGGCGTGCACGAGGACCTCGACATCATCAACCACGGCATGAAGCCGGTGGTCTTCCAGCTGGAGATCGCGCTCCGCTGTGATTTTGCTGACGTTTTTGAGGTGAAGGCCGGCCGCATTGTCCGCCGTGGCCGGATTACCACGGAGTGGTCAGCATCGCACCAACATCTGCGCACCACTTACCGCAACGGCGATTTTACCCGCGCGGTGACAATCTCTCCAGCGCGATCGTCAACAAAGGCGGTATACGCCAACGGACGACTCAGTTTCGAGGTGGCCCTCAAACCGGGCGAACCGTGGCATTGCTGTCTTCGCTATACACTGACCGACGGCGACCGGCACTTTGCTTCGCCGACTGACTGCGCCGGCCACAGCCACAAGTCGCGCCACGCCGAGACGATGGCAGACTGGCTAACAAAGGTTGTCAAGATCCAGACCAGCAACGAGGAATTCTATCGCCTGTTTCGCCAGGCGCTCGAGGACACGGCTGCCCTTCGCTTGCCGATCGCGGGTCCGGATCATATGGTTTTCTTGCCGGCGGCCGGGCTCCCCTGGTTCGTCGCGCCCTTCGGGCGCGACAGCCTGATCGTTTCGCTGCAGAACACCCTCGTCTATCCGGAGTTTGCGCGCGGAACATTGGAGGTTCTCGGCTCATTGCAGGCAAAGCAGGAGGACGACTACCGCGATGCCGAGCCGGGCAAAATACTGCACGAAATGCGCTATGGCGAACTCGCGCATTTCAAGCTGATCCCGCACACCCCCTATTACGGCACCGCAGACGCTACGCCGCTTTATCTGATTGCTTTGCATGCCGCTTGGCGCGCCATTGGCGACCGGGGGCTCTTGGAGCGCCATCTCGAGACTGCCGAAGGTTGCCTTTCCTGGATTGACGAGTATGGCGATCGCGACGGCGACGGTTTCCAGGAGTATCAGACGCGCTCTTCGGTCGGTTACGAGAATATGGGCTGGAAGGATTCGGGTGATTCCATTGTCTATGCCGACGGCTCACTGGTCAAAGGCCCAAAGGCACTCTGTGAGCTGCAAGGCTATGTCCACAGTGCCTGGGTGCGCATGGCCGAGGTGTTCGATGCGCTCGGCAAGCCGGACCGCGCGCAGGCGTTGCGCGCCAAAGCAGCTGCACTGTTCGAGCACTTCAACGCAGCCTTCTGGGACGAAGAGCTCGGCTTCTATGCCTATGCGCTCGATGGTGAGAAGAAGAAGGTGCTGACCATCGCGTCCAACGCCGGACACTGTCTGTGGTCCGGCATAGTGCCTCCCGAGCGCGCCAAGAACGTCGTGGAACGGTTGATGGCGCCGGACATGTTCACCGGCTGGGGCATTCGTACGCTGTCGACCACCAATCCGGCGTTCAATCCGTACAATTATCAGACGGGTTCGGTCTGGCCGCACGACAACGCCATCATTGCGATGGGCTTCAAATACTATGGTTTCGGCGCGGAGGCGGCGCGCATCGCGCACGACATCAGCGTTGCAGCGAGCTATTTCCGGCTCAACCAGGTGCCGGAGCTGTACACCGCGTTCGAGCGCGACGAAACCAACTTCCCGGTGCAATACATCGGCGCCAACGTCCCGCAAGCCTGGGCAGCCGGCTCCGCCTTCATGCTGACGCAGGCCCTACTGGGCTTTCTGCCGGACGCGCCGCGCAACAAGCTTTATGTCGACCCGTCGCTCCCGCAATGGCTCCCCGACCTCGCCGTTTACGACCTTCACCTCGGCAAGCACAAGCTCGACATCCGCTTCTGGCGCGAAGGGGAGGATACCGCGTTCGAGGTGATCAAGGGCGATCCCAAGCTGGTCGAGCGCTGCGATATGGCGTCCAAAATTGCGCAGCTGAGAACTACCTCCGACCCGCTCTAGGGGTGAAAATCTGACGCTTAGGTTCGTGGCTCCGAGTACCTAAGGGCTTATTGCGCACCTGCGCACAAATCGGCCGGTTATGCCCGAGGCCGTGTGAAAAGTGATTACCTCGACGAAATCCAGCAATCTTATTGCTCTTACAATGGAGTATTCGAACTCTTCGCTACGCCGCAGCACGCACTGCGACAGTAAATTGCCCAATCACTGGTGCCGATCGTCTTTTCACACGGCCTCGCCCCGAAACGGACATCCGTCAGCGGTAAAAATGAACACCAAGTGATCGGCTCTCTTAGGCCCTCAGCTTTGCGAGCAACTCGGCCTAGTCATTAAAGGCTAGCTCGACCGGGGAAGCAGCCGGTCCATCCCATTAGCCGCCAGTCCCAAGCACCTGTTTTTACAAGGCCAACGGCTATCAGGCCGAGGCCCCGATCCGACATTGTCCTTCGCCTGGCACGGCGATCCCCTGCATTTGCATGAGCAAAGCGGCACCCCGTGTAACGCTACCTAGCTGGCCAGCTTTGCCAATGCCGTGCGCGCCCACTGCAGATCCTCAACCAACGTTCGTCCACACGAATTCTGCTCGGGCGGGACGCCGGCCCTGAATGCCAGATAGCCGATTGCGCAGGCAGCGTTGTAGAGCGGGATGCGATTTCTGTCGAGGCATCGCTCGACGACCGGCTCGTAGATGCGGAGCGCGGCATCGAGCATGTCCTCGCGTCCGACATCGAAAAGCAAATAGCGAAAATCGTGGTGCCGATCCGCCCATGCGGCGCCGTCGTAGTCAAAGACACCGTTGACTGCATCGGCGTGATCGAGCGCCAGGTTGTGAAGGCCCAGGTCGCCGTGGACCAGGGCCCGATCGGCTGCATCCACCGCCATGCCCTCGTATTCTTCGATAACATCTGCGAGCGCGCGGATCAGACCGCGGTCGTTGATGACGCGCGGCAAGGGTTCGCCAATCCAGGCACCGGTCTCTGGCCACGGCACGTGCTGCCGCAGCCAGCCGGCGGCGTCCGCCTCGACAATCCCGGTGTGCTGCTCCACGAGGATTTGCCCAATCGCGCGTAGCGGCGGTAGAGGCCCCAAGGATCGCATCGGCCGGGAACCATCCGGCGGACGTCAAAGCCGGAATTCGAGACGAACAAGATTTCCGGCACTCGGAACGAGCAGCGCTTCGTGAGGAGGCCGAGGACGCGGCGTTCCACCGCGAGCCGCGTTACGCCTGCTTCCGAGGCGGGGAACCATGCGATGTGGCCGTCGGGCAGCGATACGGCCCACCGTTCCTCGCGGGCGTCGATGTGTAGCGCCTCAGCAGGATGCGGGAACCCGGCCTCGCGTAGCGCCCGGCACACGGTAGCCGGCGTGAGAACCGCGTAGATCGACATCCCTTTGGCTTCTAAAGCGGAATAAGTTACGGTGAGACCCCAGTCACGAAGATGGAAAGCCTTCCTTCGCATTTCCTGCGCTCCCTTCCATTGATGTGAAGGATTTTCCGGGACGACGGCGCATAGCGAGAATGCGGAAGGCACCGAGACCATCGTCCGAAAGCGGCCAAGCAAGGGACACGCATGCAGTTGAAGTATCGAAGGCCGTGCGTGCTACGGCGCTTTGATCTGTCGTCGTGGTAGCAGAACCCGTCAGAGCGGGCGCGGATCTTCTAATTGTAGTTGCTGGATCAGCGATCGCCGTTTAAGTGAGCGATGCCGCTGCTAGGTTTCAGGTCTGCGCACCAGCTTAACCGCCACGATGGTCAGGCATGGGCCGAATAGCAGCGTCGCCGGTCGACCAGGGCGGAAAGCGTGCGGTATTGCGGCAGGTCTCCGTGCTTATGAGGTATCGACTCCGATCATTAAGAGGGGCGTGGTTGGCCGGTGACGTGACCGACAGCCACAATTCCATAGGGAGGTAATGCATGGCCGCGATCGAAACAATCAATAACGGGGCACAAGCAGGTTTGCTCGATCGCGAGCGGATCATCGCGAAGCCTGGTTTCAATCGCTGGCTCGTGCCGCCGGCTGCGCTCGCGATTCATCTCTGCATAGGCATGGCCTATGGTTTCAGCGTGTTCTGGATTCCGCTCTCGCGCGCGATCGGCGTCCAGAAGTACGTCGCTTGCCCCGAGCCCTCGCTCATCTCGTCGCTGTTCATGACGACGTGCGACTGGCGCATCGTCGATATGACGCCGATGTACACGCTGTTTTTCATTTTCCTTGGCTCCTCGGCCGCGCTGTGGGGCGGTTGGCTCGAGAGCGCTGGACCGCGCAAGGCCGGCCTGGTGGCAGCGTGCTGCTGGTGCGGCGGCCTCTTGATTTCCGCCATCGGCGTCATCGTGCACCAGCTCTGGATGCTGTGGCTCGGCTCCGGTGTGATCGGTGGCATAGGCCTCGGCCTGGGCTACATCTCGCCGGTCTCGACCCTGGTCAAATGGTTCCCCGACCGGCGCGGCATGGCGACGGGCATGGCCATCATGGGCTTCGGCGGCGGTGCCATGATCGGCTCGCCGCTTGCGGACATCCTGATGAACCAGTTCCGGTCGGCAACCTCGGTCGGCGTCTGGCAGACCTTCGTCACGATGGCCGTCATCTATTTTGTGTTCATGTTGGGCGGCGCTTTCGGCTATCGACTTCCACCGGGCCACTGGCGGCCGGAGGGCTGGACACCTCCCCCTCCCGGCGTCAAGGCCATGATAGCCCATGGTCACGTCCACCTGCGCGACGCACACAAAACGGCACAGTTTTGGCTGATCTGGGGCGTGCTGTTCCTCAACGTGAGCGCGGGCATCGGGGTCATCGGCATGGCCTCCCCGATGCTGCAGGAGATCTTCGCAGGCTCGCTCAT
>Ga0306925_10007859_pt1 | contig 10065 bp, 9 predicted proteins | sample flu12Cox44000176_FD_203755 | JGI IMG/M metagenome (GOLD analysis project Ga0306925, IMG submission 203755) | Lab enrichment of tropical soil microbial communities from Luquillo Experimental Forest, Puerto Rico - flux8day.12C.oxic.44.000.176 (v2)... | ecosystem: Environmental > Terrestrial > Soil... | reverse complement strand
GCCAAAGCCGGGATCGCGCTTCGACCAGTGTTTCCGGTACGAGGCGGAGAACGAGGGGCCGCTCGTACTCAACTCGTTCTATTGGGAGCTCGCGAACGGGTTATGGGTCGAGGCCATGAACAAGGACGAGCGTCATTCGCGCAAAGTGGTGCGTCCTGTTGATGACAATCCACGAGTGATCCCCACCACGGTATTCGCGTTTGAAAAGGATCCCGGAAACACCCGGGCGTGGGCGGCGGTGCCGCGATCAAAGGGAACTGTTCCTACGGCTGATGCATCAGCCAATTTTGAGACAGTATTCCCGGATTCGATTGCGGGCCTCACTGAATTCCTGCAGACCCACAATCTGCCGCCGAGGCCGCTGACAGCTTTCTATTTGAGGGAGCCGGGTGCGAAGGCATCGACACTGGAAGACGTCTACAGCGGGCCGCAAATCAAGATTGCATTGCGCTCCGATGCCAGTCGCGATGGCAACCAAATTTCAGTGCGAACCGAAATCGTTGCCAGTGGGGAGGCCTCGAAAGAGGCTCGCTACTTCATGCCGGCGCTTCGAGCACTTCGATCACTTGAGAAACCGGCAGACGTCCAAACATACGAACAATTCGTCAGTCGTTATTCTGAATTTCGCCGGGAAGCGGTTCCGTATCAGCCGACCTGGGTTTTCCCGCTGAACATGGCCGCGAACGCCGTCAGCGATGGAGCGGTGTATCGCATCCTCCATCCAATAGGGGTCGAATACAAAGGCGAGCACATTTGTATCCTCGCCGCATCCTATGCTCCGTTGCCGGTTAGCTTCCGTGCTGATGACTGCCCATCCTGGTTCGGTACTGCTCCGCGATAGGCCAACGCTATGGAAAAAATCATAACTTCGGCTGCGGGCGGGGCGACGACTGCCGTTCTTGCGTGGATCGCCCGATATCATGATCCGCTATATAGCGACGGCTGGCTTCTGAATAATCCGCAATGGCTCTATATCCCCGTGATAGTTGTCGTTGCGGCAGTCATTATGAGTCTGTGGACGTCCGGCCTCGTCACGCTCTTTTTGCTGACGTTGGTCGCGGCCTCCATTTTTGCATGGTTATATGGCCGATCCGATCAATCCGAACCCTGGCCGGTCATAACCTGGATTTTGCATCTGGTGATTTTTGCAATGATCGTCGGGATCGTCGCCGGTCTCGCAAGGCTTGTCTATGTCTGGTGGCGTGGTCTGCCACCGGCCCCGGCCGGCACACCGCCATAGAGTCAGTCGGCTGACTGATAGCCTTTGGTTTCTTCGCACAAGGGGGACGCCCCATGACGACGACCGGGCATTTTTCGACGGAGGCAGATCAAGACGATGCGGTGAAGCCGTGCGGTCCGGCGTCGGCACCGCGATGGTGGGAATGCATGCTCTGCATCGCGCTCGTCTTGTGGATTCTCCGCGTGCCGACGACAACGACCGCGCTCGGATGGCTCCTGCTCGGCGTCACTTCGCAGGCGCAAGACCTGTTCACCGAATATCTCGACTTGTCGATTTATATGTGGTTGCGGATGATTCTATTCGTCGTCGTCCTGACCCTGCTTTGGGCGCTGCCGACCCATTATGCAGCCCGCATGCTGGTCAACAGCGATCCCAGGGCGCCTGCGAATGGAGGCCCATGCTTTGACTGGGCCTCGATCTGGCTGCCGCGCCTTTTGGGATTTTTGACATTCCTGGCCGTCGAAGTCGCGATCTGGCGCTCCTACAAGAACATTCCGACCCTGGATGAGCAGGACGTCGTGCGGCGCGTTGAACACGCGCTGATCGCGATGGCTGTCCTGGTTGCCGTCAGTGCTGCCGCATATCTGGTCTGGATATTCAATCGGCCACGCGATTTCAGGCCTACAGGCCTGCTCGGGCGCCTCAACACCAAACTCGGGACCTTCTGGCAGGCGGTCTCGCCGGGTCGCGTGCAGGGCTCGGCAGACGAGGAAAGCCGCGATTTCGGTCGGCTCATCCTCGCCGCCGTGTTTCTCGTCTTTGTGGTGATCTTCCTGGCAGGCGCTGATCGCATCGCCCACTGGTTTCCGCGGTCGATGGCGATTCCGTTCATCCTCGGCGGATGGCTGCCGTTTCTGACCTACCTTTCGGGCGTTGGACGGCAACTCCGCGCGCCACTGATCACTGGCCTCGCCGTGTTGATTGCACTTATCGCCGTCGTGTTCGGCGATAGCCATACGGTGCGCCGCGTCGCATCGAAAAACGTCGCACCTGTGCCGATTGTCGCACCCATGCCGATTGAGGATGCGATCGACCTTTGGATGACAGAGAACAGGTGCAATCCCAAGACCGCCAACGGCGCGCCTGCCGCGAACTGTCCACGGCCGCTCATCGTCGCGGCGGCGGGTGGAGCAAGCCGCGCGGGCTTCATGATGGCAAGCATGATCGGCTATTTCCTCGACACGAGCGAAGCGACGCCTTACGGCGTTACGGGAATAAACTCCAGGGACGTCCGCAACCGCCTGTTTGCGATTTCAGGCGTATCGGGCGGATCGATGGGAGCGGTGATGGTCACGGCAGCACTGAGCGCCGCGTCGCCGGCCAGCGACAAGCCGCCTTGTGTCAACGCGCCTGTCGACCAGTGGTGGGGCATAAAGGTCAACAACTGGCGCGATTGTTTCGAAGCGCTGACCAGCGGGGATTTCCTGACTGCCGGCTTTCTCGGCCTCGCCTTCAACGATATGCTGCCTTTCGCCTTCCGCGACCGCGCCGCGGTGCTGGAAGACAGTTGGCGCAACCGCTTTCGTGATGTCGTACCCCCGGCAAATGGGAGCGGCGCTGCGTCGGATTGCCAGAGTTTCGGCCTGGATTGTCCGTTTCTCCCGCTACGGCCGCAGCCCGGACACTGGATCCCGCTCGTGGTTCTCAACGGCACCTCGGAAGCCGTCGGTCGCCGGATACTGACGACGCCGCTGGCGATGACCTATACGCCACGGGAAAAGTGCCCGACGGCCGTCACGGCCGGACCCTGTCCGTTGTTCGTGGAAGCCGACAGCTTTCATCAACTGCTGCAAACGAAGGTCGCGCCCGGGCGCTTGAGCGATCGATTGGGTACGTTCGGGCGGTATCTGTACGGCGGCGCGGAAAACAACGATATTCGCTTGAGCACGGCCGCGCTCAACTCGGCCCGCTTCCCCCTGATTTCTCCGCCAGGGTCGATCCGCAATCAGGACTATAGGCTCGTCGATCGCATCGTGGACGGCGGCTATTTCGAGAACTACGGCACGCTTACCGCCAAAGAATTGGCTTTGGCCGTGCACGCGATCGCCCCTCAACTCAAGCCACTTGTGATCGTGATCTCGAATGATCCCGCCGATCAGCTTGACCCCGCTGACGACGTTCCCGGCGATCAGCAGGTCCTGCCACGCCCGACTGCCGCCGCGGGAGAGCCGCTCACCGAAGTCACCGCTCCGATCACGACCATCGTCAGTGTCCGGACGGCGCACGGCGTGCAGGCCGTCGACGAATTGCGCACCGCGCTGCACGCTTCCATTCCGGAGTGCAGCAGACTTGTGATCCAGTTGCGCATCTCGCCCGACGGCGACAAACCTCTGTCCATGAGCTGGTGGGAGTCGCCGTTGGTGCAGCGCCGAAACCATCGCCAGACCGAAGGCAGTCAGAATTCCGCAAACGGATCAGAGCACAATCAGAATCTTCCGCATCTGAAGGCCATCTGGCAGGAAATACAGTCATCGAGTTGCAGACCGCCAAATTGAAGTCCCGGCTGGGCGGTCGATTTGAGAAAATGCGGTTCGCCGCGCGCGCGGCATTTTCCTTCCAGCGAGCTTGCGACGTCATCATGTGGACGCGCCGGCTGGCGCGCGAATGCCGTAGGGCGCCGCCCATGTCAGCCCGGCCAGAGTGGAGGTCGCAGGCTTGTATTCGCAGCCGACCCAGCCGTCATATCCGAGGCTATCAATGAGGTCGAAGAGGTAGGGATAGTTTATCTCGCCCAGGTGCGGCTCGTTCCGGCCGGGAACGCTCGCGATCTGCAAGTGCTTGATGAGACCGATCGTCTGCCGCAACGTCTCGGCAAGATTCCCGTCGGTGAGTTGCATATGATAGACATCGAGATGCAGAAAGAGATTGGGGTGATCTACTTTCTCGATGATCCTGAGCGCGTCGCGCGTATGGTTGAGAAAGAATCCACGCATGCCGTAAGTGGTGTAAGTCTCGCCGCCGCGGATCAGATCGCGTCCGCCGTTGATCGGCTCAATCACGGCCCTGATGCCATGTTCTCCCAGGCGGCCTGCTGCATATCTCAGGTTTTCGACGAAAACCTGCTCGGCTCCCGCGCGGTCGGTTCCTTCGGGCAAAACCCCGGCGATCGTGTGCACGGTGTCGCAGCGGAGCGTTTGGCAATAGGATATTGCCGCATCGAGCTCGCGTCGAAATTCCTGCTGCCGCCCCGGCACCGCGGCGAGGCCACGTTCTCCCGCAGCCCAATTGCCCGGCTTCGTATCGATCAGCACCATGGCGAGATCGTAGCGGCGAAGTAGCGCAGCCAACACATCCGCCGGCCAATCGTAGGGCACCTGAAATTCGACGCCTCTGAACCCGACCCTTGCAGCAAGCTCGAATCGATCGAGAAAGGGCACTTCGTTGAACAAGTAGTGGAGGTTCGCAGCAAACCTGGGCATCTTCGTTTTCACTCCGGTCTTGGGCGTCGCGGAATGGAGCCTATCATGGTCGCGGCAAGAATCCGCGCAACGCGCCAGATTCCATTTTGGTAGCTCCGATGATTTTGACCGAAGACCGGCCAGCCAGGACACGCAGCTCGCTTCCGCCGTCAATATCGTCGATTCCGAGACGCCCGGCGTGACACACAAAATTTAAGCATCATTCGCATTCTAAAATGGAATGCTTGCTTCCTTCCCGATCCATTGGCAGTGCGAACTCAGTGTGTTTGAGTTGCTTGATTCACGACACGAGGTGTCCTTCGCAAGGCACTGAGCGCTCGGTGGATTGATTCAGCAGCGATCAACTGGGAGCCGCCGCGTTGAGCGTCCCGCCACCGGGCGAGAGCCGTGAAAGGCTCGGCTTCCTTGCGTCGGGCGGGTTTGTTTGTCTTGCGTCCGTGCGTGACGTCTATCTCGGTGGTTTCTTCCAGAGGGTCAACCCGCTTCTGGTCGCGCTTCTCGCGTTCAGCCTGTGTACCGTGCTGTTCTCGCCCGCGGTGTTTTGCCGCGCCAAATCAGCAAACTGATATGGCTCAACGCCACGACGGCGGCCGCCTGGCTCACGTTTCTTTTTGCTTTGAAACTTATCGAGCCGCTGATGGTACAGATCCTCTATTCAGGCATAGGCCCGTTGTCGGTTGTTTGGATAGAGAGGAATTTCGCAGCCGCTGACTGCAATCATTCTCTGACGCGCGCCGAGCGACGGGCATTCCTCGCTCTCCTTGCAACCCTCATCCTGTCGGCTGCGATAGTTCTGCTCGGGCTGTCGGGGACGGTCGGCGAATCCTTCGGCAACGCCGTCCTCGGCGTTCTCTTCGCATCAAGCGGAGGTGTTTTGATTTCAATCAGCACGATGCAGTGCCGGAAATTGAACGAGGCTGGTGTCACGCCGGCTGCACTCCTCTCACTTCGGTTTCCTGCCACAGCTCTGACCGCGGCGGCCATGATGTCAATCACTTCGAGCCCTGCCGGGGCGCTCTCCGGCCTCGATCCGATGATGGCGATGACAGTGCTTCTCATCATCGTGCCCAGTTACGTGAATCTGGTCGCCATCTCGCTTGCCTCACCGCTCACGGTTCGCGTTGTTCTTGCCGCCGGACCGGTCCTGATCTTCTTCTGGGAGATGGTGGAGGGGCGCCTGGCGGCCTCGCCATATTCATTCCTGGCTGCCGTTTCGTATGCGCTCACCACGCTTTTTGCGGTGGTCGCCCGGGAGCGCGCCGTCCGCAATTGAGCCTCGCCGGCGGGCTCTGCGGTCTCGTCATCGGCTCCTGTGCGCACTGGAACCCAGGGGATCGTTTCAAGGGATCATTTTGCGGATAAATGCGTTTCATCAAGGGTTGTGTCGCTCACTGTTGAAAGGGAGGAGTTCATGCCGAGGAAGGAGACCGTCAGAAAAGCCATGCAGGACAAGCGCGCGGGCAAATCGCCGAGCACGCAGGCCGGCGAGTTCGTGCACGAAGAAATAGACAAGATTCGTCGTGGCGAGCACGGCGCACGATCGCCGCAGCAAGCCATCGCGATCGGCCTCTCCGAAGCGCGCCGTGCCGGCGTCGATCTTCCGCCGCCACGGAAGGGGAAGGCCAAGTCGCGTACCCGGCGAAGCGCCAAATACGCCTATGAAGCGGGCCAGGGCCGGCGCAAGACGCGGCGACGGCCGCGCGTTTCGCGCGCAGTCAAACAGGTGCTGAAGCACGAGCCGCGGAGCTCCGCCTCACGACGTGCGCTGTCGCAACAAGCCAAGCGCGCAGCCAGCCGACGCAGCGCCGCCTCGCGTTCAGCCGCCGCCCGCAAGGCCGTACGGACCAAAGGTGCCAAGGCTCGCTCGGCTGCCGCCAAGAAGGCCGCACGTACGAGAGCGCGTCGGAAACGTGCCTGATTTGCGCGTCGGTTCGGCGCGCCCTGTTCTCGATCTCGCCGGCGATTCAGCAGCGATGACGCAGTCCGTCCCGTCCGACATAGGTGCCGGTAGCCGGATCGTATGACCGGTAGCGCATGCAACTGACGGAAGAGGGCGCGGGTCCGATCACGACCTGTGACGGATAGGGCAAGGGCGAGCGGTAGGAATTACCTGCGATGATGCCTGCCGCACCGAGCCAGGCAGTTGTCGGATCGACGGTGTAATTCCCCGGGAAGAATCCATTGTTGGGAACGTCGCGATCGTCGTTGCGATTATCGTAGAACCAGCCGCTGGTGTTGCCGTAGCGGAGCGGACGAACGCCGAGGTCTTGCGCTTGCGACGCCTCCGCGCCGAACAGCGCGATCAGGGCGGCGCCGACGAGGTGTGCCGTGATCCTTTGGGCTTTCCGTTTCGTCACGGCCTGATCGTCCCCCAATCGCCTTTCCATCCCGTCAGCCTTCCGCGCCGAAACTGCAGATAGAGCCCGTCGCTGCGGCTCGCCAGCGCCGCGCCCTTGACGTTCGGCAGCGCAAGCAAAAGCTCGTCGCCGGGTCTGCCGCGCACATAGTATAGTCCAACGCCAAGCGCCTGCGAGGCCTGTTCGGGAGTCATGCCGAACGCAAGCGGGATGTTCGGCGGCGTCAACGTGACGAACTGGGCATGCGCTGCGCCCAGCGAGACGCCGGCCGACAGCAGCAAGGCCGCTATCGTTGTCAGCACGGGCTTTCTGCTCGCTTTCCGCATCCTCCCTCACTCCACCGATGCCAGCGTCCCGGCCGGCGTCCAGCCGCCGCCGAGCGCCTGGAACAGGCTGCTTGCGGCTTGAAGCTTCGACAGGCGGACCAGCACCAGGTTGTTTTGCGCCGTAAACAGCGTCTGCTCCGCCTGCAGCACGGTAATCAGATTGATGGTGCCGCCGGTCAACTGCTTTTCCGCGACGTCGAAAGCCTGCTGCGAGGCGTCGACGACCTGCTGCTGCAGGCGTTCCTGCAACGTGAATTGCTGCAAGGCGATGAGCGCCTTCTCGACGTCGGCAAAGGCGGACAGCACCGCTTTGCGATAGGCCTGCAGGTTCTGCAGTTGCACGCCCTTGGCCTGCTTCAACTGGCTCTCGAGCAGGAAGCCGTCGAAGATCGGCTGGGTCAGGCTTGCGGTCAGCGTGTAGAACCAGGCGCCCGGCGTGAACAGCGACGCAAGCGCCGCGCTCTGAAATCCGGTCGTGCCCGTGAGCGCGATCTGCGGAAAAAACGCAGCGCGCGCGGACTCGACGCTGAAACTCGAGGAGGCGAGCTGCGACTCGGCCTGGCGGACGTCCGGCCTCTGGTAAAGCAATTCCGACGGCAGGCCCGGAGTGACCCGCGGCACCACGATCTGGCGCGTCGTGCCGCCGTGAACGGTGAAGTTTGGCGCTGCGCGACCGACCAGAAGCGCAAGTGCAGCGATGTTTTGCCTGAGCGTGACCTCGAGCGGGGGAATTGCGGCGCGCTGGGTCGCGGCCAGCGCCTCCTGCTGCGACACGTCGAGCTGCGAGGCCGTACCGCCGTTGAACTGCTTTCTGACGAGATTGAGGATGCGCTCCGCCGCTGCCAGGTTCTGGCGGGTGACGCGCAACTCGTCCTGCGCGGCGAGAACCTGGAAATAGGTATTGGCGACGGTGACCATCGTCGTCAGTGTGACAACCTCGCGATTATATCTCGAGACCGTCGCGTTTTCCTCCGCCGCATAGAGCGCCGCGCGATTCTTGCCCCAGAAGTCGAGCATGTAGCTCGCGGTCAATCCGGTCTGGAAAGTATTGAAGGTCGTCCCGCCGAAGCCGTTGCCGCTGGCGACGGTATTGGCGCTGCTCTGCTTCTGTCGTTCGGCGCTCGCATTTCCCGTCAGCGTCGGGAGCAGGGCCGCGCCCGACACCCCGACCAGGGCATCGGCCTGGACGATCTGGGCGATGGACACGGCGATATCGAGGTTGTGAAGCTGGGCCGCCTCCATCAACGCGGTGAGCTCGGCGGAACGGAAGCCGCGCCACCAGTCCAGGGCCGGAACGGCGGCGTCCGCATCGCCCTTGCGTGCCGCGCGATAGGCCTCGGGCACTTCAAGATTGAGTTCGGGGCGTTCCGTGCCGAGGATGCAGCCCGAGAGCGGCGCGCTCATCGCAAGCGCAAGCAGCGCGCCAGCCGAGCGGCGCCGGGCGCCGGCGCGCGCAACATCGATCCGGATACGGCTCCGGATTCGCTCGAGAAACGGGAGTGGACCGGCGCCTGCCATCTATTCGCCCGGTTGCAGAGAAGGCCCGGGCGTATGAGGTGCTGAGTCGCCCCTAAAACGTTGGCTCCAGAGACGAAATCTGTCCAGATACAAATAGATCACAGGTGTGGAATAAAGCGTCAGCGCCTGGCTCAGAATCAAGCCTCCGACAATGGAGATGCCGAGCGGCTGGCGAAGCTCCCCGCCGTCGCCCATGCCGAGGGCGAGCGGAAGGGCCCCGAGCATCGCCGCCATGGTCGTCATCATGATCGGCCGGAAGCGGAGCAGGCAGGCTTCGCGGATCGCTTCGAGCGAACTGAGCCCCCGCTTGCGCTCTGCTTCAAGCGCAAAATCGATCATCATGATCGCGTTCTTCTTCACGATGCCGATCAGGAGAATGACGCCGATCAGCGCCATGATGCTGAACTCGGTCTTGAACGCCATCAGCGCCAGCAGCGCGCCGACACCTGCGGAGGGCAGCGTCGACAGGATGGTGAGCGGGTGAATGTAACTCTCGTAGAGCACGCCGAGCACGATGTAGATCGTGATCAGCGCCGCGAGAATGAGGTAGGGCTGGTTGGCCAGCGAATCCTGAAACACCTTCGCCGTACCCTGATAAGAGCCGCGGATCGTCGCCGGCACGCCGAGCTTGTTCATGGTGGCGTCGATGGTGGCGATCGCCGTGCTCAGCGAGACGTTGGGCGGCAGGTTGAAGGAGATCGTGGTCGCCACCAGGAGCCCCTGATGGTTCACTGCAAGCGGGGTCGCGCCCCGCGTGAAATGGGCCACCGCCGACAGCGGGATCATCGTCTCCTGCTTGGTCGAGACGGCCGAGCCCGTCGACGCCACGCCCTTGCCGGTCTGGCCGATCGAGTTGGTCGCGAGGTTGCGCGCGGCCTGCGCGTTCGCGGCGGCCAGGGCGGTCGACGTGCTCGACGAGACCACGGTGCCTGCCACTGCATTGGTCGATTGCGATCCGCCGACCGAGGCGCCGGAGGTCGAGACATAGACGTCTTTCAGCGTCTCCGGATTCTGCCAGTATCGCGGGGCCACCTCCATGATGACATGATACTGGTTGCGCGCGACATAGATGGTCGAGACCTGGCGCTGGCCGAACGCGTCGTAGAGCGTGTTGTCTATCTGGCTCACGGTGACGCCGAGCCGCGCAGCCGCGTCGCGATCGATCGTGACGTCGGATTCCAGCCCCCTGTTCTGCTGGTCGCTGT
>Ga0306925_10007856_pt1 | contig 10066 bp, 9 predicted proteins | sample flu12Cox44000176_FD_203755 | JGI IMG/M metagenome (GOLD analysis project Ga0306925, IMG submission 203755) | Lab enrichment of tropical soil microbial communities from Luquillo Experimental Forest, Puerto Rico - flux8day.12C.oxic.44.000.176 (v2)... | ecosystem: Environmental > Terrestrial > Soil... | reverse complement strand
TGGCGCCGGTCCCGGCGCTGACCCGGTGCCAACAGCCGGCCGGCAGGACGGCGGCGATCTGATCGGCGCGCAGCCGCCGTTTGCCGCCCCGAAAGGCCAGTATCCGGTGATCGCAGGACACCGCCAGGACATAGCCCAGGCCGAGGGCAGCGACCCCGGCGCGGAAGGCACCGTTGTCCCCGTAGAGCTCATCAGCCGCCACCCAGGCGGCGGGCATGCCCGCCGCCACCGCATCAGCGATCATGCCCAGGGCCAGTTCAGGCTTGGTCGCGAACCCTACCCCGGCGGGGATACCGGCGGCCGCGCACCGCTGCCGGTCACCGGTCCATGACCTGGGCAGGTAGACCCGGCGGTCGATCAGCGCACGCCCGAGCAGGGAGGCATACGACAAGAACACCCCCACCTGGGAGTTCTCGATCCGCCCGGCGGTGCCGCTGTATTGGCGCTGCACCCCCACCGAGCGGGTGCCCTTCTTCAAGAACCCGGTCTCATCGCAGATCAGCACCCCACGCGCATGCCCCAGGCGGGCGGTCACGAATGCGCGAAGGTCATCGCGGACCCCGTCCGCATCCCACACCGCTGAGCGCAGCAGCCGCTGCATCGCCTGCGGATCACCATGACCGGCCTGCTCCGCCAGCCACCAGCAATTCTTCCGCTCCACCGGAGACAACAGCCCGGCCACAAACTCCCGGGCAGTACGCCGCGGCTCCACCCGCCCAAACCGGCCCGCGACCTGTGACATCAGCTCATCGAACATCACCCGCCATCCGGCGGGGTCTACCCTGTGGCCAGCGGCCACCACGAGATCTTCAGGCGCGAAGCGCCGCGTAAGTGCCGGTCAGATCCGGCCCCAGCCAGATGGTTTCTGCTTGCTCTAGCTCGCGCTCAAGTCGTCGCAGCCTTCGTGGCCCCCACGCAGCGAACTGGGCACCGAAGCGGAGTTCCGCCACCGTGATAAAGGAGATGAGAGCCGCCCCTCAACCAGCGGCCTGTACAGCTCGCCCAGCGGCCAGGTCCTGGGCGTTAGCTGCGCACCGAAAACACCGGTGTCGACAACGAGCGGGCCGCGAACGGCATGACTCATGCGTTGAAGATGGCTTCGAGGAAGATGCGTTCCTCCTCGTCAGTGAGGTCCTCGATCAGCATCTCCTCATGCGGCGGCAGCGGGCGAGCCGCAGCGAGCACTTCTTCCCTGCTCCGCTCCAGGCTGGCGCCCTTGGAGGCAGGGTCCCGGGCCTCCGGCTCTGACATCGCGGTGCTTCCCTCCGGTGATCAGGGTACCGCTTACCATCCTTGTCCCTCCGGCCTGAGATGACGGTTTTACAGGCCGTCACCGTTCTGGCCTGCACACCATGTCTGACTAGGGAAGACGCGACGGCTTTGGTCGTGAGAGCCCCGCTCATCCCGCGTATATCCCTCGCCGAGCTGGGAGCGATAGATCCGCAGGAGGATCAGGGCTGTCGTGGCGCCAGAGTCCGGAGGTAGCGGAACTGCGCTGAGCCCTGCTTGCCGCGCTTGCAGGGAAGTCGGTAGCCCGCTCGAGATGCGCGGGGTTGGGGAAAAGCAGGTCTGCGGCGTATTGGCATTGGTCCACGCCGCGCTTCTGAATTCACCCGGCGCGGGGGGGTCCGCCGGGCTCGAACTGGATGACCGCCATGGCCTGCTCCGGCCGCATCGCTCGCCCGGGTTGGAACCCGCCGATCGCCGTCGCTCACGATCCGTGTCGGGCTGCGTCTGCGGCCCGTGCCAGCCGTGCGAGGACGGCAAAGAACTCCCGTGATTGCCCAATGAAGAGGCCGTCCTTGGTGAGGGCCTTGACCGCGCCCATGGCGGCGCCGTCGGTCTCCGTGGGGCGGATGATCGAGACGATCGGGAACTTGCGATCGAGGAAGATCGTCGGCTCGGGCATGATCAGGTTGGTCTGCGTGAGTTCGCCGTCGGCATTGAGGTCAGGGAACGTGAGCCCGGTGGTGGGGTCGGTAAGGGGAGGCGCGTTGCCGGCCTTGTCCTGCCAGGTCTGGAAGTGCATGATCTCGGAGCCGCCGATGCTGAGCAGGATGCGCAGCACCTCGGGATGGGTGACCCGCTGGGCGAGCGCGGCGTAGAGGCTGGTACCGCCCTGCTCGACCCAGGCGAAGTGGAAGCCGGCCGTGTTGGCGATCGCCTGGAGGTGGCGGTGCGGGGCGAGGTCGGCGTCGCTGCGCGGGATCGCCGGGTGCTGACCGGTGGCGAGGTCGGGGATTGCTTGCGGGAGCTTGTCGCCGAAGTCGGGGTTCAGCGAGTCGCTGCGGTAGCGCGTCCAGAAGGTGGTGTCGACGGTGAGCTGCATCAGGTTGGTCAGCCGTCCGATTTGCTGGGCGCCGGTTGCCTTGCTGCTTGGAAGGGTGCGGAACTTGTCCAGGTTGACCGTTTGCTTGCCGTGCGCGTTCAGGTAGGCGTTGATGAAGGCGCCGTGCGAGATCTCGTCGTCGAGGTCGTCGTGAATGTACTGGGCCATGTCCGTGTCCAGCACCGCGACCGCCTCGGTATAGGCGGGGTTGCCGTTTCCGCCGGGAGTTTCGCTGTCCTGGATGCCGGCGAGCTCGTTGTACTGCTGCCACAGATCGGTCTCGATGAGCTCGGCCGCAGCCAGGAAGCGGAGAATCGCCGCGTCGCCCTTGGTGAGGCCGCCGCTCGCTGAGGCCGGTGACGCGTCGGTCAGCAGCCACCCTGCGCCAACTGTTCCTACTCCGACCGCGGCTCCCTTCACCAAGAAGGAACGCCGGCTGGTCCTCCGGCGGACGCGCCGCTGCTGCACCTGTTCGGTCGTTTCCATGATCCGCTCCTTCAAAGTTCGCTGAAGCCGCCCACTCATGCCTTCCCGTGACGGCCAGCTCCGGCAGCGCACGGTGCGGCATCCGGCGTCAGGTAATACAGCGGTAACACCGTGGCCAAGGCGCGGCAAGGCCTGACCGGCGGGTAACACATTCCTCCTGGCTATTCCTGGGGGACGCCGTATGCCCAAAAGGCAAGTGACGGCGGCCGGGGAGGCAGCCGATCACTTCACTGTCGTCAGCTTGGGAAGTCTGTGGCGCTGCTCGCGTCCTACCGGCTGAATCTGTGACCTGCGGGGATCCCGATGGTCTGTCCGTGATGAGTGACCGCGAGTGTCTGTGTCTGACCCTTCGATCGGGCACGCAACGGGCACGACTCTTGGTGTCATGCGCCGCATTAGCGGCTCGGGTCGCGGTCGTCCGGATCGGTTCAGGCTGGACCAACGTCGCGGGGCCGGTCCTCCCTGGACGCCACCGCACCGGGGTGAACTGCAACCCAACTTGCAACCCGGCTGGCGTGACTGACAGCTTAGTAAGTCGTCTCCGGCGTGGCGACGACGTGCCCGGCGCCAAGTCAGCGGCCGGGTGTGGTGTGGGCGCCTGCTGCGAGCGGCCGCGAGTCCCTGCGGTTCCCTGCTCGATCGGGCCGCCCCCGGGCACGGTCGCTTTGGGGCCATTCGTCTCGGTGGCTCGGGACTTGTGGTCCTGCCCAGGTATCGCCGGACGGCTCCATCCTGGCACCAGGGAGGCGAGTGAGCTCCCAACGAGCCCACGGCTCCCGGTGTGAGAAGGGAGCCGAGATGACGAAGATCACCGACGACAGGCTTACGCACCCCCACTCGGATGCGCCTGCCACCGGCGGCCAGTTCGCCCGCGAGCAGGCAATCAAGCGAATCGAGCGCAAGCGCCGTTACTGGATCAGTACCGCCATATCCACCATCGGCTTGCTTGTGCTCGCCGCCATCTGGGCCCTAACCGAATACCACAACGCGGGTGGCTGGCCGACCCAGGGCTTCAGCCAGAGTTCCGGGAGCCCCAACGTGTGGAACATCTGGATCATCTACCCGGCGATCGCTTGGGCGTTCCTGACGGCTGCGTTCGGCATGGACGTTTACCTGCGTAAGCTGATTTCGGAGAGCCAGATCAAGCGCGAGATGGAACGTCAGGCACGCTCCCGCTGAGGAGGTGGGTCCCATGCAGACCCGTCGGGGCCTGGCGGAAGGGGCTGGCCTGGCCGCCGCGGTGGTCGCGACCGCCGTCGTCTGGAGCATCCGGGCCGTCCACCCGTGGCCGCACACGCCACAGCACGATTAACCAGGCAACTGGCCACCCCGCACCGCCTCGGCGATCCGGCGTGGCAGGACTCAGACAGGCAGTCATTAGTACTACGTCACGTATCGGTGGGCAGCCCGGGCGCCGGCGCTTGACAATCAGCTCCGATCTCCACGGCAGGCTTGCCGCCGAAGTGTGGACACCGGCCGGGCCCGAATGGGATGGTCTGCGCTCCACCGGGCGCTCCGCCGCCGCTGAAGGTGGCGCCGGGACGGAACCCCATCGGCGGCGCATGCGCTCGCCCGCCGCGTGCCGCCCCCAAGGGCGTCGTTAGGGTGTGAGTTGTGCTGCAGGACGCGCGGGCCATTGTCGAAGCCGCGGGCGAGTGTTTCAACGCTGAGGAGTATGACCGCCTCGATCAACTGGTCAGCCCGGACATGGCCAATCATGCGGCCGGCCCGCACGGGCGCGAGGGCTGGAAGCAGATATGGCGCGCCATCCACGCCTGCTTCGCCGACGCTCGGGCTGAGACCCACTCGATCCTGGCAGACGGAGATCGTGTCGCGGTGCACCTGACGATTCACGGCACCCACCGGGACTCGGCCATGCCGCTGCTCGCCGGGATCGCCCCGACCGGCAAGTGTGTGCGGTGGGAGTTCATCCACCTATTCCGCGTGGCCGACGGGCAGATTGTCGAGCATTTCGCCGTGCGCGACGATCTCGGGCTGCTCCGTCAGCTACAAGGTACATAACCCAGGGTGTGCCGGGCGTGCCAGGCTTGGCTGTGTGACCGGCGCCGCCGACCGTGACTGGGCCGCGGTGTTCGGCGACGTGTTCGCCGAGCCGATTCGGCGGTGCATGCCCGGGTCCTCGCCGAGGTCCTCGGCGAGGACCTCGGCGGAGGCGGCCCCAGACAGTTTCACCTCGCGCAGCGAGCTCGCCCGTATCGCCAACGAGGTCAGGCTGGCGCCTGGCGGGCTGCTCCTCGACGTCGGCTGCGGCCGCGGCGGCCCCGGTTTGTGGGTGGCGGCCGCGACCGGCGCCAGCTACCTGGGCGTCGACATCGCGCCCTCCGCGCTCGCGCAGGTGCACGATCGGGCCAGGCGGGCCGGGCTCGCTGACCGTGTGCGAACTGATGCCGGAGCGTTCGGCGACCTTCCCCTCGGTGACGGCGAGGCTGGCGCGGTGATGAGCATCGATGCGCTTCTGTTCGCCCCCCGCAAGCAAGCAGCCCTGCGCGAGGTCAGCCGGGCCCTGCGCCCGGGCGGGCGCCTGGTGCTGACAACCTGGGACTACTCCCGCCAGCCCGAAGGCAGACCGCCGCAAGTCGCCGACCACCGGCCGCTCCTCAAAACCGCCGGCTTGCGGGTCCTCGCCTACGACGAGACACCTGACTGGGAGCACCGGCAGCGCGAGACCACCCGCCTGCTGATGGCCTTCGTCAACGAACTAGCCGCCGAAAGCGGCAGCGACCCAGATGCTACGCGCGCGCAGCCTGCCGAGGCGGCCGCGACAATCGACACGATGCTGCGCCGCGTCCTCATCGTCGCACAACGCGCCTAAGCCCCATCCGCACCTGAAACGCCGGCCAGAGCCTTATCCCGGCCGGCCCCAGCCGATCGCGGACCGCCCAGCCGCTGGCACTTGATAGCTCATGCCGGATATCAAGGCTGCTGGCCCCGCCAGAGTCAGCATCGATACCAGAAGTGGGCATTCTGCGCGACGTCAACTAGCGCGATGCGCATCGCGGGACTTGCATCAGATTCGGCGCTCGGCGCCGCAGCGAGCCGAGGATCGGGTTACGCTCAGTAACTCACACCGGTCAGTCCCCAACGCGCAAGTAACCGCCGATCGGCGCGGTTAATGGTGGACGGTGAAGCCGGCCCTGTTGCGTGCAGAACTGGCCGATCGGGCGCTGTATGCCCCAGGGCGGTGGGGTGCTCGCGCTTGGACGGGCCGCGCTCGCCAGCGGCGTGCTGCCACGGTCACATGATTGATACTCCGGGGCTGGTGGCGCCGTTGGGCGGTGGGCCGGATACTCGTGGCTTACTGGACGTGTTCTGGGCGGGATCTCTGGCGGGGTGTCGCCGGCGGGGGGGCGAGATGTCCAAGGTTCGTCGTTTCACGCGTGCGCGGGCGCTGGCTGGGGTATCCGGCTTGGCGGCGGTCATCTTGCTGTCGCAGGGGGCGGCCGCCGCGGCGGCCGGGCCGAACGCAGCCGGGCCAAACCTTGACTGGCCGCAGTACCTGCATGGCCCGCAGCACAGCTCGGTCAGCGCCGACACGGCGTTCACCACCTCCAACGCCGGGTCAGCGACCCAGCAGTGGCACTGGCCGCCGGCCGGCCAGAAGGTCGTGCTGGACGCGAGCCCCACCGTGGTCGCGGGCACGGTCTACATCGGCGCCCAAAGCGGCGTGTTCTACGCGCTGAACGAGTCCACCGGCGCGCAGCTGTGGACACGTGCTCTTGGCACCAATCCGGCCACTACCTGCAAGAGCGTGCGCGGGATCTCCGCGACCGCGGCTGTCTTGCCGGACCCGGTCACCGGGACCAGCACCGTCTATGTGTCCGGCGCCCGCGACCTGTACGCGCTGAACGCCGCCACCGGCGCGGTGGTCTGGAAGACCCAGATCGGCCCGACGACCACCAACCCCGACGCGTACTACAACTGGTCGTCCCCGACGGTGGTCGCCGGCCACATTTACGTGGGCCTGTCCGCGGAATGTGACAAGCCGCTGATCCGCGGCGGGGTGGTGGAACTCGACCAGCACACCGGCAAGGTGTTGCACACCTGGTACGCCCTGCCCGCGGGATCGATCGGCGCCAGCGTCTGGTCGAGCATCGTGGCGTCGTCGACTGGCAGCGATGTGTGGGTCTCCACCGGCAACCAATGCAGCGCGGCGTTCGGCGACACCTGCCCGCCGGGCAACCAGTTCGGGAACTCGCTGTCGATCGTGCACCTGTCCGGGTCGCTGGCGTTCCTGCAGGCCTGGCAGGTGCCCTCATCTGCGCAGTGCGCCGATTGCGACTTCGGCTCCTCACCGACCTTGTTCGGCGGCGTGGGCATCCCGCCGGATGTGGGTGCCTGCAACAAGAACGGCATCTACTACGCGCTGGCCGACAACCCGCTGGGCACCACGCCGCTGTGGGCGGCCCCCGTCGGCCAAAAGGCGGTGGGCGACAGCATCTCGTGCCTGTCCAGCGCGATCTATGACGGCCCCACCGGCCAGCTGTATGTCGGCGGCGATACCCCGGTCGGTTCCACCACCAACGCCGGATCGGTTCAGGAGCTCAACCCGGCCACCGGCCACCTCATCTGGCAGAGGAACCTGCCCTGCGCCGTCATGGGCACGCCATCGCTGGACGGCGCCGGGGTGATCGCGGCCGGCACCTACAACTGCCTCACATCAACGCTCAAGCCGGGCGCCTACCTGCTCAACGCCGGCACGGGGGCGATTCTCAATACCCTTCCGGTCGGCTCCGGCAAGGTGTTCGGCCAGCCGGTCTTCGCCGAAGGCAGCCTGTTCGTCGCCACCGAATCCGGTGGCCTGTTCCGCTTCGTGCCCTGATGCCGCCTACGCCGCAGAATCGGCGGTCGCGCGGCCGGGCGGCCATCGCGCCAGCAAGCCTTGCGGGCCACCATTGCACTGGGCGCGGATTATGCGACCGCCCTTCGCAGTACCCCGACGCGCGTCCGGGCCTACTGACCGCCTCTCGTCATGCTTTCACGCCATGCACCATAGTGCGGCCACGGGCGGCGGGGACTGCGTGGGCATTCCCAATCGCGAGTGCAGGGCTTGCGTTGCGGGAACTTTCGTGACCTGGCGTGACCGGCCGGTCAGTCGGTGGCGGGCCGGCGGCCGCTAGACGAGTGATTCCTTATCCAGGCCGGTGCGGCGTGGCGGGTTGATCAGGACGGGGAGGAGGGCATCGATGGTCGTTCGTGACAACAGACCTGGACACCCTCCTGACCGCACTGTACGTGGAGATCGACGACCACGTGATCCCATCCGGCCGGCGCGGTGCTGGCAGGCCGAAACGGCTGTCCGACGCCGAGCTGGTGTGCCTGGCGGTAGCGCAGGTGCTGCTGGGCGCCCGGTCGGAGCATCATTGGCTGCGGCTGTGCTACGGGCGGCTGGGGCACCTGTTTCCCTACCTGCCGCATCAGCCCGGCTACCACAAGCGGCTCAAGGCCGCGGCGCCGCTGCTGGCTGCGGCTTTGGATCATCTGGCCCGCCAGTGCCCGTCGTGGCACGACCAGGTGCGGCTGATCGACGCCACCCCGCTGCCGTGCGGCGCCTCGCGGGAAACGGTCAAGCGCTCGGAGCTGGCCGGGTGGGCGGGCTATGGCTACTGCGCCGCCCATTCGCGCTGGTATTGGGGGCTGAAGCTGTACCTGATCACCACCCCCGATGGGATGCCGGTGGCCTGGTGCCTGGCCAGCCCGCAGACCGGGGAACGCGAGGTGGCCGCTGGCCTGCTCGCGCACGCCGCCCGCACCGGCGCGCTGCGGCCCGGGCTGACCCTGATCGGCGACAAGGGCTTCGCCGGGCGGGACTTCCAGGACCTGCTCACCACCACCTTTGGTGTGAGCCTGATCCGGCCCGACCGGCGCGACGAGCCACCCCGCCACGGCTCAATCGGCTGGATCCGCCAGTGGATCGAATCGGTCAACGACACCCTCAAGGGCCAGCTCGACCTGGAACGCCACGGCGGCCGCACCACCGCAGGTGTCTACACCCGCATCACCCAGCGGCTGCTGGCCATGGCCGCCACCATCTGGCACAACTGGGCCACTGCCGAACCCATCAAGCGGTCGCTGATCGCCTATGACCACTGAACCCATAAGGAATCACTCGTCTAGTGGCTGCCGGTGGCTGCCATGCTGGGCCGCCCGGCGTCAGGTGAGGCGATGGCGGGCGGCTATGCAGCGGTGCGATCGCGCGGACGCGCCCGGCCGTTGGCCGCGGCCAGGGTCGTGGTGAGCTGGCGGATAGCCCGGTGTGCCCCATGGGCGGCCAGGGCCACCGGCCGGACCTCGGGCCCGGGGTAGGCGAGCTGGCTGTCCTGGCCGGCGTCGCGGTCGCTGATGCCGAATTCGGACAGCTGCTTGTGCACGGCGAACGGCTGCAGCACCGGGCGCCGCGGGTCGCGCAGCGAGATGATCAGATGCCAGCCGAACGCAGGGTTGTGCAGCCGGTAGTCGATCAGCGAGAAGTTGGCCGGCTGGCGCCGGTGGCTGTGGAACGGCGCGACGACCTGCCGGCCGGAGTCCTCGATCGCGCGCCAGACCGCCAGCAGCTCGGCCGGGTCGGCGACAAAGCCCGCATCGTCGAACTGCCGGAAGTACTCACCCTGGGCCCGGAACGCGGCGCGATGGGCCGGGTCGTTGCGCCGGTTCTTGCCGGAGTCCAAAAAAACAACATCGGTCGCGGTGAAGGGATAGCCTGCCGTGCCCGGCTCTGCGATCAGCAGGCCATACGACTTCAGGCCCGCACGATGGATCCGGCCCGCCCGCCTTAGCAACCGCAGGCACAGCCCGGCCGGCATAGTGACAGCATCGCGGGCATCCCGCCCGCCCCCGGGCGAAACAACAGCCCCCACCGCGTGCTGGTTCATATCCATACCTGGCGGAGGACCAGCACGCGCCGCTGATACACCCCCCAGCGCCGGTCCGCAGCCGCCGCCCGCCACGCGCCGGCGCGCAGCCGCTGGCAGGTGATGCTCACTCGGTCCACCGCCGCTGGGAGGCCTTGCGGCGGGTGCCCCATCCGCCGCTTTTGCGCGGCGAGATGTGCATGACGACAACCGTGGGCCGTACGCGCGGATGAGGGTGATCGGAGTCGGGGTTCCGAACGCGCGCGCTCATAGCCGAATAGCGGGCGTTGCCGCAACGCATACTCATGCGTTGCTTGACATATTTTATCGAACTTTGATGGCCGCCGCGATGATCGCCTGCTCGACTGCGTCACTCCGTTAT
>Ga0306925_10007854_pt1 | contig 10067 bp, 10 predicted proteins | sample flu12Cox44000176_FD_203755 | JGI IMG/M metagenome (GOLD analysis project Ga0306925, IMG submission 203755) | Lab enrichment of tropical soil microbial communities from Luquillo Experimental Forest, Puerto Rico - flux8day.12C.oxic.44.000.176 (v2)... | ecosystem: Environmental > Terrestrial >... | reverse complement strand
GTTCCCGCTCCCGTCGCCTCACCAGGAGACCTCATTTGCGAGTGCGATTCCGCCGTTCTTAGTCTCACTCCGCGCGGAACTAAACACGCCGAACACGTTTCCCGCACGACTGCGGGTCAGTTCGTGGTGCAACATATTTCGGTTATAGACTACAACCCAAAAGTGCTATTCCGCGAATTGCCACAAAATCATCAAGAAGAGAGCCACCAACTCGCTGAACCTTAAAGGTTTTTCAGCAGATTTCAATACGATACCCACAAAAAGGCCGTCCAATTTCCAGAATCCAAACTGGAACGGTTTAGACTCTGGACGATCCCCAGCCCACTTGGAGTCAAGTTTTACCAAGAGTTTCCTTACCCAGGTCAAAGCCATCGTCGAACGGCCTCCTCCATTTGTGATACAACTCTGCTGTTATGTCACGCTTGTTAGCACGTTTGCTCGTTCTCTCGGCGGCGCTTCTTGCACTTGCATTCCTCGGATCCGCCCAGGAATCAAAGTCCGCCAAGCCGCTTAAGAAGCAAACCGTCGAGCTTAAGGACGCCAAAGGAAACAGCGTTGGCTCGGCGATCATCAAGCGGTCTGGCAAAGGCGTGGAGGTGAAGCTCGATTTGAAGAACCTGCCTCCGGGCGACCATGCGCTGCATTTTCATCAGAACGCTAAATGCGATCCGCCCGACTTCAAGTCTGCCGGACCACATTTCAATCCCGACCAGAAGGAGCACGGCTTCCTGAACCCCAAGGGCCACCACAACGGAGACATGGCGAATTTCAGTGTGGACGCCAATGGCACTGCGAAAGTCACGATCAAAAATGCCGACGTCGTGCTAGGAACCGGTAGCGAACCCAACTCGCTGTTCGCCAACGGCGGCACCGCTCTGATGATTCACGCACATGCCGATGACATGAAAACCGACCCTGCGGGCAACGCCGGAGATCGCATCGCCTGCGGAGTGATCACCAAATAGACGGCCGCGCGAAATTCTTCGTAGTCGTTCTGCGCCGCTTTAGTCCCGTTCTTGCACCGTAGACAAATCGGGCGGCGGTTTAACGATTTGAGTCTTCCACTCCAGCACGCTACAACATCAACTGCAGTGATTTTTTCTTCGAGGAGTTCTATGCGAGTACTCGTTACCGGAGGTGCAGGTTACATCGGCAGCGTCGTCACCGATCACCTTCTCCGCGCCGGACACTCGGTCACCGTACTCGACAACCTCATGATGGGATGGCGTGAAGCCGTTCCCTCCGGCGCCGAATTCGTACAGGCCGACACCGGCGACGCAGCTACCCTCGACCAGCTCTTTATCTCGCACTGCTTCGATGCCGTCATGCACTTCGCCGCGCTCATCGAAGCCGGCGAGTCGGTCAAGGTTCCCGAGCAGTACTTCGATAACAACTCGCTGCGTACGCTCACCCTGTTGCGCGTGATGCTAAAGCACAAGGTCGCGCGCTTTGTTTTCTCCTCGACCGCAGCGGTATACGGCGAACCGAAGACCGTTCCCATTCCCGAGGACCATCCGCTTGCTCCGACCAACGCCTACGGCGAGTCGAAGCTCATCGTCGAGCAGATGCTGGCCTGGATGCACAGTGCGCACGGTCTTCGTTACGCTAGCCTGCGTTATTTCAACGCTGCCGGAGCCACGCCTGACCGTGGCGAAGCCCACCGCAGCGAGAGCCATCTCATCCCGCTCATCCTTCAAGTGCCGCTTGGACAGCGCCAATTCGTCTCCATCTTCGGCACCGACTACCCCACGAGAGACGGCACTTGCATCCGCGACTTTATCCATGTCGACGACCTCGCATCCGCACACCTTCTTGCCTTACAGGGTCTGGAGACCCACGAGACCTTGATTTGCAACCTTGGCAGCGGAGAAGGCTTCAGCGTCCGTCAGATCATCGATCTCGCGCGTAAAGTGACCGGACATCCGATTCCGGTGCGCGAGATGCCGCGTCGCGCCGGAGACTCCGCAGTGCTGATCGCCGGTTCCGACAAAATTCGACATCTGCTGGGCTGGAACCCCCAGTGCTCCAAGGTTGAGAGCATGATTGCTAGTGCCTGGGACTGGCACAAGTCTCACCCCAGCGGATACAGGACATAACAATTCGTGTTCGGGTGTCCCAGAGCCCGCCCTGAGCCTGCCGAAGGGTTCGCGCTCCTCCTTTGGGCGGCGCGAACCCGGGATAGAAGTCCGACCATTGGAACCCGTGTTGCTGTCCGTTACACTCTACCCATGAAATCCGCACTCGTTCCGCTTCTCGTCTGCCTCCCGACACTCGTGGTTGCGCAGTCGGACATCTCGTCGCTCCGCAACTCCGGAACCGATTACGTACGCGTCTGCGGAGCGGCTGCACAGGGCCAGTCCAGTCCCAACGCCGCAGCCTGCGGAATCTGGCTCACCGGCGTGATGGACGGCCTGCAGGCCTACAACACCAACATGAGAGTCCCGCCACTCTTCGACGCGCCCAACGTCGCGACCGCGCAAGTGGCCAAGCTGCTAATCAACTATGTCACCAGCCATCCCCAGCAGGCGTCTTTACCGGCGTCAGCTTTGGTTCTGGCCGCGTTAGTTGAGGCCTACCCGAGTAAGCAACCAGCGACTCCGCCGAAGAACTAGCTCGCAGCAAGCATCAGCGAAGATGAAAAAAGGCCAGGAATCGCCCCAGCCTCATTTGTTTTTGTTCCCCGCGCGAACGCTACTACCGCAGAGTCGCCACGATTGCTACAGACCCTGTGCGCTGCGCCGTCGTCACTACACGCTTGCTCTCCGAGAAGTTCACCCCGGTGTTTGCCGTCTTCAGATCAGCCAGCACGTGGTTGTTGCCAACAACATCAAACTCCACCACCGCCTCACGTGACTTCTCGCCGTCGGCAGGAACAGCCAGCAGGCTGTAGGTGCGACCGGTGGCTTGGTTGCGCAGTGTGACTGCGTGGGTGTCATAGCTTACGTTGAGCAGATAGACGCCGGCCGGAAGCTGCTGGTCGCCGGCATAGAAGTCGAAAGGAATGTTGGCTCGCATGCGATAGGTGTCATCCTGCGCCAGGCATAGGCCCGTCAACGCCATCGCAAATACAACTAGCACCACGAAACTACGTACGCTCTTGGTCATGACATGCTCCTTGTGTTGCCATCCTCGGCCGCGAGCCCTGTGGGGTTGCTGTCATTGCGTCGTGGCTGTGGTGTGCAACGATGGTGCTGGCATAGACGCGAGCGCGAGCATTATGTTCCGCAGTAATTTGCTCTTTGGGATGAGCGCACCGAACGCTTGCGCGAAGCGTTGCGCGGTGTGCGTGAACCGCGATTCATCGCCGCTCAGATCAAAATGCGGTGAACATGTGGTGTGAATGCCGTGATTCATCATACAAAGTGCGCGCGCCGCGGTGCAGCCGCATGCTGATTAGGGATGGGGACAAAGCGACGGGTGGTGTGAACGAGCAGGTGCTCGTCGTCCCGTTACCATTCATTGAAGTTCAGAAGGAATGCCCGCGAATCTGCCCCACCGATGCGGCGAGGCTTGGGGTGTGCGACTTTTCTGTACTCTTATTTAACAACCGAGCCGCGTTCTTTCATTGGCGATCGCAGCCGGACCAGATGAACGTGGGACAGCAGATTGCCATTCATGGATACTTACCCCAGACCGGTCGCTGTCTGCATACTCTGAGGCACAACCAGCGGGACTAGAACCAGGTCTGAACTGGCTGTGAAAAATGGCTTCATGACTCACCACATTTGGTGATACCGACGCTTAATCACCGCCCGAACCATAGCTGACTTGATTAGAGTCCACCAGAGCGAGGGGGAGGCGGAGCATACAGAAACACGAGTCATTCCCATTTCGGGAATTTCCCAACCTCAAGCCAGGAATCGCTCTCGTTGTTCTGCCGTCGGAACCCAACAGCTCGTCGCCGCAAACGACAAGCTTTTGCGGTGCCGAGCGATCAGGCGATAGGCCCGGTTGCGTAAAGCCGACGGAACCAGCCAGCCAAGTGCGCCGAGGGCGGACCAGATTCCTCCGAGATAGCGAGCGGCGCCGAGCACGGCGTTCGACTCGATGGAGGCTTGGTCGTCCGCGATCCACAGCATCGACTCGACGCCTTCAAGGTGGAAGTGGCGGCGCAGGTCCTGGCCGAGGGGCGAGTCGCGGGTGACAAAGAGAAGATCGTGACGGCGCTCGTGGCGCAGGATGAACTGAACCGAGCGGCTGCAGAATCCGCAGGAGCCGTCATACACCAGCACCGGCGGCATGGCAGCGGCGACCGATTCGTCGGCGGCTTTCGCGACGTTGCGCTGGGTGCGGTTGTGGATGAGCCACAGAGGCACCGATCCGCAGAGCGAGTACGGCGGAAAATCGGTGGCTGGTTTCTGGTTATCCATGATAGTTAGTTAGTTGGGCCTATCGATTGGATGAACCGCAGAGACACGGAGGCACAGAGAATTCGGAGTTAGAAATTCAAATCCTCAGTGTCACTGTGCCTCTGTGGTGAATCTCACCTATCCATTGTAACCAGCACTGCGCAGCGCCCCGCCGAACTTAGCCAGGAAGTCCACGACATGGTCGCGCGTCGCCAGCGGGCCCATGATTCCAATGCGGAACACCTTTCCGGCAAGCGGGCCAAAGCCGCCGGCGATGTCGATGCCGTGCTCGCGAACCAGCGTCAGGCGCACCTTGGCGTCGTCGACGCCTGCGGGCACCAGCGGCGTGTTCAGGTTCCAGATGCGGAGTTCTTCGGGGACGAGCATCTTCAGTCCCATGGCCTCAATGCCCTTGACGAAGTCGCGGTGCGCCTCGCGATGACGCTCCCAGCGGTGCGCGACGCCCTCCTCCTCGATCAGCGAGAGGGCCTCGTGCAAGCCGTAAAACAGCGTTGCCGATGCCGTGTGATGGTAGCGCTTGGAGATGTACAGATAGTCGGAGATGAGCTTGATGTCGAAGTACCAACTGTGGACGGGCGTCTTGCGCGCGTTCAGCCATTCAAGGGCGCGCGGCGAGACGGTGATGGGAGCGAGCCCGGGAGGACAGCTTAGCCCTTTCTGCGTGCAACTGTAGGCGATGTCGATGCCGGTCTTATCGACGTTGACGGGCATGGCTCCAAGCGAGGTGACGCAGTCGGCGATGACGAGCGCTCCCACTTCGTGGGCCGCGGCGCAGATGGCATCGCCGTGCTGGAAAACTCCGGTGGAGGTTTCAGCGGCCACGTACATCACGACTCTGGGCTTCTCGCGGTGGACGAACTCGGCGGCTTCGGGGTCGGTGAAGGCTTCGCCCCAGGGCTTTTCGAAGCGCACGACCTCGGCGCCGTTGCGCTTGGCCATGTCGGTCATACGGTCGCAGAAGTATCCGTTGGCGAAGACCGCGACTTTAGTACCGGGCTCGACCAGGTTGGTGATCGCGGTTTCCATGCCCCCGCTGCCGGTAGCGGAGACGACGAAGGTGCACTCGTTCTCGGTGCCGAAGACACGGCGCAACATGCGCTGATTGTCGTGACTGATCTCGAAGAAGTACGGATCGAGGTGTCCGACGATGGGCTGAGCCATGGCCTGGTAGACGCGCGGATGTACCTGCGTCGGTCCCGGACCGAACAATAGCCTCTTTGGGGGATGAACTGAGATTTCTTCGGTGGATAAAGTAGGAGCTTGCTGCGTAATGGACATGGCGACTCCCTTATAATGTCGGTACAAGTATAGCGACAGGGTTGTCTTCCGGCACGGACGGGGAGCACACAACGTCGTGACGGAACATTGGGCTTGCTGACGGCTGGCCATGCCGGTTGCTGTCAGGAGAAGGCGGATGCGCCCCCCCGCGTACCCGCACAACTTGAACCAGCGTCCTTCGGGAGATGGGAATGATGGTTTGGCGACTGCTGCTGACGGTCGGGGCAGCAGGGTTGGTCACCAGTACGGCATATCTCATTCTGGTGTTGATCGCCGGTTTCCGATTTCGGCGGCCCCAGAGTAGGGAAGCGGTTTCTCCGACGGCATTTCCGCCGGTGACATTGCTGAAGCCGCTGTGCGGCATTGAGCCGGGACTGGAAGCACACCTCACCAGCTTCTTCGAGCAGCAGTATCCCGCTTACGAAATAATCTTCGGCGCACGACATGCGGACGACCCTGCGCTGCAGATTGCGCGACGCGTCAGTAGGCGGTATCCGTCGGTTCCCGTGGAAGTTGTGATCACCGGCGAGCCGTGGCGGCCGAATGCCAAAGTGTGCTCGCTAATGAAGATGTACGAGCGGGCGCAGCATAACTTCCTCATCATCAGCGACAGCGACGTTACGGTTGGACCGAACTACATCTCCGAAGTAGTGCAGCCCCTTCTCGATCCGAAGAATGGCATGGTGACGTGCCTGTATCGCGGCCTGGCGACGGGCGGAATTTGGGCGAAGCTTGAAGCGCTGGGGATGAGCGTCGAGATGACGGCCGGTGCCATCGTAGCGAACCTGCTGGAAGGCATGAAATTTGCACTGGGACCGACGATGGCGGTACGGCGCGACGCGCTGGATGCGGTGGGCGGCTTCGAGTTGCTCGCCGACTATTGCGCCGACGACTACGTACTGGGACGTGAGGTCTCCGATAGCGGTCGGCAAGTGGTGATGTCGCAGCATGTGATCGACCACGTTGTCATCAATCGCCGGTTTGCCTGCTCGATGCATCACCAGCTTCGCTGGATGAAGAGCACTCGCTTCTCGCGCCATGCTGGACACGCCGGCACGGCGATGACGTTCGCCATGCCGTTTGGATTGCTAGGACTCGTGGGGGCGGGAGCGCTGCACCACTGGTTGCTCGGCGCGGCCTTGTTTGCGGCAGCGTATCTCAATCGCGTGGCACAATCGGTTGCGGCAGGATGGTGCGTGGTTGGCGATCGGCGAGCGCTGCAATTGGCGTGGCTGTATCCTTTGCGCGACCTGATGGGCTTTGTGTTCTGGTGTGCCAGTTACACCGGGCGCACGATCGTGTGGCGCGGCGAATGGTATCGACTGGAAAAGGGTGGACGCATGCTACTGGTCGAGCCCAGCGCAGCGACAGTCGCGCGAACGCTGGCCGATGCGGAACAGGCTGCGCCGACGGTCGCAGTGCAACGATAGTCGAGAGCTGTTGTTGCGTAGACGTCCCACAATAGAAATCGATGACCCATTCGCCTCTGTTTCTCGTCAGCAGCATCTTCATCCTTTGCTCGATCGCAACTTCGCAAGTACACGCGGGTGATCCCATCGCGCAGCAGGTCGATCAGATTTTTCGCCCCCTTGCAGATCCGGCATCGCCTGGGTTGTCGGTGATTGTGCTGAAGAACGGAAAGACGGTCTTCGAGAGCAGCTACGGGTTGGCGAACCTCGACGCGCAGACCCCCATTACACCGGGCACGGATTTTCGGCTGGCGTCGTTCACCAAGCAGTTCACAGCGATGTGCGTTATGCTGCTGGTGCACGACGGTAAGCTCAGTTACGACGATAAGCTGACCCAGATTTTCCCCGACTTTCCCGCGTACGGTGGCGCGATCACCGTGCGCATGCTGCTGACGCACACCTCCGGCCTGAAGGATTATGAGGACCTTTATGCGGCGCAGTTTCCGGGCATCGACGATCGCAAGATTCCCCAGATCAAGGACGCGCAGATTCTCGCGCTGATGAAGCAGGCCAGTTCGACCGATTTTCCGCCAGGAAGCCAGTGGCGTTACAGCAATACCGGCTACGCGGTGCTGGCGATGATCGTTGAAAAAGTATCGGGCGAATCGTTTGGTGCGTTTCTGCACCAGCGCATCTTCGCCCCTCTGGGCATGAAAAACACCGTCGCCTATGAGAAAGGAAAGAACGAGGTACCGAATCGGGCATGGGGTTACGACAAGAAAGACGGACGATGGATCGAATCCGATCAGAGTTCGACGTCGGCAGTGTTGGGCGATGGTGGCATTTATTCGAATGTCGAAGATCTTGCCAGGTGGAGCCGCGCGCTGCACGAGCACGCGTTACTCAGTGCAAGTGAGATGCAAGCTGCGTTCACGCCCGTGAAGGTCCCAGGCGGCGCGAAGAGGGAAGATGGCACGCCAACGGAATATGGCTACGGATGGTTCCTGGATCGTTACAATGGTCGCCCACGGACATGGCACTCCGGCACGACGACAGGCTTCCGCACCTTCATCGAGCGCCTTACCGGCGAAGGGCTCACGATCATCATTCTTTGCAACCGCGACGATCTTCAACCGGACAAGTTGGCCGATCGCGTGGCTGATTTATTCGCTGCACGGTAGTGGGGTTTCTCCTGCTTCGCGGAACTCTCGTATTGCAGGACACGAAACCTAATCAGAAGCCAAGCGTGAGGAGCGCGATGCTGCATCGTCATGACGTTGGCGATCATCCATTCAGCAGCCGGCAAGCAGACGATTCGGCGATCTGCTGTAATATCGAGACATTCCTGCAAGTGAGATCCCATTTCTTGATGAAGCCTATTTCGCGCCGTACTTACTTCTTACCAATCTTCCTGGCATTTCTGGGGCTAGTGCCATTGGCGGTGGCGCAGACGGAGAAGCCGGCACAACCCGCGGCTGCTAGGGGTGCGTGGCGCAGCGATCCGCTCCATATCTTCAGCGAGTCTATACAAGCCCTGACCGCAAACGTCACGAAATCCGTGGTGCAAATCGTGGCCACGGGCTACGGATTGAGTACGGAAAAGCAGTCTTCAGACACCGCTTTGTTCGAGCCGCAAGAGGCGATTGGAGCGGGCGTCATCCTCTCGCCTGATGGTTACATCGTTACCAATGCGCACGTTGTCCAAGGCGCTCGCAAGATTCGCGTGCGGCTTTCGGGGCTGGAAACGCCTGGGACAGACCAGTCCCAGCCACATGGGCCGTTCAGCGCGAAACTGGTGGGTATCGACCGGCAATCGGACTTAGCCCTCCTTAAGATCGATGGCAACAATCTCCCTGCGCTTGAACTCGCCAACTCCGATGAGCTGAAGCAGGGACAGGTGGTGTTCGCGTTCGGAAGCCCGCAAGGGTTAGAGAACTCTGTGACGATGGGAGTGGTGAGTGCGACGGCACGGCAGGTGAGCGACGAGGATCCCAAGACCTATATTCAGACGGATGCGCCTATTAATCCCGGCAACAGCGGAGGCCCGCTGGTCGATGTTGATGGGCACGTAGTCGGCATCGATACGTTCATCCTCTCGGAGTCGGGCGGTAGTGAAGGTCTTGGTTTTGCGATTCCCAGCAATATGGTTCGCAACATCTACGACCAGCTCAGGACGGAAGGACATGTTCATCGCGGCCAGATCGGTGTCTATGTCCGTACGATTACGCCGGATCTGGCGGAAGGTTTAAAGCTCCCGCGCGCCCATGGCGTGCTGCTAGAAGATGTCTCGCCTGGCTCGTCGGCGGACAAAGCCGGACTGAAGACTGGAGAGATCGTTACCAACATCGGCGGCAAACCGGTGGGCGACACCAAGGAGTTCGCGACGCTGCTATTCGCTTACAAGATCGGGGAATCGGCTCCTATCGGAATTCTGCGCGACGGTAAGGAAGTAACGGTCAAGGTAACTGTGACGGAGCGGCCGGACGATCCGCAGCGTTTCGCCGACATGGTCCCGGGGCCCGGCAACGTTGTCGAAAGGCTGGGCATTGTCGGAATCACGATCAACGACGAACTACGGAAACTGCTGCCGGAGTTGCGCATTGATTCCGGCGTGATTGTGGCAGCTCGCACACCGAGCAGTGTTCTGCTTGGAGAGGGACCTGAGCCGGGAGATGTCATCCACGCGATAAACACCGTAGCGATCAAGGACATCGCCGGTCTGAAAGAATTCTTGCGAGGGCTCCATTCCGGCGACGCGATCGTTTTGCAGATCGAGCGCGATGGCGGGTTGAGTTATCTGGTGATGGAGTATGAGTAGGCAGTAGCGGGTGCGCGGTGGCTCGTGGCCGGCAAGGCGTGCGACCGCACGGTAGGGATGTCCGGTTAGCTTGTGGTGAGTTCCTGTTGCACCCGATGGGGGCCCAATTCGAGGCGCTGCTCTGCAATCCGCAGAAACCACTGGTTCATCACCACACCGCGGCAAAACGCGCCGTTGCGGAGAAGGACGCGC
>Ga0306925_10007853_pt1 | contig 10068 bp, 9 predicted proteins | sample flu12Cox44000176_FD_203755 | JGI IMG/M metagenome (GOLD analysis project Ga0306925, IMG submission 203755) | Lab enrichment of tropical soil microbial communities from Luquillo Experimental Forest, Puerto Rico - flux8day.12C.oxic.44.000.176 (v2)... | ecosystem: Environmental > Terrestrial > Soil... | reverse complement strand
TGATCGAAAAGGCGGCTGCAGCGACGAAGTAAGCTTATGCAGACATGCCGGCTGGCGAGATCGAACACACCGTGACGGAGCTTGCCCGCTTCCCGAATGGCGGCCTGATTGTGACTGCAAGCGGGTTGCGGTGCATGAGACCGCGCATGGCCCTTAGCGGCGCTCTGGTCAGTTCATACAGGGAGAACTAAATGCCTCGACCGCATCAACCACACGAGTCGACGTTCAGGGCGATCCTGCCGGAAGACATCAATTGGCAATCGTTCCCAGCGTTTCCACCCGCGGCACGTTTGGCCGTCATGGTTGGCGATCCCTCTGAGCCCGGTCCGTACGTGGTCAGGGTGAAGGTGCCCGGCGGTACAAAGCTAATGCCACACAAGCACCCGGAGGACCGAATCTACACCGTCATGTCGGGTGTGTTCTATATCGGGCTCGGCGAGGAGTTCGACGGCGACGATGTGAAGGCTTATCCGCCGGGCAGCGTCGTCGTTCTGCCGGGTGAAACCTGGCACTTCCATTGGGCGAAGGCGGGGGAATATGTTACTCAGGTCACGGCGATCGGCCCGCTCGGCCTTGACTATTACGACCCCGACGACGACCCTCGCCTGCAGAAGAAGTCGTGACCCGACACCTGCACTATGCTGACTGAGCACAAAGTGTCGGTCGCTGATGAAATCTGGTCGGCCGGCCTCGGAGACCCAGTAGCACGGCGGCGCCGCGATTGCGACTGCGCGACGCCGGCAGGGGGTGGCGCAAAGAAACAGACCAGTATCAGCATCGTTTCGCTGCCGGCGTCGACGCGAGTTTCGCCGATCCGTGTATGCCGCGCGACCAGGGGCTTATTCAGCTCTCCAACAAGGCAACGGTGCCCAAGCCGCCGTCGGCGCAAATACTGACAATTGCGCGGGCGCCTGTTGACCTGGCGGCAAGTTCCTTTACGGCTTGACTCAAAATACGAGCTCCAGTCGCCGCGAATGGATGACCGAGTGCCACGCTACCGCCGTTCGGGTTCATCCGATCGCGGGGAAAACTTCCGAATGTGTGTTCGACCCCGGCCTTGTCCCGAACAAAGTCTTTGTCTTCCAGACCTTTGATGTGACAAAGCACCTGGGCCGAGAATGCCTCATGAATTTCCCACAATGCGATGTCATTGAAGGTCAAATTGTTGCGTGCGAGCAGCCTTGGAATTGCAGACACCGGCGCCATCAGCAGTCCTTCGTTGAATACATCAACGGCCGCCGTTTCGAAGTCCACAAGACGCACGCGCGGTACGTCGCCGGGCAAGCGGGCCAGCCCGCCTTCGGTCGCAACCCAGATCGCCGCTGCGCCATCCGTAAGCGGCGAGCTGCTGCCGGCCGTGATGGTTCCCTTTCCGCTGGTCCGGTCAAACACCGGCTTTAATTTCGCAAGCTTTTCCATCGACGTATCGCGGCGTGGAAAATGGTCTGTCGATATTCCGTCCAGGGGGACGATCAGATCTGCAAAGAATCCGCGGTCCTGGGCGGCGACAGCGGTTTGATGACTCTGTAGTGCAAGCGCATCCTGCTCGACACGGCCGATATTCCAGGTTTTTGCCATATCTTCGGTGTGTTCACCCATGCTCCGGCCGGTGACGCGGTTTTTCACCTCAGGCACGAAAAGACGGATGTCCGACGGTCGTAGCTTTCGAAGCAGCCCGATACGTTGCGCCCCGCTGCGCGCTTGAAACATACGTCGCAGCCAATCTGACAAATTCTGTCCGAGGCCGATCTGTACCCGGCTCATGCTTTCGACGCCGCCCACCAGAGCAAGCGCAGCTTTCGTTCGCTCAATGATTCCAGCGGCTTCGAATACGCCGACCATGCTGGTGCTGCATTGCATAATCGTGGTGAATGTCGGCACATGCGGATCGAGTTTGCTTTCAAGCCAAATCTCGCGGGCCAGATTGGCGTAGGCAAGATTGACTATCACCGCGCCCCAAACGGCAAAATCAATGGACCCGGCTACCCGAGCTGCCATTGCCTGCACTACCGGCACTGACAAAGACAATGAGTCACGGGGAGCGAACGGCCCGTCCACTCCTACAAAAGGCGTACGAAGGCCCGCGGCTAACCAAATCGTCTGTTTGTCGGCAGCGACCATGACTGACTAACGCTTCGATCTAGAGGAGACGTACAGACCAACATATCAGGCTCCACGTCCGCTACAAATCGCCAATCTTTTCCATTGGACAACGCACGCAAGGTTACTCCGGTACGCGCGAGGCGCACCGGCACAATTGAGCGGCTATGCTGGCCACTTCTTCCCGGACTCGAGCGCTCGCGGGCAGAATGGTCGACGCTTGCGATCTCTGTAGCCTCCCAGGCAGACCCAATGCTGAAGGTCCAAGAGTCTTGTCTCAAGTTCGCCGACCGACCTCGTTGAGGCCGCTTAGCGTGCCATCTGGGGCTATGGTGCGGTATTCCAATTTTCTCGTTTGAGCCCCGCGCAGTTCGCCGGAGCGCGCTTTTCACAAATTTGTGTACAAGACGAAAAAGGGCGGCCACTATGCGGCTTTGGCAACAGCCGAAAGCTCTTTTCAGAGGAGATACGCGCAGGCTTTCCATCGCTGCGCAAATCAATCTGAGCGTTGGTGCACGCATGCGTGCGCCAGGTCTCACTCGGGTGAGTGGGCGTGGGCTCCCAACTGAGCCGCTTGTCTTCGCGAGAAGGGCGCCTTTGAGCGTCCCTCACGAAGGAAACAACAGCTCTGGTATTGGTGTGAACTCTTTGAGGCCGGGAGGATTTGATGGCGATCAACAACATAGCTGATCTCTTCGTGGCAACGCTGGAGCAAGCCGGCGTCAAGCGGATCTTCGGGATCGTCGGTGACAGTCTGAACGGTCTCACCGAGGCGCTGCGAAACAGGGGCACGATCGAGTGGGTACACGTGCGGCATGAGGAGGTCGCAGCCTTTGCGGCCGCCGGCGAAGCACAGATCACCGGCAATCTTGCGGTCTGCGCGGGTTCCTGCGGGCCGGGCAATCTGCATCTTATCAACGGGCTGTTCGATGCGCATCGAAGCCGCGTGCCGGTGCTTGCAATCGCGGCTCAGATTCCTTCCGGCGAAATCGGCGGCGGTTACTTTCAGGAGACGCATCCGCAAAACCTGTTCCGGGAATGCAGTCACTACTGCGAGCTGGTCTCCGATGGAAGCCAGCTGCCCTATATTTTGGAGAACGCCATTCGTGCGGCCGTCGGACTGCGCGGAGTCGCAGTCGTCGCCATTCCTGGCGACGTGGCGCTGCGCAAGGCGCCGCAACGCGCGATCACCACGTCGCTCGGTCTTGCGCTGTCTGCGCCAAAAGTCACGCCCCATCCGGACGATCTCAAGGAGCTGGCGTCGCTGCTCAACGCTGCCGAGCGCATAACGCTGTTTTGCGGTCGCGGTTGCGCCGGCACTCACGCGCAGTTGATGCGGCTCGCCGAAACGCTGAAGAGCCCGATCGTGCATGCGCTCGGCGGCAAGGAGCATGTCGAATACGACAATCCCTACGATGTCGGTATGACCGGTTTCATCGGCTTCTCGTCAGGATATGCGGCCATGCATGCCTGCGACGTCCTCTTGATGTTGGGCACCGATTTTCCTTACAAGCAGTTTTTTCCGGCCGACGCTCGGATCGCGCAAATCGACATCCGGCCGGAAAATCTCGGCCGGCGTTGCAAGCTCGACCTCGGCTTGGTCGGCGATGTCGGTCTGACCATCGAGGCCTTATTGCCGCAGTTGAAGATAAAAACCGAGAGGCGGCACCTCGACAGCGCGATCGCGCACTACAAGAAGGCGCGTGAGGGCCTGGATGCGCTCGCCGAAGGCACGCCGGGCCGCAAGCCAATCCATCCACAATATCTGGCAAGGATCGTCAGCGAGCAGGCCGCCGCCGACGCGGTGTTCACGGCTGATGTCGGAACGCCGACAGTCTGGGCGGCGCGCTATCTCACCATGAACGGACAGCGCCGGTTGATCGGTTCGTTCGTGCATGGCTCGATGGCCAACGCCATGCCGCAGGCGATCGGGGTGCAGGTGGCCCAGCCCGGCCGCCAGGTGATCTCGTTGTCCGGCGACGGCGGATTCACAATGCTGATGGGCGATCTAATCACGCTGACCCAGATGAGGCTTCCGGTCAAAGTCGTGATCTTCAACAACGGCGTGCTCGGCTTTGTTGCGCTCGAGATGAAGGCCGCGGGATTCGTTGACACCGGCGTCGACCTCAAGAATCCCGACTTCGCCGCCATGGCGCGCGCGATGGGCATTTTTGCCCGTCGCGCCGAGGATCCCGGCGAGTTGCCGGGTGCGGTGAAGGAGGTATTGAGCCATAACGGCCCGGCGTTGCTGGACGTCGTAACCGCCAAGCAGGAACTGTCGATGCCGCCGACGATCGAGCCGGAGCAGATCAAAGGATTCAGCCTCTGGGTACTGCGCGCCGTGATGAATGGCCGGGGAGACGAGGTGCTGGATCTGGCTAAAACAAATTTGCTTCCGCGATAGGCCCTTCCAAATCGCGGAAAGCATGGAGTGGAGCGCTGACGTATCAGTCGGGCTGATTTAAGCTGCGTTGTCTGGACAACTGTTATCCCGATTTGGAGACGGCCATGAGCAAGACAATGACTTTGGAGCGCGCTACTGAATTTGGATTAGCATGGAATAGCCGTGATCCTGATCTCGTGGCGAGCTTTTTTGCTGACGATGGCGTCTACCACGCCTCCGTTGGACCGGATCGCCTCGGGAAGACTTACCTCGGCAAGGAAGAAATCCGAAAGGGCGCCAAAGCGTTTTTTGAACGCTTTCCGGACGGGAGATTCGAAAATCTCAAGGTAGTGGTCGCCGGCGACGTTGGATCGTTCGAATGGGACTTCGTGGCGACTGATGCGAGCGGAAAATCGGTCACAACGGCCGGATGCGATCTTCTTGCCTTCCGGGGCGACAAAGTCATTTCGAAAAACGCATTCCGCAAGGCCAAAAGTTGAGGTTTGGTCGCCGACGATCGACTCGAAGCGAACTGTGAGCAATGAAGTGGGCTGCAGACTTCTAGCCCTCGCCAGCCCAGGTTTGATGTCAGCTCCTGACCCGCCACTGCGACGACGGCCGCTGGTGAGTCATTTTCCGATGGCTAGGTCGTTAGCCCCGACTCATGAAAACGCATCAGTGGATTTGCCAGCGACCGCGAGCAGCATTGGCTCTTAGGGAAATCAAGACCCATTATCCGCGAGGGCCGTCGGCAGCCGAAGCTGCACGGCTCGCTCCCTACGTTCCTCCATTCTGATCTCTTGGTCCTGACGCTCGAATGCATCAAATTGCTTTCGGGCAACTGCCTCGAAAGTCCCTTTCTGAGCGGATTCATCCATTTTGGTACTCATAACGTCCCGTCACAATTCTGTCACGCTACAGGAAAGCGGCGCGTGAAGCAAATTCGCCCTTTCTGTGGTTGCGGGCAGCGGTTCGACTGAAGATTTGGTCGCGAAAAAAACACCGTCAGGCCAAACTCGAATGCATGCGCACGCGGCGATGAAAAGCATGAACTTCGCTATGTCCATGTTGATGGTCCCCATTGCCCGCGCATTGCCGGGCATGAGTCGTAGCCGCGCACGCGAGAGATTACACAAGGTCCAATCGGTTGGATTGTGGACGTACCAACCCGGTCGAGCAATCCCCCGGAGAGCTAAAGCTCTGGGGCCATATTTCTGGTCGCCATCACCAGTCTCACCTCGGGTGCAACTGGTCCAGGTGTCCAATCGTCGCCGGAAAGCGGCGTGACCTTTACGCCAGCAATTACTCCGCGTTCCATGCTTGGATCGAAATAGCGCATTGTCCGCTCATTGAAATCAATGATGCGACCAGGCGTTAAAGGCCCGACATCGTTGATCTTGACGATAGCCTTCTTGCCTGCGCCCTCAACGAGGGCGTACTTCGGGCTCGCGCCATAGCGGACCCCGCCAAATTCCTTCCGTAAATTGGTTTTGATGGCAGCCGTCCACGCAGAGGAATCATAGCGTTCCCCTGACGCTGTGTACGGGCCGCCCTCCCGCCAGCCGGGCCGGTACGGATTGTACGTGGATGCAGCGCCAGTAATCGCGGCCCGAGAAGCGGTGATAACGACAGTATTTGAATCAACTGCATCGATTTCATCTTGAGCCATCGCAGCGGACGAAAAGGCAAATGTCATTACGGCGCCGCAAATCGCGGCGTTCAAGCGAAACACCATCAGAACTCCTTAATTGATTTTGATCGGCCTGTTCGGTGCGCTAACGCGCGCACCGTTTTTTGCCTATCCCTCTACTGCGCGATAGCAGCAGGGGGCGCGACGATGGTCGCGAAGGTCACAAGGCCGATGAACACAAACATCGTGTGGCGATGTGTTAGCCGATCCGATGTGGTTCCATCTTGTGAACGACCGCCAATCTTTTGTGAATTTGCGGCATCGTTGGCACTGAGCTACCTTTTTTGAATCGCTGCTTTAGCCAATAGCGAACATCATCGCGGCAATGCAGTTCTGTTTGCGCCCGCGCTGGGGCTGATGCGCCGTGCCACTTGCGGAGCAATCGCAAGGCCAGCGAGCAAGAGTACCCAGAACAACGCGAGGATAAGATAGCGCCAGTCAGGCAAACCCGCGGCGGTTGGATATCGCGCAATCTTAACTGTGATCTTCGCGCTGTACAGGCCCTGCCCGAGAAGCGTTTGTCGCGCAAAATGGACGCTTGCCTTCCGGGCTAACCGGTCTTCAAATGGGTCTCTGGCGCATCGGGCGGCGTCCGCTCGTAAGTGCTAACGACATCAAACAAGGCACAACGCGAAATTACTCGAATTCTGTCCGAGACTGGCTTGCGCCAAGAGCGACGGGAGAGCGGTCATGACGCTACTGGAAATCGGCGTCACAAGGGGGAATTCGTTCCGGGCTTGCTGGTGTGGCCGCATCATCGCCCCGCTGTTGATGGGTTTCTTGGGCGCAGGCGGGTTTGCATGGGCTGAAAACGTGCCGTCCCCGGCGCCGGCGAAACTCAGCCGCTTGACCAATTTCTTCGAGGATGAAATTGCCGCCGGAACGCTGCCCGGTGCTGTCGTCCTGATTCAGCAGCACGGCCGCCCCGTCTATCTCAAGACATTTGGCGTGCGCGACGTCAAAACCGGCCAGCCGATGACATTAGACACGCGTTTTGCGCTTCGTTCGATGACGAAGCCAATCACGAGTCTCGCGGCGATGTTGCTGATCGATGCCGGCCAGCTCTCGCTGGACGATCCAGTGGCGAAATATATCCCGTCCTTCCAGTACACCAAAGTGGGCGTAGAAGAGGCCGATACGTCGGGAAGCCCGACGCTGATGCTTGTGCCCGCTGTGCGGCCGCCGACAGTTCGTGATCTGCTGCTGCATACGTCGGGAATCAGCGCGAGCTATGCCGGCGGCTGGGCAAAAAAAGTCTATGCGGAAGCACACCTGTTCGAGGGGCCGTTCGACAACGCGGAATTTGCCGAGAGAATTGCCAAACTGCCGCTAACGCGACAGCCCGGGACGTTTTGGCGATACGGACATTCGACCGACGTCCTTGGCCGTGTGATCGAGATTGTGTCCGGCCAGACGCTGTATCATTTCATGAAGCAGCGCATCTTCGATCCGCTTGGCATGCCGCACACAAAGTTCCTGATTGATACGCCGGAAGAGCTGGCGCTGACGGCGGAGCCGCTGCCAAGCGATGCGGGCTTGACCTATGCCTTGCATGCCTTCCGGTCACATCCCGAGTGGGAATCCGGTGCCGCGGGATTATTTTCGACCGCAGTGGATTATGCGCGGTTCGCACAGATGCTTCTCAACGCCGGCGAGTTCGAAGGCCAACGCTATCTTTCACCCGCGGCGTTCAAGGATATGACCACCGATCACATCGGTCCGGGGTCGGGCGTCGGCCACGACTACTTCTACTTTCCCGGCGATGGCTTTGGCTTCGGGTACGGTTTGGCCGTACGCACCGGTCACGGAGATATGAACCAGCCCGGTTCTATCGGCGAACTCAAATGGGATAGCGGCAGCGGGACTTACGTCGGCATCGATCGCAAGCTGGACATGCTCTACATCTTGATGGAGCAGGCAGACAAAGAGCGCGGGCGGATCAGGGAGGCCTTCAGAAAGCTCGTCTACGACGCTTTTCCCCAGGGCGAATAGCGTCCAACGGTTCGTCGGAAAGTTTGCTAACCCTCTGGTGCGAGAAAGCTGGCCTTTTGTGCTCTTGATGTCGGCCTCTGGCCCAAAGCGGACGTCGGACATCTGAAGAGGACGATCCAGGATACGGTGCGTGACTCTGGTGTCCGAGCCGGGACTTAAGTGCGCCGACGATCGGTCTAGCTGCAATCCGCTTGCGGATCTCAGATCAGCTGCCGCAGAGCAATTTCCAGCCCGGTGCTCGCGATAAGAGTCTTGCCTGTTGACCGGGAATGGCAAGCGGACAGCGCCCGATGAATTGTGCTGGAAACATCGGCAAAGATGGCTTGATCGGAAATTTCCACGCTTTTCGCCATCAGATAACCGAACACCCGAGCCATGCCACAGTTTGCAATAAAGTCTGGAATGACGCTGACCTTGCTGTCGGCATAGCCGTAGATGGGACCGTACAAGATTTCCGGGTCGTTGAAGGGCACGTTGGCGCCACAGGATATAACCTCCAGGCCGCCGGCGATGAGCGTGTCTAACTGCTCGCGCGTTACCAGGCGCGACGCAGCGCAGGGGAGGAAAAGTTCAGCGCCTGCATCCCAGATCTTCTCATTCGCAGTCCTGAAATCCAGCTTATTGTCGGCGTTAAGTTTGTTCCCCGTCTTTTCAAGGAACAGCTGGCGCACCTCGTCAAAGGTCATGCCCCCAGGCACAATCAGCCCGCCATCGCGATCGACAATACCGACGATCCGACCCCCCGCCTGCGCAAGATAGAATGCGGCCGCGGAGCCGACATTGCCCCATCCCTGGATGATGGCGCGCTTGCCTCTGAGATCGCCGCCATAAATTTGGTAATAATGTCGGGCCGCCTCGGTGACACCCCAACCCGTGATCATGTCAGCGACCGAATACCGCCGGCTGACCTCGGGCGTGTAACGGGCGTCTTCGATGATCTTCGACACACCCATGCGGAGCTGGCCGACCTTCTGGATCTGATCGCTGATCGTCGGCTCATAGTGACCCATCACGACCCCTTCCTGCGGATGCCAGAGGCCGCAGGACTCTGTAAGGGGTATGACGTCGGTCAGCTCGTCGACATTCAAATCCCCGCCGGTGCCGTAGTAGCTCTTGAGCAGCGGCGAGACAGCCCGGAACCAGCGCCTCAGCACTTCGCGCCGCCGCGGGTCTGACGGATCGAAGTCAATGCCCGATTTCGCTCCGCCAATCGGCGGACCAGAAATAGTGAACTTCACCTCCATTGTCTTCGCAAGCGACTCCACCTCGCGTCGATCAAGGCCTCTGCGCATCCGCGTTCCGCCGCCGGCCGCTCCACCGCGCAGAGAATTGATCACGGTCCAGCCACGGGCACCCGTCTCAGCATCGTTCCATTCAAAAACGATCTCAGGCGCCTTGTGCTCGAATTTTTCGAGCAGGTGCCCGACGGTATTCTTTGTGCCAGTGCCGGCTTGAACGCTCATGAGCTGTACCTTCCTCTGAGATTATTGGTGGCAGAGATCCTAAACGCACGTCGTTGCGGGGCCTATACCGAAGCCACGCCGCGAAAAGCCGGTGGCAATGAAGAAGCCCGGAACCTGGTCGCTGCCGGAGATCACGGGAAGGGCGTCCGGCGTCGCGTAAGGGGCTATTCATTCGGCTGGCGCCCGATAGACAGAAGCCCGACCAATCTTTTGGGGCTTTCGCGATCGCAGATGCGCCCACGCCGTCAGCTTTCATTTTCTTGACCTTCGCGGGATCAATGCTCGCCTTGCGCCCCTTGTAGATGCCACCCGCCTTCGCACCAGCAATCCCTTCAAGCGCGCGCAGGCAGGCAGTCGCCCATTGACATAGGTCAACGGCCAATCGCGCGGTCTCAACGAGTGTGCTGGTCCGATACCAGGGAGACTGTCGTGAAACAAAT
>Ga0306925_10007852_pt1 | contig 10068 bp, 6 predicted proteins | sample flu12Cox44000176_FD_203755 | JGI IMG/M metagenome (GOLD analysis project Ga0306925, IMG submission 203755) | Lab enrichment of tropical soil microbial communities from Luquillo Experimental Forest, Puerto Rico - flux8day.12C.oxic.44.000.176 (v2)... | ecosystem: Environmental > Terrestrial > Soil... | reverse complement strand
GCGACGCAGGCGATGTGGCGCTGGCGAAAGAGGAGCTTCTTCGTGCTGTCGAGATCGCCGAGTCGCAAGGCTCCGAGGGGATGCGACGTCGTGCCGCCGCTGAGCTCGCCGAGGTAACCTAGGCGAGGAGAACCCGTTTTTCCACGACATCGCCGGCGACCGAGCCGTGGGCTTCGCGAGGTTCATGACCGGGGTTTCGTCGACCTCACGCCGTAACCGCGGCTGTCGGCGCGTTGTCGTCGGTCGCTGTGTGCCGTCGAAGGTCGGTTCATTGAGCCGAAAACCAGTCGCTCGGCCGCAGCAGCAGGGGCTTCTGCTCGTGCCTATAGCAGCCCCTCAGCCATGCGGTGGGAACCGCTCTTCCTGCGCCAACTGCGGTCACTCACGTCGCCGCGAAGTCAGGTTCCGAGCCATGCTGTCAGCCTTGATCTTTCTCGGATTAAGCCATCCTGATTGAAGTGGTGAACACAAAAATGCGCCCATGAATTTTCAAAAGCCATCTCCATTTCGCCAGTTACTGAGGTGGTACCTAATCCGAGCTCGGCGTAGGTAAACTCGAAACTGCCATTGGGGCGCGCAAGTGCAATGTGGAAAGGCTCACCATTGAACTCGTTGATCTTTGGGCTTGCCTTGCTCTTCAGAATGCCCGGTATTTCAACCTTAGCACTGCGACCTTCCAGGTCGGCCTCGAGATCAATCGGCAGGAACAAGGTCTGGCAGAACTCCGAGCAGGTGGTCGCGAAAACGGCAAAAAAAATGCTCAAAGGTTTGCATCCCTCGCCAGCGACAATTGTTTCGAGCGCGACCCGTTGAGCTTCCTCCGCGCGCTCGTCGATAACGATCTGACGTTTGCCAGATCCGTCCCTGATCTCACCGGGCCATTTGTAAAGAGCCGCCCAATTTAGCCCAACGAGCGGCGTATCATTGAAATAGCCTTCGACGATGTGCCCAATGAAGGCCGACTGACAGTAGCCGTGGGTGCTCGGTAGGTTGAACTGGCAGCCGCAATTTATAGCGCAGTTGCAATTATCGTAGGTTTCACTCTTGAATAGCCACTGATCAGCCATTTGACCAATCCTCCCTGCGTGGGATTTCCTTGCATAGGGCCTGGCAGGGCGTCGAGTATAGTTCGGATTAGCCCGCCTCACGAGCCAGTTGCCGTCTACCCGCCGGTTGGGCGGCCGCCGGAATTGCCCCGAAGCGCTCGAACCGGTGCCGCCTCGACGGTTGTTTATTCCGGATTGGGCGGATTTCGCGCAAGCGCAAAGCGTTGCATACCACCTGCTAGTTGGACCCAAGGAAGAGCGCGGTCGCAAAAAATCTCCAGAGTCGGCGTCACCGAGCTCGGATCATCGAGGGTGCCAGCATTGAGAATAATCGTCCCGGGCCGCCTTGTTGGCTCGTCGGCAATGGATGAGCCGCATTCTGGGCAGAAATGGCGCAGGATCGGCTTACCGCTATCGGCGAGTTTGCTGAAGGTCTTGACCGTTCCCCGGATTTGGAGAGCCGTCTTGGGCAGGCCCACCATGATCGCAAACGCGCTGCCGGTGTATTTTTGGCAGTCGCGACAGTGGCACACACCGACGAATTCCGGTGCCGAATTCGATGTATAGCGAACCGCGCCACAAAGGCAGCCGCCATTCAGCTCGGGCATTTGCTCCTCCCTCCAATTTCGGCCGCTATTTCGCACGAACGACTTTACGGCTCGTCGACCACCTTAAGAAATGGCATCGCAAGCCGTCGACCCGAAGGGTCCTACAAATCTTCCAACTTTCCTCGTTCCGCGGCCCTGCCGAAGCGGTCGTTGTCCGCCTAGAGCCACGACACTTGGCGCTGCGCGGTGCACAATACAGGGCGATCCTGGGAGGAAAGCTGATGTCCGAAGCTGACGGTAAGGCGGTTGTACGACGGTTCTTCGACGAGGCTTGGAACCAGAATAGGGTCGCCGAGCTAGACGAATACATCTCAGCCGACAATATCCACCATGGCCCGTCCGAAGACGGGTCCCGTGGGCCGGACGAGATCCGACAGGTAATAAACCGTTGGCGGACTGCATTTCCCGACTTTCGATACCAGATCGAGGCGTTAATTGCTGAAGATGACCTGGTTGCGGCGCGGGTAACGATGATGGGTACCCACACCGGAATACTCAGCTTTGCGTCACGCACCCTACCACCAACCGGCAAGTTGTTGCGTGCAGCCGAGATTTTCATCTTCCGCATCGCCGACGGCAAGGTCATCGAATTCTGGGCCACTTGGGATCGCTTGAGTGCCCTGGTACAACTTGGCGCAGCGCCCGCCGGATGAGGGTGTATGGTGACGTGTGGTGGCGCCGCCGCCGCTTCTTGTTGGCAGAACCAAGACGATTTAGGTTTCGACGCAACGGCTACGCCAAGCTTCTAATGAGCGGATTAGCGCCATGGCTAAATCGGAATTCGACGATGATTTTTTGCGCCTCGTCGAAAAATTCAACACGTCGGCGGGTGCAGTCGAGCGGCGCTCCAGAATCCTAAGAGCGCTCGATCTGCGACCAGGGCACCATGTTCTGGATATAGGCACTGGCCCGGGACATCAGGTTGCAGAGATCGCACCAAACGTCGCCCCTGGCGGGCTGGTCAAGGGTGTAGATGCAGCGGAAAGTGCGATTGCTATCGCGAGAGAGAGATGGGCAGGTCTCAACAATGTCGAATTCGTCTCGGGCGACGCGTACAAGCTTCCGTTTGAGAACTCCTCGTTCGATGTGGTCATGTCGAGCCAAGTATTCGAGTATCTCGACGACGTGGCAGCGGCCCTGTCTGAGGTCTTCAGAGTCCTAAAGCCCAAAGGAAGAGTTTTGATCCATGGCACTGAATGGGGCGCACTGCTGTGGCGGTCGGGCGATGCCGAGCGTATGGCACGGTTCATGAGTATCTGGGACCGCCACTTGGCAGATCCGCACATGCCGCAAACGTTGGCCAAGAAACTCCGCGTAGCCGGATTCAACGGGGTAAAGGCCGAGCCTGTTGTTCACGTTGAGACCAGCTATGACCCAACGAGTATGAGCGCGGTATTGATGAAGTTTGTCGTCGGTTACGTCGTCTCTCAAGGTATTTCTCAAGACGAAGCGGATGAGTGGGTCGACGACCTACTAAGCGTTGATGCAGCTGGTGAATACTTCTTTAGCTCAAATGAGTACATTTTCTCTGCCGAGAAACCCTAACCGCCAGGACTGTGATAACGCCAAGAACCGCTGTTCGGTGCCCCCACCCGCAACGCGGTGGTTTGTGCGAAGTCCGCTTACGGCGCTCTGCAGTCGGTGGCTGACGACGCGGCGTATGGGCGAAATGCCCGAGGCTGTAGGAAAACACCGGCATTCAATCTGCGCGTAGAAAGTCCTTCTTGATTTCGTCAGTCTAAAGAGGAATAGCGCTGTGGCCGCGATTTGACGAAGGGCAATAGAGAAGACAATTCTCCGCCTTGTTGGCTCTTGAGTCTTTTCACACAGCCTCGCCCCATACCTGCCGTTCGCGACACCGTCGGCTATCGGCTCGGTTGGGGGGTTTGAGACTTTCGCGTTATCCGAGGGTCAGACCTCCGGGCTGCTCGCGACGACGGTCAAATTGGGACGAGCCTCAGCGGGACTGGTGCTCTGCACAACGTTGAATGCCGCGACCGGACGGCGGAGACCCTTTAGCTCCAGGTTTCCGAGATTTTCCAGAGTCGCAACCCCTTCCACCGCGCGAGCGACGCGGCTGCTGACCAGGATCTGCCCATCCTTCGCCGCGTCGCAAAGGCGGGAAGCGAGGTTGCACACCGTGCCGATGGCGGTGTAGCCGGAGCGTTCGGAAAACCCGATCTGGCCCAGTGTGGCGTAACCCTGTGCGATGCCGATGCCGAAACCAAGTTCGCAGCCATCGCGGAGCCAAGCCGCGATCAGCTTGCCCGCCTCTTCGCGCATCGCCATCGCCATCTTGACCGCACGCTCGGCAGGGTCGGGACACGGCACCGGATCGTTGAAGAACACCATGATGCCGTCGCCCGAGAAATGGTCGAGCGTGCCTTCGAACTCGGTGATGAGCGGCCCCAACGTGCCGTGGTATTGGCGCAGAAATTCGAACTGGTCCTCGGGTTCGGCGGTCTCGGTAAAAGGGGTGTAGCCGCGCAGATCGCAGAACACGACGACGATCTCGCGGCGATGGCTTTTGAGGATCTTCTCGTCACCCTGCGAGACGATCAATTCCGCAAGCTGCGGCGGGAGGAACCGCTTGAGTCGCCCGACCCGCTCTAACTCCTCGACCTGTTCGGCGACCCGCGCTTCGAGACCACGGCTGCGGAACAGGACGTCCTCGACCTGCTCGCCCGTCCGCAGCAACCGCAGATACAGGCTCTGCATCAGCATCATGCAGATTTCGAAATGCCTTTCGAACATCGGGAGCACGTCGCGGCGGTCGATGATCAGCAGCTCGCAATCCGTCATCGCTGCCGCGCCGGCGCTGCGCTCTTCGCCGGTGATGACAGCGAGTTCGCCGAAGACCTCGCCGGCATGAACGACGACTTCCTTGCCGGTCGGCGACAGCGAGACGATTTTGACGCTGCCTTGCAATACCGCGATCATCGTGCGCCCGGGCGAGCCCTTGGCGAAGATCTCCTGCCCCGCCCGATAACTCTCGACCCGGGATCGCGTTGCGAGCGTGTCGATCTCGCCCGGCTCGAGCTTGCCGAGCAGAAAGTGGCTTTGGAACAGGTCCCGTTTTTGCTCATGCGTCGGAGCGGCCATCGCAATCTCCGCAAGCGATACCGATACCTCTCACCAACATGATACGCCCCCCACGCCCGGGCAGAAAGCGCATGGCACGTTGCGAAATTCAAAGAATTTTGCACTGCGGGCCGCTGTCTAAGAATCCAACGGGTTAGAGGGTGCTCATTCCCGGTGCGAAAAGCTTTCGGCCCGAGTGCGGGAATGCCTGCTTACGGCGCGAGGCCGTCGCCGCTGTACGCTCCAGCGGACGTCTCCTGACCGATCCGACACCGGCCGCTTAGCCTCTCCGGCGGGAACCGCTCAAGATGCCCCATTGCGGCCAGTGCTGAGAGCCAGTCGCCCGGCCTCAGTGGCGTGGAGAGCTGCCATTGGTTCTCGCGCCCTTTGTTGGCCAAGGTCTGACGCAGGGGTCGGTAGGGCGGCATGACATTGAATAGCCAAGTTCGAACCTATCCCGAAAACACTGCGAAACTGCTATTTAGGATCTGCTATTAATAAAGCTTAGCCAGCAAATTATGCGGGCGCTGATGCTCGGTCGCTCGGGCTTCCTCCTCGAAGGACGGACACGAGAGTTCGCCTTCGGCGATGCCAAATTTTCCGTCTTCCACGCCGGTTCACGACTCTGCGCCCGACTCTCTGGCCTTACTGGCCAGGGCCTGTTCGATCTTGGCCAGCAGGCGGTCGAACTCGATGGGCTTGGTGTCGAAATCGTCGCAGCCGGTGGCGAGCGCCTTCTCGCGGTCGCCGGCCATCGCGTGTGCGCTGAGCGCGATGATCGGAATGTCGCGCGTCGCCGGATCGGCCTTGAGGCGGCGCGTCGCCTCCCAGCCGTCGATCTCCGGCAGATTGAGATCCATCAGGATCAGGTCGGGCCGCTCGGTGGCAGCCGTCGTGATCCCGGCGGCGCAATCCCGGGCGCTGAGAATTTCATAGCCGCCGAGGACATCGAACCACAGCTGCAGCATGTAGAGATTATCCTCGTTGTCCTCGACATAGAGCAGCCTCCGCACCGCCGCACCCTCGCTCATTTTTGGGCCTTCCGCGTCTCTCCGAGCAGCGCGCCCAGGCGCGCCATCAGCTCGGCGGGAGCAAAAGCGTGTTTGGAGAGGATTTGTTCCACCCCGCCGTTGAGCCTCTGGCGGTCCTCGGCCGTCAGGTCGAGCGCGGTGACGACGACAACTGGGATGTTGTGCCACGCGGCGTTCGCCTGCAGCGCCGCCACCAGCTCAAAGCCGTCCATCTCGGGCATCATCAGGTCGAGCAGGATCACGTCGGGCAATTGGGCGGTGATCGCGTCGAGGGCGAGCCGGCCATTCGCCGCCTCGCGAACCGCCCAGCCTCGCGCTCCGAGGATCCCCCGCACGAGCTGACGCTGATCCTCGTCATCTTCGACGACGAGGACGGTGCCCGGCGTGCCCGCCACCCGCAATTGCGACATGATCTCGATCAGGCGCTCGCGATCGATCGGTTTGGTCAGATACCGGGCGGCGCCGAGCGCGATGCCGCGGCGTTGCTCGTCGACGATCGTGACGATGACGACCGGAATGTCAGCCAGCGCCGGATCGCCCTTCATCGCGGCGAGAACCGTCCAACCGCCGACGTCGGGCATCATGATGTCGAGGGTCACCGCCGCCGGCCGCCGCTCGCGCACCTTTTTTAGTCCGTCGACCCCGCTCGCTGCGGTCTCGACGGCAAAGCCTTCGCCAGTGAGATAAGTCGCGATCAGCTCGCGCGCAGTGGCGTCGTCGTCGATTACCAAAATCGTGCCGCGACCATCTTGGTTGGCCGCTGGGCTGGTCGCGGCCGGGGAGGTCTCCGCTACCGGCAACGGCGGCGGCGCCGCCACCGTCGGCAGACGCACGGTAAAGGTCGAGCCTTCACCCGGCGCGCTGGTCACCATGATATCGCCGCCCATCAACCGGCACAGCCTGCGGCTGATCGCCAGCCCGAGACCGGTCCCGCCGAATTGCCGTGTCGTCGAAGTATCGGCCTGGGTGAATTCCTGGAACAGCCGGCCGAGCTGTTCCTCGGTCATGCCAATGCCGGTGTCGGAGACGGCAAAATCGACCCAATGCTGGCCGGCCTCTTCCGCGCTCGCAATGCGCAGCCGCACCGTGCCGCCCTTGGTGAACTTGCAGGCGTTGCTCAACAGGTTCAGCAGGACCTGGCGCAGCCGCATGTTGTCGGCATGAACCGAGCCGATCCCCTCGGGGCAATCAAGCTCGAGGGCATTCTTGTTCTGCTCGGCGAGCGGCCGCGCAGTGCCGAGCACCTCCTCGACGACGGGCCCGATCGACACGCTCTCGAGCGTCAGATCCATTTTACCGGCCTCGATCTTGGAAAGATCGAGAATGTCGTTGATCAGGCTCAACAAATGACGCCCGGCGCGCAGCACGCGGCGCAGCGGCTCGAGCGCCTTCTCGGTGCCGAAACGCGCGGCGTTGTCGCAGAGCAGCTCGGTTAATCCGATGATCGCATTGAGCGGGGTGCGCAGCTCATGGCTCATATTGGCGAGAAAGCTCGATTTGGTGCGGCTCGCCTCCTCGGCGGCGGCGTGCGCGCGGCGCGCTTCCTCGCCGCGCGCCGCCAGTTCCTGAAACAGCCGCGCGTGCTCGATGGCGACCACGGCCTGCCCCGCGAAGGTTTGCAGTAAGGTGGGGATGGTCGGCGCAAAGCCAGCTTCGGTGCGCCGGCGGATCACCAAGCCACCAACGACCTTGTCCTCGCGCAGCAGCGGCACGGCGAGTACGGCATGAATGCCGGGCAATGTCCTGGCTGCATGTGGCACGGACGGGTCTTGCTGTACGTCTTCGACGTACACGGCCGCGCGCTCTACGGCGGCGCGGCCGAGATGGGTCTCGCCGAGCCTGATTTTCCGTTCGCGCAGCGCCTCCACCCGCTCGGCGCTCATGCCAAAGGCGGATTTGGGGACGAAGACTTCCTCGGTCTCGTCGAACTCGTAGATGGTACCTTCATCGGCCTGCGAGAGCTCTACCGCACGGCTGATAATGGTGGCGAGCACGGTGTCGAGGTCGAGCGAGGAATTCACCGCGCGCAGCACTTCCTCGAGCGCCTGCAGTTCGCCGACCGAGCGGGTCAGCTCGTCGGTGCGGGCCTGCAATTCGCGATAGGTCTCGGCGCTGGTGATGGCGATGACCGCCTGCTCGGCGAAGGTTTGCAGCAACGCGACCTGGCTGTCGGAGAAGCCGCCAATCTCTCCGCTGGCCAGCCCCACCGCGCCGATCGCCGCGCCGTCACGCAACAGCGGCAACGATATCTGCGACTTGTAACCAAGATTGCGAACCGTGGCGCTAACCCCCGGTACGGTCGCCATGTCGCGCACATGAATGGTCTGTCGGTCGAGGATCGCTCGGCAAGTGATGGAACCGCGCGTCGGCACCATCGGAAACAACCGCTGGTAGGCTTCCACTGCGTCGGGTGTGTAGTACGCCCCGCGGCGAACGACTGAGCGCAAATGAACGAGTTCACCATCGAATTCGAACAAGCTACCGGTATCGGTGTTGCACAGATCTCGCGCCCTGTGGACGATTAGGTCGAACACCGGCTGCGGATCGCCCGGTGAGGCCGACATCGCCTTGAGCACATCGATCGTGGCGGACTGATGTTCGATGCGCTCGCCGAACTCGCTGTTGCGCGCGGCCAATTCGTCGGTGCGGGCCTGCAATTCAGTGAGCAGCCGCGCGTTCTCGATCGCAATGACCGCCTGGTCGGCAAAGGTGCGCACCAGCTCAATCTGCCGCTCGCTGAACGGCTCGATCCGCTTGCGGGAAAGCGCGATGACGCCGATCACCTCGCCGTCGCGCAGTAGCGGCACCCCGAGGGCGCTACGTCGCCCGGCCGCCACACCCTCGGGTACCGCGTAGTCCGGGTCAGCGCGCATGTCCGCTATCTGCACGACCCTGCCTTCGAGCAATACCCGGCCGGTCATGCTGCTGCGACCGGGCACAACCGGGCGCTGCCGCATGGTCGCCCAGTGTTCGGGTTCCGCCGACGCGGTCGATCTCGCCACAGCACGGTAGACTTCGCCCTCGCGTATCGTGATCGTTGCTGAATCGGCGTCGCAAAGCCGGGCCGCGGTCTCGGCCACTGTGTCGAGCACCGGTTGCACATCGGAGGCCGAGCGGCTGATGACGTTGAGTACGTCGCTGGTCGCGGTCTGGTATTCGAGCGATTCCTCGAGGTCACGCGTGCGGGCCTGCAACTCGCCGAGCAGCCGCGCATTCTCCATCGCGATCACCGCCTGATCGGCGAAGGTGCGCACCAGCTCGATCTGCCGCTCGGTGTATGGCTGCACTCTTTTCCGCGAGAGACTAATCATGCCGAGCACGGCGCCCTCGCGCAGCAGCGGCACTCCAAGTGTGGTGCGTCGCCCGGTCGCCACGGTCTCGGGCTGCGCGTAATCCGGGTCGGCGCGGATGTCCGCGACATGCACGACCCTGCCTTCGAGCGCCACCCGCGCGGCGACGCTGTCGCGGCCGGGGACAATTGTTCGCTGGCGCAAGGCCGCCCAAAACTCGGGCTCTACTCCGTAGGTGGCCACCCAGCGATAGACCTCGCCTTCGCGTATTGCGATCGACGCGGTATCGTTGCCGCAAAGCCGGGCGGCCGTTTCGACCACTGTGTCCAGCACCGGCTGCACATCGGAGGTTGAGCGGCTAATGACGTTGAGCACGTCGCTGGTCGCGGTTTGGTATTCGAGCGATTCTTCAAGGTCGCGGGTGCGGGCCTGCAATTCGCGCCAGGTTTCGGCGCTTTGGATCGCGATAACCGCTTCTTCGGCGAAGGTTTTCAAGAGCTCGATCTGTGTGTCGGAGATGCCGTCGACCCGCGGACTTGTCGTCGTGATCGCGCCGATCGCGCGGCCGTCGCGCATCAACGGGATCGACACTTGCGTTTTATTCCCGAGCGCCCGGACTTCCGCGGATACCCCGGGTTCAGCGTCCATATCGCGAATGTGGATGACTGTCCCATCCAGAATCGCCCGGCAGCTCAATGACCCTCGGTCCGGCACTCTGGGCCACCCGGCATCATAGGCCGCTCTTGCAGTGGAATCGCCGAGCGACGCGCTGCGACTTGACGCTCGGACATGCACCAATGTGCCGTCGTATTCGAACAGCCCCACAGCCCGTGTGCCGAGCAGCGCTCTGGCCTGATCGCAGATCAGATCGAACACCGGCTGCGCGTCGCCGGGCGAGGCGGACATTTGCTTCAGCACATCGATCGTCGCCGCCTGATGATCGATACGCTCGGCGAACGCGGTGTTGCGTTCGGCCAGTTCGGCCGTGCGGGCCTGCAACTCACCGAGCAGC
>Ga0306925_10007849_pt1 | contig 10071 bp, 11 predicted proteins | sample flu12Cox44000176_FD_203755 | JGI IMG/M metagenome (GOLD analysis project Ga0306925, IMG submission 203755) | Lab enrichment of tropical soil microbial communities from Luquillo Experimental Forest, Puerto Rico - flux8day.12C.oxic.44.000.176 (v2)... | ecosystem: Environmental > Terrestrial >... | reverse complement strand
ATTCATACTCTTGCATAGGTCTCCTGCGCTTTGCCCAGGGTGTGAACTTTATGATGGATGGAATTCGCGGCCTTTGTACCGCCCCTCATGATGGAATTTGTCTTTTTAACTTGTTGTACTCGCGTTCGCTTTGGGCTCGCGCCTCATGGCCAAAGTGTTTCCTCTCACATACGTGATCAAAATGTTTCCGGAAATAGTAATTATAAAGATGTTCGCGGCTGTACGTCAGATCGGATGCTAGTCCCGCTTTAGCCTGGCCTTCTCACAAATTTTGTAAATTTGTGAGAGGTCAGCCGTCGCAAGCTGCTTGGGAAGAAGCTTGCCGGGGCGAACCCCGAATGCTTTCGGGGCTTTGTGCGCATTTCTCACGGGACGTGAGAAATGCCGGTTAGCGCTGAGCGCACCGCAGAGGGCCCAACCAATTCGATGAAGCCGCAGCCCATTCGACGGCGCACGCGTATTAAGATCATCGAATTTCTCATGAGGCATCCTCTAGCACTGGTTGATACGAACAGGAAGCGCACGGGAGCTTGGCGCCCGAACAAGGGGTCCGCCTCTCTGCGTTTCTGGGCCAGCAAAAGTTTATGGATCTTTCTACGCTCCACATTGAAAATGATCTTCAAACCTGTCTCGATTCCTGCCTCCAATGTCTCGTCGCCTGCGAACTCTGCGCGGCAGCGTGTTTCGAGCAAGAGGATTCTCAGCAGATGACCCGCTGCATCCAACTTGGTCGAATCTGTGCCGACTTATGCTCATTAGCCGCGCGTGCAATTGCCCGAAAATCAGATTTCGTGCGTCAAGCCTGCGCCCTATGCGCTTTAGCTTGCCGGTCCTGCGGGAAGGAGTGCGCCAGGCATTCCCATTCCGAGCAATGCAAACGCTGCGCGGCGGCCTGTCGCCGCTGTGAGAAGGCATGTCAAAGAATCGCCGCCGAAACCGCGCAAACCGCGGGCGGTCTCCAAAATTCGCGTCGAACCGATAAACTCAAGACTTCGGTCAGCTCGGAGATCTGACAAAAGACGAACAATCGTTTTTCGACCAAAACGGCTTCATCACCGATTCGATGCCAGAGGTCGACTCATCAAAAAAGAATCGGTAAAAGACAGTCGCATTTCAACTGTCTCTTTTTCTTTCTCAAAGTCTGAGAAAGCATTTTGGCAAGTTCTTTGTCATCGAGCAATTCAGCATAGGTTCGAGGCGTGCCCGTATCCTGCCATTTTTGTTAAGGAGATGGGTTGTTGCGGGCTGCAGCCCGCCGGCCGCGAACTTTGGTTGTCTCCCGGGAGCGACGCCACATCCCGACCAATACGTTGACACTCCTGGAAACAACCTGGTCGAGGACAGATCTTTGGCGGCCTGCCAGCCGCGTCGCCGAATACCTCCAATGTCTGCGGATATCGGGTGTTCGTTTTGCGTTAAAAATTGTCAGCCCTTTGGTTGTCCTACGATGCAGGGGCTGTTGAATCGGGGTGACAGGCGCGCCGCTTAAAGATGAAGCGGAACCGGGGCGAGTCGCCGACACGGTAACAGCTATTACCGACTGAGGGTCCGTTTCTGGTCGAAGCTCCAAGCCGGTGGTCCGACCAGAGGAGCGCGCCAGGGCTTGCCTCTCATTCGTCGGGGGGTGATTTGCACCCTTACAGAAAAGCACGATCGAGAAGCAAATGAAGGCGACGAAAATCAAAAGCCCAGCAAGCCGAAGCCAGTCGGTCAACGCCAGTTCTTCTTGATTTGCAGTTTCCAGATTCGAATTCATCTGGCATGCGGAGGCTATAGTACTCGGGCCGTTATTTTTTTGCGCCTGCTTCGGGATTGCTCGTGCTGCTCATCAAAAATGTTCGCAGCTGGTATTAAGCTCGGCTGCATTGTTTAGGCGACTGAGCAAGCAGGATGCTTCGCGATTATACATCCGGTTTCGAAGATCAAGGGGTGAGCATTCGGGGTTCACGAGGGAAATGTTTTATCCCTGTAGCGCGATTTTTTTCAATCGGGCCACTCCCCTAACGTGACATCCGGCGAAAGCCTGATGCGAACCGGAAGCTAATAGCCTTGCAAAAATCAGGCTTAGCGAGGGGCCGCGCGCGCATTGCGGGCTAGCCCTGAACCAGCCCGCAATGATCCTGACTAACCACGGGAAGCCCTTGATATCCGACGAATGCGTCCGCGGACCGACTTATCGTCCTCGTCCTCAGAATCGTATACACTGATGCACCATTTCGAGGACGAGTTGAACTAAACATTGTACGCTGATTTGCTTTACGGGCGGCGACCGCGATTCGGAAAACGCACTATGATAAAAATAGTTCTCTTGCGGCATGGCCAAAGCTCGTGGAACGAGGAGAATCGGTTTACCGGTTGGACAGACGTTGATCTCTCCCGGCGTGGGAGAGAAGAAGCATTGGAAGCCGGTCGAATCCTGAAGTCGTACGAATATTCTTTCGATTGTGCCTATACCTCTTTCCTGAAACGAGCCATTCGAACGCTCTGGTTCGTCCTCGATCAACTCGGTCTGATGTGGATCCCAGTCGAGAAATCGTGGCGACTTAACGAGCGTCACTATGGTGCTTTACAAGGCCTCAATAAAACAGCAATGGCAAAACGTTACAGCAACGAACAGGTTCATGTTTGGCGCAGAAGCTATGATGTTCCGCCGCCGGCTTTGACGAAGGACGACCACCGCCATCCCATTCATGACCCGCGGTACAAAACTGTGCCTGAAGGGGACCTGCCCTGTACCGAGTGCTTGAAAGACACCGTGACACGATTCTTACCGTATTGGAACGAAGCCCTGGCGCCTTCCATCCGTGCTGGCCGCAGATCGATTATCGCTGCTCACGGCAATACGTTGCGCGCATTGGTCAAATATGTTGATGGAATTTCTGATGCGGATATCCCCGAGCTGGAAATTCCCACCGGGATACCTCTCGTTTACGAGCTGGATGAGAGTTTGCACCCCTTGGCCCGTTATTATCTGGGAAACTCTCCAGTTGTCGTACAAGCTCAGGAGGCGCTTGACCACGCTGTTCGAAGCTCCGCAGATCACGCCTGTCCAGCAGCCAAGTGATCCCGGCCGCCGTCGGCCAAAAGACATGCCTATTTCGGGGAGAGGAACGTCCGCCGGATTTTTGCGCCGCGAACTCTTAGCAATGTCGGCACTTCGACTCCTGATCGTAAACTTGAGTCGAAGAGCTGTAGAAAGGATGCCATGTTACATTACGCTATAGTTTTTCTAGTCATAGCACTAATAGCCGCTTTTTTCGGCTTCGCGGGCATTGCCGGAACATCAGCCTGGATTGCACAAATCCTGTTCCTGATTTTCCTCGTGCTCTTTGTGATTTCATTGGTATTTAGAGGACGGCCGCCCGTTTAGGAATAGGCCCGGATGCATATTGCGAGGATGTTCAACTCGTCCTCGTCGTCGATTCAGTGGGCTTTTGCATCTCCCGGCATTCAACGATATGCGCTTCGGCCGCTCTTTCAGAGCGGGTCGCGTGCTAATATTCAAGACCCAGGGTTCCACTGCGCTCCACCCTGGGCTGAGGTCTATTACGCCTTCGGCGTACTGCCCAGGTGTGACCTCCTGAAAATGCCTTAATTGCAGAGTGTACCGGATCTCCGAGCCGGCCGTTCTAAGGAGGCAGACTGGTAAGGAAAGCGCGCTATTCTCGGCGGTCAGCTCGGAGATCTGACCCTACCGCAGCTCCGTCTGTCCCCTGGGGTTTCCGCTTCCCTCCATCCCAGGCAATAGGAAGGTCAGACTAAGCTTGATCTCCAATCTTCCAGTTTTACGCTGCGCTGGTCTTCCCTGTTCTGAAGCAAAAGAACCGTTCTTCGGCGATTGATCTCGGGTTTCGCTGGCAGAGCGGTTTAGCCGGGAGAGTCTTTGGGACAGGGACCTGCTGCACGAATTTCTGGCGCAGCTGCTTCGTTTGTGATTGCGCGACGTTCAGCCAACCGCGCTCCACCTGGGAAATCCACTTTCAGTGTTCTTTTTCATTCCATAGAAGGGCATTCGAGGGGGATCGCATCCAAACAAAAGGGCTCTCTATCTTGCCAGTGCGGTCAGTTCAACCGTTAGGTATTTACTCGGTTCTCCCTTGGCCAAAGCTTCCACCTGGTATAGGCCCGGCTTGAGGTTAACGGTCATATGCTCACTCTCACCTGGCGTATAATCATATAAATAATCGAAATTGCGACCGCGAATGGATCTACGGCTGTGTGCGATGAGAGAGAGCTTTGGGGCCGTTAATCAGAAGGCGCAGACGCTTACAGCGTCTGCGTTTCTGCCGGAAAGTATGGCCGGCATTGATTGTCTAGTCTTTTTCTCTTTCCACTTTTACTTTCTTACCTGTCTGGCGATCAAGGTAGACTTCCTTTCTGCCCTTCTTTTCGAGCAGTTGGTATCTTGGCTGATTCTGTTGAATTTGCTCGTACGTTACCGTCCATCCTTCTACTGGTTGTTGAACGGTTGTCGTTGTGGAAGGCTCTTGAACCGTGGTAGTTGTAGTGGCGCTCGAGGGAGTCTGCACGACGGCACCTTCCGGATTCACATAGACCACCTGGTCTCCGGTTTTCTCCCGAACCGTGACTGCGTACACACCGTTGTCGGAACGGACCACGCGTGTCACATAGCTGGGATTTGCAATGTGCGTTTCGCGAATGACAGTCGTCTGCACCGGTTGCGGCAGGGTTGTAAATGCAATCTCGTCACATCGAGCTATCGGGACTAAACTAATGGTAACTCCGATGGCCAAAGCCAAAGTAGTGATTTTCTTCATAATTTGTTCTTAGACGTATCAGGTTCGCTGGTCAGAGCAGAAAACATCTCAGGAAGTTCCCTGAGCTAGCGATCGGGACAAAGCTCTCGAGACTCGAGCCTGCATGCGGGGAGTGGGCGCTAAACAGAAACAAAATTTCATTTTATTACAGTGGATCTACATCCACGCCAGGTCCGAATCGCGAAATAATTCTCGGGAGCCAAAATCTGGTCGGCGCGTGAAAGTTCCGCCTGTAAAACTGTCTCTACGCGCCGGCCTTTTTTTAGCGAACCTATGCCGCTTGCACCTGATGTCTGGATTCCCCCTCAGCCTTTCAGCAACCCAAGCTAATGATCGGTTTCTTTAAATGTGTCGGAAGGCTGCCTAAGCGACGAGTACCAAGTTCCGGTCATCGTTCGCTAAGCGGCTAATCGTCCTTCGTCCTGGAAATTGTTTCCCCAAGCCTCTGCTGCGTCGCGGGCTTCACCAAAAGTCAAATAGACCGCCTTGCCGCCAACCCATTTTGAACGCAACGAAGCCCAGGAGATTTAGGAGACGGTACGCTAGAGTCAAACTCCCGCAATCGATCGCTACGACCACCCGAGTTCCATGGGACGAATAGTTACATAATGCTTCGAAAAGCAGGAGCAAAAACCGCTAAAAGGAAATTGCCATGTTACACTATGCCATAATTTTTCTAATCATCGCGATCGTTGCCGGGATCTTCGGCTTTGCAGGAATTGCCGGGACGTCTGCGTGGATTGCCCACGTGCTGTTTGTGATCTTCCTGGTGTTGTTCATTATTTCTCTGATCTTTCGAGGAAGACCATCTATTTAAACCCGAAGTCGTTTTGGTTAAGCGAGTTTCGAGTACTCCTACTGTGGCGAAATACGTTTGGGACTAGCTCAATCACGAAAGACGCACGTTCAGTGCGTGCGGCTTCGGGGACAAGTCCCTGGGGCTGCGCACGTGTTTAGCGCGTTTAGGAACGCTAAACATACCCGTCCCGGAGGGACGCCTTGATAATAGGCCGGCGCTTCAGCGCCGGTTATTGACGATTCCAAATCGGCCCCGTCCCGGAGGGACCGGGGTGAGCCATCGGGCCATGATCCCAATAGTGAGCCATCGGGCCATGATCCCAATAACCAGCTTTGCTGAGAAAGCGACCAAGTTTGGCGGTTTTTCGTGCTAAACAGAAGCTTACGCGGCTTCACCTCGGCCCTCCGGGACGGGGGAACCACTTTTTGTTTTTAAGTATCCGGCGCTGAAGCGCCGGCCTATTATCGGAGCGGCTCTCCGAGGCACCATCGGTTCTAGTCACCCGCTATCCACCCCGCGACCCGTGTGCCAGTCAGGTCCGTCTTAAAAGCGCTGTACACGTACAGGGCTGCGCCCTGGGTTGTCTTCAGCCGCGGCTTCGCTGCTGGGACCTCAGAGATGACAAATCGGCCCTTCCCGGTCTGCCGCCGCTTGGGCAAAATTTCTTGCATGCTGTCCAACAACATCTTTTGCGGATTGTTATTTTGGAGAGGTATGTGTCGTCGCTCGCGACTGAGATGCCGTATGCACTTGACTCCATTGATATTTATAAGAGGCTGAAGTCAGATTTATCCCGACGACACCGCCGGCGGTAGGGGTCAATGTTTTTCGCCGAGCGGTCCGGCATATCATGACTGATATCATTGAAATCGAGAACCAATATTATATTCGCGCACACTCTTATCTCGCTGACAATCGGACATGGGTGCTGATGCGCGAAGATGCATTCGCTGTCTTTAATCGCCATGGAGACTTAAATCCGATAGGTCTTAATGAGCAGGGACTATTTTACAGAGAAGCCAGGCATCTCTCCAAATCAGTTCTTCGCCTCGCCGAAACTGAGTTACTGCTCCTCAGCTCGACTGTGAGGGACGACAACGCGCTACTCGCCGTCGATTTAACGACATCGGATCTGGATCTGCCAAGTGGTGAGCGGCTATTGCGAGGGGTCCTACACATCTATCGAACAAAGTTTCTGTGGAAAAACGCCTGCCAGGAACTGGTCGCCATTCATAACTATGGCCCGGCCTCTGTATCCGTAGAGCTACTCCTCGAATTTGCAGCTGATTTCGCAGATATATTCGAGGTGCGAGGTTATAGTCGGGGAAAACGAGGGCGGTTACTCGAGCCGCGGTTGGGTAAGTCTAGCGTAACCCTCGCTTACCAGGGCTTAGATGATATTCTGCGAACGACAAAGCTGGAATGTACCGGAGCAGTTGCTCAAGTGGCACCCAACGAGATGCGAATCCAGATTTCTCTTGGCCCGCGGGAGGGAACGTCTTTTAGTTTGACAACCTCGTTTACATCCGCGGGTGCAAAGGAGGCTTTGCCATATGAGATAGCGGCCGAGGCACTCCATAAAGACTTCACCAAGTTCACAAACTGCGACATTAACACCTCTAACGAAAGATTTAATGATTGGTTAAATAGGTCCAAGGCAGATCTTCACATGCTAATCACAATGATGCCTGAGGGTTTCTACCCGTACGCCGGCGTCCCGTGGTTTAGCACTGTGTTTGGTCGAGACGGCATCATTACGGCCCTTGAATGCCTATGGTTTAGTCCGGAAGTGGCGAAAGGAGTTCTGAAGTTTTTAGCTGCGACCCAGGCTACCGAAATTGAAACGGAGAGAGATTCAGAGCCGGGGAAGATTCTTCACGAAACTCGTGAGGGAGAGATGGCGCGAACTGGAGAAGTGCCGTTTCGCCGGTACTACGGCAGTGTCGATGCGACTCCCTTATTTTTAGTTCTAGCCGCTGCTTACTTCGAACGGACAGGCGACAGCGGTTTGTTGCGTTCTATCTGGAAGAACATTCAAATGGCGCTCGATTGGATCGACAACTTCGGAGATCGAGATGGCGATGGATTCGTGGATTATGCGCGGCTCTCCCCGAATGGTTTGGTTCAGCAGGGTTGGAAGGATTCTCATGATTCTGTATTTCACGCCGACGGCAGACTCGCAGAAGGTCCGATCGCTCTCTGCGAAGTTCAGGCCTATGTCTACGCTGCGAAACGGGGAATTAGCGCAGTGGCGGCCGCATTAGGTTACCACGAGCAGGGGAAAAAGCTGGAACGCGAGGCTGAAACATTGCGAACACGATACCACGAGGCATTCTGGTGTGAGGAGATTTCACTGTACGCTCTTGCCCTCGACAAAGAAAAGCGCCAATGCCAAGTCCGCAGTTCCAATGCAGGCCAATGTCTATTTTCTGGAATTGCCACTGCCGAACATTCCCGGCGCATTGCGGAAAATCTGTTGTCTGACGCATTCTTCTGTGGGTGGGGAATCCGCACGATCGCCAGTTCCGAGGTTCGTTACAATCCGATGTCGTATCACAACGGCTCGGTCTGGCCACATGATAACGCCTTAATCGCGTATGGCTTGTCGCAAACCGAAGGCAAGGACTTGCCGTGTAAGGTGCTAACGGGACTCTTTGATGCTTCAATCTTTCTTGAATCGCACAGGCTTCCAGAGCTTTTTTGCGGCTTCTCGCGAAGTCCCGGAAAGGGCCCAACATTGTGCCCTGTCGCATGCGCGCCGCAGGCGTGGGCCGCAGGAGCAGTGTTCCTCGTGCTCCAAAGCTGCCTCGGCCTCGCTGTCTGCGCCGCCGAATCGAGGATCTGCTTGACTTATCCCTGTTTGCCAAAATCTATCCAATCGGTGAGGATTCAAAACCTTTGCATTGGTGCGAACTCCATTGATCTCGAGGTGATCCGGAACGTAGAAAGCGTGAGCGTGAACGTCCTGCGTCGCACAGGAAACATTCAGGTTCGCACGATCCATTGAGAACGTTGACCCGGCGTCATCAAGGGCTGTTTTCTGGGTGAAACTGCCTGCGCAACCAATGACTCTCAAAAGACGGACGGCATCGCTCGACTGAGAGCTCGGTAGGAAAATTCACGGAGGGAAATGTCAGGGGTATTCCGGAGGCACCAGGAGAGAGTTGCGGGCGTGAGAAGTGTAAATCAGGGTTGGAACAAGAAATGCCTCAGGCATTGACCGAGCCATTTCTCGTGGACCTCACCGATTTTCAGAGGCCTCTGGACCTACTATCTTGGTTCATGACGAATGTGATAGACAGCGCCCAGGAAATTCAAAGGTCGGACGATCAATTGATGGAAGCTGTTATGAATCGTGAAAGTGAAGCACTTGAATGTATCTATATGAGGTACGAATCGTTGCTTCGCACGGTCATTTTGGGAGTAATTCGTGACGAATCGGAAGTCGACGATATTCTTCACGACGTCCTGCTTCAAGTCTGGGACCTGGGAGACAAGTACAAACCAAGCAGGCGGGGCCTGCGCGGACTCCTGGTCACTCTGGCGCGCCGGCGTGCACTGGATCGTTTGCGTCGAAGGGCAGCTTATCGTCGCGCAACTGAAAGCCTGAAGCACGATGTTGGTAATCCTCTGATTAGTGAAATTACAACCACGACCAATCAACTCGAGAATAATGACTTGTCCACGTTGCTCAGGCGATTGATTCAGCTTCTTCCTGAAGCTCAAAAGGAAGTCGTCAACCTCACATTTTTTAAAGGCATGAGTCAGCGGGAAATTGCGACCCAACGGCACATCTCACTGGGTACGGTGAAAACCCGACTTAATCTGGCTCAACGCAAGCTTTATAACTTTCTTCTACCCTTGCAGAACAAGGTTTAACCCATCTTATGAGTAATACAATCAGCAGGGCTCCTTATCCTGGCCTTGGGCATTGCACTGTGTGCGGGCAATGGAAAAAGCTAGAAATGTGGGACGACGGACTCAACGGTCGTTTCTGCGTAGACTGTTACGATCGCGTGGTTGACGCCGAAGAGTTTTTGTCAAATGGGCTCCGGCTTCCGGAAAGCGGACGACAGGCGAGTCAGACTAAATGAGTCCGGTATGCTTCATCGCTGCATCCGATGACAAGCGAAAGGTACGGGATGGAACTCCCTCCCGTCTTCATTCTCTCTGGTTTGATGTTGGTGGGATAAACCCTTTGCACTCGGAGATGGGGCTGACCTGGCTCTTTCCTTCGCGTGCCTCAACCTGCATCCGGAAAGAACGAAACAAGCGAACTAAGAGTGTGCACGCGGACGAGCCATATCGATACCTTGAGTTAGGAAACTCGTTTCAAATCGCGGTTAAACCAAGTCACTTCGCTTGGCTGTCTAAACAGTGCGAAGTACTGGATACGAGCAAAGAGGAATTAATTGACTCTGCGTTGCAAGAATGGCTTCCACGCAATTACGCGATGCTTTCGGTTCTGGGTGCTTCGGCTGTGGTCGAAATGGC
>Ga0306925_10007845_pt1 | contig 10074 bp, 7 predicted proteins | sample flu12Cox44000176_FD_203755 | JGI IMG/M metagenome (GOLD analysis project Ga0306925, IMG submission 203755) | Lab enrichment of tropical soil microbial communities from Luquillo Experimental Forest, Puerto Rico - flux8day.12C.oxic.44.000.176 (v2)... | ecosystem: Environmental > Terrestrial > Soil... | reverse complement strand
CCGTCAGGTCCATGTCGCCGCGGCCCGGCAGGGCGCGGTCGCCCCATCCCCGCGCAGCGGACGAGCGGTCGTTCACCTGTACTCCGACGATGCGCTCTCCGTGGGCGCGGATGTCGGCCAATGCCTGGGGCGAATCCCAGAAGTGCCACGTGTCGATCAGCACGTCGATGTTCGGCACGCCGATGTCGGCGATCAGCGCGCACGCCTCGGGAATCGTCGATGCGAGGCTACCGCTGGGGCCCGGCCGGATGACCTCGAGGGCCAGGCGAACGCCCACGTCGCCGGCCACGTACGCGGCCTCGCGCAACGCTTCGACGACCCGGGCCCGCGCCACGCTGACGTCGACGTCGCGCGGAGGACCGGCCAGGCACGCCACGGCGAGCGGCCTGAACCGGGCGAGACGCCGGATCCCTGCCTTGAGGCGCGTCAGCCGCTCGCGGGGATCCTTCGGCTCGGAGAACAGGACGTCGCCGTAGATGACGCCTGGCACATTCGGGAAGCAGAAGGTGGCGGTGAGCCCACTCTCCTGAAACATCGCAACCGATTCGTCGTCGCGCCCCGGGGGGAGCTTGTACTCCCAGAGGCCGATCCCATCGATGTCGAGTGCCTGGTAGTTGGCCAGATCCTCGGCGAACGTCGAGTGATAGGTCGTGCACGCGCTGACCGCGAAGTGCGGCAACTGGCCGGCGTCGTCATGACTCCGCTGCACAGGCATCGGCTCTCCTTCCGGTCGCTATGCCCGCCGCGCCCGGAGCTGCGCGGCGGCCACGGCGATGATCAGAGCGAGTCCGTTGAAGACCGGCTGGACCCACGCGGGAGCTCCGAGCTGCTGGACCCCGTTGACCAGCACGACCAGCAACAGCAGCGCCGTCGCCGTCCCGGCCACGTTGAACTTGCCGGGGACGATCAAGGTCGAGCCCAGGAAGATGGCCGCGAACGACGGCAGCAGGAGCTCGATGCCGGCCTCCGGGCTGGCCGCCGCGATGTTCGCGGTGTAGAGGATGCCGGCCAGGCCCGCCAGGGCGCTCGAGATCACCAGGGCCGCCCACGTCAGGCGATCCGTCGCTACGCCGGCCATGCGCGCGGCCTGCTTGTTGCCCCCGTTCGCGTACATGTGCTGGCCGACCGCGCGCAAGTGGAACACGTATGCCGTCACCGCGATCACGGCGAGCATCACGTAGACGGACACCTGAACCTGAAACCACCGGGTTTGCCCGATGGCGATCAGGTCTCGCGGCATACCGAAGAGCACCTTGCCGCCCGTCACCCACAACGTCAGTCCCGACAGCACGGTGCCGGTGCCGAGCGTCGCGATGAAGGACATGATGCCGATCTTCACGACCAGGAAGCCATTGACGACTCCGACGACGGCGGCCGTGACCATGCCGGCCAGCGCGGCCGCGATCGCCGGCCACCCGTGGTCGATCGACAGCCAGGCGACCAGCGCACCGACGAAACCGGAGAGGAAGCCGATCGAGAGATCGAACTCCCCGTTGATGGCGGCGAACATCAGGCCCAGCGCCGCGATCGCCAGGAAGCTCTGGGACACCAGCATGGTCCTGAAGTTGAGGACGGTCGGAAAGGTCTCCGGGAGCAGCACACTGAAGACGAGGAGCAGGAGCAGCAGGACGTAGAGGCCGGCGAACCGGTGCAGGCCGGGGATCCGGATCGCCCTGAGGCGGACGGCGACGCTCACGCGGATCTGGCCGCCCGATTGACCTCGACGAGCACTTTCAGCTCGCCCCGACCGGGATCGATGAGCGCCTCGAAACCGCCCGCGATGATCTCGGCGCGGGGCGTGCGCGAGGTCACCACCCGCTCTACGGGATATTTCCCCGCCGCGATCAGCGCGACCGTGCGGTCCCACGCCTCCTTGGTGTAGCCGAGCGAGCCCACGATCGAGACGGGCTTGCGGGTGACCGATCGGATGTCGATCTCCATCGGTCCCGGATGGACCGACGGTACACCCACGACGCCGCCGGGGCGGACGGACTCGATGCACAGGTTGACGGTGCCCGCCTTGCCCGCGCAGTCGATGGCGACGTCGACGCCGAGGCCGTCGGTCAGATCCGTGATCTGCTTGACCTGTCGCGCGCGCTCGCCTTCGAGATTCACCGCGGCCCCCAGCTGCAGCGCGATCGCCGCCCGCTTCGGATTCGGCTCGAACACGAAGATCCGGGCCGCCCCGGCCGCCAGCGACGCGAGGATGGCCAGCGCGCCGATCGGGCCGCAGCCCACGACCAGAACGGTATCGCCCGAGGTGACGCCGCTGCGGATCACCGCATTGAGCGAGACGGCGGCCGGCTCGACGACGGCGCCTTGCTCGTCGGTGAGCGTGCCCAGCCTGGTGACCTGATACGGCTGCACCATCGCGAGATCACCGAACCCGCCCCAGCGATCGGAGAGTCCCAGCCAGGCCTTCCGGGGACAGAGGATGAAGTCTCCTCGCAGGCAGAGCGGGCACGCGCCGCAGTAGTGCAGCGGCATCACCGCGACGCGATCGCCCGGGCGCACGTTCTCGATCGCCGAGCCCACCGCGACCACGCTCGCCGAGAACTCGTGTCCGAGGATCAGCGGCTTGCAGGCCCCGGTGAGTGGATGGGGCAGAGCGGGTACGCTGCCGACGGGCCCCACGTATTCCTTCATGTCCGTGCCGCACAAGCCGCCCCATCGGGGCGCCACCAGGATCTCGCAGGGGCCGGGCTTGCCGGGCTCGGGGACTTCGTCGATCCGAATGTCGCGCAATCCGTGAACGCGTACCGCGCGCATGCTGGCCTCCTACTTGCCCCAGAATTTCCGCCACTCGGCCTTGTAGTCGAATGGGCCGGTGTAGCCGACGCCCGGCGTCGTCACGCCGGCGTGATTTTCCTGCGTGATCAGCTGCACCGGCACTCGGTTGCCGGCGCGGGGCTGGCGGTTGAGAGCCCGATTGAGCTCGTCGATGGCCGCCCAGCCCGACGCTTCGGACGCCGCGCCCACGCACGCCCACTGCACGTCGCGCGCGGCCACGCGCGCGACCTCGTCGGGCACGCAGTCGAACGAGATCAGCTTGACCTTCTTCTCGAACTCGGGGCCGAGTTGTTTCACGCCCTGGACGACGTACACCGCGTATGCGCCGATGTCGATCATGATGTAGTTGACGTCCCGGAAGCGCTGCAGCAGGGCCTGCGTCCGCTGCGGCATCGTCTGCGAGACTTCGGCGCTCGTGTAGTTCTCGGCCGCGGCCACCCGGCAGTCCGTGCACTCCTTCAGCACCGCCTGCACGCCCGCGTCGCGCATCTGGACCGTCCGATTGACGGGGTTGAGGAAGAGCAGGGCGTTGACCTTCCCGCCCGAGCCCAGACCATCGGCGACGATCCAGCTTCCGACCTTGCGGCCTTCCAAAAGATCGTCCATGCCCGCGTCGGCGAACACCTGGTCCGGATTGCTCCCGGGCTCGTTGCCGGCCATCGTGGAGACGACGGGGATCCCGCGCTCCTGGGCATCTCGCATGGCGTCGCCCACCACGCGCTGGTCCATCGCCACCAGGACGATGCCGTCGAACTTCTGCGTGAGGACGGTCCGGAACGCGGCGAGCCGGCCCTGGTTCGTGCCCTGGCCGTCGAATTCGACGGTACTCCAGCCGACCGCGGCGGCGGCCTCCTTGACCCCGCGCGCCTGCAGCTGCGCCCCGGTGCTGCGAGCAGTCGCGAGGATCACGGCGACTCGCAGGCCGGGCTTGAAGGGCGGCGCCGGCGTCGTGGGGCGGACGTCCGCAAACGTCGGTGGCTTCGCGGAAGCGCGGACGAGCTCCTGCGCTTTCTTCAAATAGTCAGGGGAGGGCGTCTGGGCCTCGCTGCTGCACGGGGCGATGACGAGGCCGAGGGCACAGGCAAGGAAGGCGAGTCTCATCGAGGTCCTCATGACCGGCCGCGCCACTTCGCGATGTACAGACCGGTGTTCTTCTCGGTGAAATAGACGACGCCGCGCGCGTCGACCAGCACGTCCTCGACCTGGGTCACCAGGGTGCGCGGCAGTGGCCCGATCCGCGACGGTGGGTCCTTCGGAATCATGTAGGCGATCTCGGCCACGTGGTGCGGATCGCGCAGATCGAACACGCGCAGCCCCGCGTTGAAGTAGGTCAGGAAGCACAGGGTCTCGTCCTGGAAGAGCTGCGGGCTGCCGGCGCCGATGTGCTGGTTGTGGGGGCCGAAGCGTCCGCCTCTGGCGCAGAACGAATGGTACGCGGCGTCGCGCGGAGGCCGCGGAGTCGGAAAGAGGCTGATCATCCGTGGCGACGTTGGGTCGCTGACATCGACGAGCCCCGCGTAGTTGACGGGCTCGTCGCAGCCTTCCTCGAGCGCCTCCGAGTTCAGCACCAGGAGACCTCGCCCCGGAAGCGGCACGGCGGAATGCGCGGCGATGCGTGTGCCGAGTGGAGGACGAACGCTGAGCTGCCCGACGAGGGTCGGGCGCTCCGGGACGGCCACGTCGACGATGACGAGCCCATGACCGCCGTAGGGGAGATAAGCGAGATTCCCCACCCGTATCGACGGCCCGTGTATGCCGAAAGGAGGATCTTTTGGCGAATGCCGCCCTGGCGCCTGATCGGGCATGCTGAAGCGCCCGATCTCGCGTGGCGCCTTCGGGTCGCTCACGTCCACCAGCATCAGGATGAGCCCCACCTGTCCCGCGACCCGAGCGCTCAGGTGGAGAACTCCACGATCGTCGAAGCCGTTGCGGTGCGTGCCCCGGTCACCGGTCTTGAAGTGACTCAGCTGTCGCGGATTCGCCGGATCCGCGATGTCCCAGATGAACACGCCCTCGCTGAACGCGGCCCTGGACTCGCCGCCCCAGTCGGGCGGCACGGGCTCGAGCGACGTCGCCAGGATGTCGCCGCGGAGCGTAACTTGAAGTGTCCACGTGCTGGGAGGTCCGGGGATGAAGCGAAGGTGTTGCGGCGAGGCCGGGTCGGTGACGTCGAGGATCGACCAGCCGCTGTGCCAGAGGTGACTGACGTAGAGAAAGTGCCGGCCGGCCTTGACCGTCAACGCGAGCTTGAACCCGGGTCGCCCGTCGAGATCATGATGCGAAACGGGCTCGAGCGGTCCCTCGACAGCAGCGACCCAGTCCGTGGTGGCCACCGTGCGTCTCTCCCTCGTCGGAGCTTCTGGATGATCGGTCGATGTGCGGGCGAGGATGGCTTGTGCGTTGCGGCCGTGTCAAGTGTCCCGGTCATGTCATGCGGGAGCTTCGCGTGCCGTCACCAGACCACGGCGTCCTCCGGGAGCTGCTGCTCGTGGGCGATCCCGTCGGTGTAGACGCGGCCGCTGGCCTCGTAGTACACGCGGTACTGCAGCTTGCGCGCGTCGGGGCGCTGCGAGGTCGACCCGGGGGTCGCGGTCGAGCCGCAGTACGCCGTCGTGTCGAGGACGAAGCTGTCGCCGCCCCCGGGGCCTGGCGTTTGCCACTGAAGCGGGAGCGTCTGGCGAGCGATGACCACGTCGTCCGCGTCGAAGACGTGAAGGTCGACCCAGACGTGTTTCTCGTACGCCAGGTTTCGTACCCACGCCCAGACGCCGAGCTTCGTCTGGAAATCGCGCCGGACCCGCGACCCCCTCGGCGGTGCCGGGGAGACGTTTTCCTTCCGCACGCGCTGACCGGCCACATTCACGATCGACAGATCCGGGATTGCTCCGCGCCGGTAGGCGACGTTATCTCTCGGCTGAGGCTCGGGCCCTTCGACACCGAACCAGTAGTTCCGGCCGAAGTCGCTGTCCCAGACTCGGCATGTCCGGTAGTACGTGTCCATGTTGTCGAACCACAGCTCCAGGCGCGTGGCGTCGATGGGCACCACGAAGTCGAAGGGCGCTGACCGCATCGTGACGATCGGACCGTCCGGGGTGGAACGGATCGCCTCCAGCATGCTCTGCTCGTAGCGCTGGCCGGCGGGATGGCAGACGACATGCCCCACGATGTCCCAGAATTCCGCGCCGCGCATGGTCATGCGACACTGCGCCAGCCGTTCAGCGTCGAAGACGATGCGAAGCGGCTGGCCTCGCTGGATCGGTGCGCTCTGCTGCTCCTGCCACCCCTTCATGAAGTGCAGCACCGGAGGCGATAGGCGCAGCACCGGCGGCGGCGTTGGCGCCGGCGCGGCTCGCCTCCGTCCCCGCGCAGGTTTCACGGCAGCGTCCTGATCTGGATGTTCCGGAACGCCACGCGGCCCGTGTGAGTCTGGATCCCGACGTACCCCGACGCAGGATCGACACTCGGGGGCTTGCCTCGGTAGCTGTCCGTGTTCGTGAACCGCGTCGAGGGCAGCCCGTTCAACCTCACCGTATAGGTCTGGCCCGACACTTCGATCTCGTACGTATGCCAGCTGTTCGCGACCAGCTGCTGCGTGTTGACGTAGTCTTGCTGCCCGGGATTCGTGCCGAGGCTGGTGATCTTGTAGATGGCGCCCGTGTGGTTATACGGGAAGCCGTCTGGCTCGTTGAAGCGTGTGTCGCCGCGCGCCTCCTCGTCGATCTGCACCTCGAATCCAGTGTCGACGGCGACGAAGGCCGTGTTGTTGTAGGCGTACGTGATGGCCGGGTTGTTGCGGTCGGGGACGCGCATCTGGGGATTTCTGAAGCGGACGAAGACTCCGGAGTTGTCGTTGCCCGCTCCGCGAGGGCGAGGCAGCAAGAACTCCAGTCGGAGGATGAAGTTCTCGAACGCCTCGGTCGCGTAGTAGAGGAGCCCGATCGAGCTGCCGGGCTGGGCGACGAGCGCCCCGTCGATCAGCGCGAAGGCGCCGCCCCCGGCCTGCCGCCAGCGCCGGAACGTCTTCTCGGTCCCGTCGAAGAGATACTTGTACTGCGGTCCGGGCGCCGCGATGACGGGGGGCGGCACCAGATGGTCGGCGGTGCGGCGGCTCAAGGCCACGCCGGTCAGCATCGGATTCGGCGATCCCAGGGTCGGCAGCAGCGACGGCCCGACGGCATACAGATTGTCGGCCTCGTAGAAGCGCCCCCATTCGTCGGTCACGCCCCAGCGGTTCTGGCTGCCGCCGGCCGCCGGGTCCTCGCCCATCCAGAGCGTTCCGCCCTCGTGGTGCGTCGAGCTCAGGACGTCTCTCCGGAAGTCGACCGATGGGACCGTCGACTGCCAGCCCTCGGGCCCGAGATATTGAATCGGCCCGCCGTTGGCGAGGATGCCGGCCACCTCCTCGGCCGCCTGGTCCATCACGTTCCACAGGTCGACGTCCTTCGTGCCTCGCGGGTCCTGAGCGTCCTTCGGCTGCGCCTCGAGCCGCACGAGCGCCCGCGGCTGATTGAAGTCGAATGGTCCTTGCGGCCCCAGCAGATCGAGACGGATCCGGTTCTGCGGATCCGGCGAGCTCCGGTCGCCGACCATCTCGCCGATGCCACGCAGCGTGAGCACGATGAACTCGTCGGTCAGGCCGAGGAACTGATCGATGTCATCGATGCTGGGGAGCTTCTTGAAGAGCTCCGCCTCCGAGTTCGTCTCGAGCTGTCCGACGCCGGACGCGGTGATCTGCAGATGGAAATGACCGGGCGAGCCGTCCGCGCGCTGGGAAATGCCCTTGACGAACAGCGCCGAGACCTGGAGCTCCGGGTTGCGGGCAGGGTCGAGCGCGGCGCCAAAGTTCGTGCGGGGGATCCTGATCGTGAGGTTCGAGCGCAGATGCGCCATGAGGTTGTGCCCGATCAGCCCCTGCGCGTTCGGCAGCGTGCTGAGGGCCAGGCGGGTGCTCTCGATGGTGCCGAGCGCCAGGAACACATTGCCATCGGGTGGTACATCGATCGGAACCGGCCCCGGCAGCGTCTGCGAGCTCGCCCAGATGCGTGTGATGCGCTGGCCCTGGCGCTCCAGCCCGATCACGTGCGTGTTGTCCACGATCATCAGGCGCTTCACCGCATCCTTCTGGGCCGATCCAGCCTCGGGCGGGCACGCCTGCTCCGCCTCGCTCTGCGCGATTCGTGAGCCTCTGATCAGGAGCTGCACTGCGTTGAACTTGTTCAACGGAAAGAATCCCGGGCGGGGCGACGTCGACTGGATGGCCAGCGGCGCCTCGAGGTCGTCGATCGTGTTGAGCGCGCCGCGGTTGCCGGTCAGGCGCGTCGTGCCGCTCGACCGGCTCTTGAGGCCGGTAAAGAGTGCGTCGCGCAGTGCCTGGTGCAGGGGGCCGAAGACGAAATCGTTCGTCGCCGCCGTCCCGATCTGGTCCGCCGCCTGGTCGAGGTACGACTCCAGGCGACCACCGCCGATCGGGACGACCGGCGTTGTGAGGTCGCGCTTCACGTTGGACGGCCAGGGGGGTGTGGGCAGCTCGGAGTCGATCAGGTAGGGTGACCATCCACCCCAGAACACGGACCGGCCGCCGACACAAAAGGCAAGCCCCGGAAATCGCTGGTTCCAGTTCCGCGGACTGTCGGAGTTCCAGGGCACACCCCAGATCTCTCCGGTGTCGAGCCCCGGCGGCAGGTTCTGGACATGCTCGGGCAGGACGTAGGGCCCTGCTTCGAGGACCAGGATGCGATTGGCATGCGTCTGGTCGAGTCGCTGCAGCCGCGTGGCGAGAACCGAGCCGAAAGAGCCGCCACCGATCACGATGAAATTGAAAGGCCTCGCGTTCGGCTGTTTCGACGGATCAGTACTGGCGAGGGCCTCGTCGAGTCCGTTGCAGACATAGCGTCCGGTCACATCGAGCGTGAAATCAGTACGCTGTGAGCCGCTACTGGTCGCCATCGTCGACTCCTCTTCTTCGGTGGTCTCGGAACTAGATCCCCCTGACACGCAGGAACGCGCACCGAGTCACGAGCACGAACTGTTCCATCGTGAACGCGAGCAGCCACAGGGACTTGTCGCGCGCGCCAGCTGCTCGAGCGGTCGAAGTGCTCCGAGGATGATCAGCATATTGACCAGTCAACTCGACTGCGACGCCGGAGTTGCGGGGCCTGGAACGGTTGCCGCAGGAACTATCTGGGGCGGGTAAATCCGCCTCGACGTAACAATCTTAGAGTTTGAAGCTCCGACTACTGCGGTTCTTCATAGGCGCGTCTCGGAGGGATGTCAAGGTGGTAGGCGAGCGGGGCTGAGGTTTGCCTCAACCTCGAGCCCCTGGCCTATCTCCAGGGCAGGGCGTCCAGGAGGCGATCGCCATACCAGCGAGCCGGGCGGGAGCGTGGCAAGGACGTCGGCGAAGTGTGACGAGCCAAGGCTGATGGGCGCTGCCGATGGAAGACCATGATAGCCGCCTTACCGCGGCAGCTTTGAATCACTGCGCCGGCGCGTCAAACAGCTGCACCTCCGGATGGTCTCGTTTTCGCATCCGCGCGTCGACGAGCACGTCGGGCGAGACCAAGCCGACGGCGGCAATGAAGTCCTGCCACGCGATCGCCACGCCAGTTCTGCTGGAAAGCGCCGGGGAGATAGCGCCGAGCTCGTCCGCGCGGATCGCCTTGACGCCGTCCAGGAAAGCCTCGCCATCGAAGAGTGCGTCGGCGAATGCCATCCCACGACGCGTGGTAGTCGGCTTGAGGGTCTCGTGAATGACGACGGCGTGGCCGGCGCGGAAAAGCCGATGGGCGACAGCGGATCCGATGTCGCCGGCGCCGCGAATCAGACAGACCATCACCTCACGGCCTATCAGGGCAGAGAACGCGGATGCTCCGGCCGTAGACGCTCCTCGAGGCGAGGGTGTAACTTTCGGCCCTGAGTGTATCAATGATTACAAGAGGGTTGCTGAAAGCGACGGCGACCGCGATGGTTCGCGGGCCCCGACCCGACACGCCAGGTCGGAGCCCTACGCGAGAACGTGCAGGCCGTTACTTCGGAATCTTCACCAGGCTCACGGTGTTGACGAGGCTATTGGCGAGCACGAAATCCCCATCCTTCGTGACGTCGGTGTTGCGCACGATATGACCGCCACCAGGGATCGCCCAGCTCTGGAACTTCTCGGTCTTCGGATCGAAGCGCACAACTGTGTTCGGCTCGGACTCGGATTCGCTGTACCAGATGACGCCTTTGATCGCCGAGATGCCGTACGGCCCTGACTTCGGCCCGCTCGGTGACGGCCACTCGGTG
>Ga0306925_10007841_pt1 | contig 10077 bp, 6 predicted proteins | sample flu12Cox44000176_FD_203755 | JGI IMG/M metagenome (GOLD analysis project Ga0306925, IMG submission 203755) | Lab enrichment of tropical soil microbial communities from Luquillo Experimental Forest, Puerto Rico - flux8day.12C.oxic.44.000.176 (v2)... | ecosystem: Environmental > Terrestrial > Soil... | reverse complement strand
CGGGTGTTTGCCGCGCGGATCGGCGGCGCGGGCGCGAAAATAACGTCTGTCGAGAAGCTGCCGCTGCCGCTTCCTGACAAGCCGTCGATCGCGGTGCTGCCGTTCCAGAATATGAGCGGCGATCCGGAGCAGGAATATTTCGCCGACGGCATGGTCGAGGAGATCACCACTGCCCTGTCCCGCATTAAATGGCTGTTCGTCATCGCCCGCAATTCGAGCTTCACGTACAAAGGCCAGGCCATCGACGTGAAGCAGCTCGGGCGCGAGCTTGGCGTCCGCTATGTTCTGGAAGGCTCGGTGCGCAGGGCGGGAGGGCGCGTGCGCATCACCGCGCAGTTGATCGATGCGATTGCCGACGCGCATCTCTGGGCCGACCGCTTCGACGGCTCGTTAGAAGACGTGTTTGATCTCCAGGACCAAGTGGCGATCAGCGTCGCCGGCGTCATCGAGCCGACGTTGCAGGCTGCCGAGATACGTCGATCCTCCGACAGGCCCACCCACGACCTCCCCGCGTACGACCTGTATCTGCGCGCTCTCGCCCTCACTTTTTCTTGGGAAAGGGACGCAATCGTCCGGGCGCTCGACCTGCTGGAGCGAGCGATCGAGCGTGATCCTGGCTACGGCGCCGCCCTGGTGCACGCGGCGCGGTGCCACCAAGATCTTCACGTCAACAACTGGACCGACCGCCCCGAGGAGAGCCGCCGCAGAGGCATCGATCTCGCTCGGCGAGCCCTTCAAGTCGCCGGTGACGATCCGAATGTCCTTAGCAGTGCTGGCTACACGCTCGGTTACTTCGGCGAGGAAATCGATGTCGCGATGGCCTTACTCGACCGCGCCTTGAAGCTCAATCCGAGCTGTGCTGGTTGCTGGCAGCGCAGCGGCTGGCTCAGGCTGTGGGCCGGGCAACCCGATCCCGCGATAGAGTATTTCCAAAACTCTTTGCGCCTCGACCCGCGCGAGCGGAGAGCAAACCCTTTTATGGCGATCGGTGTGGCCCACTTCTTCGCCCGGCGATTCGAAGAAGCCAGGGTGACACTGCTTCAGTCGCTGCAAGAAAAGCCGAATTGGGTACCGACCTACCGCTTTCTCGCCTCCTGTTACGCACAAATGGGACGCCTTGACGAGGCACGACAGGCCGTCGAGCAGATCCGAAATTTGACAAACGTAGTGGTGCCGAGTGCCACGAACTGGCGGAATCCGGAGCAACGCGAGCTTTACCTGTCGGGGCTGCGCCTGGCGGTCGGCGAGGCGGAATGAGCCAGACCCGCCGCCTCGCCGCGATCCTCGCCGCCGATGTGGTGGGGTATTCGCGGCTGATGGGGGCGGATGAGGAGGGCACGCTCGAACGCTTCAAGGCGCTGCGCCGCGAGCTCGTCGATCCGAAGATCGCCGAGCACAAGGGCCGCCTCGTCAAGACCACCGGCGACGGCCTCTTGGTCGAGTTTGCCAGCGTCGTCGATGCGGTGCGCTGTGCCGCCGAATTACAGCGGGTGACGATCGATCGCGAAGCCGGTATGCCCCAGGACCGCCGGATCAGGTTCCGGATCGGGATCAATCTCGGAGACGTCATCATCGAGGACGGCGATATTTTCGGAGACGGCGTCAATGTCGCGGCGCGCCTCGAAGCCCTCGCAGAGCCCGGCGGCCTCTGCATTTCGCGGACAGTGCGAGACCACATCCGCGACAAGCTGGCCTATGCTTTCCAGGATCTGGGAGAACAGGCCGTCAAGAACATCGCTCGGCCGGTGCGGGTCTATGCGTTGCGCTCTGAAGCCATCGCCGATCTGCCGGCGCCGCGCTCGCCGTCCGCTCTGCCAATCTCTCAGTTGGTAGTCGCGCCGCGCCTGTCGATCGTCGTGCTGCCCTTCGCCAATCTCAGCAATGATTCCGAGCAACAGTATTTTGCGGACGGGATCACCGAGGATCTGACGACCGATTTGTCGCGGATCGCGGACATCTTTGTGATCTCGCGCAATACCGCGTTCACGTATCAGGGCAAGCGGGTGGACACAAAGCAGATCGGCCGCGAATTGGGCGTGCGCTATGTGCTGGAAGGAAGCGTCCAGCGGTCAGGAAATCGGGTCCGCGTCACCGCGCAGCTGATCGACGCCGAAACGGATGCGCATCTGTGGGCAGACCGGTTCGCCGGCGGTGCGGACGATCTGTTCGCGCTGCAGGACGAGATTACCAGCCGGATCGCAGTCGCGCTCAACCTCGAACTGGTCTCCGCGGAGACCGCCCGGCCGACCGAGCTTCCGGACGCGCTATACTACATTCTGCGCGGACGTGCCGCATCGAATAAGCCGCAAACGCGCGACACCCGCGCGGAAGCAATCAGCATGTTTGAGGCGGCGTTGGCACTCGATCCCCAGTCCGTCGAGGCAGCGGCGGCGTTGGCGGGCCAGCTCGCGGGCCGCGTGATGGATGGGATGGCCGAGTCGGAGGCTGCGGCGGTTGCCGACATCGCACGCGCAGAAGGTTTGGCCGATCAAGCCGTCGCTGCATCGCCTCGCAACCCGCTTGCGCATCACGCCAAAGGTCAGGTGCTGCGTGCGCAGGTCCAGCGGCTGGGCATGCAGGACCGATGCGCGGCGGCGGTTGCGGAGTACGAGACGGCGATCGCGCTCAACCGCAACTCGGTGTTCCCAATAGCCGCCCTCGGCTGGTGCAAGCTCTTCGCCGGTTCGCTGGAAGAGGTGATCCCGCTCATAGAGCAAGCCATCCGCCTCAGCCCCCGAGATCCCGCCATCTACTGGTGGTATCAAGGAATTGGGCTGGTGCACCTGCTGCAATCGCGTATTGACGACGCGATCGTCTGGCTCGAAAAGGCGCGCAACGCCAATCCGGCTCACCCCATCATCCGCGCGCAGCTCGCCTCGGCCTATGGCCTCATAGGCGAGACCGAACACGGCGCCGCGGAGCTCACCGAAGCCCGGAGGCTGAGAAGCGACGGTCGTTTTTCCAGCCTCGCCCGCTTGAAGGCCGTCCAATATTTCGGGGTTCCGAAGGTCCGCGCCCTCTACGAAGCCACTTATTTTATCGGCCTTCAACTGGCCGGGATGCCGGAGGAGTGACCACGACCCGCCGTCTCGCCGCGATCCTCGCCGCCGATGTGGCGGGATATTCGCGGCTGATGGGAGCGGACGAGGAAGGCACGCTCGAACGCCTCAAGGCGCTACGCCATGAGCTTCTCGATCCGAAAATCGCCGAGCACCATGGGCGCATCGTCAAGACCACCGGTGACGGCATGCTGGTGGAATTTGCCAGCGTCGTCGATGCGGTGCGCTGCGCGGTCGAGGTGCAGCAGGCGATGCCGGAACGGGATGCGGACGTCGGCGCGGATCGTCGCATCGAGCTGCGCATCGGCATCAATCTGGGTGACGTGATCGTCGAGGGCGACGATCTCTACGGCGACGGCGTCAACATCGCCGCACGGATCGAAGCCTTGACCAATGCCGGCGGGGTCTTCGTCTCCAACACAGTGTACGAACACGTGCGCGACCGGCTGCCTCTTGTGTTTGAGGATTTGGGCGAGCAGCAGGTCAAGAACATTGCCCGGCCGGTGCGAGTCTACCGGGTCCGCGACGTCCGCGCCGCCGAGAGCACACCGGCGCCAGCACCACCGGCGCTGCCGCTGCCCGACAAGCCGTCGATCGCGGTGCTGCCCTTCGCCAATATGAGTGGTGACCCGGAGCAGGAATATTTCGCCGACGGCATGGTCGAGGAGATCATCACCGCACTGTCCCGCATCCGCTGGCTTTTCGTCATCGCTCGCAATTCCACCTTCACCTACAAAGGCCAGGCCGTCGATGTGAAGCAGGTGGGGCGCGAGCTCGGCGTGCGTTACGTTCTCGAGGGCTCGGTGCGCAGAGCGGGCGGACGCGTGCGGATTGCCGCGCAGCTGATCGATGCGCTCAACGGGACACACCTCTGGGCTGACCGGTTCGACGGTTCCCTGGAAGACATCTTCGAGCTGCAAGATAAGGTCGCCATCAGCGTCGCCGGCGTCATCGAACCGGCATTGCAAGCCGCCGAGATCCGCCGGGCGGGCGAACGGCCGACTCACGACCTCACAGCCTACGATTTCTATCTGCGCGCCCTCCCACACCTCTATTCCTGGCAGAGGGAAGGGAATGCCCTGGCACTCGACCTGCTCGGGCAAGCGATTGAGCGGGATCCCGGCTACGGCACCGCCCTTGCGGTGGCGGGGTGGTCGTATGCGCAATTGCATGTCAATGGTTGGACCGAAGACCCGGAGAGGGACCGGCGCAAGGGCGTCGATCTCACCCGGCGAGCCCTTCAGATAAGCCCTGACGACCCTGACGTCCTCGCCATCGCGGCCTTCGTTCTCGGCTACTTCGGCGAGGACATCGATGCAGCCATCGCGCTGATCGACCGTTGTCTCGCCCTCAACCCAAGCTTTGCTCGCGCTTGGTTTGCCAGCGGGCAACTCCGGCTCTTTGCTGGTCAACCCGACGTCGCGCTCGAGCATTTTGACACGTCGCTGCGCCTCAGCCCGCGCGATCGACAGGCATTCTATTTGATCGGAATTGGCAACGCCTTGTTCTTCAATCGCCGGTTTGACGATGCAGCGGCAAAGCTGATCGTATCTCTGGAACAGCTTCCCACTTTTGCGCTGACTTACCGCCTGCTTGCCGCGTGCTATGCGCATATGGGGCGGCTCGACGACGCACGGGAAATCGTCTCACGGCTGCGGGCGATCACCTCTGTCGTGATACCGGACCTCAACTACATACGAAACGCCGAACACCGCGAGCTGTTCCTGTCGGGCCTGCGCTTGGCGACCGGCGAGGTGGCATGAGCCAAACCCGCCGTCTCGGCGCGATCCTCAAAAGTCGCCGAGCACCATGGATTTTACTCTACGGCTTGCGCTTCACGGCCAGCGAGGCAACTTGACCTGGAGCCGCCGTGATTTGAACCAACTGAGCCGAAGCAAGTGACCCGCATGCCGGATCGTCTGTTCGCCGATCGCGCCGCGCTGGGAGCGCTCTGCCGCCAGCGCCACATCCGTCGCTTGTCGCTGTTTGGCTCGGTACTCAAGGGAGGCGCGCGTCCGGACAGCGACGTTGATCTGTTGGTCGAATTCTCACGCGAGGCCCGGCCGAGTTTTCTAGACCTCGCGGAGATCGAGCAAGAGTTGTCGGCGCTGCTCGCGGGACGGCGGGTAGATCTGCGCACCGCCGAGGATTTGAGCCGCTATTTTCGCGATGAGGTGCTTCGGGAAGCCCAGGTCCAATATGAATCCCGTGACCGAGTGCTGTTACAACACCTCGCCAATGCGCTAAATTCGGCGATCCGTTTCGCCCGAGGTCGCGAGCGCGACGATCTCGACACGGACGAGATGCTGCTCTTTGCGCTGGTGCGCGCCATCGAGATTGCCGGGGAGGCAGCAAGCCAGGTCACCGCCAGACCCGCTCAACTGCCGGATCTGCCGTGGGCTTCGATCATCGGAATGCGAAACCGGCTGGTGCATGCCTATTTCGACATCAACCGGGACATCCTCTGGACTACCGTGGCCGAAGCGGCTCCTCCGCTGGCGGAACGCTCGAAGAATGTGCTTGTAGGAGATGAGGAGCGGTGAGCGCGAGCCGCCGTCTCGCTGCAATCCTCGCCGCCGATGTGGCGGGGTATCCGCGGTCGATGGGGCCGGACGAGGAGGGCACGCACGAGCGCCTCAAGGCATTACGCCGCGAGCTTTTCGATCCGAAGATCGCCGAGTACCATGGCCGCATCGTCAAGACCACCGGCGACGGCATGGTGGTGGAATTTGCGAGCGCGTCGATGCCGTGCGCTGCGCGGTCGAGGTGCGGCAGGGCTATATGGCGATAGCTCCGCCGTCCACGTGGATTTCCGAACCGGTGGTGTAGGACGACTCATCGGAAGCCAGGAACAGAATGGCGTAAGCCACCTCGTCGACTTCTCCCGGCCGGCGCATTGGAATGACGCGCATGCGTTCGGCGCGGACCGCGGGATCGGCGGTGCGGCCGGATGTGCGCATCGGCGGCATGATGCCGGGATGAACCGAGTTGACGCGGATTTTGTCCTTGGCGTGTTGCACCGCGGCCGATTTGGTCATCAGCCGTACTGCCGCCTTTGAGGCGTTGTAAGCCATGTGAACGTGCTCGCTGCCGATGATGCCGGCAATCGAGGACAGGTTGACGATCGACCCGCCGCCATTGGCGACCATGGCAGGGATCGCGTATTTGATGCCAAAGAATACGCCGGTCGCGTTCACCGCCATGATCCGGTGCCACGCCTCAGTGCTGTAAAAATCCTGTTCGGCGCTGCCCGAAATGCCGGCATTGTTGACCAGCACGTCGAGTTTGCCAAAGTGCCTCGTGGTGGCGGCCACGACCGCGGCCCAGTCGTCCTCTTTGGTCACATCGAGCGGCTCGAACCGCGCTGCGGCACCGATGGCGTCGGCCACCTGCCGGCCTTCGTGCTCCAGCACGTCGGCAATCACCACCTTCGCACCTTCGCGCGCGAACAAGCGCGCCGTGGCTGCCCCCATGCCGGATGCCGCGCCGGAGATGACGGCGACCTTGCCCGCGAGTCTCATTGCTGTTCTCCCTTTTGCTCCCGTCGGCGGATTGTCTCGCCGGCGGTCCCTTCAACGCAGTGGAACGAGCGGCCGGATCGATCAGGCGTGTTCAGCTCGGTTCGTGATCATTACAATTGCGTCTATGCGTGTGCTCTATCACATGTGGCTCTCCCCTTTTGCACGCAAAGTGCGGATCGTGCTCAGGGAGAAGAACCTCGATTTCACGTTGAAGGCCGAGAAAATCTGGGAAAGGCGGCCGGAATTCCTGGCGCTCAACCCAGCGGGCGAGGTGCCGGTGCTCATCGAACCGGATGGGACAGTGCTCGCCGATACTGCGGCGATCATCGAATATCTCGACGAGGTCTACCGCGAGAAGATCCTGATCGGGATCAATCCGGTCGACCGCGCCGAGGTTCGCCGCCTCACGGCATGGTTCGACATCAAGATGAACCTCGAGGTGACAGAGAATCTGCTCGGCGAGAAGATGATGAAACGCCTGACGGGCCATGGGCAACCAAACTTGCTGGCGATTCGCGCCGGGCACGCGAACCTTCCCTATCACCTCGATTATCTCGGATATCTCGTCGAGCGTCGGCGTTGGCTCGCCGGCGACCATTTCTCGATCGCCGACATTACTGCCGCTGCCCAGCTGTCGAGCCTCGACTATCTCGGCGACGTGCCGTGGGACAGTCACGAGCCGGCAAAGGAATGGTACGCCAGGATCAAGTCGCGCCCGAGCTTCCGTCCAATTCTGGCCGACCACATCCCGGGGGTTCCCCCGCCAAAACACTACACCGATCTCGATTTCTAGGCACTGATTCCGAAGTTTTTATATGCTGCTGGTTACACCTGCCGTCCCGGCGGAAGGAGGCTGTAATCCAATTGGTGGTGCGGAAGGCGGTGGCGAATTTCTGCGCACTTCTCGCTTTCCCGGCGAAAGCCGGGATCCATGTTGCAGCCGACGGGACCCTTCGCAAGGCGGCACGTCGGCGAAAACAGCTGAATTTCGCCACCTTGCCGAACTGTGGATCCCGGCTTTCGCCGGGAAAGCAGGGAGGCGAGGCTCGAAATCGCTGTGTGATTTACAGGATGCCGATTGGATTACAGCCTCGGAGGCCGGGACCCACGAGCCGGAACTTTCCCGGCCATTGTCACCGTTGTCGCGAGCATCGAACCCGATAGGAGACCAAGGTGAGGGTCGTTGTGTGTGTGCTCGCGAGTGTCCTCTTGGCTGGCGCGTCCCTTTCGGCATATGGACAAGGTCTGCCGCCGGGCTCTTATCAGCAAAGCTGCCGCGATTTCAGAATGCAGGGGCCGACCCTGACCGCGCTCTGCCGTAGAGCCAATGGACGCGGCAAGCAACTGACGGCTCTCAACGTGGCGCACTGCGTCGGTGATATCGGCAACAATAATGGCCAATTGATCTGCAATGGCGGACAACCTGCAGCACCCGTCCCACCGCCGCCGCGGCAAGCGGTGGTGCCGCCTTATTCAGGACCGGGATATGCGCCGCCGCCCGCTTACCCGGCACCCGGATATGGACCTCCCCCTCGCTACGGCGAGGAGCAGGCCTATCGGGAACGGTGCGAGAGGCTACGACACGAGGAGCATGAGATCCGCGACCGGCTCGCCGACACGCCCTACGGCCCAGAGCGTGAGCAACTGCAATACCGGCTCGGTCAGATCCACGCTGAGCGGGGCCAGTGCCGACGGTGAGCGCGGGGTCGGGTCAACCCAGAGCGACCGACCACAGCGTGAACTGCCCCGAGAACCCCTTTAGCTCGACCTTGTCGTGCTGTCTCCAGTGCAGATCCTCGTGACGACGAGCGCCTAGAGCATCAATGTCGGCCTTGGCCCGCCCGCTCAGCCAGATCTCGGCGCCCTTTATTGCCCCGACGACACGCGCAGCGAAGTTGACAGTTCTGCCGAACACGTCGCCCTCTTCAATCTGCAATGGGCCGATATGAATGCCGGCCCTGAGCCGGAGCTCCGGCGGTCCGGGATCGGCGCAGAGTGCACGAGCATAATCGAGTGCTGCCGCCGCCGAGCGGAACGCGGCCATCACGCTGTCGCCGATCGTGCGGATCTCGTAGCCCTTGTATTGCGCCGTAAGTTTTCGACTTTGGGAGAAATGGGCCTGCCGAAGCTCGTACATACGCTCGTCGCGCATCCGTTCGCCCAGCGCCGTCGAATCGACGACATCGGTAAAGACGATTGCCAAAGTGACCCGCTCGTCGCCGGCCCATTCGACAAATCTCGAACTGTGAGTCTCCGCATTGGCCGACAGAACGAAGGCATCGAAATCCCGCTGCCGGTCGGCGGCTAGATCCATCAGTGCAACTTGTGAGGGATACCGTCGGGCCAACGTTTCCTTGGGGTCGACGATTGCGACGCTGCCCCCGCAGGGGCAGGAGAACACGTCTTTGCCCTGGTTCCTGAGAGCCTCGACATAGGGGTCAGGCACTGGCGTACCGCAACTCCCGCAGACGAATAGCCGGTTCAGCTGCACTGTTCCGTCAAGCGCGCGCCGGCTGACATGCGCCGACACATATTCCTCGAAATGAAACCGGGTCTCTTCGCTGGCACTGACGAAAAACAACAGCAGCCGTCCCTGCCCCTCACCAAGTTCCTGCAAATAAATCCCGCATTTTCCGCCGGCACGCGCAGTAAAGATCACCGCGTTGCGCCACATCTCGGTCCGCGCGGTCTCAAAGAGCTGACTATGACCCAGGCGGACCGCAAGAGTGGCGTATATGCTCTGCGTCGGGCCTTCAAAGGTCACGGTGACCGCTTTGCCCGGCGGATCCGGCGCTTCCGCATAGTCGCGGTTGAACTGAGACGGCAACACCAGGTAGCGGCCGTCCGCGGCGCTTTCCCGCAACGCTAGGTCATAGCGGACGAGTTCCTCGACCATGGCATGCAGAAGCACCTGCTCTTGCTTGCGGTCGCCAATCCTCTCTTCCTCCGGCACATGAAACTGGCCGGCCAGTGCGGTCTCTTCGTCGATCGAACCCAAACCATCCGGTTCGTTCTTGGCCGCGATCACGAGGGCGGAAGCATAGGCGTCCAGCAATTCCGGCTGAAGCAAGACATAGTCGCCAAAACTCAGACGCCGGATCAGATCACGGTTTTCAAGCCGGCCAATACAGACTTCGAAGTCGGCGCGCAGATCGTCGTCCTCTGTAATCGCCTCTGGGTGTTGCCGAGCAAATTCCTGAAACAGCTGGCCCGCCGGAGCGAGCAGCCTGCCGCTCTTCTTGACCTCGACCAGGTAGGACTTGATCGTCGCGAAGAGCTCAGAAGAGGTCACAGTGGGCAACTCGTCCCACGGGATAGCTTGCTCGATTGCTGTCCGCAATTCGTCGATCTGCCAGCCTTCCTTGGCGCTGGTTGCATAATATCCGGCAAAATCGAACTGCTTCACCAGCTCATCGAGGCGCTCTTTGCTGACCGGCACACCGCCGCGGTCAGCGCGGGCCGAAACGAGGAATTTGGTCAACGGAACAGCTTCGCTG
>Ga0306925_10007840_pt1 | contig 10077 bp, 12 predicted proteins | sample flu12Cox44000176_FD_203755 | JGI IMG/M metagenome (GOLD analysis project Ga0306925, IMG submission 203755) | Lab enrichment of tropical soil microbial communities from Luquillo Experimental Forest, Puerto Rico - flux8day.12C.oxic.44.000.176 (v2)... | ecosystem: Environmental > Terrestrial >... | reverse complement strand
CGTCGTCAAGGACATCATCCGAAATTTGGAGCACAACGTGGGCGACCTGATGGGCTACATCATGACGGACGGCCCCGGGGGCTGACAGACGAACCGCGCGGTGCCGTCGCCGGCGTCCGGGAGGGAAAACGGAAGGGCACCATTAGCGGGCCACCCCTCCAGCTGCCGAGGAGACTGCATCGTACCGGCTCAAGCAAATGTTTTGATAGAGCTGAGACTCGCTTCGCGCTGCAACATAAAACGCCGGACAATGTCGCTGCTGGGTCAAACCACGACCTAGCGTTCGAGCCTCTTATGTCAGCTTCAACCATGAAGAGACGTTAGCCCAGCTAATCGATCAGTTCGTCGGCGCGCAGCAGGAACGCCTCTGGGATGGTCAGGCGGAGCGCCTTGGCGGTTGTTAGGTTGATGACGAGCTCAAACTTGGTTGGCTGCTCGACCGGAAGGTCGGCAGGCTTCGCCCCCTTGAGAATCTTGTCGACGAGGTCGCCTGCGCGCCGGAACAGGTCAGTGGTGCTAGCCCCGTAGGACATGAGGCCGCCTGCTCCGATAAATTCGCGGAAGGGGTGCATCGTGGCGAGGCGCCAGCCCAGCGCCAGGGTGTTGATGCGGGCGTGGTTGGCATTCACCGATGCGTCCGGGCACACATAGAGTGCCTGCGTCCCGCTCTAGCACGTCGGTGTTGAGGCCGAGTTTAGCGGCTGCGGCCCGAACCTCACCGATCTCCCGCACGGCGCCGTCATAGTCGACATTTCCGATGATCGCCATTCGTCGCAGATCTGGAAGCAATTCATGCAGAATCTCGACCCGTTTGCCGGCGATCTCGACTGATTGTACCGACGAGCCGGTAACGTTGCCGCCCGGTCGCGCTAGGCTTGCAATGAGCCCCGAGCCGACCGGATCGACCGCAATCGCGAATACGATCGGGATTGTCGAAGTCGCCTGCTTTGCTGCAGGGATAGCGGTCCCGACCGTGATGATGACATCCACCTTGAGGCGGACGAACTCGGCCGCGATCTCGGCGAAACGCTCCTCGCGTCCCTCCGCCCAGCGATACGCGATGGCGACGGTTCGATTCTCGATCCAGCCAAGTTCACGCAGCCGCTGCACGAAGGCCGCGGTCCACGGATTCCAGTTCAGAGGCGTGCTCGCCCCCAAAAAGCCGATGGTCGGCAACTTCGCTTGCTGCGCGCGCGCCGCGAGCGGCCACGCCGCGGTGCCGCCGACCAGCGTGATGAACTCGCGCCGCCTCATCACTCGATCACCTCGGCGGCGGCGACTTGTAGCGTCAAGGGCACTATCAGGTCGAGCGCCTTCGCGGTCTTCAGATTGATCACCGTTTCAAACTTGATCGGTACCTGCACCGGAAGCTCCGATGGGCTTACGCCACGGAGTATGCGATCGACGTAGGAGGCAGCACGGCGAAATATGTCGGCGTTGTCTGGTCCGTAGGAAAGCAATCCGCCGTCTCTGGCAAATACAGCATGAAAATAAACCGCTGGTACTTTGTTCTCGGCTGCTGCCAGAATAATTGGCTTTCGGTGGGACACCAGAAAAGAGTCTCCAATAGCGACGAGCCCACTTTCCGGCTTGTGTCCAAGCCTGGTCACGACAGTTTCGATTTCGGCCTCGTTATGAACGGGCTCCGTGATCGGCTCGACTCCGAGCGATCGGGCAGCGGCCTCGAACGAGGGCAGATAATGTGACCCTCGACCGGGCGCCGTGTCAGGATTGAAGATCATTGCGGCCCGCTTGACGTTAGGCGCGATCTCCTTGAGTAACTCCAGCCATTTGCCTCCCATCCCTGCCTCCGAGAAGAGGAAGCCAGTGATATTCCCACCCGGGTGCGAAAGACTTTCAACGAAGCCTTCACCGACCGGGTCAGCAACGGCCCCAAATACAATCGGGATCATCTGTGTTTCCCGGCGCAGCGCGGCGGTCACTGGGGTACCGTGTGCGAGGATCACGTCGGGTCGCAGGCTAACCAATTCTTTCGCGAACATTCGCTCCCGTTCGGTATTTGATGCGCTCCACCGAACATCCATCAGCACATTTCGGCCATCGACCCAGCCCAACTCTTGAAGCGCTACCTTGAAGCTGGAAAGCCAGAGCGTTCCCTCAGCATCGTCTTCGCCGAACCCCATAAGTGCCCCAATCCGCCGGATGCGCTCGGTCTGCTGCGCTCGCGCCGCGAGCGGCCACGCAGCCGCGCAGCCGAGCAGCGTGATGAAATCGCGGCGCTTCAATCGATGGAATCGCATCTTAGCCCCAACCAACTGTGGGACAGCATATCGCATTGGTGAGGTCACGTCAGCGCCACGCTGCAGTGCGAGATTGCAATCCGGCTAATGTCCGAATCGGGTCAAAACCCGAATCCACCCTTTCGGCCATTATGTCAGCTCCGACCAGCTGCGGACATCACGCGGCAAATGCTTAGGGCCGGGTAGACCGCTTCTCGTAAGTGAAGAAGGTCGCAGACCGTCAAACTTAGGCGTGCTAGCTTGTCGGCCGCCTGCTCGCAACAGACCCAGTTCGAGTCCGTATTGCTGATAGGCGCAATTCTTCGGGGAGGATATTGATGCAGATGCTTTCCAGGCGCTCCCTGCTTCTTGGGGCGCTGGTCGCCCCATTGGCGGCTCATGCTCAGAACTGGCCCGCAGGCAATATCAAAATCGTCGTGCCGTACCCGCCAGGTGGGTCGACCGACATGATCGCGCGCTTGATCCAACCGGATATGCAGCAGCGGCTTGGCACGACAGTCATTGTCGAGAACCGGGCGGGTGGGGGTGGAAGCATCGGCACTGCGGCGGTCGCAAAGTCGTCGCCTGATGGCAGCACCTGGGCCATGGTGTTCGACAATCACGCGGCCAATCCCTTTGTTTTTCCCAACCTGCCGTTCAATACTGAGAAAGACCTCGACCCGGTGCAGCTCATCGGAACCGCGCCTTATGTGCTGTCGACGAACCCTCAAAAAGTATTCAAGACACTGGCCGATGTGGTCACCGCGGCAAAGGCCAAACCGGGCACGCTGAGCTACGCAACGGTAGGAGCCGGCAGTATCGGTCACCTCGCGATGGAGCTGTTATGGAAGCAGGCGGGCGTACACCTCGTGCACGTGCCCTATCGCGGCGGTGGCCCTGCCATGAACGATCTCATCGCGGGGCATGTTGATCTGTTCATCGCCAGCACAGCGGCGTCCATTCCATTCATTCAGTCCGGCTCGATCAGGGCGTTGGCACAGTCCGGCAAGACCCGGACCTCGACGCTCGCGAATGTGCCGGCGATCGCCGAGAGCTATCCCGGGTTCGAGGCGTATGCCTGGTGGGGGGTCTTTGCGCCTGCAGGCACGCCCAAGGCGATCGTCAGCAGGTTCGCCGACGAGCTTGCTGCGTCCTTGCGCGAACCGCGCGTCGCCAAGCAGCTCAATGAGACACAGCAAGTGACATTCGCGTTGGGCGGCCCGGAAGAGCTTCAGAAATTCGTCAGCGAGCAGATGCGATTGTGGGGTCCGGTCGCGCGCGAACACAACATCCAAGCAGACTGAACCCTTAACATGTGCGAGCATCAAGTCAGGGGCTTGCCGCAGTGCGAAATTTCGACATGACTAATAACCGGTTGGGGTCAAACTACGACTACGCCGAAAGCATCCCCTATGTCAGCTTCAACCAGCAGCGGACATGTCCCTGCATGGGCTCTCGTCCGAGTCGTGCCGAACTCAGACATCGCCGTGTGTTGTGGTTCAACCCTGTTTTCCAAATAGATGCAACTCGGTCACGTAGGGAAACGCGACCATTTCGCGCCCGATCAGCGCGGGGGCATTTTGGATGACGCTTTCGACCTTGGCACGGACGCGATCCTGTTCCTCACTCGGCAACACTGCGATGAAGCTCGTCGACAGGGCGCGGTCTACGATCCCGCTGGGCGGCATAGGCTGGCTAAATGGATAACTTTTGCTTGCCAGATGTCGAAAGCGGGCATCGTCGAAGATCGCCCGCCATTTGCCAGTAGATTGCCGCGGCGTATCGCCAGCATAGTTATCCATGATCCTGGAAAACGCGGCGACCCAGGGCACGCGGTCGTCCCGCACATTCCAGATTAGTGCGAGAGCGCCGCCCGGCTCCAGAACCCGAAAAATCTCGCGTATCGCGCTCTCATAATCGAACCAATGAAAGGCGGTTGCGCAACAAACGAGTCCGGCCACGTGATCAGGCGCGGGAATGCACTCGACACTACCGATCAGCACCTCAACTGCGGCCAGACGATCAACCGGAATGCGTGCAGCCATCCTATCGATCGGTTCCACCGCGAGAATGTACTTCCCGCTCAGTGCCAATAGCTCAGTGAACTTCCCGGTACCGGCGCCGAGATCGATGATCGTGTCGGCCGGTGGCAGATCGCAGAGCAAGGCAACAGGATATTCGGGGCGCCCCGAGACGTACTCGCTCACCCTGCTCGAATAGCCTGCAGCAATTGAAGTCGCCATGGTTGGACTTCCCCGGCCGGCAGCCCCTTGTAAGATATCGAAGTCGCGGGTCACGGTCACCGGTATCATCCACATTCTGCAACCGGCGAGGACCGGTATGGGGTCAAAACGAGAATCCGGCCCGTTCGGCCTTATGTCGGCTTCGACTGGGTGCGGACATTGCGCCCCGCGAAAATGGGTATCAGAGGTGTGCCGAGGGCACGCGATACGTTATTGTCTTTACGACTCGCGATCCGCAACATCGGTCATGTACTTTTCGTACTCCGCTCGCGAGATCAGATTGCCTTCGCGCTCGACGCGAGCACGATCCTTCGCCGTCAGCGAGGTCTGAATATCATCGACGCGCTTCCATGGCGCTATGGGAGTGTCGCACGTCGAGCGCGGCACAAATTCGGACGCTTGAATCCTTTTGTAGCGATGCACATAGCGAGGGCAATTGCGGAAAATCTCAGTCACCGTAACCCGCACGACCAGCTGCGCTTCGGAGTACTCCTGCAGAAGCGGATCGTTGTCATCAACGCTGGCAATGCCCTGCAGGCGCAGCCGGTGCGGCTTCTCGAAGTTGATGAACAACATGCCAACCTGGGGGTTTCCGAGCAAGTTACCCATCGAATAGAACATACCGTTGCCGTCGTAACAGGGAAAGGCGACGGTCTTGCTGTCGATGACGCGAATAAACCCAGGATCGCCACCCTTGTAGGAGACAGTAGGTCGGCCCTGATGATCAATCGTTGACAGAAAGAACATATCGCGGCTTTCGATGAACGCCTTATGCTCTGGTGGAATTTCGGTGAGCACCACGCGCGTTTCGACATTGTCGGCAAGCCGCCGCGTGTCGAAGCGCTCCTGTAATGAACGATGGATAGGTCCATATAATCGGCTCATTTGATACCTTCCCAATCACCTTATCGGCTATTAATTGCGTCGAGTTAGGTACCCCGATGCCAAGTACCTTGGCAGGCGCCCTCACCCAAAGTGGCAGCATAGCGAATTGGCGAGCATCAAGTCAGGGGCTCGCCACAACGCGGCAGGAGGTCCGCTTACCCTCCAAGACTCTCCGTGAATGCGGACATCCTCCTTCAGCCGGGAAGTGCCAGAACGAGAAGCCGCCCTTTTTTGGCTTATGTCAGCTTCGACCGGGTGCTGACATCCCGCCGTATGAGGCTATGTCGGAGAGGTGCACAAAACCGGCCCTGAGCGCACCGCGGCCCACGAAGATGCGCTCGCGCGCGCCAAAGCCGGAAAATACGGGCACGGTGCTGGCAGCGGCATAGATGGTGACGGGAGCCGCGCCGTTTCCTTCCATCGCGACGGATACGGTCAGCAGGTGGTGAGGGCTGTGCTTGAAAACGGCCGCACTCTTGCCGCGTAGTGTGTTGCGGCATCATCGGAGGCTGATGGGGTGAGGTTCCGGGTGCTCGAACATGACCCCTCCCCCACCATGCGGCCGGCTCGCGCGCAATCAAACGTGGGCCGAAAATATGTAGGCCCCCAAAACGGATATTTGATCGAACAGGTCACAAAGTTGATCGGTGGCGCGCATCCGCCAAGCGGTAGCAGCCGTGTTGGTCCAAGTTGACAGGGCCCACCCCTGCGACCGACACGGCGCGAGGGCGGCAGATGGAAATGGACGAGCGGGGCACAACCTTGCAACCGTGAAACCTTGGGGTCCGAGGATCATTTCCAAGCCCCCTTCCAGACTGGGCGTCCTGCTGTACGATGCGTTCTCCCGGAGCTTGGGGCCATGAGGCGGCGCGAATTTCTCGGTGTGCTCGGCGGCGCGGCGGCGTGGTCGCGCGCGGCGCGCGCGCAGCAGGGCGGGCGGATGCGGCGCATCGGCGTCCTGATGCCCAACGCTGCTGACGATCCGGAGTATCAGGCTCGCATGACGGCATTCCTGCAGAAGCTCGCGCAATTGGGCTGGATCGACGGACGCAACGCACGCATCGATACCCGCTGGGGCGTTGCCGATGCCGACCGAATTCGCAAATACGCGGCGGAACTGGTCGCCCTCGCGCCCGACGTTATCTGGGTGAATTCCAGCGCGGCTCTCGCACCATTGCTGCAGGCGACCCGCACAGTTCCGATTGTGTTCACAGGTGTCACCGATCCGGTTGGTGCCGGCTTCGTTGATAGCTTGGCGCAACCCGGCGGCAACGCCACTGGCTTTGCCGTGTTCGAATACGGCATCAGCGCGAAATGGCTGGAACTGCTCAAAGAGATTTCACCCCGCGTGACGCGGGCCGCGGTCCTTCGAGAATCTGCCGTCGCGGCCGGACCTGCCGAGTTCGGCATAATCCAAGCCGCCGCACCCTCGCTTGGCGTGGAGTTGCGCCCGGTCGATGTGCGCAATGCCGGCGAGATTGAGCGCGCCCTCACGGCGTTCGCGCAGGGTTCGAATGGGGGCCTGATCGTGACTGGAAGCCCGGGGACGCTATTTCATCGCGCGCTGATCGTTGCGCTGGCGGCACGGCACAAACTGCCCGCAGTCTACTGGGTCCGTCGCTTCGTCACCGACGGCGGTCTGATCTCCTATGGGCCTGATTTCTCCGACCAGTACCGGAAATCGGCTGGTTATGTCGATCGCATCCTCAAAGGTGAGAAGCCCGCCGACCTGCCCGTGCAAACACCGACCAAGTACGAGTTGGTGATCAACCTAAAAACCGCGAAAACGCTCGGCCTCGACCTGCCGGCATCGGTTGTCGCCCGCGCCGACGAGATAATCGAATGAAGAGGCGCGAGTTCATCACGCTGATCGGCGGAGCAGTTGCGTGGCCGCTCGCGGTGGGCGCGCAGCAGCGAACGATGCCGGTAATTGGGTTCCTCAGCACCCTATCACCGAGCAACATGGCAGCGAACGTCATGAACGAATTCCGTCAGGGCCTCAAAGAAGCCGGGTTCGTGGAGGGCCAGAACGTTGTGATCGAATACCGTTGGGCTGAGGGTCACTATGATCGCCTTCCAGCGCTGGCGGCCGATTTGGTGCACCGTCGGGTTGCCGTGATCGCTGCAACCGGCGGCGAGCCTTCACCGCAGGTCGTCAAGGCCGCAACCCAAACCATCCCCGTCGTCTTCATGGCCAACGGCGATCCGGTCGCGGCCGGCCTAGTCGCGAGCCTCAATCGACCCGGTGGCAACCTCACCGGGGTCACCATATTCGGCATGATGGCAGCTGGTAAGCGACTGGAGCTGCTACGCCAGTTGATGCCCAAGGCCGGCACGACTGCGTATCTCATGAACCCCAACAATCCGAACCGGGAATTCGACAATGTACAGGCCGCGGCACGCTCGGTTGGACAGCAAATCCTTGTTCTGAACGCTGATGGCGGCCAAGAGATCGACACCGCCTTTGCAACCATCGCCCAACAAGGAGCAGCCGCACTTCTTGTTGCTTCTGATCCGTTATTCTTCGATCGGCGCGACCAACTCATAGCGCTGGCGGCACGTCAGGCGATCCCAGCCATCTACTACCTCCGCGCATTTTCTGAGGCTGGCGGCCTGTTAAGTTATGGAAACGCTCTGACGGATATGTATCGCCAAGTCGGAACATATACCGGTCGTATTCTTAGCGGTGAAAAACCAGCCGACCTGCCGGTGATGCAGTCAACCAAGTTCGAGTTGGTCATCAACCTAAAGACTGCGAAGGCGCTCGGCCTTGAAATCCCGCCGACGCTGATCGCCATTGCCGACGAGGTTATCGAATAATGCGCCGCCGCGAGGGATAGGTATCTAAGCCAACTCTTTAAAAAGTATAGAATAGAGGGGCATCACACCCTCCACTACCTTCCATTCGGAAGTGTTTGATTCGACTTTGCCGCGGCCCGCTTCGGGCATTTTTGCCACAAAATGCGAATTCTAGTGATGGCCATCACAGCTTGTGCCGCGGGCCTGGGCTATACCCCTGCCCCGGGACCGCTAATTCGGGGGAGCTTCAGCCATGAAGGTAATCGCAGTTTCCATCCTTTCGTTGATCCTCGTCATCGCAGCGAGCGGCATCGGAATAGCCAAGGTGCACATCAAGTCGCGGCCGACCGCGACAGCAGAGCCATGTGTCGGTCTCAGCTGCTGGCCCCCTGAGCCGCCCATCAAACACAGGCCAACACACCAGGGGACCCTTTCGCCGGTTTGGTGAAAGTCTGACGCAACCAGGGCCATTCTTCTTACGCGGTGTCGTTCGGGGCGATCGGACCGGGGCCATGCTCGAAGAAGTTACTCATCGAAACCGCAGATTCTCGCGCGAGAGCTGGCTGATCGCAGTGCAACCCATCAGCTTCATGTCGCGCTCCAATTCAGCCTGCATCAGGCCAAGCGCGCGCTCGACGCCGGCTTGTCCGGCCGCAGCCAGAGGATAGAGATAGTAGCGGCCGACGCCGACCGCCTTGGCGCCCACCGAGAGCGCCTTCAAGACGTGGGTCCCGCGCTGCACGCCGCCGTCCACGAGCACATCGATGCGATCGCCCACGGCGTCGACAATTTCAGCGAGGCAGCCGATCTCAGCGGCGCGCTTCGCATCTGCCGCGGACATGATGCCCTTAAGGCAGAACTGTCCGTCCCACTGGCGTACCATATCGGCGGCATCGTCCCAGCTCATGGACGGATCGAGCATCTCCGTAAAGTAACGGCCGATGGAAAGTGCGCTGCCGCTCATGACAATGTGCTCGTCGAGCTGGGGCAATCTGAACCGCTCGTGCGTGAGGTAGTTGACACCCCATCTGGGTTTGATCGCGAATTGCAGCACGCCGCCGGGGGTCAGCCTGAACGGAATGGAAAAGCCGGTGCGAAGATCGCGTTCGCGGTTTCCGCCCGTGATGCTGTCGACCGTCAGCATCAGGATTTCGACCCGCGCCTCCTTGGCCCGCTGCAGCATGGCCCGGTTGAGCCCGCGGTCCTTGTGGAAATAGAACTGATAAATCTGGCTCGTCTTGTGTGCCTTGCGCAGCTCCTCCAGGCCCACAGTGCCGAGCGAAGACACGCCGAACATCGTGCCGTATTTCGCGGCCGCCGCCGCGACCGCGCGCTCGCCCTCGTAATGGAACAGACGCTGCAAGGCGGTCGGCGAGCAATAGACCGGCAACGCCAGTTTCTGGCCCATCACGGTGACGGAGAGATCGACCTTCTCCACGCCCCGCAGGACATTGGGCACGAGATCGCAGCTTTCGAAGGCTCGCGTGTTCCGGCGGTAAGTCACCTCGTCGTCCGCCGCCCCGTCGATGTAATCGAATATCGGTCCCGGCAATCGTCGCCTGGCCAGCTGTCGGAAATCATGGAAGTTATGGCAGTCGTGCAGGCGCATATTCCAACTCCGGCGCTCGCCATGCACTGGCGTCGCATTTTGTTGCCAGGTTGCCATCCTTTCAGCGTGGGCCAGCGTAACATGAAGCGGCATAGACTACGGCGTGTTCCGATGAGATGTGATCAAGCGCTCGACATACTCGGTCCGCTCCCTCTCCCCGTTCTTACGGGGAGAGGGAGCGGGGTGAGGGGCGATCACCGTCGAAGCAAGGAGCCCCTCACCCCCACCCTCTCCCCGCGACCGAACTCGGGTTTACCCGAGTTCGGCACATTAGCTCGGCCGAAGTCGGATATATCCGACT
>Ga0306925_10007839_pt1 | contig 10077 bp, 7 predicted proteins | sample flu12Cox44000176_FD_203755 | JGI IMG/M metagenome (GOLD analysis project Ga0306925, IMG submission 203755) | Lab enrichment of tropical soil microbial communities from Luquillo Experimental Forest, Puerto Rico - flux8day.12C.oxic.44.000.176 (v2)... | ecosystem: Environmental > Terrestrial > Soil... | reverse complement strand
GGACAAGAATTCTTGCATGAGCGGACGCATATAGACCGGGTCTCGTTCCTCATGGCGCGCGACGCGTTTCGAGATATCGCGCCGTTGCTCGATGCCGCCTGCGGGTCGACTCTGGACACGCCTCTCGGGCATCTGCTCGGCGACTATATGATGGCTCTCGAGCACCACCTGCCGGACATGACGGAGGCCGATTTCGCGAGACTTACCCGCGCTGTTGGCGCGATGGTCGCCGTCGCCGCCAGCCCGTCGGCCGAACGTGTTGCCGTCGCTGGGCCGCAAATCGACGTGGGACGCAAAGAGAGAGTGCGGCGGATCATTCGCAAGCACCTGCGGACCCCGACTTTCAGGCCATCGATCCTCTGCCGGCTGGTCGGAATGTCCCGATCCAATCTCTATAGACTGTTCGAGGATACCGGAGGTGTCGCCCGATACATTCAGCGTGAGCGGCTGCTCGAAGCGCACGCCGTGCTGACCGATCCTACGAAGACTCAGTCGATTTCGACGATCGCCGAGGATTTGTGTTTTGCAGACGCCTCCAGCCTCAGCCGTGCTTTTAAGCGCGAGTTCGGCCACAGCCCGGGCGAGGTGCGTTCGGCGGTGCTCGCCGGGATGGCGTCGCCCGCGATGCTTCTCGGCGGTGTACCGTCGCAGGGCGATGGTCTCAGCGCCCTCCTTCGCGGATTCTAGCCAGCGCGGAGGCCGAGCGCACGCTGATGCGCGGCTTCACCCACGGTCCGGGATGTCGGCGGTCCCGCCTTCGCGTTGGAGCAGGCGATCGACGAGGGTCTCGCGAGGGCAGACCGCTACACAAGGGTGACCTTGCCCGTGGCTAGATCGTAGACGGCGCCGACCACACGAACATCATTCTTGGCTACCATTTCGGCCAGGATTGGCTTGGCGTGTTGCAGGCGCTGGGCGTTGTAGCGCACGTTGGCGATAACGGCGCGCTGTTGTAAATCGTCGCCAGACTGCTTCAACACCGGTTCGATACCGGGCTTCATTGCTCGCGCGAGATCCGCGATATGGCCCGGCAGCGTATTGCCCTTCTGAAGCGCCGTCACCGTTGCATTGACCGCGCCGCACTTGTTGTGGCCTAGCACCATGATCAGCTTTGTGCCGAGCGCGGCAGCGCCGAACTCCAGGCTCGCCAAGCCCTCGGGCGTGACGAAGTTGCCGGCGACTCGGACCACGAACAGATCGCCGGGGCTCTGGTCAAACGCCAGTTCTGGCGCAACCCGGGAATCCGCGCAGCCGAGGATTGCGGCGAACGGTGCTTGGCCTTGTACCCGGCTCGCGCGTGCTGCGGAGAAGTCGTGCTCGCGCGGCTGGTTCGCCACATAGCGCGCATTGCCTTCAATCAGCAGGTTCAGCGCCGCATCGGGCGTGCTGGCGGCCGCCACGGGCTGAGCGTGAGCCATCCGGGCGAACGGTGCAGCTGCCAGCGACGCGGCACCAGCCAGCAGTACTTTGCGGCGACTCAGGCTCGCATCAGGACAGGCGTTGCACATGTCTCGTTTCCTCTTACTTTGGCGTGCGCCGGGACACGAAGATTTAATTGTCGATGTACCGCTGGAAGGATCATGGTGTGAGAGCCGCTATTCGGCCCCGAGGTATCTTCCAACTACCTCGCGCCACCAGGAGGAACGCGTGGTCTCCACCAGCGCGATGTTTAACTTCCGGCGCAGCGGGCTATCGAGGGGGAGCGCGATCGCATAATTTAGCGGATCGAGGTCTAGACCCAATACTTGCAGCTCGTTCGGGTGGTCCTGCCGCACTAGCCATGCCAGGATCGGTCTGCCAAAGACCACAGCATCCAGGTGGCCAGCCGCCAGCGCTCGCAGCCCATCCTCGATCGTGGCGAAATCCTGATGGCGGATCCCCTCTCGGTCGAGGTAGCCGACCGCCACCGCATTGCGCACCGTCCCGACGCGGACATGGTGCAGATCGGCAGCGTCGCGCACCAACCCCGATAATTCGCGCGCCGTCAGATGGCTTGTGAGGGTCGCGGTGAACATTGCAATCAATGCCACCGAAGCCGCCGCCCATGCTCCGCCTAGCAGGCGCCCGGGCCGTGTCTTTGGCTCTACGGAGGGATCGGCCTTGGCCATGGCCTGGGTCGACCAGCTAATAGAGCAGACCAAGCCATCGATCGGCGGACCACCGAATTCCGCGGTTCGCCGCCGCTCCAGCAGCCAAACGATCACGCTGACCAACAGCACCAGCCCGACGATTCCAAGGACAACCGAGAGAAAGCGCGTGGAGAGGAAGCTCGACGCGACGCCGATCCAGTCCAATGGTGCACGCAGCGCGACTGCCACGCCGAGACCTGTCACGAAATAGGGTAGGGAGAAATCCACCTCGCGCAGGCGCTCGGCGGTGACCGTCAACGCCCCACCCGAGGCATCCAGCGTGCCGTCGGAGAGACCCTTGAGCAGCCCCTCCTGCGTCGTCTCCTCGAAGCGGTAGCGAAGACTGAGTTGCTCGGCCAAGTGCCGCCAGAGCTCGACGCTGATCCCGGTCCAGATCCCTTCCGGCGTCTTCATGACGAAGGGTGGTGCCACCCGCAACCCCAGCACCAGTTCCCGGTCAGATACCGGCGCATCCGGCGCGGCGGCGATAGCGCCGAACGGCCCGGGCAGTAGCGCACCCAGTATCCCCACCCCCAGCGCCAAGCTGCGCAACTCGGTCATTCGTAGACTTCTCCGTTTCGCGATGCCATTGCCGGGCCCTTGTTCGCGATGTCCTCGCGGGAGACGCGCTGTAGAATCGCAGGAAATCCGCACCGCGTTGTCGTGATACCGGAACGTGCCCAAATCCGGGCGCCCTCAAGCCAGCGGGCCCCTGCGGTTTGCCTGGCAATCGAAGAAAAAGCCTCTGACCGGCGCGCGCGTGGCAACGATCGTTGCCCACGGGCATCATCCGGCGGCCTCTTTGATGGCATCGCCGCGCGCGGCGCCCTCGGGCAGGTGCGCTGGCTTAAGGCTTTCGTCATAAATCCAGGAAAGGTCGAGGGTATTGCGGACCCCAAGATCGTCATAATGCTGCGACAGCCAGTCCTGCGCCGCTTTTCTGCCGCGGTCTCGCAGATGCGTGAGAAAGGCCCACTCGGCATTGAGCTTGCTGGACACGCCGAGCCCCAGCATCGTCTTCTCGTCGTGGATCGCATGGACATGCACATCGCGGAAGCGCTCGCGCTCGAGGTTCTCATGGTGGATGATTTCCCAGAGGAAGGCGAGCGAGCGGAGCTCTTTGAGCAGGCTCGTATTGAAAGTGATTTCGTTCAGCCGATTCTGAATGTCTCGCGCCGATTGCGGCACATCCGGGCGGTAGAACGGGTTGATCTGGATCACAACGATGTCGCCGGCATCGCATTCGTCGACGAGCGGGAAGAGGGCCGGGTTACCCATGTAACCCCCATCCCAATAAGCTTCGCCATCGATTTCGACGGCTTTGAACATAAAGGGTAGACAAGCCGACGCCATCACACTGTCGAGCCGGATCTCGGGTTGCCGGAAAATCTTCGGCCGGCCGGTGCGGACATTGGTCGCCGCCAGAAAGACTTTGAGGCCCCTCGCGTCGTTGACCGCGTCGAAATCGACGCACTTACTGACGACGTCGCGAAGCGGATTGAAGTTCATCGGGTTGGTATCATAGGGCGAAAGGACCCGTGAAAGGTGGTCCATCAAAATGTAGGCCGGCGAGGTGTCGAGGCTCCAATTTCCCATGAATGTGTCGAAGACGGATCGCCGGATCGGGCTGTACCGTGCCGCGTCGCTGATCGCCGACCAGAATCTCTCCAGGCATTTCCTAGCCTCAACGGGGCCGCCGCGCGCCATGCCGTCGGCGAGTGCCACCGCGTTCATGGCGCCGGCGCTGGTGCCGCTGACGGCCTCGATGCGGATACGCTCGTCCCCGAGGATCTCGTCGAGAACACCCCAGGTGAAAGCGCCGTGCGAGCCGCCGCCCTGCAAGGCGAGTTTGATCGTCTTTTCAGGCTGACCTTTCATCCAACATCTCCAGATCGGGTCCCGCGGCACGGTCGAACGCCGCGACGAGACCGCTCTCGGTATACTCTCTAATGTTCGGGGCTTCGCCGCCGGCGCCCTGCAAGAGCTTAGTCTGTCAGCGCATCGTTGCAAACTATCGGTTTTGCCCAAAAGGGTCGAACAGGGAGCCCAATCAGCCGAGCAGGGAAGCGTCAGAGAACCACTGAATAGGTCGCCCAAACCGCAATTCGAGGGTCGTCGTCCGGCATTGCCTCCTCTGTTGCGTCACCTCGCCAAGCCGCTCGACAGCTTCGCCGGGGCTGACGAAAAGCGTCACCGGCAGCGACGATTGCCCCGCGATGCTTCTCGGCAGCGTACCATCGCAGGGCGATGATTTCAGCGCCCTCCTTCGCGGACTCTAGCCAGCGTGAGGCCGGGCGCATGCCGATGCGCGGCTTCACCGCACGGTCCGGGATGTCGGCGGTCCCGCCTTCGCGTTGGAGCTGGCGATCGACGCGGGTCTCGCGAGGGCAGACCTCTACACAAGGGTGACCTTGCCTGTGGCTAGATCGTACACGCCGCCAACCACACGAACCTCATTCTTGGCTACCATTTCGGCAAGGATTGGCTTGGCGTGCTGCAGGCGTTCGACGTTGTAGCGCACGTTGGCGATCACGGCGCGCTGTTCCAAATCGTCGCTGGACCGCTTCAACACTCTCTCGATACCAAGCTTCATAGCCCGTACGAGATCCGCGATATGGCCCGGCAGCGTATTGCCCTTCTGAAGCGCCGTCACCGTTGCATTGACCGCGCCGCACTTGTTGTGGCCTAGCACCATGATCAGCTTTGTGCCGAGCACGGCAGCGCCGAACTCCAGGCTCGCCAGGCCCTCGGGCGTGACGAAGTTGCCGGCGACACGGACCACGAACAGGTCCCCGGGACTCTGGTCAAAGGCCAGTTCTGGCGCAATCCGGGAATCCGCGCAGCCGAGGATTGCAGCGAACGGTGCTTGACCTTGTACCCGGCTCGCGCGTGCTGCGGAGAAGTCGTGCTCGCGCGGCTGGTTCGCCACATGGCGCGCATTGCCTTCAATCAGCAGGTTCAGCGCTGCATCGGGCGTGCTGGCGGCCGCTACGGGCTGAGCTTGAGCCATCCGGGCGAACGGTGCTGCCGCCCACAACCCGGCACCAGCTAGCAGCACTTTTCGGCGACTCAGGCTCGCATCAGTACAGGCGTTGCACATGTCTCGTTTCCTCTTACTTTGGCGCGCGCCGGGACATGAGTATTTAATTGCCGATTGTGCCGCTTGAGGGATCATGGTGTGAGAGCAGCTATTCGGTCCCGAAATATCTTCCGACTACCTCGCGCCACCAGGAGGAACGCGTCGTCCCCACCAGCGCGATGTTCAACTTCCGGCGCAGCGGGCTGTCGAAGGGAAGCGCGATCGCGTAATTTAGCGGATCGAGGTCTAGACCCAATACTTGCAACTCGTTCGGGTGGTCCTGCCGACCACGAGGCAAACCCAAACTTCAGCAATTCTGCGGCTTTCACAACCCCGGCGAGGTGCCAAGCGGACTCGATGCCGGACTAATTATGGACTCGCTGTCGAGGATGTTCGCCGTCGTCAACCCCGGACCAGATGATCTGAGGCGGCGAGCGCACCAGCTGCCTACACGAGGGTCCATTCCGTCAATACTCCGCCGCACCTCGTTCCCGGGTCATGCGGTTCAGCTTGGATCGCGTGTTACCGACAAGTCCAAGTCGGAAATGGTCTGCGTTCATTGACCTCGGGAGTTCAGCGAGCGCCCGAGTCGTCATCGGAGCGAACCGCCGCGGCGCTCGCGCCCCTCCGGACGCGCCGGCGAATGTGACCGAGGATCGATCCATGCCTCGACCAGCTGCCGCCCCCGCATGAGCGCCACCCTGGTCAGCGCAACAGCGACTTGTTTTCAATCCAAACTCGCCGGCTGCAGCTGGACAACTGGTATTAGGGCGCGTGGCATCGGTTGCGTCAAAAACGTGACATCCGCTGTAACCATATTGATCGCACTCTGTTTTTCGAGGAACGTTATCTCAAAAGGGACATAGCAAAAGTGACAACCATAACCTTAGTACCGCCTGTTCCGTAGAGTGCGACAATTGTTCAATAAGCCTAGAATCTCGGACCTCATCCTCGATCTGAGGAAATTCCGTCTATCAGCACGGCTTGTGCGAAGACAACGATGAACTACCATTCGCTTTGTGACCGTCGGTCCTGGCCCTCCCGGTGATCCATAATCATGGTCGCACACGATCTGGATCGTGGCACAGGCTGACAAGGATCGGGTGGCGGGATTTGCTGATCTATCCCGCTCTAATCAGTCTGGGAGCGAATATGCTCGCAGCCTGTACCGGCCAGTGGCCTAACTCACCGCCGCAGACCGCGGCGGTTCGGCCGCTGGCATCGGTGTCGCCACCACCTTCCGCTCGGCCGACACGCAAGCCTAAGCCGCCCCTGGCGACCGACGTCCCAGCGCCAGAAGCCAGCGGCGGGGTGTTGGCGATGACTGAGCCAGCACCGGCGATGCCAGCCCCCGGCGCAACCTCCGCCCTCCCCCCTCAGGGCCCAGCCGCTCTCTCGTCCCGTGATGCCCCGGCGACCAACGCGTCCCTGCCTCAAGCGAGCGAGCTGATCGGGCTGGACCAGCCGGAGGTAACGCGCGTGTTGGGGGCGGCAGCAGAACAATTTGAGCGACCGCCTGCGATGGTCTGGCGGTACAAGAACGCCACCTGCGAGCTCGACCTGTTCTTTTACCTCGACTTGCGCAACAACCGGCTGCGGACATTGCACTACGCGGTGAAGGGGGACAGCGGCGATCCGGCCAGGCGACAGGATTGCTTGGAATCCCTGCGCGTCGCTCGAAGCAACTAGCGCCACTCACACGATGCCCCATCTCCTCCTCGTCGACGACGACGACCTATTCCGCGAGTCGCTCGGCCTCAATCTGGTCGACCAAGGATATGAGGTCACGAGTTTCGACAACGGTCGGGAAGCGCTCGCCTATCTAAACGGCGGCAGCGCCGACGTCATGCTGCTGGACTGGCGGATGCCCGAACTAACGGGGATCGACGTGCTGCGGCAAATGCGCCACGCCGGCATCAGCATTCCAGTCATCTTTCTGACTGTGCTCTCCGACGACATCTATGAGCAGGCGGCGCTCGAAGGGGGCGCCGTCGATTTCATCGACAAAGCGCGCCGCTTGCCGATTTTGCTAAGGCGGCTGCAGCTGATTGCTCAAGGCGGACGATCGGCGCCCGAGCCGGTACCGGTACCGTCATTCGCCCTGGGCCAGCTGAGGCTGCGCTTTGACAGCAATCGCGCGTTGTGGGCCGGACGCGCGGTGGATCTGACTTTGACGGAATTCAGGATTGTGGCGCTGTTGGCTGAAAAAGCAGGAAGCGACATCGGCTACCGCGAAATCTACGATCTCGTCCACGGCAAGGATTTCGTCTCCGGACAAGGCTTGGAGGGATTTCGCGCCAATGTACGCACCTTCATCAAGCGTATCCGCAAGAAGTTCTGTGATGTCGACCCCGGTTTCGACCATATCGAAAACTACGCCAGTTTCGGATACTCCTGGACCGCGAAAAACTGAAACACTGCCACGCGGCGGCTGGACATCGTCGCTCTCGGCGAAGATAGTTTTTCTCGCCGTCGTCTTCGTCCTTGTTCCAGTCTTCCTCTACCTCGAATTCCGGAGGGCCTACCAGGAAAGCCAGGAGCTGTTGCTGAGCAGCGTGCGGGCCGAAGGTCTTGCGATCAGCCAATCCTTGCTGCCGTTGCTCGAGACCATCGACACCGCCGCGCTGCCTGATCTCGGACGTCATCTCGTCCCGTTCGCGAGCGAAGTGACGACGATAAAGCTGCTCCTCAGGCCGGCCGGCATTAGCGCTCGAAGCGATGCGTTCTACTATCTAGCGTCCTGGCCCGCGGTCACGCAAAGCAATCTGCAGGCGGAACATGACACGCTCGCGCAACAGGGGGTGCTCGAACGCCTCGGCGAAAACTGCAGTGGCGAAATGCCGTTCCCGCTGATCTATCATCGTCCGACCGGCGGCGCCGAGATCGTCACCGCGGTGACACCGCTGTCGACACGGCTTGGCTGCTGGGCGGTCGTCGCCTCATTTTCCGAGGACGCATTTCCGTCGGCCCACCTCGGGCAACCTTACTGGGCGACGCCGGTAGTACGGATCGCAGCGCTGGGTTATCTTGCGATGGCGGCTGTTACCTTTTCCACGCTGCTCAGTATATGCGGTGGCCTGCGCAGATTCGCCGAGCGCGCGCGTCGGATTCGCGAGTTAGGACCTGATGCGGGATCATTCTCCGGCCGGACGAGCCTGCCCGAGCTGGCCTACGTCGGCGCCGAGTTTGACCGCATGGTCGAGGCCTTGCATCGCTCCGCCGTCGAGATCCGGCATACGGCAGAAGAAAATGCTCACGCCTTCAAGACCCCGATCGCGGTCATCCGGCAATCTCTCGAACCGTTGCGGCGCGCCCTCGCCGAAGACAACCCGCGCGCCCGGCGCGCGATCGGCGTTGTCGAACACTCGCTCGATCGGCTGGACGGGCTCGTCGCCGCTTCCCGCAGGCTCGACGACGCGACCGCTGACCTGCTCGCGAAGCCCCGGGTACCAGTCGATGTCGGGCAGATTATCGGCGCGCTAATTCAGATCCAGTCCGCCGTTCTTGCGAGCCGTGACGTAACCATCATTCTCGCTAGTCACGACCTGACGATGTCAGCGGATCTTGTCCCCGGGCTTTTCGTGCTCGGCACCGAGGAGATGGTCGAAAGCATCGCCGAAAATCTGATTGACAATGCCGCTTCGTTCGCCCCGCCGGGAAGCGAGATCCTGGTGCACCTGACCCGTGACGACGGCTTCGCCCATCTGACCGTCTCCGATCAGGGCCCGGGGGTGCCCGCCGGAGAGCACCAGCGCATCTTCGACCGTTATTATATCGAGCGACACGCCGAAGCGTCGAATGAACCCGTCGAAAGCCATTTCGGGATCGGATTATCGATCGCACGCCGCAATGTCGAGGCGATGGGCGGGACAATCGCGGCGGAAAACCGAATACCACACGGATTGGCGGTCCACGTTCGCCTGCCGCTGGCGCCGGGCGGTGACTAAGGCGGGTCGTTGAGATGCCAACCCGCCCAAATGGTGGCAACGGCCCAGCCAGCAGCCCCGATCGCCGATGCTCTCCGCAATACCGGGTCGCCGGAGGAAAGATCGCGGCCGGCCGCCTTGCGGCGATCGTCGCCGTCAATGCGGCTAAATCTCTCTTCCGGGTCATGGGCGGCTGTCGTCATCGGGTTTATTGTACGGCCGGTCTGCCTCCGGAAATGCAATGTGCGCCCAGGCAGTTAGGCTTGGTGCCGTTAAGAGACCTTCACCGAAGGCTTGGCGCCGGCATTTGCACCGCGACCTTTCGCGCGTCGTCGGGAGGGCGGCATCGCGATGCCAGAGGAATTGCAGGCGTGCCGCCGGTCGCGTATGGCCGCTATTCGATCACAGTGTCCGCGAGCGCGAGCAGCGTTGGCGGGATGGTCAGGTTGAGGTCCTTCGCGGTCTTGAGATTGAGCGCAAAATCGAAGCGGGTCGGACGCTCCACGGGCAAATCCGACGGCTTCTCGCCGTTGAGGATATTTCCGGCATACACCCCGACTTTGCGAAACGCGTCGAGGATGAGCGAGCTATTGCCCATGAGCCCACCGGCCTGCACGAATTCGCGCCAGGGATAAACAGTCTGTACCGCGTAACGCACGGCTATTGCCACCATCAGTGGCGGCCGGCCGAACAGCGGGTCGACGCTCAGCTGAATGGCGCCTTTGCCATCGCTCGCGACCGCCTTAAATACGCGCTCGATCTCGTCCAGCGTCGTCACCTCGGCCACCCGCAATTGCAGACCCAACGCCGGCGTCGCCACCTGCAGTTCTTTGGTCTGCGATTCCGCCTCGACCGGGTTGGCAGGATTAACGAGCAGCGTGATCGTGGCCGCCGCGGGAACCGCCTCGTGCAGCAGCTGGAGTCGTTTCGACGCGACTTGCGC
>Ga0306925_10007838_pt1 | contig 10077 bp, 9 predicted proteins | sample flu12Cox44000176_FD_203755 | JGI IMG/M metagenome (GOLD analysis project Ga0306925, IMG submission 203755) | Lab enrichment of tropical soil microbial communities from Luquillo Experimental Forest, Puerto Rico - flux8day.12C.oxic.44.000.176 (v2)... | ecosystem: Environmental > Terrestrial > Soil... | reverse complement strand
TTGAACGAATGACGGGTGTGACCAAGGTTGTAACCAGATCGAACAATGCCACCTTGTGTTTAGATAAATCGCCGGCATCGCCTCACCCCAAAGGAGCGTGAGGATTTCCTCTTCCGACTCGGGCGGCCAGACCTGCACGCTTCAACGTATAGCCTCCGCGGCGATCATTCAGAAATATCCGTTGGCCATCAATCCAATAGCTGGCGTCTACGCTGGTGTTGTCGGATGCGTGCGTCCCTCCGCTCAGCAAATCGCATAGACCGAAGCTATCGAAACCATAGCAATAAGGTATTAGCGCTTTCATCGATAGTATGTTCTCTAATACGGTGGGGATATTAAATAGGGGCGGGGGTCAAAATGCATTCCAAATGGGGTCTGATGTGCGGCGCGCTCGTGGGCGCTTCGTTCCTGGCGCTTGACCCGGCCGCGGCGCAGTCGGTGTCGGACTCGGAGAAGATAGAGCGACTGCAGCGTGCCACCGAGCAGCTGCAGAAGCAGCTCAAGACGCTCCAGGACGAGATAGCGCAAACAAAGAAGCAGACCGAGAAGGTGGAAGCAAAGGTGGAAGCCGCGCCGGCCCGTTATCCGGCTCCGCCGCCCATGGTTACCAAGGGCCCTCCACCGCCGCCTCCGCCGGAAAGGGTGAAGGTGACGTTGGGGGGCTTCATCGCCGCGGAGACGGTGTGGCGCCAACACAACATGGTCAACGACATGGGAACGGCCTTCGCGACAACCCCGTTTCCGTTCTCACCGCTTTACAACGAGCACGAATTTCACGGGTCCGCCCGGCAGAGCCGAATCTCGCTGCTCGTCGAGGGCAACATCGATCCCTGGCAGAAGCTTTCCGGGTATTACGAGTCGGACTTCCTGGGCGTCGGCAACACATCGAATTTCAACGAGACCAACAGCTGGGCTGCACGCCTGCGCCATGCCTATTTCACCTACGACAACAGCGGCTGGGGATTTCACTTCCTCGCTGGCCAATCGTGGAGTCTCCTGACCCAGAACCAGGTCGGGATCACGCCGCGCAAGGAGAACATCCCGCTCACGATCGACGCGAACTACGTGGTCGGGTTCAATTATGTCCGTCAATGGCAGATCCGCGCGGTAGGGGACGTCTTTCCGGGCATCTCCCTCGGCGTGTCGGTCGAAAACCCGGCCGCGATCTTTCTCGGCAGCACGGCCACCGCACCGCTCGGAACCGGAGGCGCCTTCCCCAGCGGCGGCATCGTCAATGGCACCGTGGTCAATTTCGTCAATACCGGGGGCGGGGGAGATTTCTTGCAAAACGTGAACGTCACGACGGACCAGGCGCCGGACATCATCGAGAAAGCGGCGTTCGATCCCGGCTGGGGTCACTACGAAATATATGGGCTGCAGCGGTTCTTCAGCGACAATACCCTGAGGTGCATCGCGGGTCTGTGTACCGCCGGCTCGACCACCATGGTCGGCACCACCGACAACAAGACTACGTTCGGGGCGGGCGTGGGCGGTTCGGTGTTGCTGCCCCTGATTCCGAAATATCTCGAATTGACGGCCAGCGGCCTGTACGGCCGCGGAGTCGGCCGCTATGCGGCCGGCCAGCTGCCGGATGTCACCATCGGTCCGGACGGCTCACTCTCACTGGTGAGGGGATGGAGCGCGATGGCGGGCCTTGTCGGCCATCCATGGGAAGGGCTCGACGTCTACGCCTACGCCGGCATCGAGGAGGTCCAGCCCAACTTCTTCAACGTCGGCACCACTCTGTTCGGCCTTGGGAATCCGGGATTCAGCAACGCCGGTTGTCTAATCACGACGCCGTTCTCATTTGCCGGCAACACGCCGGCCAACTGCATCGCAAACAACAGGCGCTTGTCGGACGTGACGGTCGGCTTCTGGCAGAACGTCTACAAGGGAGACTATGGCCGTGTGGCCGTCGGCGCCCAGTACGAATACATCAAACGCGAAGTGTTCGAAGGCGTCGGCGGTGCTCCCTCGACCGATAACAACATTGTCCTGACCTCGCTTCGCTACTATCCGTTCTGAGCCCAGCGAGGGAGGATCAACAAAAAAATCCAATATCACAAACCGTGTCCGATAGCGGGCGACCTTGTGGATGCCTGAGACAAGCCGCAGCTAGATCTGCTTACACCGATCCCCGCGAAGTAGAGGCGCCTTTCGGCCTGCGGGCACGGTTGACAAGACTCTATCTGCGAGGTTACGCGGCCAGGAGTTAATTTGGACCGCATAGCCGAGGTTCTGGAGACAGGTGGCTATCTCCTGACCGCCTGCTGGAAGTTTCTTGGCGGCCGTCGGAAAGGTACCGGTGGCGCATTCGCTTCTGCCTGCGCGCGGGCGGCGATCGCCGGTTCTCCGAACCATGTGACCCGCACCGCTTCGCGCACCAGCGCGCCGAGCGCCGGCGAATAGGGCCGGCCCCGCACGGTCACCAGGTTGACCTCGCGCCAGAATTCCGGCTCGACGATCGGTATCCCAACGACGCCCGGATGGTTCACCGCGTACTTGGGCATGAAACCCCACCCCAGTCCGGAAGCAACCATCGCCAACGTCCAGTCTTCTCGGTCGCTCCAGTAGACGGGTTTGCACGAAACGCCCTGCGCCTCGAACTCACGATCGGCAAAGCCGGCAAACTCGCAGTTCATGCGATGGATATAGGACTCGCCATCTAGGTCCTTGACGCGGATGGTCTGTGCCTTCGCCAACCTGTGATTAGGATGGATAGCGATGACGATCTGCTCACGAAACAGCGGCATCGCGTGGAGACGATCGTCAGGCTCTTGGCCCGGTATACAATACACCGCGACTTCGAGTCCGCCCCCAAGCAAGCGGTCCTGCAGGTCCGACGCCTTGCCGTCGCAGAGCTGCAGTTCGACGCCGGGATGATGCAACTGGATCGACCTGATGAGCTGTATGATCGCGTTCGGCGCGATTGTGCACATGATGCCGAGCTTGAGTGTGCTCTTCTTCAGGCAGGTGAAATCGTGCGCGAGACGCTTTGCTTGATGGGTCTCGTCGTAGATCTGCTGCAGATACGGCCTCATCATTTGTCCGAGATCGGAAAGTCGCGTGTGCGCCCGTTCGCGGTGGAACAATAGTCCGCCGAGTTCCTCTTCCAGGAGCTTGATGGCGCGCGTCAATGACGGCTGCGACACGTTGCATTTCTCGGCGGCCTTGGTGAAGTTCAATTCATCGGCGACGGCAAGGAAATACCGGATGTGATGCATCTCCATAGGCGACACCCTATCGACTCGTTAGCAAACGGGCATTTCCGACCACCCTGCGTGGATAGAGCAGGATTCCTTGTCAGCAAATCAGGTTTGCATCAAGGCTTTTATCGTGGGCCAGCGTGGATTGCTCTCAAAGGCCCAGCCTTACTCCTTAAATCCCCGGATTGCGCATGCGAACCCTATTCTCCATCATATTTTGCCCCAGTTGCGCGCCGCAGAAGAGCGCCGATGACGACCATCTTCGCGATCACATCACTAGTGAAGCGGTCGAGCGCGCGGGAAATCTCGGCTCGGACTGCATTTGCGATCGTCAAACTCGGTGTCGGGAGCCGTCTAACCACCCGGCGGCCAGATTTCCCGAGCCTTGGCAAGCGTGTCAGATATGACCTCGTCGAGACGGCTATCCGCGTCGAGCGGCGCCATCATCGTCCAGGCGAGCGCCAGATACGGAGGCCAATGCGCCAAGTGACGATACATACTGGCCAGGATCGAGTCGTCACGTTGTGCTCCAAGGCGATTCATCGTCACCACGAGTTTGGCCGCTTCGGGCGACATCTCCGCGAGGTTGAGCAGCGGAGGCAGCTTGAGCTCCGCTTGCAACGAAGCTGGCACTTCGATGCGCCCAGCGAACGCACAGTCAGCTTCACCCTGACTGCCGGCGATCTTGCAGTCGACGGCTGACAACGCGATCAGCGCCATCGCATTCGTTCGGTCATAAGCCGCGAGAACCACTCGAATCTGTTCGATGTCTCGTTCGCTCAAGCCGGCAGCAGCGAACGCTGCCGCCGGAAAAACCGGGAGATCCGGGAGTGCAATAGACGCGCGCAAGGCCGCGGCTTCTCGTTCGATGGTGCCATCGACGTACAGCGGTCTGACCGATTCCCAAACCTAGGGAAGCGCTCCAGGGAACGTCGCAAGATGGCGCCAGATCAGATTGACGACACCGACGTGATACACATTGCGGATATCGGTAAAGATATCCGCAATGTGGCCGGTCGCGCTTGCTTCGGTAACGGCCGGGACTGGATCGCTCATCGTCTTTCGTCTTTCGCTCAAGGCCGGGCCGACGAGCGAGGTCGGTAACGCCGAGAACCGGCTCCTCCGTCCATCCTATTGCGCAGAGGTCGCGGTCCGCGGCATGTCAGTTGCGAAGCGCAAAAAGCTCGGAGTGAACCGCCACAGAAGACCGAGGCCCAAACCCCACACGCCGTTCACTAAGAGGGCGTTCAGCATTCCGACCGACACAGGACTGCCGCCGAATGGCAGTCCTTTCATGGGGAAGATGATGAACCATGACGTAAGTGTCGGCGGGAAGGCGCCCAACAGTGCCGCCGCGACCCAATAGCGCCAGTCGGTTGGCACGCGCGTGAGGACCCATGCGATTAGGATCGACCAGACTCCGCCCCAAAATGTAAGCGAAAGAATGGCCGGCGCTCCGAGCGGATTTGTGGGCCGCATCGGGTAAGCCGAAAGCGGTGTCAACCCGGCTGCATGCAGCAATGCCAATGTGGGCTGGTGAAACACCAAAACAGCGGCCGCGCCCGTCAAGAAGGCCGCAGCCGCCGACGTGAGAAGTCTGAGCTTATTGGGCATGTTATCTCCCACCTCAGGCCAGAGTCTCAACATCGCGGATAAATTCTCTCCGCACGAGGCCGATTTCGTGCGGGCAATCCTTGGCGCAAGCGCGAAACGCCGGGCTGAGGAAAGGTCGCGATATGCTGTCCCTCCTCTTCGTTGAAGCCAGTCGCTGTCAGGCCGCCTCGATGGTTGGCTCGCGCTTGCGCGCCGGAATCTCCTGCAGATTGGGATTTAGTTCGCAAGCCTCTTGCCAACTGATCACGTTCAAGGACTTGACGAATTTGCCGACTCCGTCGGTCTCGGCGCAGAACAGTCCGAGCTCGATGATCTCTTGGTCAGAGAAGTGCTTGCGCAATTCAGCGAAGATCTCGTCGGAGTCGATCGCGTGTTCGCCCTTCTTGAACGCGTCGGCATACCGTAACGCCGCTTTTTCGCGTTCGGAGAAATGCTTGCTGCTCTCGTAGTCGAACAACTGCGTGACCAGATCTTCAGTGAGGCCCTCCGCCTTGGCCACGTGCGAGCGTACGGTCGAGCAGTAGCCGCACTGATGCGCCACGGAAATCTTGATGCGACACATCTCCTTGAGCTTGTGCGGTAGCACGCCGTGGTACAGCAACTTGTTCCAATATTCGACCCACGCTGCCCCTGTCTTGGGATTGCGCAGCATGATGCTGACGACCCGTGGATCTGGTGCGCCGGTCCGTTGGGCCGATTCGATCATCTTGCGGTCCCGGGCGGTCTTTTCGGCTTCATCGATATAGCGCAGCCTCGGCATCATGTTTCTCCGTGCTTGATCAGCGCGCCAACGCGGCCGCTGGACTACAAAGCTAAAGCCAACGCAGCCCTACGTAAATTGAATGTTTTGTATCCCTAGGATACGAATCTGGTATGATCGGCCCATGGACCTACGATTGCTGCAAGCCTTCATCCGTATCGCCGAGTTGGGCAGCTTCGGCCGTGCGGCCGAGGCGCTCAATCAAACGCAGCCCACAGTGAGCCGGCAGATCGCCGCGCTGGAAGAGGAAGTCGGCAACCGGCTGTTTGTCCGCCATCGGCACGGGGTAAGCCTGACGCAAGCCGGCGTATTGTTTCGCGATCATGCGATGCAGGCTGTGCGCAGTCTCGATCAGGCAAAAGCGGAGATGACGGCGCAGGCGCGAGAGCCGACGGGAACCGTCTCGCTCGGTCTGCCGCCGTCGCTGTTGACGGTGCTGAGCGGGCCGGTCGTCGACTGTTTTGCCCGCCGCTATCCGAAAGTCTTGCTGCACGTGTATGAGGCGATCTCGCAAGGCCTCGAAGAGCTGATGCTGACGCAACAGGTGGATCTGGCGGTGCTCATCTCTGACCGGCGGTTGCTTCGGAACGTCGAACTGTCTCCGCTTGGCATCGAACCGCTAATGCTCGCGGGGCCGACCACGTCTCGTCTCGATCCGAGCAAGCCGGTCGGCATCGAAGCGCTGTCTGGACTACCGCTCCTGTTCTATCGGCCGCCGAATTATCTCAGACTGCTGATCGAAACGGCGCTGCGTCGGCGCGGCCTGGTCTTCCATGTCGCCGTCGAGCTTGAGACGCTACCGCTCATGCTCGAGCTGATCGAGCGCGGCGCCGGCTTTACGGTCCTGCCTCCCAGCACGATCGTCGGCCGCGATGCGCGCATCAAGGCGGCACCAATTCGAGGACTTTCCGTCACCTGGACGCTAGGTCTCAACCGCGACCGCGCGAACTGGCCGGCGGTTCGCGCGCTGGAAGCGATGATCCGCGAACAGGCTGATGCCTTGATCCGAAAACGTGCCTGGAAGGCAATCCGCCGGTGAACTGATAATTGGGCCCTGCTTTCAGAGGAGACCTCGTTGACGAGCACAACGTCGATGCGCCTTTTCGCATACCTTCCCCTTATCCCGTCACTACGCACTGCGCGGCGACGCGGCGATGTATCTTGCTGAGCTGCACGAGGATCTGCCCTCGGGTGATCGGAATACCTCGCGTGGAGAAATCATGCATGATCTTGTCAACGACATCGTTGGGTCTTGGATCCATCAGGCCGGCCGCCATGACCTGCAGCGCGTAAATGGTGCGGCTTCCCTCCGGTAAGCCGAGCTGTGCGCCGGCCCAGAGGCCGATCAGCATGTCGCGGTGACCGATCAAGCGGTCCTCGGTGTGGTTCTCGAATCGCACGGCGAGACCTCGATCGGCCTCTGCGCCCGCGTTCGACATTTTCAGTTCGTTCTGCATTGAACCCTCCCATCACAATCATCGCGCCTCGAAACATGTTGAACGAAGACCGGGGATCGTCGACCCGCACATGTTTCGATCCGGCAGCTGCTCAGTTACGCGGCCAAAGCCGCCCGCAGTGATGAGCTTCACCATGTCATTTCATCCTTTCCGGATACCTAGGACAGTTAGGGTCGAAGGCCTCAGATCAGGTATGTGTGCCTTCGGCGGACCGGAGTATCCGGCCTCACGCACGAGTATTCGTCTCACCGCTTGCTCTTGTTACAGCCGTTCAATGCCATGTGTTACCTGCGGGCCTGATGGTCACCATCGTGTGATAGGCACTTAATTGTGCGTAACGACGCTAACGTTCCGTGCGAATGAGTGGCTGAAACAGATCTCGGCCGCCGGATCGGCGTCCCGCTCGTTCTGAAAGGAGCCGATAGGTGATCATAGCCCTCGATGTCCGGACCGAAACCGCTCTCGCACAGTTGCGTGACATCATGGAATTCCACCGGTGTCGCACGGACCATAGGCTTCGGCTCAATCACTTGCGATTCACGAGAATGCGGTCGCGTTCACGCGGCTGCTAGCTGTCACGTGATCGACACGTGACAAGGCAAACACTCCGTCCAATTTGTGGGAGAGTAAGTGCTATCAGATCGCATCATGTCCTCAGATAGGCGGCCATTCTAGGATCTAAATTCGATGACCAAGGTCAGGAAGATTCTCATTATCGACGATGACGCCGACGTGCGCGAGTCTCTCGTCGAACATTTCGCCTTGCACGACGGGATAGAAGCAGTTGCTGTTGAGACCGGAATCAAAGGCGTGCAAGCAGCGAGGGCCGGGCACGTTGATCTCGTCATCATGGATGTCGGTCTTCCCGACGTCGACGGTCGTGAGGCGGTGCGCATGCTGCGAAAGAGTGGGTTCACGGCGCCGGTCATCATGTTGACCGGAAACAACAAAGACTCGGACGCGATTTTAGGTTTCGAAGCGGGCGCCAACGACTATGTCGTCAAGCCATTCCAATTTGCGGTTCTGCTCGCCCGGATTCGAGTCCAATTGCGTCAGCACCAAGCGAGCGAGGATGCGGTACTCACGATCGGTCCCTGCACGTTCCATCCGAGGTCGAAACAACTCATCGACCCCAAGGGCTGCACGTGCCGCCTCACCAGCAAAGAGACCGCGATCCTGCGCTACCTCTATAACGCCGGCCAACGTCCGGTCTCGCGCGAGACCCTGTTGCAGGAGGTCTGGGGCTACAACTCCGGCGTCACCACCCACACCCTCGAGACGCACATCTATCGATTGCGGCGGAAAGTCGAAAAGGATGCCTCGAACCCTTCCGTCCTAGTGACAGTAGGTGGTGCCTATAAACTAATCGCATAATCTTCGCTCGATTGAGCATCCAACTGCCGTCTCGCGCAGGAGCCCGAACGCTAGCGTATTTCGCTTCCATACGAAATACGTATCATAGCAATACAAAATATTCAATTTACGTAGGGCTTAGACCACCTTAACTAGGTGGTCCATCAGGCCGCGCTGGTGCGCGAGTCAAGCATGAAGGGCCCTTGCATGTCCCTGAAAGAGCAACTCGCGGAGTATCGTGCCGCCTGCCACAAGCGCGTTCCAGCTGACCGTCAAGCGATCATGGAGCGTCACATCGAGCAATTGCGCAACGGTGTCAACGCTCGGACCATGTTGAAAGAGGGCGATCACGCGCCGGCGATCGTGCTGGGCAATGCAAAGGGAGAGATCGTCGACATCACAGCGCTGCGGAAGAAAGGTCCGGTCATCATCACTTTCTACCGCGGCGGCTGGTGCCCTTACTGTAACCTCGAACTCAAGGCGTTTCAGGAGATCCTGCCGGAGATCAAGGCAGTGGGCGCGTCGCTAGTGGCAATTAGCCCGGAAAAACCCGACGATACGCTGTCGACCGCGGAGAAGAATGCACTCGCCTTCGAGGTATTGAGCGATGTCGGGCAGAAGGTCGGGCGCGCATTCGGCCTCGTGTATCAATTCACCGACGAGCTGTGCAGCGCCTACCAGGGATTCGGCCACGATATTCCCGCCCGTAACGGGACGCCGGGTGAATGGGCTCTGCCCGTATCGGCAACCTACGTCATCGACCGCGATGGCACCATCATCTACGCCTATACGGATGCGGACTACCGCGATCGAGCCGATCCTCGTGATGTCCTCAAGCACCTCACGAAGAAGGCAGCTGTGGCGTAATCAATGGGCAGGGAAGCCATCATCCAGGCTGTTGTGGAAGAGGCCGCTGGGCTCGCCTCAGCCGCGCTGCGCCTGGGCCACGATCGCTGTTTGGGCGCAAGTCATTGCCGTCCGATGACAAAGAGCCGCGACTTCAATTTCGCCTGCCGCCACCGAGTGCAATGTCTATGACGTGCCACACGCTGATCGTCGAATCCAAAAATGGTTGACTGGAACGGAATGCCATGACCGTCCCCGTTGCGAACGCTGAAGCGACGGTCGGAGCCGACCTCCCGACGATGACCGAGGCTCGGGGTCCAAGCTAACGATCCGTGCGAAGACACTGCGGCAGATCGGCGAATGGCGAGGCCGAGGGAATTTGACGAAGTGACCGCCCTTGAGGCGGCGATCGATTGTTTCTGGCAGCGCGGATACGAGGCAACGTCGGTGCGTGATCTTGCCGACAAAATGGGGATTTCGGCGCCGAGCCTCTACAACACTTACGGCCACAAACATGCGCTGTTCGTGCAGGCGCTTGAGCGCTACCTCGATCACTCGACGCGGGCCCGGATCAAGCGGCTTGAAGACTCGCTGCCGCCAAAACAGGCCATCCGCCATTTTATTGAGGAGATCATCGAACGTTCGGTGAACGACCGCGAACGGCGGGGCTGCTTTCTGATTAACTCGGCGCTTGAGGTGGCGCCGCACGACAGGGAGCTAAGCGCCCTCATTGCCGACCGCCTTGCCGAGATCGAGACGTTTTTCCGCCGATCGATCAAAGCGGCGCAAGCCGAAGGAGCCGTTCCTCGGGACCGCATTGCAAAAGATCTTGCCCGTTTGT